>Ga0076930_100500_pt1 | contig 36327 bp, 34 predicted proteins | sample HotLakConsoUCCRE_FD_71149 | JGI IMG/M metagenome (GOLD analysis project Ga0076930, IMG submission 71149) | Hypersaline microbial mat communities from Hot Lake, Washington, USA - Hot Lake Consortium UCC-RE (version 3) (version 3) ...
AACCCGACCTCGAAGAGGTGCTCTGGGGCCAGGTCAACCTCTTCCACCGCGCCACAGCCCGGATCGAGCGGTCGCTCGACGAGAACGAACAGGCGCAGCGCCGCCTCCAGCGCGAGCAGGACGGCTCCGAGGTGAAATCCACCGAACTCGAGCGCCTGACGGCCGAAGGCCTGACCCTGATCGAACGGCGCAACTGCATGGACATGATGCGCGATCATGCCGCGACCGAGTTTGTCCATCACACGGGATCGACCTGGCGCCCCCGCACCGGCTCGATGGTGAACCGCCAGCATATGACCGCCGCGCTGATCGACAGCCGCGATTTCCTGGCTGCCAAGCGCCGCGCCGAAACCGAGGTGATGCTGCCGGCAGGCCCAAAGGTGGCTCTCACCGGTGGGACCGACTTCAACGATCACCGCCTGATCTGGGGCAAGCTCGACCAGGTCCGGACCAAGTATCCCGACATGGTCCTTCTGCACGGGGGAAGCCCCAAGGGCGCAGAGCTCATCGCCGCCAAATGGGCCGAGGCCCGGGGCGTGACGCAGGTCGCCTTCAAGCCCGACTGGACCAAGCACGCCAAGGCCGCCCCCTTCAAGCGCAACGACGCCATGCTCGACGTGCTGCCCGTGGGCGTCCTCGTCTTCCCCGGCACTGGCATCCAGGAGAACCTCGCCGACAAGGCCAAGAAGCTGGGCATCCCAGTCATGAAGTTCGAGAAGGGGGCGTGAGCCCCCAATCGGCTTCGAAGTTGCAACGATCTCCAGCAGTGTTCTGACGTCCCGCAGCCCACCCAAAGACTAAGATCGAATTTTGTGTTGCAGTTAATCCATCTGGTTCTTGTATCACGTAAAACCCTCAGCTAGGGTGCATTTGTAAAGCAGGCGAGGAACCCGATGGCACGGCCAAGAGCAGAGAATCCCAGAACAAAAACCGCGAACATCCGCCTCACCGAAGAAGAGCGCACCGAGATCGAGGCTGCCGCTGCCGCTCAGGGCTATGCCTCTCTCAGCGAGTATATCCGCTTCCTGCATAGCCGCTTCACCGAGGAAGAAGGGCTTTCCATGGGGGAGAAGAAAACCAACCCCCGCGACTTTCCCGCGAAGCTCCTGCGCCCGTTTCTAAAGACCGATCACGGGCAAATCTTCTGGGGCGACAGCCGCAGCTACCTCTTCAGCAAGGCTGAAGAAAACAGCGTCGATCTCATCATGACCTCACCGCCTTTCGGTCTGGTGCGCAAGAAGAGCTATGGCAATGAAGATGCAGATCGCTACTGCGACTGGTTTCGACCCTTTGCCGAAGGCTTCCATCGCGTCCTGAAGGACACCGGCAGCCTCGTCATCGACATCGGCGGCGCATGGGTGCCGGGACAGCCAACGCGCAGCCTCTATCACTTCAAGCTCCTTGTCATGCTCGTCGAGGAATATGGCTTCCACCTGTGCCAGGAGCACTACTGGTTCAACCCGTCCAAACTCCCCACGCCCGCCGAATGGGTGAATGTCCGCCGCGTGCGCGTCAAAGACGCTGTGAACACCGTCTGGTGGCTCTCGAAAACACCTTACCCCAAGGCCAACAACAAGCGCGTCCTTCAGCCCTACTCCAAGTCGATGGAACACCTGCTGAAGAACGGCTACAAAGCCAAGCTGCGCCCGTCAGGCCATGACATCTCCGACAAGTTCAACAAGGACAATGGTGGCTCCGTCCCGCCAAACCTTCTGGCAATCGCCAACACCGAGTCCAACGGGCGCTACCAAGATCACTGCCGCGCCGAGAACATCCCCATCCACCCCGCCCGCTTTCCCGCTCAGCTTCCCGAATATTTCATCCGCTTCCTTACCGATCCCGGCGACCTGGTAGTCGATCCGTTCGGCGGCTCTTGCGTCACGGGCGTCGTGGCCGAGAACCTGAAGCGCCGCTGGACGTGCTGCGAACTGTCCGAGGAATATCTCCTCGGTGCCCGCGCCCGCTTCGAGCCCACGCTTCAGCCGCTCCCCAAGGATCGCGGCATTCCTTACGAGATCGCCTCGCCCTGTGCGCGGCCGGTCGCGGAACAAGACGTGCCGCTCTTCAAGGACGGCGGAGCGCAGCGCCCCGCCTCGATGCGCAAGAAGGCATCGCCGAAGATCGCCGCCGAGTGATAGCCCCTCCCCCTGCCTAGACCCGCTAGGCAGGGGCAGTAAGCAGCCGCTCCCGCACCCAAGCCTGAAGCCGCCCATCGGTCAGCCCCGCAAAATCCACCACGCGGGGTGCGAGCGCAGCGTCATCCAGAAGGGCAGGAGCTTCGCGGCTCAGAGCAATCAACGAGTCGCGAACAAGCCCGTCTACTTCGGCCTCCGGCCGGTAGCCGCGCGCATAGCGCACAATCTGCCCCGCCGCTTCGCGGAAGCGGGCGCTCGCTGTATCCCCCGCCAGATATTTGACCTCGACGATTCCGACCGCCTGACCCGCAAGCCGGTCGGCGATCACCAAGTCAGGCCGATCCGGTGACAGTGCCATCCCATAAGCCGCCAAAGCACGTTCAAGCCGCTCTTCGGACGGTTCCAGGGCAGGCGGGGTGAATAGCCCGCCGCCCCCCTGCCAGAAGATGTCATACCGCCCGCAGGAGATAATGGGCGTTCCCGATGACTTGCCGAGAAGGGCAAGGCGCATCGGCTCGCCTGTCTCCGCCGCGAGGGCTTCTCCGATCCCGATCCCCACGGCGAGCTCGAAGCGCCGCCACTGTTCGAGTGGCCCGATCAGCGTGCTGCGCAGAACGCTTCGCAGCGCTTCTTCGTCTCCCGCCTCGACCCGCGCCAGCGTGTCATAGGCGGCAATCGCCAGCCGGTAGATCATCCGCCGTGAGCGCGCCGCATCCCGCAGCGCTCCCGGTCCTGGCCTGCGATGGACGGCCACGCTCTTCAGCACCTCGCGCAAAGCATCGAGACGCTTCACCGCTGTCACGTCGGTCATCGTCTCTTCAACGAGGCGGGCGTAGGCCGAGCCCGCAGGCTGAAGGGCGAAGAGCCGCGCCGCATAGGTCGAAGCCGTTTGCACAACCCACGCCACGACCTGGTTCGGTCCCGTGTTGAAGCTGCGCACTGGCTCTTCGTAGATCACTAGCGATGGATGGCCAGCCACCCGCCGCGCGAGCATTGTGCCCCGCGCGTCAATCCGCCCGCGCGCCACAGCATCATCCGTCCGTCGCACGAATTGCAGCAGACTTTGCGCTTCGTGGCGATGGCTCAGCACATAGGACAGGAACGTCCGCACGGGCTCCGACAGCGCCCAATGCGCCCTCAGCAAGTCCATGTCCCGCGCGAGATCCAGATGAGGACTCTCCGCCCCCGCGCCCGTCCCCTGCCGGAAATACCGAAGGAACACCCCGGCTGAATAATCGTCGATCGCGCGGTCGAGCGTCTCCATCACGGATTCGCTACACGGCCACGGACGCCATCCGCGCCTTGATCCGCTCGCCCTGGGCGGCATCGAGGCCGAAGACCTCGATGGCGTTGCCCGCGAGGAACTCCGCATCCTGCACGACGATCCCGTCGAGCATCGGCAGGAGCACCATATCCACCGCGTCGAGCAGCGCTTCCTTCATCGAAGGCGTCGGCGCGGCAAAGAACTCCGCGTCTTCTTCCATCGCCTGGACGGCTTTGATGGCGTCGATAATCGGCGCAGGGCCGATTACCCGCACCGTGTTGATGGCCGCCCAGAAGGCAGCAAGCGGGCAGGGGACTCCTGCCGCCGGTCCTGCCCAAGCTGGATCTTCCTTGCGCAGGAAGGCTTCGAGGAACGCGGACGTATCGCGCGGGGCATCGACATAGACCCAGCCGAAGCGCCGCGCGAGCGCATAGGACATCTGGTAGAGGGACGCTTTGTCGATAGAATTGATCGTCGCCACCAAGCGCCAGTGCGGCCCCGGCGCGAACTCATGCGCCGCCGCCGAGGGCTTGCTCTCCGGCAGGATCACATATTGCAGGCTATCCTTATCCTCGATGTCGAGCCGGTAGGGCAGGGTGGTTTGCTGCCCCGACAGCACCGTGAAGAGCGGCCCGATCACCTTGTCGATGTCGCAGCGGTTCAGCTCGTCGATGATGAGCGGGCGGTCGAAGCGGCGCAGCAGCACCCCTGGAATGAAGGCCACCGAGCCGCCACCAATCGGCTGATAGCCCCCGATGATGTCTTGCGAGCTCCAATCCGAGGAGCCCGTCACCAGTGTCCACTTCCCGCCCGACAGCACCGTGGCGATATGGCGGGCAAGCGTTGTCTTCCCCGTCCCCGGCGGGCCGTATAGCATGATATGCCGCTTGCCCGAGGCGAGCGCGGCATTGATCTGGCGATAGACCGCAGGGTCGATGCCCAGAAGGTCGCTCATCTCGGGGATATGCAGCGAAGCGGGCGCGACGATCTCGTCATCATCCGCTGCCTCGTCTTCATCATCGAGGCCGGGGCCTGCTGCCGCTACAAGAGGGACGACCGGCCCTGCCGCCTTCCAGGCGTCGGAGATGTCCTTTTTCAGGCGCTCGAACTCAGGCTTCTCGCTCAGGTCATAGACGGGGATCGGCCCTGCCCCCCCGCCTTCCGGCGATACCGTGATATCCGCCGCCAAGGCGTCGATCACTTCGCCATAGGTCAGCTTGCGCAGCGTGCCCGCTATCGAGACCTCGACCTCATGGTCGCGCGCCTGCACCCCGAGAAGACCAGCCAGCAGATAGGGCAGGGCAGCGCCCTTGAACTTCATCGCCCCGCTATCGGGATCGAAGTGGAACGGCTCTGCCGAGGAGCCTTGCGGCGTTGCCCCGTGGAAGACGAAGAGCGCGTGGACTTCGAGACTGTCATCTCGAAAATAATCGTTCATCTCCTGCCGCACGAGCGGCACCAGGCGGAACACCACCCCCGCCTTGTCCTCCTGCGAAGCGTTGATCGCGCCGAGATTCAGCGCGCCGCCCGCAGGATTGACGGCTTTCCAGCCCGCCCCGGCAGGCTCGATCTGGTAAAGCCATCGCGGCGGCTTGTTCGCCGAGTAATTCGGCTCCTTCCAGAAGCCGGTTTCCAAATTGATGTCATGGCGCGAGCCAAGCCCATCCTTCAATTTGAAACCGCATTGCGAGAATTGCAGCCCCTTGTCTTTCAGGCGGTCTTTGAACCATCTGAAGAAATCAACTTCATAAATCTTTGTCTCATCCGCCATTAACCACCGCCCGCCCTGAAACAATTCTTCGTCTGCTTGCACTCCCGACACTACCGCCGAAGGCGAGCATCGTCTATCTGTTCAATAAAAGGGGCATATTTGCCTCTCAGAAGCCAGCCAGAGGGGTTCTCGGAAGTCAGGCCGTTTGTTGAGCGCCCAGGGCATGAAACCATCCAGTGGCGCTCCTGTGGCCGTCTGGCACCCCCTGCCAAGCCCACAAGACTGATCGCCATGCCCTTCCCGCTCTCGCCCCAAACCATCGACACCCTCGCCGACATCATCACCGGCGGTTCAGGCATGGGCAGCGGCCCGGCCCCCATCGGCATCTATCGCTCCGGTCCCCAGATTGAGCGCTTCATGCGTGGCTGCAACGTGGACTTCCGCGTCAACGGTTCGCGCGTGCCCTCTCTCACCACCTGCCTGCTCGATATGAACCGGGGCTTCGAGCCCGAAAGAGGGCTCACGAAGATCATCGAGGCGGCTGCCGACCCCCGCGACTTTACCCATGAGCCCGAACGCCATGTCGCCGTGCTTGACCATCTCAATCGCGCGCTGCGCTTTGACGGCTTCGAGCTTCAGCAGCAGGGCGGGCGGATGCGGCTTGTCGAGGCGGGCAAGAATGTCCCTGTCCTGGCGGATCTGGCCGGGCTGTCCGAGGTGATCGACTTCGACACGGTGAGCCGCGATCTGGACCGCGCCCTCGCCAGTAGCCAGACCGACCCCGAGGATGCCGTCACCGCCGCGTGTAGCACGGTCGAGAGCGTGTGCCGGTCGATCCTCATCGAGCTGGGGCAGCCGCTCCCTGCCAAGAAGGACGTGCAGGGGCTCTACAATGCCGTGAAGCAGCCGCTTGGTCTGTCCCCTGACCGCTCCGACATCGACCCCTTGATCGCGAATGATGTGCGACAAATCCTTTCCGGCCTGGCCACGGTCATCGGTGGGGTAGGGGCTCTTCGCACCCACGGCGGGGACGCCCACGGCCGCGAGAAGGGCTATGCCCGTATTGACGCGCGGATTGCCCGTTTGTCGATCCATGCCGCGAGTACGGCAGCGCTCTTCCTCATCGAGACCTGGCAACGCAAATTCCCATCTCGCAACCTTCCAAAGGTGGACAGCGACTGAACTTCTAAGTGTCTTTTGTGTTCGCGATGACCTAAATTGTTGAACTTGGAGGGGGTATTGTAATCGGTGCTCACAGCGAGTCTTCGCAGATGTTAAATTGAAACTTCAAATAAAATCACGGAAAGCCATGCCGCCAATCAGAAAGACTGCTCTACTCAGTATCTTCGAGGCTTCTCTCAGAAGGAGTAACTTAGACTTTCTGCGGCTTTCAGAAGAAGGGCACCATCCCGCTGCTTACCAGATTATCAAGGATGCGGGCTCATTCCGCGTTCGTGTTTATATATGGAATCTCACCTTTGGTGGACGAGTCGCGCTTCCGGACGAGTGGCGAATTCAGGTAACCGGGTTGCCTGAGATAGGTGGCGGGCAGCGTTTCGTCCCGGAGGTTGGCGGCAAAACTGTCATTCTTGGCTGGTGTGAAGCCTTAAGAGTTTTCGCCGCCTATGACGTTAACAAGCACCTTGGAATTCTGGGAGGATCACCATCCATCCAAATTCGTCAGCCCGCCCTAGAAGCTGCGCGAATTAATGGGCTCTCGCCTCACTTCAAGGGAGAGGATGAGGTGGCATTTGCTATCAAGCCCGCCTACATGGCGGCATACTTGGAGAACATGGGCGAACTGCACGCCTGCGGGTCTTCTGAAGAAGCCTTGAATATACTTCACCAGATTTGCGAAGATCCCGAGAGCGTCAACGATCAAGAGATTGTAGATCAACTTCCAGAACCGCGTCGCTACGCTGTGGTTTCGACCAAGAAGGCGTTACGCGATGCGAATTTCAAGAGCCGAGTGCTGACAGCCTACTCAAACGCCTGCTCGATGTGCGGTATGCAACTGCGTCTTGTTGATGCGGCACATATCCTTCCGGCTGCACACCCTGACAGCACCGATGAAACCAGCAATGGGATAGCGCTGTGTGCCGTTCATCATCGCGCGTATGATCGGGGGCTTGTCACATTTGACACTCGATATAGGATTCACCGAAATAGATTGATGGAAGATGAACTGACGGCGGCGACCCTCGACGGGAGGCTCACCGATTTTCAGGAGCAGATATTCCCAATGATTGAGGTGCCGCCAAACCGGGTTGATCGGCCATCGATCGCTTTCATTGAGAGGGTTAACATTCTGAGGGGTTGGAGACTCTAGTCTTTCGCGGGAAATGCTCTTTCGCTCAATGGTTTTATTGATCTGCTATAGGCCTTCGGCATTGTGGTGTAAGCTTTTCTTTAAACAATTAAATTCTTCAGCTACAGACCTAACTGAGCGTAACCAATACCGCGTATGCCGCCGCTCCCCGGTACGGCTAAGCGCGCCCATCTCCACAAGGTCCTGCAGGTCCCGGGTTGTGGTCGCACGCGAGGTGCCGGTGATGGCGATGTAGTTCTTGGCGCTGAGGCCACCTTTGAACCCGTCCGGCCCCTCGCGGAACATGCGCTCGATCACCTTGGCTTGTCGTTCGTTCAGCCGATCACGGAATTGGTCGTAGAACTTTGCCTTGGCGATGAAGAACGCGACCCGTGTCAGCGTCACCTGCTGCGCCTTCAGAATGATCTCGGCGAACCAGATCAGCCAGTCTGTCACATCCAGCGTTTTTTGGTGGATCTCGAGCTGGTCGTAGTAGGCTTTTCGGTCCCGTTCGATAGTGTAAGCCAGCGCGATCAGGCTCGGCTGGCCGATGTTCTGCGCAAGGGACTTTTCCGCCAAGGCGCGGCCGAGGCGACCATTGCCGTCCTCGAAGGGATGGATGCTTTCGAACCAGAGGTGCCCAAGCGCCGCGCGGGTCAGAGCCGGCAGGGGCATTGGACCGTCTGGCGCCGTTCGGTTGAACCAGTCGACGAACACGTCCATCTCGCCTTGGACCTGCGCGGAGGGCGGCGCTTCGAAATGCACCGTCGGCCGGTCGATGCGACCAGAGACGATCTGCATCGCATCGGTATGCCGCCGGTAGGCACCGATGGTTTCGAGCCCGCGGTCATGTGCCAGCAGCATCCCGTGCCAGCGGCTGAGGGTCTCATGGGTCAGAGGCGCGGCGTAGGTCGAGTAGACGTCCACCATCATCTCCGCGACGCCCTGTTCGCGCGGCCTTGACGGTGCGCCGTCGGCGCTCAAGCCGAACTGACGGCGGAGGGAGGATTGCACGCTGGCCCTGTCCAGCACCTCCCCTTCGATGGCACTCGTCCGCATCGCCTCTTCGCTCAGCAGCTCGATACGCAGGCGGTCCCGCTCGTCGTCGGTCACATGGCGGACGGCACCGACGATCTCTCCGGACGACAACAGAAACTGCCGTTCGAGAGGTTCGACTGCAGTGCGGAGATACTGTTGAAAAACTCTGCTTGAGCGGCGCCTCGGCCGCTGATTCACTTCCCTTGAGGCAAGGGAGGTCTGGCGATGATGGGACCGAGGCAGTTGGCGCAGGGCGCGCTATTCTACGAGTTCTCGATCGAGGATCACGTGCCGTCGGATCACCTTTTGAGAGCCATGGACCGGTTTGTCGATCTCGGCGATATGCGCCGACATCTCGCGCCATTCTACAGTTCCACGGGCCGGCCCTCGGTCGATCCCGAGATGATGATCCGGATGTTGATCGTGGGTTACGCCTTCGGCATCCGGTCGGAGCGGAGGCTCTGCGAGGAGGTGCATCTGAACCTGGCGTATCGCTGGTTCTGTCGGCTCGATCTGAGCGATCCGGTGCCCGATCATTCGACCTTTTCCAAGAACCGCCACGGCAGGTTCCGGGACAGTGACCTGTTCCGGCGTCTGTTCGAAGAGATATTGGCGCGCTGTATCGCCGAGGGCCTGGTGGGAGGCGAGACCTTCGGTGCAGATGCCTCGCTCATCAAGGCCGATGCCAGCCGCTATACAAAGGTGGAGTTCGCCGAGTGGTCTGCGACCGATGCGGCCAACAGGGCGACCCGGGAGTACCTCACCACGCTCGATGACGCAGCCTTTGGTGCGGCAACACCCGTGAAGCCGAAGGCGATCTCGCCTGCCGATCCTGCCGCCCGGCTCACCGGAGCCAACGGCGACAGGCCCTTCTTCGCCTACAGCACGAACTACTTGGTCGACCTGGAGAACGCGATCATCGTCGACGTCGAAGCGACCGCCCCGATCCGGCAAGCCGAGGTGGGAGCCGTCCGTGCCATGCTGATGCGTACCCGGGCCCGTTTTGACCTGCACCCAGAGTTGCTGGCCGCGGACACGGCCTATGGTGCCGCCGACATGCTCGGCTGGCTGGTGGAAGACCAAGGCATCGAACCGCACATCCCGGTCTTCGACAAATCCGAGCGCAAGGACGGCGCGTATCCCGCCACCGACTTTGTGTACGATGATGAGGCCGACGCCTATCGATGCCCTGGTGGCAAGGTGCTGAAGCCCTACTGGCGGAATATCTCCGCAGGCCGGCCGGAGTTCGGCAAGGACGGCTTCAAGAAGTACTTCGCCCGGAAGCAAGATTGCGCTGCCTGCCCGCTGAAGCCCCGATGCACACCCATTCAGGCCACCCGAAAGATCGCCCGATCGCGGCATGAGGCGGCGCGGCAGCGCGCCCGCGACATCGCCAGAACTGACGCCTATGTCGCGTCGAGCTACGCCAGGAAGAAGGTCGAGATGCTGTTTGCTCACCTCAAACGCATCATAGGCCTGGACCGCCTCCGCCTCAGAGGACCCAACGGCGCCAAGGATGAGTTCCACCTCGCCGCAACCGTCCAGAACCTCCGCAAACTCGCGAAACTCAGGCCAATGCCGGTGTGAACCGCGGGATCCAGACGGCTCGACCGGCATCGCAACCCGCGTTTCCGCCGGAGTTTTTCAACAGCATCCTGTCATAGCGGAAATTCGGCCAGTCGGGTTGCGTCCAGTTCCAGCGCATGAGCTATAGGTTCCTTTCCTATAACTCAAAATAGCGCCAAAACATGATTTATGGAAGCGCGACCTATGCATCATGCCAGATGCTTGAACCGGCGTACACCTCGGCAGGATCGCCCAAAGGGCTAGGCCTTTGCGCGGGTCAGGCGGCCTCGACCATCGGCTCGTAGCGCACATCGGGCATGGCATCATTGAGCCAGGCAGGCTGCAGGTCTCCATTGTTCCATTGGTACAGGTAGCCCACCAGCGTGTCGGTCTTCTTGCAGAGGATGCGCATGATCGGTTCGGCCGTAAGCCGCGGTAAAATGGTCACGATGTGCTCCTCTCAAACTGACCTCAGGACTTGTTAACAACGAGGCCGCAATATCGTTTTGAACGTCTTAGGGTTGGGTTTCTGCAACTGCAAGATGAAGTCGGCGGCCTCGGCAAGAACCCACCGACAAAAGGACAAGTTGTCTTTATAGACAGGTTTCTGGCGTATCCTTTTCTGCATTCTGCGCTGCAGCGCGAACGGCGATCTCGTCCAGAAGTATGTCGATCTCTGCCCAGACGCGTGGCTCGATCTGGCCGCGGGCCAGAGCCCATTTGCTCAATACGTTGAGGGGGTCATGCGCGCGCAAGAGGGCTTTCAGCGCAGGGGCATCGACTGCCAGCGAGGTGCGTGCGCGCCATTCGGTGATCCGCGTCCGCTGCTCTTCCGACGGTGGGACGAACTCGGACCCGAGCTCCCAGTTCTTGACCGCGCGGCGCAGGGCGGCGCGGATAACGTGGGCAGGATCGACGCCGCAGTCGATCAGGGCCTCCTCCTGCCGTTCCAGCGCATTCACCCGGATGTCTATCTTGCGCGTCTCCGGACCGCGTCGCGTTCGCGTTGGTGATGACATGACCGCAGGCTCAGCGGGTCCGGTGGCCTCCTGTCTGGGTTGATGTGGGGGCGCAGGCTGCGTCCTTTGCGGCGGAGCAGCTTGATCGTCTAGGACTGTGGGCTGCACGCTACCAGGTTCTGGCATCACCTCCGCGAGCCGCACCTCTTCCCTTCCCGGGTCTTCTCCCACCTCTGGGCGCAGGGATGCGGCATAGGCCGGGTCGGGCCGTGTGATCGTCGGGATCTTCTTCCTCACCGCCCTGCCCTCACGCGGCCAGGATGTTGTTGAGGATGTCGGTCGCCTCTTCGAGGGCCTCGACCACATGGCGCACATGGGGGCGCATGAGGGGGTTCGGATCAGCCTGCTTTTGCAACGCCACAGCGTGCAGGAGGCCCTTCTCGTCCATCTCCTTGTAGACGTTCCTGCGCATCATCACGGTCTCGACCACCGGGAACCGCGCGATCGCCGCCTCGATGAGGGCGGCATCTGCTCGCGTGGTCTTGGGGTCGACCATGTTCAGAACGACATGGTGACGGGGCAGGCTGTCGGGGTCATCGACGCGGGCGCGGAGCTTTTCGAACCAGTCGGCGGTCTGCGCGCCGACATCGAGATCCGAGGTTGAGAGCATCACCGGTGTCACGATGTGATCGGCCAGAACAGCGATCCCGTCTGACCACTCGGCCCCGACGCCTGCCGTATCGATGAAGATGAAATCCGCCGAGTCCGCCGAATAGACCTGCTCGATCCGGCGATCCACGGCCCCCACGCTCTCGACAGTCGCAGAGCGCAGCAGGGGCGATCCCAACCCCGCAGCTTCAGCCCGCTTGTGCCAGGTGCCAAGTACGCCCGTGCTGTCGGTATCGATCAGAAGGACACGACGCCCAGCGGCAACGGCAGCGCTGATCAGGGCGCGCGAGAGCGTGGTCTTGCCACTCCCCCCCTTCCGGGCCATCGCGGCGATCACCACGAGATTGTCGTTCGGCATAGGCGGACCCTTCGCAAAAGTGGTGAAACGCGACAAAGAGGTTTCCTTGTCGCTAACCTCCGTGCGCGAGATCGTCAAGCGGAAGACGGGATGCGGACTCCCTCAGGCGAAATGCGGGGTGCATAGTGCATCGTGCTGGGGACCTGAGACACGCTGCACGCCACACCTGACGTTATCCCGTGCGTGCGATGCGGTCCCCAGATGACGCGCAGCATGCGACACGCGGCATTGTCCACAACGCAGGAAACGCGACGCATTCCGCATTCGACGTGGACCGTCCGGCACCACGCGTGATGCGGGCTGCACATGCCATCGGGCACTCGCCAGAAGACGTGCTGCAGGGCGCGCAAAACGCGGTCCAAAGGACGCGATGCGCGATGCAGAGAACGCGAGACGCGTTGCATTGAGCGCCTTGCGCGCTGCATTTGCCAAAGGACGTCAAATCGGCCCCCGAGGCCGATTTTCTACATTGAGTACAAGCCCTTGACGCCTTCTCCGCTTGTGCTGGGAGAAGGCGGGCTTGTACGAAGTTGGCAAGAAATAGGAATGTATACTTCACATGGGACACAGTCGCAGACTGATCGATCAGGAGCGCCGTCAGATCGTCCGGGAACGGGCGAAAGGCGTCTCGGTCAGTGCGATCAGTGCGACGCTGAAGGTCACCCCCAAGACCGTCTACAACGTGCTGAGCCGGGGTCGTTCCACCGTCTCGGCCAATGACAGCCGCACCCGTGTGCTGACCATGCGGGTGACCGACCGTGACCTTCGCGGCTTCGACGCCGCCCTTGCGCGGCGTGGGATCGCACATCGGTCAGATGCCATGCGCTGCCTGATGCTCGCGGCCGACGATCTCCTGCGCCCGGATGAGGGCATGACGGATGAACTGAAAGGGATGAGCGCGGCGCTGAACCGGGTCGGCAACAACGTCAACCAGGTCGCGCGCCGCCTGAATGAGGCGAAGCTCAAAGGGGAGCGTCTGCCCTATACCCCCGCCAGCCATGCTGAGATCCGCGACCTCGCCGTTCTTGTCTTCGACATGGCCGACCAGATCCAGGAGATGTTCCGCGCGCGGCGTCGCGAACTGGACCTCGAGGTCACCAAGGCCCTCGCCGGTCTGGCGCGGCAGGAAACGGAGCAGGTGGCTGAGCATGGCGCGGAGTGAGGCACGCGGCGTCAGCCCCGCCCTCTTCGATCGCGACTGGAGCCGGGTCTTGGGCAGTTGGCAGGGCCTGTCGAAGAAGGCGCAGATGGTCCGCGCCGCGCGGGGCTACTCGCCGGCCATCTTCAAGCCCATCTCGAAAGGCGGGTGCCATACGGGCGCCCAGCTCAAGGCACAGCTGACCTACCTCACCACCAAGTCGAGCCACATCCTCGACAGTCGCGGCACCCATGATGGCAAGAAGACCCTGACCGAGGCGGAGATCGACCGCGTCGTCCGGCGATTCGAGAACCAGTGGGGCGAGCGGCACAGCCCGAAGCTTGGCCATACCTCGCATCTTCTGATGGCCTTTCCTGTAGGCACCAGCGGCGAAGAGGTGCGCGCGATCACGGAATCCGTCTGTGAGAAGTTCTTTCAAGGTGAGGGGTCGCAATTCGACTATATTGCTGCAATACACCAAGATCGCGCGCATCCACATGCGCATATCGTTCTGAACCGCCGCAGCAAGGATGGCGAAATGTTCTTTCTCGGGAAGGATCACCATTTCAACTACGACGCCTTCCGGGTGGCGATGGTCGAGGCGGCGCAGGTCCACGGGATCCGGCTCGAGGCGACACGGCGTCTTGACCGGGGGGTCACGACCTACCGCGCTGAGATCGACGAAGTCTACAAAGCCCGTGACGAAGGCCGACCGCCGGTCGAACGCCAGCGCACGGGGGCTGATCTCGCCGCGGCCATGGAGGCGGTAGCGCGCAACGCGCTGACCTATCGTGGTCTGGCGGTCGAGGCGTCCCGGTCGAACTTCGATGACGTGGCCGAGGCACTCGAGCGGGCCAGCACCATCCTTGCCAGCGGCGGTCAGATCCAATCTGACGGAGCCATCTACATGTCCCAAGACGAAACTGCGTTCGATACGCTGATTACCGAGTTTTCCCAGAATATCCGCCAGATCGAGGCTGCGATCGACCGCGCGCCTGCGTCCGAGCGGCCGGAAATCGAGCGCAAGCTGACCGATGTCCTGGCTTCCGTCGCGCATCTGAACCCTCTCGGGGATCGCTCGGCCGCGCTGCTTGATGCGCCGTCCCGCGATGGGGTCTATGCGCGGGCGAACATGAACGAGGACCAGATGGGAAGCCTCGACGACGATGCAGTCAAGGCGCGCCTCAGCGAGGCGCTGCAGGGCACGGGTATCGACCCCGAGGCCGTGGCTGCCCGCGTGCGCGAGGGTGCCGGCAATGCCGCGCTCGAACGGCAATGGCTGGCGCAGGATCTTCGCGCCATCGCCAAAGCGGGCGATCTCGATCTGGAGAAAGGCGAGGACCGCGAGGAAGCACTGGACCGGCTGGAAGCCGTCCATGTCCGCCTGGGCGACACCCTGACCGATGCGCGCATCTTGCGGGCCGTCGATGAGGTGGATGACACCAAGAATGACCCGGTTGCCCTGGCCGAACGCGTCACGCTGCCAGAGCGTGAGCGCGCGGCGGGCGAACCTGATGTCTTCGCCGCCTCCGAGCGCCGGGATTTCCAAGAGCTCGTCGCCCAATTCCGCCGGACGGACTTCGACCATCCCTTCTCGGATGATCCAAGTGTGCGCCGAGCTGGTGCTGTCGAGGTCGAAGAGGCCCGCGCCGCCTTCAACGCCTATGCACAGCGGTCGCCTGATCATGCCGAATTGGCCTCGATGGCTTGGGACAAGATCACTGACAGCCGCAAGCCGCAGGAGTTCGCCGTCGAGGAGAAGGATCGCAGGCTCCACGCGGGCGACATGGACCTGGCTCTGCGCGATCCTACGCAACATCTCGGTCCGATCATGGAAGACGACCGCACCCTCGCGCGCTACCGCGCCGAGATGCCGGACGAGGAGTTCGGGGCGGCGGTGCAGGAGGAAATCAACCGCCTGCGCGCCATGGGGGCGTCCCGCGCCTATATCAGCGAGCGAAGTTTTGAGATCGAGGATCAGGCGCGGCAGGACTATGCCGAGCGGCGCTTCATGGCAGAGACGGCCCCTGATGTGATGACGTTCCTCCAGCGGGCAGAGGCCGAGGACGAGAAGCCGTTCGCCGAGATGGATGGGCAGCGCCTCGTCGCCCAGATCGACCGCAACCTCACGCCGAACGCGGTGACGGCCCTCCGCGCAGGCCACGCCGATGTGCTGGAGAAGTTCACCGAGCACCCATTGCGGCAGTTGGAACTCGCCAAGGCCTATCTGGAAAGCAGCGAGGTGACGGCCCACGGCCCCGCCATGGAGCGGGTGCTGGATGCCCTGGCCGAGGAACAGATCGAGGCGCAGCGCGCGCGTCATGTCGCGGCCCATGGCGAAAAGGGGATCACGCATGGATAAGGGCAAGATCGCGGGCGGCATCCTGAGCCTGACGCTGATTGGCCTTGCCATCGGGTATGTCGTGGCGACGGGTTATCTCATCCTGCGCTATGGGCTGCCGACCGAGCGCATCGATTTCACATTGCTCGCACGGGAATACCGCGCGCTTGGAGCCACCGCCCCGAAGGACTTCCTTTGGGTGAACCTGATCCTAGGCGGCTTCGGCGTCGCAGCACTGCTGCTCAGCGTCACGCTTCTCGGCGATGCCCTGACGCGCTTCGGCACGACCCATTGGCAGACCCGGGGCGAGATGAAGCGCAACGGCTTTTTTGCCAGGCCGGGCGGCGGCTTCCTTCTCGGCAAGCTCGGCCCTCCGAAATCGAAGCGCCCCTTCCTCGTCTCGAAGACCTTCCCGCATGCGCTGATCGTGGCGCCCACGGGCCGAGGCAAGGGGGTGGGCTTCGTGATCCCGAACCTGCTCACCTACAAGGGTTCGGCCGTGGTTCTCGACGTGAAGGGTGAAAACTTCCGCGAGACCTCGCGTTTCCGTGCCACCATGGGCGACAAGGTGTTCCGCTTCGCGCCGACCGACTGGGACCGCCCGACCCACCGGTACAACCCGCTGGCCCGCATCGCAGCGATGACCAACCCTGACCGGCAGCAGATGGAACTGAAGCTCACCGCCAAGCTCTTCCTGCAGACCGACAACGAAAAGCTGAGTGGGCTTCTTGCAGGCGGCATCGATCTCTTCGTGGCGGCCGGCCTTCTGGCCTTCGAGCGCGGCGTGCCGACCATCGGCGAGATCTACCGCATCACCGCTTCGGGCGGCGACAAGCAGAAGGAATATCTCAAGCGCGCGCAGGAGGTGAAGAACAGGTCGGCCAAGCTGATCTTCGAGCGCATGGCCTCGACCAACAATGATACGCTGACCTCGTACCTGTCGCTCCTGATGACCTCGGGTCTCGACACCTGGGACAACCGTGCCATCGACGCGGCCACCGCGACCTCGGACTTCTCTTTCCGGGATATCCGACGCCGCCCCCACGCGATCTATCTTGTGGTCGAGTCCGAGATGATCCGCCCCCTCGCCCCGCTGATCCGGCTCTTCTTCTCGGACCTGATCGCCTCGCTGCAGGCGCAGGAGCCGGGCGATGACGAGCCTTGGCCCGTGATGATCATGCTCGACGAATTCGACCGGCTGGGGAAAATGCCGATCGTCGCCGAGAGCATCAAGACGCTGCGCTCTTTCGGCGGCAACCTCGCCATTGTCACCCAGACGATCCCGGCGCTGGACGAGATCTATGGCGAGAACACCCGCCGATCGCTGCAGGGCGGCGCAGGCGTGAAGCTCTACCTCACCCCGTCCGAGCAGAAGACGATCGAGGAACTGAGCCAGGCTGTCGGCAAGACCACCAAGCGCGTGGTGACCCGGTCTCGTGCCGTCGGGCGCAACCCGTTCGAGGGGCGCAGCGTTTCCGAGCGGACAGAGGACACGCCGCTCCTGACGGAAGACCAGGCCCGCCGCATGGACCTCGACGAGGTGATCCTCGTGATCGACGCGCAGATGCCGATCCGGGCACGGCGGATCAAATACTTCGAGGACCCGGCGCTGAAGGTGTTGCACGCGGGTCAGGCGGGGAGTTTCCCGTATCCGGATGAAGATGGTCTGCGGCGGGATCGGCAGATGACCGAGACGCGGGAGACTGTCGAGAAGCTGAAGCAGGAACTGCAGGAGGTGAGGACAGCTGCAGGGGCGCAGGGGTCTGGGACTGCGTCCTCGTGGATGACCGTTGAGCCACCTGCAACGGAGACGCAGGATCCGCAGCCAGCGCAGTCAGGTCGGGCGCGAGGTAAAGCCGCTCGTGCAGCAGCGGGTGGCGGTGGGTTAGGTCAGTTGTCGTTCGATCTGGCTGGACTCGGGATCAGAGGGGCGAACAGTTTAGAGTTGGCGGCAGCTGTTCAGACGACGCGGTCGATCATCGAAGTTCATGGATGAGCGATGATGGCCGCTTCGCGGACAGTGTCGTCCGGGCCCACTGGGACTTGCACACGGATTGCACGTTGATACGTCCTACCTGCCCCGGGTTGCTACAAAGTCGAGGGTCACACCTCCGATGAACAGACCGAACTCGACAGTATTTCGAAGAGTTTTTTCCAAGACGTCAGTCCCCGATCACTGCAGAACATCATTCTCTTTTGGCCAATCCCACGTTGTGCCAGCGGTTACGCGCCTGCGACAATGGACATTCTCGTGAGCAATGCCTATCTTTGAAGCATGTTCGAACGTGTCATCACCATGCTTGCCATACTCGCGATCACCGTGGTGACGACGGTGACCTCTGCGCACGCGACACGCATGAGTATGAATTCCGAAGTGGATCACGCGATGCATGTCGCCGACATGATGCACTCTCAGGTCATCGCCGACCTGGATTGTGATGCTGGAGAGCACTGTGGATCGGCCGATGCAGAGATGTGCGAGTTCGTCTGCGCAGGCCTCTCGGCCTTCCTGACGTCGGCAGGCGGGGAAGCCGTGCACGCCCACGGCACCGCCAGTCATGACGTTCCGTCCGCAACGATCCACGTCAGCCGTGCGCCGGGACTGAACGAACGCCCTCCGAAGCTCCGTCTCCTCTGATCGCGCCCGGGCAGACGCCCGAGGCGTCCCATCGGCCTTGATGAACGGGACGGGATGTCCCGAGGAGACGACCATGAACACGCTTTCACGACGCGGCTTTCTTGCCGCAAGCGCCGCCGCCATTGGCGCGGCACAAATGCCCCGTCTTGCCTTCGCGCAGTCGGCGGCACCGATCAGCCTCGCCGCCGCGACCCGAACCCTCGATATCGACGGGCGCGCGGCAACGGTCTTTGGCCTTGCCGGCCCCGGCGGTCAGGGGCTGACCTTCGATCCCGGCCAGAGGTTCCGGGTTGACCTGACCAATGATCTCGACGTCGACACCATCATCCACTGGCACGGCCAGATCCCGCCAAATGCGCAGGACGGCGTTCCGGACATGCCGATGCCCCTTCTCGCCCCGGGCGAGACCCGATCCTATGACTTCGAGGCGCGGCCGGGCACCCACTGGATGCACAGCCACGTGCCGACGCAGGAGATGCAGCTGCTCGCCGCGCCGCTGATCGTGCGCTCGCGGGAGGACCTGGCGGCCGACCGGCAGGAGGTCGTGATGTTCCTGCATGATTTCTCCTTCAAGGCCCCCGAAGAGGTTCTGGCGGAGATCGGCGCGGGTCATGGCGGCGGACACGGAGCAGGCCATGGTGCCACTGCGGTGCCCGATCAAGGCGCGCCCATGGGAGGCATGGGGGCGATGCAGGGCATGGATCATGGCGCGATGGGCCATGGCGGCATGGGCAACATGGGTGGGATGATGGGCATGGGCGGCCAGATGGGCGGCATGGCCATGGACCTGAACGATTACGACTGGGACGCCTATCTCGCCAACGACCGGACGCTGTCGGACCCCGAGGTGGTGCAGGTCGAGCGTGGCGGGCGCATCCGGCTCAGAGTCATCAACGCCGCCGCGGCGACCGTGTTCTGGATCGACACCGGCGGTGCCGAGGCGCGGCTGGTCGCGGCGGACGGGCACGCCGTCCAGCCTGTTGCGGGCAACCGGTTCGGGCTGGCCATGGGTCAGCGGCTGGACATCGAGATCGACCTGCCGAACCAAGGTGGCGCCTGGCCGATCCTCGCCCTGCGCGAAGGCGCGCGGGAGCGCACCGGCCTGATCCTTGCCACGCCGGGTGCAGAGGTGCGGCGCCTCGATGGCATGGTGGAGTCCGAAGCGCCTGCCTTTGACAGGGATCTTGCACAGGAGTCGCGCCTCATTGCGCTGGATGCCCGGCCGGACCGGCCGGTCGACCGCAGCCATATGCTGATGCTGGGCGGCTCGATGCAGCCCTATGTCTGGACGATCAACGGGGCCGTCTGGGGCCAGCACCAACCGATCACCGCGCGCAGCGGCGAACGGGTCATGCTGTCGTTCCACAACATGTCGATGATGGCCCACCCGATGCACCTTCACGGGCATGTGTTCCAGGTCGTTGGCCTGAACGGCCGGCGTGTCGCCGGTGCGCTGCGCGACACGGTTCACGTACCGCCGATGTCGATGGTCGATGTCGCCCTCGATGCAGGCGAGGCTGCGCGCTGGATGCTGCATTGCCACCACATGCCGCACCTTGCGACCGGCATGATGACCGAATTCGCGGTCACGGCGTCGGTGTGATCCGGGCGGGGCGTCCGGACAGGGCGCCCCGATGTCCCGACACCGATCCTGTGCTGTCCTGCCCCATGTTGTCGTGATGGCCGGTCAATAGGCGCACCCTGCGGGTGAAAATCAGGAGGATGAGATGATGAATTGGAACGATATGGGCTCCGGAATGGGTTTCGGAATGGGGTTTGGCTGGCTCTTCGGCCTGCTGATCCTTGCGCTGGTGGTTTTGGCCATAGCAGCGCTGGTCAAATATCTCCGGAAATAGACGAAAGGACTTCTCAATGGCTTACACAATCAATCGCATGATCCCCGACACCGGTATCGACGACGTCGACACGCGCGCGCGCAAGGCGCTGGCGGATCATGGCTTCGGTGTCCTGACCGAGATCGACGTCAAGGCGACAATGAAGAAGAAGCTCGATGTGGAGATGCCGGCCTATCGCATCCTCGGGGCCTGCAACCCGAAGATGGCGTATCAGGCCATCGGGATCGAACCGCGCGTGGGCGCGATGCTGCCCTGCAACGTCATCCTGCGCGAGGTCGACGGTGGCGTGGAAGTCAGCGCCATCGATCCTGTGACGTCGATGCAGGCGATTGAGAACGCCGAACTGACCGCCGTGGCGGGCGAGGTGCGCGACCTCCTGGCGAAGGCCGTCGCGGCGGTCTGAGATGAGCCTGCGCGCCACCATTCTCGCCGGCCTTGCGATTCTCGGCATCGGATTGCTCGCTGTCTGGCAGTTCGCGCCTTCGGTATTCGCCGAGGCGCGCAGCCTTCTGCAGCCCGAGCGTCTGGAAATGCTGGTGGCGCGCGCGGGTCTCTGGGGGCCAGTCGTGATCGTCACGCTCATGACCCTCGCGGTCGTGGCCAGCCCGATCCCGAGCGCGCCGATCGCGCTGGCGGCGGGAGCAGCCTATGGGCATGTCTGGGGGACCGTGCAGGTCGTGATCGGCGCCGAACTCGGGGCTCTGATCGCCTTCGGCCTCGCGCGGGTTCTGGGGCATGATGTCTTGCGGCGGATGTTCGGTGATCGCGTCGATGCAGGGCTTCTCGGCTCGCAGACCGCGTTGACGGCGACGGTTTTTGCCAGCCGCCTGATGCCCTTCGTGTCCTTCGACATGATCAGCTACGCGGCCGGACTCAGCCGTCTCCATGCTTGGCGTTTCGCCGTCGCGACACTGGCCGGCATCATCCCGGCGAGCTTCCTGCTGGCGCATTTCGGCGGTGAGGCGGTCAGCGGAGACCTCGGGCGCGCGACATGGGCGGTGCTCGGACTCGGGCTTGTGACCGGTGTGCCGCTGCTCTGGGTGGCGCTGCGGCAAAAGCCTGAAAAGGAAAATCCATGACGAAAAGCGATTACGAGAAGAACAGCATCACCCTCCCGGGTGCTGTGGCCATGGGAACCGGCGTGATGATCGGCGCGGGCATCTTCGCCTTGACCGGCCAGATCGCCGAGCTTGCCGGGCCGCTCTTCCCGCTCTCGTTCATCGTGGGCGCCATCGTGACCGCGTTCAGCGCCTATACCTACATCAAGATGTCGAACGCGTATCCGTCAGCGGGCGGCATCGGGATGATCCTGAAGAAGGCCTACGGCCCGACAACGGTCGCGGCGGGCGCCGCCCTCTTGATGGCGCTGTCGATGGTGATCAACGAAAGCCTCGTCGCGCGCACCTTCGGCACCTACACGCTGCGGGCGTTCGGCGGCGATCCGGACAGCATCCTCGTGCCTATTCTCGGTGTCGGGCTGATCGTCTTCGCCTATCTCGTGAACGCATCGGGCACCCGGTCGGTCGGGCTGTTCTCCATCATCATGGCCGTGCTCAAGGTGGGCGGCATCGCGCTGTTCGGCGCAGCGGGTCTTTGGGCAAGCGGCATCTCGTTCGAGGCGACGGGTGATGATTTTGCAGCCACAGGGTTCGTGGCGTCGGTTGCGCTGTCGATCCTGGCCTTCAAGGGCTTCACGACCATCACCAACAGCGGCGCAGAGGTCACCGACCCGCACCGCAACGTGGGCCGGGCCATCATCTGGTCCATCGCGCTCTGCGTCGTCGTCTATCTGTTGGTGGCCTTCGCGGTCGGCTCCAGCCTGCCGCTCGACCGCATCGTCGCGGCGAAGGACTACGCGTTGGCCGAAGCGGCCCAGCCCGCCCTCGGGCAGACCGGTTTCTACCTGACGGTGGCGCTGGCGCTGGTGGCCACCGCATCGGGTCTGATTGCCAGCGTATTCGCGGTCAGCCGCATGCTGGCGATGCTGACCGACATGAAAATGATCCCGCACAGCCATTTCGGGATGCAAGGCACGATCAAGGACCACACGCTCGTCTACACCGTCGTGATAGCGGGCTTCCTGACGGTCTTCTTCGATCTCAGCCGCATCGCATCGCTCGGGGCCTTCTTCTATCTGGTGATGGACATGATCATCCACTTCGGCGTGTTCCGGCATCTGCGCGAGGAAATTGGCGCGCAAGGCTGGGTGTTGCTGACGGCCATCGCCCTCGACGCCGTGGTGCTGGCCGCTTTCGCTGCGATGAAGTGGCAGTCCGACCCGCTCATCGTCGTGGTCGGCATTCTTGCCATGGCGCTGGTGTTCCTGTTCGTCCGGCTGTTTTTGGCGCGCAATCCTGTCGGGGAAGGCGCTCACGACCATCACTAAAGGGCTTGAGCTTCCAGTCCTTGGAGGCGGCAAGCAAGAAACATCGAAAGGCTGGCAGACCATGGAGCACGATCACCATCACGCAACGCCCGACATCCCGGCTGGGACCGAGACGGCAAAGGACCCGGTCTGCGGGATGACGGTCGCGGTCAAGACGGACGGACGTTACGCCGCGTTCCAGGGCGAGACCTTCCATTTCTGCTCGGATAAGTGCCAGACGAAGTTCAAGGCGGATCCGTGGTTCTACGCCTCGGGCCGGGCTGCGGGACAGAAGAAGGCTGCTCCGGCCAACGTCCAGTACACCTGTCCGATGCATCCGGAGATCGTCCGCGATGCGCCGGGGGCCTGCCCGATCTGCGGCATGGCGCTGGAACCGATGGTGCCCTCGGACGAGCCCAGCGAGGAACTGAACGATTTTACCCGGCGGATGTGGATTTCCGCCGCGGCGGCGGTGCCGCTTGTCATCCTGACAATGGGCGAGCTGGTGACGCTGCCGGTGCGCGACTGGATCGGGCATCAGACGGCCAGTTACCTGGAGTTCTTGTTGGCCACCCCGATCATCCTTTGGGCCGCCTTGCCATTTTTTCGGCGCGGCTGGGACTCGGTGGTGAACCGATCGCCGAACATGTGGACGCTGATCAGCCTCGGCGTGGGGGCGGCCTATCTCTATTCGATCGTCGCGACGTTCTTGCCCGGAGTCTTTCCCGAGCAGTACCGGATGGGCCACGGCGTCGGCACCTACTTCGAGGCAGCGGTGGTTATCGTGACGCTGGTTTTCGTAGGCCAGGTTCTGGAATTGCGGGCGCGAGAACGCACCGGTGACGCTATCCGCGCACTTCTGGATCTGGCGCCCAAGACGGCGCGGCGCATCCTGCCGGACGGCACCGAATACGACGCGCCGCTGGAGAACATCATGGAGGGCGATCGGCTTCGCGTGCGCCCGGGCGATGCTGTCCCGGTCGACGGGACGGTGATCGAAGGTCGCTCGTCGCTGGACGAGAGCATGCTGACTGGTGAGTCGATGCCAGTGGAAAAAGGTCCGGGCGATGCGGTCACCGGCGCCACGATCAACAAGAACGGCTCCCTGGTGATCGAGGCGGGCAAGGTCGGGTCCGACACCGTGCTGGCCCAGATCGTGGCGATGGTATCGAACGCGCGCCGGTCCCGCGCACCGATCCAGGGTCTGGCCGACCGGGTGTCGGCAGTCTTTGTGCCAACCGTTGTCGCCATCGCCATTGTCGCTTTTGCGGTCTGGCTGATCTTCGGCCCGGAACCCGCGCTGGTCTTCGCCATCGCATCTGCCGTGTCAGTGTTGATCATCGCCTGCCCCTGTGCGCTCGGGCTGGCGACGCCAATCTCGATCACCACGGCCGCGGGGCGCGGGGCGCAGGCTGGCGTGCTGATCAAGGACGCCGAGGCGCTGGAGCGCATGGCGGGTGTCGACACGCTGATCGTGGACAAGACCGGCACGCTGACCATGGGCAAGCCGAAGCTGACGGATACCATTGTGCTTGGGAATTTGACCGAGACGGAGCTGCTGTCGCTGGCTGCTGCGCTGGAGCGCGGCTCGGAACACCCGCTGGCCGAGGCGATCGTCGAGGGGGCCGAGGCGCAGGACGCCCCGCGCCAGGAGGCCACGGACTTCGACGCCGTCACCGGCAAGGGCGTAAAGGGCAAGGTCGGCGGACGCGCGGTGGCGCTCGGCAATGTGGCGATGATGCAGGAGATGGGGCTGGACACGGGCGCGGCCGACGCGAAGGCCGACACCCTGCGCGCCGAGGGCAAGACGGCGATGTTCGTCGCTGTCGATGGCGCGCTGGCCGGCATCGTGGCGGTGGCCGACCCGATCAAGGACTCGACCGCGCAGGCGATCCGGGAACTGCACGCTCAGGGACTGCGGGTGATCATGGCCACGGGCGACAATGAGCGCACGGCGCAAGCAGTGGCAGGTAAGCTCGGCATCGACGAGGTGCGCGCGGGCATCCTGCCCGAAGCCAAGAAGGACCTGATCGAGCAGTTGCGCCGCGACGGCCAAAAGATCGCCATGGCGGGCGACGGCGTGAACGACGCCCCCGCGCTGGCCGCCGCCGATGTCGGGATTGCCATGGGCACCGGCGCGGATGTGGCGATGGAAAGTGCCGGCATCACCCTGCTGGGCGGCGACCTGATGGGCATCGTGCGGGCGCGCAAACTTGCCCGCGCCACCTTGCGCAACATCAAGCAGAACCTCTTCTTCGCCTTCGCCTACAACGCGCTTGGCGTCCCGATCGCGGCGGGGCTGCTTTACCCTGTCACCGGCCTTCTCCTCTCGCCGATGATCGCGGCGGCGGCCATGAGCCTGTCGTCGGTCTCGGTGATCACCAACGCCCTGCGGCTTAGGCGGGTCGATCTCTGACCTGTCCGTCTACACATGCAATCTCGAAAGGAAGATCAGATGAACCAAGACACTTTTTCCCGCCGCACGCTTCTGCTCGGCGCAGTTGCGCTGGTGGCTGCGTCGCCCTTGAGGACTCTGGCGCAAGGCACCGGACCGGCGATCCACGTGATGAAGGACCCGAACTGCGGCTGCTGCTCGGCCTGGATCGATATCCTCGAAAACGACGGCTTTGTCGTCACGACCGAGGCGAGCGCCGGAACGCTTCTGATGCGCTACAAGCTGGACAACGGCATCCCGCAGGAGATGGTCTCCTGCCATACGGGCCGTGTGGACGGCTACATGATCGAGGGCCACGTGCCCGCTGCGGACATTCGCCGTCTTCTGGTGGAACGCCCCGACGCGGTCGGCCTTGCAGTGCCCGGCATGCCCTACGGATCGCCCGGCATGGGCCCGGAGTCGCAGCGAGAGGCCTATTTCGTCTACCTGATCCGTCGTGACGGCACGACAGAGACATTCTCAAGCTATCAGGCAGCCTGAGATTCGCATGACATTCAGGGGCACACGTTGAGGGTCGCTCAAAGCTGTGACGCCCAGCGGGGGTGCTGGTCGTCCACGACGAAGGGATGCGCGTGGCGCCGGACGCCCTTGAGATGGGGGTGGTCGAGCGGCAGGTTGTCATGGCTATGCTCGAGGATCTCTGGATCCTCCTTTGGCCAGAGGCGCAGAGCCGATAGCGCGCCGACGCCTGCCAGCGCCGCAAGCGTCCCGAGGGCCGCGACCGGTCCGAACTGCGTCATCAGCCAGCCGGAAAGCGGATAGGTGACGAGCCAGCAGGCGTGGCTGAGCGCGAACTGAGCGGCGAAGAGCGCAGGGCGATCCTCCGCATGGGCGGAACGCCGCAGCAGGCGGCCGGAGGGGGTGAGGACCGCCGAGTAGCCCAGTCCCACCAGCAGCCATGCGCCAAGGAGGACGGGCCAGTTGAGCCCAAGGGAGGCGACCTCTCCGCCCAGACCGAGGAGCGTCAAAACCATGAGTGCGGCACCGGCGACCATCACCGGTCGGTCCGGCACGCGGTCGAGCAACTTCGGCAGGGCAAGTGCAGCCAGCATCGAGCCGGCGCCGAAGGCGAACAGCGTCCAGGCCAGCGAGGATGCGTCCAGCGCCAGCGTGCTGCGCACCAGCACCACCGAGTTGACAAGCACCATCGCGCCCGCAGCGGCTGCGGCAAGGTTCAGCGCCAGCAGGCCGCGCAGGCGCGGCGTCGCGAGGTAGATGCGGATGCCTCGCGTCGTGCGGTCGTAGATGCCGCGCGGCTCGGACGGTCTCGGCGAAGGCAGCAGGACCGAGACGACCAGCACCGCGGAAGCTGCAAACCCCACCACCGTTCCAAGGAAGAGGGAGTTGTAGCTCACCACCGCCAGCAGGAGCCCGGCCAGCATCGGGCTGGCGATGTTCTCCAGATCGTATGCCAGACGCGACAGCGACAGCGCCCGCGTGTAGCGCGCCTCGTCCGGCAGCACGTCCGGGATCGTCGCTTGGAAGGTCGGCGTGAAGGCGGCGGACGCCGATTGCAGCAGGAAGATCAGGAGATAGACCTGCCAGACCTCGGTGACGAAGGGCAGGCAGAGCGCCACGCCAGCCCGCACCAAATCCAGAGCAACCAAAAACGCCCGGCGGTTCACCCGGTTCGCGAAGGCCCCGGCGATCGGTGCAATGCCGACATAGGCCACCATCTTGATGGTGAAGACGGTGCCCAACACCAGGCCTGCGTTGTCACCCGCCAAATCGTAGGCCAAGAGCCCGAGCGCAACGGTGGCAAGCCCCGTACCCAGAAGCGCCACGACCTGCGCGGTGAAGAGATGGCGATAGGTACGGTCGGCAAAGACTTCCAGCACTGGGGTGACCTCAAAGGTATCGGGAGATTGTTTTCAGTTCATCGCGGTCCGCTGGTGAATGGTCGGCGTCGAGGCAGTGATCTAGGTGATCGTGGATCAGCGCGCGCTTGGCGTTCACCACGGCCTTCTCGACCGCCTGAAGCTGCTGCGCGATCTCGAGGCAGGGTTTGCCCGCCTCGATCATGTCGATCACGGCACGAAGATGCCCATCGGCGCGCTTCAGCCGTGCGACGAGGGCGGGATGGGTTGCATGGACATGGGGCATTGTCATAGAAAGAAGCTATCCTCCCCAGGAGGATAGAACAAGATGGCTCCATGAATGGGCCGCGACGACGAGCGGGCGGACAGGCAAGATCGATGGCACTTCTGCGGACATACGGACGAAATGCGTTTGCGGCGCTTCTGTGCCTGTCGCTGGTGGTCTGGTCCGTCATGCCTGCCGCGACCCATGCGCCGACTGTCTTCGAGACGATCCAGGATCATCTGGAGATGACCGCCGATCACGGCCATTCGCATGGGTTCGAGGAAGATCTCTACTGGGCCATGCACGGTCACAGTCACGAGACTGCCGACCACGATCACAGCCAGGCCTTCCTGTCGCTGGGTCACGGGGGCCAACTGGTTTTTGCGCAAAGGGATGCGTGGCGGCTCCGGACATCGCCGGACGGCCCCCACCGCACATTCCGGATCGAACGCCCTCCACGTGCCTGATCGGCGTCGCGCATCGCGCGGCATACCGATCCTTTAACAGCACAACGGAGATCGATTCATGACTTCAGGCTATTGGGGCTTGCGCGCGCTGGCATCGCGCCGCTCGGTCGCCCTGACCCTTGCAGTGCTCGCGCTCTACGCTTCCAGCGTGGCGCAGGTGCTCGCCCACAACGTCACCGAAGGTGACGCGGGCTACATCCAGGAAATCTGGGGGGTGCACATCATCCCCTTCATCTATCTTGGCGCCAAGCACATGGTGACGGGATACGACCACATCCTGTTCCTGCTTGGCGTCGTCTTCTTCCTCTACCGGATGAAGGACGTGGCCATCTACGTCAGCATCTTCGCCTTCGGCCACTCGGTCACGATGCTGGCAGGCGTCTGGTTCGGCTGGGGCATCAACGCGTATATCATCGATGCCATCATCGGCCTTTCGGTGGTCTACAAGGCGCTCGATAACCTCGGGGTTTACCAGCGCTGGTTCGGGTTCCAGCCCAACACCAAGGCCGCGACGCTGATTTTCGGATTGTTTCACGGCACCGGGCTCGCCACCAAGATCCTCGAATACGAGATCGCGGAAGACGGGCTCCTGGCCAACCTACTGGCCTTCAACGTGGGCGTCGAAGTCGGGCAACTTCTCGCGCTGTTCGTTATCCTGATCGTCATGGGATACTGGCGCAGGAGCCCGAAGTTCATGACGCAGGCAACCTATGCAAACATGATCATGGCCCTTCTTGGCGTCCTGCTGACCTATCAGCAGATCGCCGGATTCATCGCCAGCACATAAAGATCGGAAAGAACAATGCACAACGCACCGAAACCCAACATCGAAGACCTGCCAACTCCGGCTCAACTGCGCCGCTCGACGATCATCGCCGGCATCGGGGCCGTGGCCATTGGCCTGATGGTCTATCTGCCCGCTGAATATGGCACGGACCCGACAGGCCTGGGCAGCATTCTGGGCTTGACCGAAATGGGCGAGATCAAAACCCAGCTTGCGGAAGAAGCGGAGGCGGACCGGTTGCTGGACCTCGAGGCTGCCGGAGGCGACCAGTCCTCGAGCCTGCTCGACGATATCTTCGGCCTGTTCGTGGGGTCGGCCCACGCTCAGGATGCGGAGGTGTGGCGCGACGAGACAAGCTTCACGCTGGCGCCCGGCGACACTGCGGAATGGAAACTCGTAATGACCGAGGGACAGACCGCGCAATACCGCGTGCTGGTCGAAGGCGGACGGATCAACTTCGACTTGCACGGCCATGGTGGTGGCCAATCGGTTACCTACGAACGAGCTCGTGGCTCGACGGGGGACGAAGGCGAGATCGTAGCCGCATTCGACGGCGAGCACGGCTGGTTCTGGCGCAACCGAGACAATGTGGCCGCCACCGTGACCGTTCAGCTCCGTGGCGAATACGCCGAGTTCCGCAACGCAAACTGAACCCTTCCACGATCGGCGGCGCGTCTTCGGCGCGCCGCCGATCGCTTCCGGCTTCACCCACCCAACCGCTTTGCCCTCTCGGCCATCCTGATCACTTGCGCACTGGCCGTCACAGCAGCCCTCCGCATAGCCGCAGGCGCCTGCACCGCCCCCCGCCCGATAGCTTCTCCTGTTGTCAGCGCCCCGATCCGAGCCCTGCCCTGCACACCTGAGGTATTCACCAACCCCCGCAGCACCCCGGCGGACCCGCTGACGATCGCAGGCGCCGCAGCCACCATCAGGTTCCCAGAGATACCCCGCACGATCAGCGGCGTCGCCGCGACGAAACCCTTGGCGAGGAACACCATGACAAAGAACGGCACCAGCGAGCCTATGTTGGTCGCGGAGTTCGGATCACCGAGCTGGGCCAGCAGCGAATTCGCCATGCCGCCGACGGTCGAGAACATTGCGGCGATGACGATAGGGTAGAAGGCATAGCTGATCGTCGTCGAGACCCATCTGTGGAAGAAATCCTTGGTCGCATCGAAGAGCGACAGGGCGATCATGATCGGTGCGAGGCCGAGCATCAGGGTAAGCATCATCTTGGCGAAGATGAGGACGATGCCGGTCATGAAGCCGAGGAGACTCAGGAGCACCAGGCCGATGCCGCCGAGGATCGCGCCGGTCATCCAGTTCAGGTTGTTGCCGATCGCGTTCAGGTATTGGCTGAACTCTGTGATGAGATCATCGAACTCGGCCGCAAAATACGTGGCCCCTGCCCCGCCGCCGCCGACCGACGAGATCAGGGCCCCGGCAACGTAGTCGAGCCCACCGATCACGGCATTGGCGACCACGTTGAAGTTGGCCCAGTTGAAGGCGAAGAGCCCTATCAACATCAGCTTAATCAGGTACCAGAAGAAGCTGGCCCCATCCATGCTGCGGAACTGGAAGGCCATGTTGATGCAGACGCCGATCAGCGAGAGCGTGACCATCAGCAGGACGATCGTGCCGGTATTGCTGGCCACAGCCCCGAACTGGGACTCGGCGGCATCGGCTAGAAAGCCGTCAGCGGTTCCGACCATCCAGCTGACGATGCTCATTACCAGTTGCCTTGCGCTTCGCAGATATCCTGGACGTCTCGGGCGATCTGGTTCTGCTCGTCACGAATGGCCAGCCGCGCTTGAGTATGCTCGGCCTGCGTGCTTGCTGCGAACCGTTCCTCGTACTCGGCGGAAGCTGCATCCCATGACGGGAAGCGGACATCACAGCTGCAGTCGCCAGTTGCCTTGATCGCCTCCCAGGACCGCAACTCGTAGAGCCGCATCAACGTCAGCGCCTTATAGGCCTCGCGAGGGTGAACCTCGTCCATCCAGGTCGGCCGTGCGGGCCGGTCGTTGCAGATCCGGTACTGCTGGGGCGACATGGTTACGGTGAGATCATTCGTGACTTGAGGCGAGGTCTGGGCCGCGAGCGGCGCGGCCAGCAGGGTGACAGCTGCGGCGAGGGTGGTATGGCGCATGGGGATTTCCTTTCGGGTCATTCGGCGGCGACCGCGGGGCGCTTTGTGCCCCCGGTTCCGGCGGTGTTCTGATCTGGATGCCTTGCCTGCCCCGGCAGGAAGAACTCGGTGATGCCGCGGGCGCCGTCATGGCGCCCAGCCTGGATGATCACGTCGATGGAGCCCTCGATGTAATCGACCATGTCGGCATAGGTCATCGGCACGTCGGTCTTGAGCGCCGCGATGGCGAGGCGACGGACGGCGAGTTGCGGTGTTTCGGCATGCAGCGTGGTGAGCGAGCCGCCATGCCCGGTGTTGATCGCTTCGAGGAAGGTCATGCCCTCGCGGCCCCGGACCTCGCCCAGTACGATCCGGTCCGGCCGCATGCGTAGGGTCGAGGCCAGAAGCACATCGGCGCTTCGGGCATCGGTGTCCCGGTCGGCGATCAGAGTCACGGCATTCGGCTGTTCGGGGCGCAGCTCGGCTGCCTCTTCGATGGTGATGATCCGCTCCTCTGGCGGGATCAGGGAGAGGATCTTGCGCGCCGCCACCGTCTTGCCGGTCGATGTGCCGCCCGAGACGATCATGTTGAGCTTGTTCTCGACGCAGAACCGCAGGGCAGCATCGATGTCGCCGGAGGCCACCACATCGCGCAGCGCAGCATTCCGTTCGCGGCGGAGACCTTCGAGGCTGCGCTCCTTGCCATACAAGAAGCCAAGCTTGATGGCCTCCAGTGGCAGGGAGGAGAAGAACCGCAGCGATATGGAGAACCCGCCTTCAACAGCGGGAGGCTGGATCACCTGCGCCCGGATCGGTCGGTCCCGGTAGAGGATCGAGACCGAGACGATGGGTTTCTTGGTGCTGAGCGTGGTCGAGGCGGCCGAGGCGATCTGGTTGCCGAGGTCCTTGATCTCGGTCTGGGTCAGCGGCGTGCCGAGACCGCGCATGAAATGATCGCCCTGGAACTCGCCCCAGACCCGACCATCGGGGTTGATGCAGATCTCGATCGTGTCACAGCAACGCACGGGCGCGCCCAGCCGGTCGAGCGAGGCTTCGAGATAGCTTGCCGCCATGTCAGAAGTATCCGTTGTGATCAAGCACGGCTTTCGGCCCAAATGCGGTCGTCGCGCACAAGCGCATTGGCGAGGATGACGAGCTTGCGCATCACCGCGGTGATCGAAACCTTCCACGGTTTTCCGGCGCCGATGAGGGCTTCGTGGATCTGGCGCAATGGCGCGTTGAACTTCGTCGCGATGAGCGCCGGCATGAACAGCATCGTGCGGATTATCTGGCGACCGCCGCTGATCCGCGCCTTGCCTTTCCACATGCCAGATTGCCGGGTGATCGGCGCGAGTCCTGCGAGGCTTGCGACCTCCTTGGCGTTCATGCTGCCGAGTTCAGGCATCTCGACGATCAGCGCGATGGCTGCAACCTGGCCGATCCCGGGAATGGAGAGAAGGATCTCGTAGCGGCGCGCGAGCTCCGGGTCGGCTTTGATGTAGCGCACCAGTTCCGCGTCGATCTGGGCGATCTGCGCCTTGATCTGGCGATAGCGCGCGTTCAGCTGCGAGATGATCACCTTGCACCGAGCCGTTCCAAGCCGGTTCCGGCACGCTGTCCGATCCTTGATCAGGCCGATGCGCGCGACGTGCAGCTCCTTGATTTCCATGACAGCGTCCGACCGGGCCGGGCTGGCCTCAAGGTTCAGCACCGCGCCCATCCTCGCCAGAAGTTCGGCATCGACGCGGTCCGTCTTTGCAGTCTGGCCAGTTGCCTGTGCGAAACGGCGCGCCCTCGTCGGGTTCACCTTCACCAGGCCATGGTTGGTGGCCGACAAGGCTTGTTCGAGGTCCCGATGATAAGGACCTTTCGGCTCATAGATCACTCGGGTGGGCGCTTTCCCAATCCACTTTTTCAGCTTCTTGAGGCCGGCAGCATCGTTGGAGAACTGCTCTCGCCGCCCGTCCGACATGCGGAACGCGTCGAGTGTTGCCTTTGAAATGTCGATCCCAACTGTGTCGTTCAACTTCGTCTTCCTTATCTTGTTATGCGGGGCAAGATGCGGTGACCTTCCCCATGTATCCGTTCAGGACATGCGAAACTGCAGAGGTGATCCCACTTCTGATCGGCCCAATTCGACCATCTCCAGATCGATCCATCCCCCGCTGCCGACCGGGTTGATCTGCCCGGCCGGTAACCCCCCGCAAATTGTGTGAGAGCTGGGAGCATCCTAAAACAAAATCTCCAGATCGCGGTCGACCATGACCGTGATCCGCGTGCCCTGATCGACATGGATCACGGGCCGGATCGCCAGATAGTCCTGCATGACGCTTTGAGTGCTGTCGCGCAGGTCCGTGCCGACGTCGCTCGCGATGTCGGCCGCAGCCTCATCCTCGATCTGTCCGGCGGCCGCCGCGGGCAAGGCGCCGATAAGCGAGATCAGCGCGGCCGAGCCGAAGCGCTGCGCGAAGCGTGTGTCGACAAAGCCGGTGGTGCCGGTGCGCCCGAGCTCGTCTCCGCCGAAGGCGCTGATTTCCACGGTCTGGTTGTCGGGCAGGATGATGCGGTCCCAGGCCACCATGACACGCGACTGCGCGAGCGCCACATCGGAGCGGTAACGCCCGACGAGACGCGCGCCGCGCGGGATCAGGACGCGCGTGCCATCGAAGGAATGAACGTCCTCGGAGACGATGGCCCGGATGGCGCCGGGCAGCGTGCTGTCGAGCGCCGTCTCGGTCACGGCCTGGATCATCGTGCCTTGCACGACGGTGTTGCCGGGGTTCACGATCACTTCGGCCCGCGTCACCGGAGCGGGCCTTGCGCCTGCCCGCACGAAGGCTTCGTCCTCATTCAGGCGCGCGGCCTCGAGGCTGTTCTCCCGGTCGGTCCCTGCCCCCATCCCGGAAAACGCGATCATGGGCGAGGCGATGCGTTCGGCCCGGGCCTCGGCCTCCGCGATGCGGCGGCGTTCAAGTTCGGCAAGCCGCAACTCCTCCTCGTTGGGCCCGAGATCCGTAGGCGCAGGCGGGGTCAGCCGCGCGACCTCGAGGTCCATGCGCAGCTGATCCAGCTCCCGGTCGCGTTCGGTCAGCTGTCGCTCGAGTGCGCGCTGCGCCTCAGACGAGGCCTCTTGCAGCGCCGCGATCTGCGCCGTGAGATCGGCGATGGCCTGCTCTGCGCCGCTGTCCGATGCTTCGACGGGCCGCGCCCTTAGGTCTTCGAGTTCCGCGCGCAGCGTTGCGAGGCTTTCCATCAGCGCGAGTTCCGACGCGGTGGGGCCGGTCTCGGCCGGGGGCGCGGGTGCAGGCTCGACCACGGGCATGGGTGCGAGGTCACCGAAGCCCGATCCTGCGGTCTGGAACTCTTCGGGGGCTGCGGTCGGCAGGGGCGCTTCCGGCGATGGTTGCAGGGCGGCCCAGGCCAGACCGCCCACAGCAACGATCCCGGCCACGCCGAGTATGGCGGCCAGCGGGGATGGCCGTGCGGCAGCGCGCTTGTTGTCGCCTGTCGCTTCAAGAGCCGCGAGACGCGCGGCGAGGTCCTCGGTGTCCTGGCTCATGATGTGGGCCCACCCATATCCTGAACACAGACCTCGTCTTCTCCGAGGCGCAGCACCCATTGGCGGTTCACGCCCGAGACACGGATGACACCGTCCTCGAGTGCTGTGCTGTTCACCGCCCGCTCGCCGCCATTGGCATAGCGGAAGATCGCCGGGACCGGCGCGTTCCGCGCGAAGCGGAAATAGGTGAAGGTGCCGTCATCCCAGATGGCCGTCGGCGTGAACTCCTCCCGGGCGCTGACGGCATAGTTCGCATTCGGCGCATCGGCCGCGACCGCCCGGGCCGGCTGTGCGCGGCTCTCGGGATAGCGGAACTGCACGACATAGTGCGGGGTCTCGCGCGCCTCGACCACGTGGAAATAGTAGGAGCGGCGGTTCGTGTAGACCGTGATGTTGGTCGCGACACCCGCGGCGGCGGGCTTGATCGCGAAGGCGCGTCCGCCCGGCACGCCGTCGAACTGGAAGCCGACGGTGTCGCCTGCGATGATCGAGCGGATGGTTTCACCCTCGCCGAATTCGACGGTGGTGACGCGGGTCAGGGTCGTGACGATGCGGTAAACCTGCCCCTCGGTCCAAGTGGCGATCCGGACGCGGTTGTCATGGGGACCGGGGCGCGGCGTGGTCTCGGCAAAGGCTGCGGGTGCGCAGAGCACGAGGGCACCAGCGACGAGCAGGGCGTGAACAGGAGCAAGAACTGGAATAGAGGTCATTCGGAACGGTCCGATCGGATGGCATATTGGGTGACAGTGAAGCCGAAAGGGTTCTGCCAGACATCGTCGATCGAGCGCGTCCGTTCGGGCTGAAAAGCGAACATCAATGTTGCGGTGAAGGATCCGTCCTGCGCCCCTTGCGGGCTGGTCAGGCGCTTTCTGAGGCGCACCTGGGCGCGGTTCTCGCCGATCAGCGTGATCGATGCGATCTCGACGGCCATCTCTGCCGCGGGGCCGTAGCGGGTTGGCGGATAGCTCTCCTGCCCCGAGGTCCACATTGCGCGCATGCTGGCCTCGGCTGCCCCGGTGGATTGCGCCAGCACCCGGCGCACGCGCAGATCGTTGTCGAGCTGGTTGTAGGCCTCGCGCTCAACGATGTAGCGGTAGATCTGCGCCTCGATGATGGCGGGTCGCTCGGCAAGCCGCACCGTTTCGACCGTGGCATTGGGCAGAGCGAGACCGGTCGCGGGGTCATAGGGCACGACGACCGGCGGCGGCGTCTCGACCATCAGGGCGACGGCTGCGGCGGCAAGGCAACCGAAAACGCCGAAGCCCGCCCCGCCAAGCCCGATCATCCGCCAGAGCTGCTCCCGGCGCAGCGCGCCATGGATCAGTTCCTCCTCAACGAGTTCCCGCGCGCTCATGCCTGCCGTCATGTCGGGACCTTTGCTCATGGCCGCAAGCTCGGCAGGGTGAAGTCCATGTAGCGGCGTTCTTCGGCCACGGTGGCGGCATCGACCACGCCCGCATTGCCTGCGCCGAGGGTTTGGATGGCTTCAAGCTCCCACATGCGTGTCATGGCGATGGCGAGTTCCGCCGTGACGCGGGTGTTGTGGTCCATCGACTCTTTGAGGTCCTCCATGTCGGGTATCAACGACACGAGTTGCTCGACGCGTTCGAGCGACTGAGCGGCCTCGGCATGGCTGTTCTGGGCCGCCGCCGACATCACAGCGCCGGTCGTGGCGCGGGTCGCGACACCTTCTGCGCCGGGATTGCCGCTGGTGGCGATTTCGCGCAGCGAGTCTTCGTCGAAGCCTGCACTGGCCAGCGCCTGTTCCATCTGGGTGCGCAGGGGCCCCGCGTTGGGGCCGATCAGGCTCGACCAGTCGCCCGCCTGGATGCCGCGGATCAGACCGGGGATGTCTTCGAAATTGGCCTGCAGGAGGTCGTCGAGGTCGCCGCCCATTGAGAAGCCGAGAATTCGGTCCCGTGCGCCTGTCAGCGAGGCATACATATCTTCGAGCTGGTCGAACTGCTGCTGCAGGAGATCGAGCTGCGCCAGCGCATTGTCCAGAAGATCGGTCTGGATCCCGAAATCCTGCAGCATCTGCTGAAGCTGCCGGATTTCCTGGGCGATGTTCTGGGTGTCGACCGTGGGCACGCCTTGCGCGGTGACAGGGCCCGCGAGCACTGTGGCCAGCGCGAGGGTCGCGGCGGTGGTAGTGAGGGAACGGTACAAGCGCCGGATCATCGCAATGTCTCCTGGGTGAAATCCATATATTGCCGCTCGGCTGCCTGTGCGGCTGCCATGGCGAGTTGCTCCTCACTGAGCGGTTGGGTATGGGCGGCCTTGATCCGGGTCCGGATCGCGACCAACCGCGCAAGCTCGGCGCGCGCATAGGTGTTGAGCGCGATGGCCTCGTGCAGGTCTTCGGTTTCGCCGATGCGGGTGATGATGTCCTGCACGCGCAAAGCGGCCGCACGGACCGAGACCAGCGAATAATCCCCATAGACCCCCGCCCCATGGGCCGAGAGGCTGAAGCTCGCATTCGCCAGAAGGACAGGGTCAATGGTGC
>Ga0076930_100501_pt1 | contig 36255 bp, 25 predicted proteins | sample HotLakConsoUCCRE_FD_71149 | JGI IMG/M metagenome (GOLD analysis project Ga0076930, IMG submission 71149) | Hypersaline microbial mat communities from Hot Lake, Washington, USA - Hot Lake Consortium UCC-RE (version 3) (version 3) ...
CACCCGCTCCAGCAGGTCGGCCACCGCGTCCGGGTCTGCGACGTCCACCGGCTCGTACCAGACCTCGGCGCCCTCCGCAGCGAAACGAGCCAGGTTCTCCCGGAGTTCCCGCACCGCGCGGATCCGGGACGCCTCCACCGCGATGGCCACCGCGTCGGGGGCGACCCCCTCCGTCCGGGTCCGCTCCACCAGGGCGCGCCGGAGGGCGAGCTCGTCGTCGATCCCCTCGCACCCGGGCGGCTCCGGCGCCAGCACCGTGCGCCCCAGCACCACCAGGCGGCATGGGACGCGGCGGACCAGGTTCAGGATGCACGGCGCCGTGACCCCGCGTCCGCCCCCGGACACCACCACGACGTCACCGGCGCTGAGAGGCATCGCCAGCGACCGGGGCAGCACCGCCACCGGCGCGAGCCGGGGGGCCCAGCGGCGGCCCTCCCCGTCGACTCCCACCTCCAACTCGCCCGGGGCGGCCACCTCGGCGGCGATGCGGCGGGCGACCTCTCCGGGGTCCACCCCCTCCCGGGCCACATCAAGGGCCGTAGCCTGAACCCCGGACCACTCCCGGGCCATGGTCTTCGCCAGCCCGGGCAGCCCCCCGGGCCACCCCGGGGCGCTCCGGGGTCCCCGGCCGAAGTTCCCCCCGGTGTCCTGAACCGTGACGAAGCGCCCCCCCGAGGCCGCAAAGGACCCCGACACCGACTGGACCGCAGCCAGGGCGGCGGTGTGGAGCGCCAGGGAGTCCTGGTAGGAGGTGGCGTCGCCCAGGCCGCCGAGGAAGACCACCGCGTCGGGGGCCGCCGCGCCGGGCTCGAGGGCGCACGGGACCATGCCCCGGTCCGCCAGCGCCGCCGCCACCGCCTCCCCCCACCCCGAGCCTCCGTCCAGCACCGCGACGCGGGCACCAGTGGTCAGCGTGGGCCGGGTGGCGGGGAGAGGCTCCAGCTGGCGCTCCAGGAGGTGGAGGGACGCCGCCCCGGGGGTGGCGTCGGAGCCGCCGCCGGGCGAAGCCGGCTCCGCCCCCTCGTCGGGACCCACGACGCCGGTCGCCGCGGCGGCGGAAGCCAGCTCGCCCAGCATGACCTCCAACCGCCCCTGGACCTCCCGGAGGGTCCGGAGTCCCGCCAGGGCCGCCACCGCGCGATCGTCGAGGCCGCTGGTGGCCAGCGCGCCCGCGTCCACCTCGAGCACGCTCGCCAGGATCTGGACCCGCTTGATCGAGTCGATCCCCAGGTCGGCCTCCAGGTCCATGTCGAGATCGATCAGGTCGGTGGGGTACCCCGTCTTCTCGGAGACCACAGCCAGCAAGCGCTCCGCCGACGGGGGCGCGTAGGGGACCGCCGGATCCGCCAGGGGAGGGGGAGCGGGCTGGGGGTCCAGGCGCGCTGGGGCGCCGCCATCTCCGGAGGGTTCCGCGCTGTGCCCGGGGTCTGCGGGGATGACCTGCTCCGACGAAGCGGCGGGGGCGGGCTCAGAGGAAGGGACGGGCGCGGGCTCCGGCAGCGACGTGGGCGCCGTCGCCCCGTTTGGCGTGAGGGGTTGCGTCTCGTGCCGGAAGGGGGAGGGTTCGCCCACCCCAGGCGCCCCCAGGGCGATCTCCCGGGTCAGTTCGAGGAACGCCAGGTGTGCCCGGGTGAGCTGCTCCTGAAAGGCGTTGTGGGCGGCCTCCGCGTGAGCCAGCAGCGACGCCCGGGGGGGGTGGGTCTGGCCCAGGGGCGGCCTCTCCACCGCTGCGACCGGAGGGGGCGGGTTCGCCGGTGGGGTTGCCATTCCACTCTCCTGTTGAATCGGCTGTGCGGGCGGCGCCCATTGCGCGGTGACCGCCGGTGTGGAGGCGACGGGGGTCGACACGGGAGGTGGACCCGCCTCGCCCCGGGGCGGCGGCCATGGCCGACCCACCACGCTGCCGTCGAGGATCACCGTCACGGGACTCGTGCTGCGCCGCGTAGCGGGCGCCTCGGTGTAGCCGCGGAAGAGCCCCGGCAGGTCCAGACGCACGCCGGCCGCAAAGAGCTGCGCCAGCGCCTCGAAGAGCGACGTGATGCCATCCCGACCAGGCCGGTGGAGGGCCACGGCATGGTGCGGGCGGTCGCCCAGCCCGGCGCCCACCAGGCCGGTGAGCACCTGGCCGGGTCCCACCTCCACGAAGGTGCGGATCCCGTCGGACCAGAGGGCCTCGACGGTCTCGGCGAAGCGCACCGGCGCCGTGATCTGCCGGGCGAGGAGGGCGCGCACGTCATCGGGCGCGGATGGATGGGGGCGGGCGGTGACGTTGGCGTAGACGGGGATTCGAGGCGGGGCGACGGCAGCCTCGGCGAGGCTCGCGGCCACGGGTCCTGTGGCGGCGGCCACCAGCGGCGAATGGAAGGCCGTCGCCACGGCAAGACGCCGGAAGTCGAGCCCCGCCTCCCCCAGCCGCGCCTCCAGCGCCTCCACCGCGGCGCGGGGACCCGCGACGACCTGCTGGCGGGGCGCGTTGAGGTTGGCCAGGACCAGGTCGGGGGAGTCCTCGATCATCTCCTCCACCTCGGCCCGGGTCCCCCGGACCGCCACCATGGCCCCGTCCGAGGTGGCTGCGGCGTCCCGGACCGCCTCCCCCCTGATCCGGGCCAGCCGGAGCAGCTCCCGCGGTGTCAGCGCTCCGGCGGCGCACAGGGCGGTCCACTCTCCGAAGCTGTGGCCTGCGGCCGCGTCCGGCTGGAGCCCCACCTGCTCCAGGACCGCAAGGAGCGCCAGGCTCGTTGCGCCGATGGCCGGCTGGGCCCATTCGGTGGCCGTCAGGCGCGCTTCGTGTTCCGCCCGGGTGGCGGCGTCGAAGGTGGGCGGCGGCATGATCACCCGATGCAGGGGCGTTCCGGGGACCAGGTCGTTGCCCAGCTCGAAGGCCTCCCGGGCGGCGTCGAAGTGGATCGCCAGGTCGATCCCCATGTCCAGGTGCTGGCTCCCCTGCCCGGGGAAGAGGAAGGCCACCGGACCAGGGTCGCCGCCGGACCCCCAGGCGCTGCCGGGACCACGGCCATCTCCACCCGCCTCCAGGCGCCCGGCGGCCTCGAGGAGGCGACTGCGCCCCTCGTCGGCCGTCGCCGCCACCACCGCGATGCGCGCCGGCAGCCCGGGATCGACCCCGCGCACACTGGCGAGGGCGAGGTCGGCGAGTTCATCGGGCCCGGCGCCCAGGGCCTCGGCCAGCGCCCGGGCAGCGGCGGCCGCCGCCGGGCGGTCCGCCCCCGAGACGGCGAGGAGGTGGACGGGGAAGGCCGGGATCCGGTCATGGCGCGCCCCGGGGCCGCGGTACTCCTCCACCACCACGTGGGCGTTGGTGCCCCCGAAGCCGAAGGCGCTCACGGCGGCGCGCCGAGGATGGTCCTGGGAGGCGAACCAGGGCCGCGCCCGGGTGGGCGTGTAGAACGGGCTCTGAGGGAAGTCGAAGCGGGGGTTCGGGCGCTGGAGGTTCACCGTGGGCGGGATGACCCGCTGGGTCAGCCCGAGGATGACCTTGGTGAGGCCGGCGACCCCTGCGGCGCACTTCGTGTGGGCGATCTGGGACTTCACCGATCCGATGCCGCACCACTGGCGGTCGGTCCGGCCCGAGCCCTCGAAGACCCGGGATGAGCTTTCCAGCTCCACCGCATCGCCCACCCGGGTGGCGGTGGCGTGGGCCTCCAGGAGCTCCACCGTGCCGGGGCTGACCCCGGCTTCCTCGTAGGCTCGCCGGAAGGCCCGCTCCTGCCCCGCCGCGTGCGGCGCGTAGATGCTGTTGGCGCGACCATCGGACGAGGTCCCGATCCCGCGGATGACCCCATAGATCCGGTCTCCGGCCTCCTCGGCGTCCACCAGGCGCTTCACCGCCAGAATCCCGATCCCCTCCCCCAGAAGCGTCCCGTCCGCCGCCTCGTCGAAGGGGCGGATGGCGCCGGAGGGGGACAGCGCCGGGGTCTGGGAGAAGCAGATGAAGCCGGTGGCCGAATTCGTGACGTCGACACCGCCGGTGAGGGCGAGCGTCGCCCGCCCGAGGCGCAGTTCGTCGGCGGCGACCCCGAGGGCCGCCAGCGAGCTCGCGCAGGCCGCGTCCACGGTGAGGTTGGTGCCCCCGAGGTCGAACCGGTTGGCGACGCGCCCCGCCACGATGTTCGCCAGCATTCCGGGGAAGGTGGACTCCTGCCACCCCACGAAGTGGTCGCTGATCCGGTCGGCGATGACCCGGGCGGCGTCGGCGGACAGCCCGTGCTCCTGCATCGCCTTCTCCCAGACCGGGCGAACGCTGCGGGCCGCCATCATCCCTCCCAGCTCGTTCTGCTGCGATGTCCCGAGGATGACGCTGGTCATCTCCCGGTCCAGCCGCCCCAGGTCCCCTCCGGTGGCGTCCTCCAGCGCTTCCCGGGCGACCACCAGCGCCAGCAGCTGCGTCACATCGGTGGCGGACAGCAGCGCCGGAGGGATTCCGAACGCCACCGGGTCGAACGCGACCCCCGGGAGGAAGGCACCTCGCACGCTGTAGGTCTTGTCCGCTCCCCGGGCGTCCTCGGCGTAGTAGTCCTCCTTGCGCCACCGCTCGGGGGGCACCTCGGTGACCGTATCGCGCCCGCTGACCAGGAGACGCCAGTACGCCGGGATCCCCACCGCCCCGGGGTAGACCCCGGCGATTCCGACCACGGCAAGGGGCTCGCGGGGACCCGGCGAGTCGGGATTCGTGGTACGACCGACCATGATGGGATCGTCCGCCCGGGGAAGGGATGGTCCGCCCGGACATGGATGGACCGCTCAGGGAAGATCAATCCAGATGGTGACGGAAGGGTTCCCCGCCTTCGGCAGGAACTGGACGGACCGCGGCTCCCTGGAAGCAGGCCCCCAAGCCCGCTCAGCGCCCCTGGATGCAGGTCAGCGGACGTCGGCCTGGATCTGGAGGAACTTCACCGAGAACCCATCCCAGTGCTGGTCCTGGCGATAGGAGCACGCCGGGCGGGGCCCGACGGTCCAGGACAGGGTGTTGCGGCCGACTTGGAGCCGGGCCGGATCGAGGGCGTAGCGGAAGCTCTTCCAGTCGGTGCTCAGGCAGCTCTCGAGATCGTACTCGTAGGGCGCCAGCTCAATGTCGGGCCCACCGTTGATGCTCAGCCGCACCTGCCCCCGCTTGGGCTGGTGGATCTGGCCGAACAACACCGGATTGGGGCCCACCCGGTCCAGGTCGATGGTCACGGTCTGACGGTCACCGATGGGGCGATGGCCGTTGCGCTGCAGATACACGACATCACTGGCTTCGGCCACCTCGTAGCGTCCCACCACGGGGCCATCGAATCGGATGTTGTCCCAGTGGAAGGTGTAGACGTCGTGGTTCCCGTCCTTGGTGGGGTTGTAGGCGTGGGTCTTGAACAATACCAGCCCCCGGGTGAAGGGGAGCCCACCAGGCACGTCAACGCTCCATTCGTCGAAGCTGCCGTCCGGCGTCTCGATCCCCCAGACGATCCGGTCTCCATCGAGGCGAACCCGCATCGTGCGCCGGATCCGGCGATCGTCCAGCGCCGGATCCCCGGGGTGCAGGTCGCGCCACCAGGCGAAGTCGAACCGCCCCTGCTGGGTCTGGTTTGCCACCCAGCCATCGGGGGCCGTACCCCCGGTTCCCACCCGGATGCTCCGGACGTTGCGACGGAAGTCCAGGACGATGCGGTTCTCCGGGTACTTCTCGCTGATCGGTGAATCGTCGGGGCCCGGAGCCACCTTCAGCTCGTTGCGAGGGACGATCATCACCTCCCACCAGCTCCGGTTGCCATGGGCCTCGGCGATGCTCACATCAAACTCCAGCGTACCGCCGTTGGCGAAGTCGAACTCCTGGCGTGGCCAGAACGACGAGACGGAATAGCCCTCCACATCCCCCATGGACGACATCATGTGGTCCCGGCAGACGAAGAAGCTGGGATCGGGGATCGATCCGGTGGAGTGCTGGGTGGTGTGCACCGTGTGTTGCGGCAATGGAGCAAGCGCCGGATCCGGTCCCATGCAGTCCTCCCCATGGTCCACCGGGAACGGTGTGTAGCGCTTGGTGAAGTGCTCCCCGGGATGGCTGCGATGGGTGACCACGTAGTCGAAACTCCGGGGCAGCAGGCTCTGCGACGGAGAGCCCGGATTACCGGAGAAGGTCTCCTCGAACGCCCACGCCGTGTTGGAGTCGGGCTCGGGAGCGGGCTCCGCCGGAGACGGGTCTTCGCAGGCGGCCAGGGGGAGACCCAGGAGGAGCAGCAGCCCCGCCAGGACCCGGGGCGGCCGGGCCATCCACGCCCGCTCCCCCCGCTCCGCAGGTAGCGGGGGGCCTGGACGACGAATACCCTGGAGCGGAGCCGCGGAGTCACCTCTCGTGAGCGGGACCGGAGTCCGGATGGGGGGTGCGGAAGGATGCATGGGCCAATGGGAAAGAGCGGACATATAAGGGAGCACCATTACACGGTCATTCGGACAAAGTTCGGTAGGTGCCCTGCGTGCATTGTAGTAGAGGTCCCTGCCGCGGAGACCACGTCAGTATGCTAACTGGAGACCCATGAAGACAATCCTCGCCGCATTTACGGCGCTCTGCCTGGCCCCTCACGTCGTCCCGTCGGTCGCATTCGCCCAGTCCCCTGATGGAGCGCTACGACCGGGAAAGTCTGCGGGCGCCGGACTGAGTTTCCGATCCCTCTCTCATTCCCCCGCCGGGCTCCCCGCCGAGAGCGTGTAGTGCTGCTCCCCCGCCCGGAAGACGTCTCCTTCCCGGAGGGGCTGCGGGCTCCGGAGCAGCAGGTAGACCTCGGCCCCGGGCGGGATCCGCAGCACGAAGCGGGACGCGCCGTTCCGCTCCACCCGCTCCACGGAGACGCCCCCCTCGGGCAGGCCCAGGGGGGTAGAATCCCCCAGCGCAATCGCTTCCCCCTCCATGGCCGCCGGCCGGGTGATCCGGAGCAGCCGGGGCCCGGGGTCCGGGCGGGGCCACAGGGCACTGGTATGCCGGTCGCTGGCGGTGGCCTGCTCCACGGGGCTCAGGTCAAGGAGTGAGCGGACGGCGGTGGTGTCGCCCGCGCGAACCGCCCGGGCCAGGTCCTGCGTCCCGTCCAGCGGGGTCAGTTCCTCCCGGGCCAGGAGCCGTTCGTAGGCCTCGAAGTGACGCACGGCGCCGGCCCGGTCCCCGGCCAGGAAGAGGGACGCCACCAGCAGATGGTGGGCCTCGTCGTCCAGCCCCTCCTGCTCCACCCAGTCCCGGGCCCCCTTGAGCCCCGCCGTGGGATCGTCCCGCTCCAGCGCCCCCCGGATGGTCGCCCGGGCCGCCCCCCGGTAGACGGTCAGGAATTCCCGGCGCTTCCGGTCCACCCAGTCGTCGAAGTCGTGGACGTCCAGGTAGACGTCCTGCAGGAAGTGGCCGCGGTAGAGGCGGGGCGCCCGGGGGCCGGCAGCCTCCACCTCCCGGGCAAAGGTCAGGACATCCACCTCCACCCCCTCCGAGATCCGGAGGATGGAGCCCTCCTCGGTGTACCAGTCATCCCCCAGCGCCTTCCGAAGCTCGTACAGCGCCTCGCTGAGCGATTGCCGGGCCCTCCGGGGCGGGCTGTCGCCCCAGATGAGGGAGGCCAGCCGGTCCCGCGCCACCTCCCCCTCGATGGCCACCAGCACCAGCACGGCCAGGTTGCGGATCCGGGCCCGGAGCGCCGGAACGGGCACGTCGTCCCGGTAGACCGTGGGGGTTCCCAGCAGCTCGAGGCGGATCCGGGGCGCCATCGTCACCCCACGAAGCGGAAGAGCTGCCGCCCCACCGCGAACACGTCCCCCGGGCGGAGTTCCAGCTCCCCGGCCACCCGGAGGAAGGTGCCGTTGGTGGAGCCCAGATCCGTCAGCACCACCGTGTCTCCGGTGCGCTCCACCATGGCGTGCCGCCCGGACAGGTAGCGGTCCGCCCTGAGGGCGTGGTCGTCCACGTCGCGGCCGATGAGCACCGGCTCGCGGAGCTCCACGGGGTGGATCCCGTCCGGGCCTTCGCGGAGGAGGTGGAACGGGAGGGGGGGCATGGCACTCCTCGGGGTGTTGGATGGGTCCGGGGGCGGGCTCCTGGCTCGGAAAGCCGCCCCCTGCGTGTCGATCGGTACGGGGAGCCAGGGACGGTGTCAAGGCGGACGGGGGACGTGGAAGGCGGTGGCCTGCCGGAATTCATGCAGGCCACCGGTTCCACGCTTCCCGTTGGGCCCTCACCGCGTGAACATGCCCACGGCGAAGTAGCAGGGCTCCACGCGGCACCGGTACATGGAGACCTCCAGCCGGTAGTCCTCCGAGCCCCGGGACGGGCTGTGCCGGATCACCGGGAAGGCGTCCACCGCCGTGTCCCGGGCGACCTCCGACCCGCCGTGGTACAGCCGCAGGTCCATGTCCGGGCAGTCGTCGTCGCAGAAGCCCACGTACACCACGTCGCTCCCGCCCCGGATGGAGGAATCGAAGCTCTCCCGGCTCCCCTCCCGGAGGCTGGAGCAGGCCACGTTCACCAGTCGGTATCCCTGGGCCACATAGAGCGCGCCGGCCACCACCAGTTGGCTCCGGGCGTTCCGGGCCCAACGGTTGTCGCCGTTGCAGGGGTCGACGGTTGCGGACGCGGCGACGGGAGCGGGGGCCTCCACGGACAGCGGGGGAAGGGTGGCGGAGCTGTCTCCCGGGCCGGCGGCCAGCGCGACTCCGGAGGGGACGGCGGCGGCCAGAACGAGGAGGGCGGCGAAGGGGCGCATCGGGTCATCTCCTTGCAGCGTGGTGTCGGTGGTGCGGGACCGCCCCGCAACCATCTGCACCAACGATGACTCGCGCGCCTCAAGGACCTCTCAAGCGGAGGGGGGGTGGAAGGCGGTGGATCTCATGGGGATCTCAAGTCGTTGGTGTGGAAGTGGGTTGCCGTGACGTTCGGGACCCACGGAACGGGGGTGACCCGGACCTCCGAGCCACCCCCTTTCGCGCTTCAGCCTGGGGTGATTCCCCTCAGCTCTCGATCTCCAGCACGAATGCGGCGGAGTCGTTGACCTGCGGGAAGGTCAGGTCGGCTCCATTCGTGCGCTTGTTGTACACCCTCAGGAAGACCGTGAACGCGCACTTCAGGCGCGTGGGCTCCAGGTCCGTCCGGAGCATCTCCTGGTACTCGTTGGTCGAGCTGGGCTGCGGTCCCGCGGGGGCCAGCCCCACGTTGTTCGTGTTCTGGCTCTCCAGGGAGCCCGTGTATCCTGGCAGCGACCCCAGCCCACGTCTCCACCAGATGTCGTGGTACCGCTGGAAGCGCTCCCGCGGGTGGTAGGCCTGGTAGCCCACGGCGAACGTGGAATCGGCTGCCCCTCCCAGGAAGAGGCACTCGGCGTTGAACACCAGCCCGTTCCGGATGAGCTGGTCGATGCGCCCGAAGACCTCCCGGTTGTCCCACCAGAACATGTGGGTCAGGGCGCCGAAGGGGACCTCCGCCGTGGGTCCCAGATCCTGGTAGCGCCGACGGTAGGTGAAGCCGGCCGTGCCCTCGTTCCCCCCCAGTCCGGTCGCCGGGGTGCCGTCCGGCCGTAGGCGCCGTCCGGTGTCGTCGAACACCTCGACCGTCACCAGGTGGCGGACGTCCGGGTCGTTCCAGCGTGGGTCCTGGGTGTCCAGGAAGGCGTGGAACTGCCCGTTGTCCCAGTCCCCGTCGGAGTCAAAGGGAATCGAATAGAGGGCGTCCTGCCCGCCCACGCTCTGGGGCCCCAGCGCCACCGGGACCACATTCACCCCGCCCCCGCCGTCGGGTACGGCCTTCTTCCACGACACGGGGGCATCCACGTGGTGTCGGGTCCCCACCGGGTGCCCGTTCCCGTCGGCCACGGTGACGCTGAGGCGGTAGTACCGGGCCCCCACCGTCTTCATCCCCTCGCCGATCATCAGGTCGATGGGGAGGGTGCGGCCCCAGTTCCGGTTGCCGTTGAAGCCGGTGGCCCCGTTGGGGGAGACCAGTCCGGCGTTCACACCGGGTGGGGCCACACCCAACGCCGAGACCGCATCGGGGGTGTGGAGATCCCAGGCCCCGGTGCCGCCCACGTAGTTCAGGTACACGAAAGCGTCCGCCGGATTGCGGCGGCAGGTCCGGGCCAGGGGGTGGTAGGTGGTGAGGGTGGGGTCATCCCCCAGCTCGTACCACTGCCCCGCCGAGCGCCCGTCGTAGATGGTGAGCCAGAAGGGGCCGAAACGCTGCTTCACCACGTACGCGTAGCGGTCGTGGCAGCGGGGCGAGAGGGGGCGCCGGAGGTCCAGCCAGCAGATGTTGAAGCGGCCGTCCCGGTTGAGGGTCCCCTCGGCCACCTTCACCGGCGTGCCGCAGGCCCAGCGGCCCCAGACGAGGTAGGGGCGGGCCTGGATGTACTCCGGGATCCGCTCCGGCGGCAGGGTCCGTAGGGCCTGGAGGTCCCGGGCGGCGTGCACCCGGGCTTCATGCAGGGCACCCTCCACCACGAACTGCTTCATCTCGGGGATGTCCGTCGCGAACGGAACCGGGTCGGTCCCGGGGAGCGGATCGGGAAGGGGTCCCGGCCGGGGCCCGGGATCCGGTCCGGGGAAGGGGGGATCTGGCAGGCCGGGCTCGGGGATCAGCTCCTCCAGCCACTCCACCAGCTCCGGGAGGCGGGGGTCCTGGACAATCCACGGCTCCAGGCAGCAGGTCCGCCGGTAGACCTCCACGGTGGCGTCACAGATGGGGGCACAGCGGAAGGGCCACGCCAGCAACTGCTCCACCGAGTTCACCGGCGACACCCGGGCCTCGATGGAGGCGGTGCGCACCGGGTCCGCGCTGAGGCGGGCGGAACGGGTGGCGACGTTCCGTCGCAGCACGTCCCGGGAGACCTGCCGGAGTCCACTCTCCTGGCGTTCCAGGGTCCGTGCCGGAGCCGTGGCCAGCTCCGCCAACTCCGTATACCACCAGCGGCCGGGCCAGCAGCGTCGGACGGAGCCCGTCGCGCAGCGCAGCGAGGGGATCCAGGCAGACCAGATGGGGCGGCCGATGGCGATCTGTCCGGCCTCCTCCAGTTTCGCGAAGGCGTCGGCCCGGAGCGCGTACCCCACCTCCTTCGCCTCTTCCGCTTCCCCGGCGGGTCCCAGGACATAGCGCTCCGCCCGCTTCCGGACGGCATCGGAGATGGAATAGCTGCCGTCCTCCTTCACGGCAGTGGTATGGATGCGCTCTCCCTTCGCGTCGTAGACCTCGATCTGCACATCGGGGCGTTCGTCGCGCTCGGTCCACCCTTCCAGGCGGACCAGCGGGGATCGGTTCCGGGCGTTTCTCTCGGCCATGGTGGGTCCTCCCTTGGGGCCCGCCCCCTGCCCCGGGGAACGGACGATGTTCGCCCCCTGCAGCACGGATCGCTGCGGGTGCGGAGGGAGCCGACGGGGTGGGTCTCCGGCGTCTCCCGGGCATAGGGGGACGCGGAGGGGGGTCGCGGGACCGGACATGCGCCGGTCCCGCCACCCTTCGCGCGGCCTGTGGCGCCGAGCTTTCCGAGAGGGCACCTTTGAGGCATGGAGACCTCCGCATCCACCCGACTCCTGGTCGAACGTCTCCGGGACTGGTTCGAGCCCTGCCCGATCCCGGGGGTCGTCTCGGCCCGGCTCTTCGGCAGCCAGTCGGAAGGGCGCGCCCACCGGGAGAGCGACGTGGACGTGGCGGTTCTCCTCGACCGCGGGATCCATCCCCGGCGTCTCGACCGGAGCAACGTCCGGGTGGACCTCACCAGCGCCCTCATGGGGGTGCTCCATCACAACGAGGTGGACGTGGTGGTCCTCAACGACGCTCCTCCGCTCTTCGCGCGGCGGATCCTCCACGAGGGGATTTCCCTGGGGGTTGCGGATGCAGAGTCTGACCGGGCCTTCGGGGACCTGGTGCGGTCCCGGGCCGCGGATCTCCAGCCCTGGCTGGCGCGCATGGGGCGGCTGAAGCTGGAGGCGCTGAGGCGATGACGGAGGTGGAGCGCCTTGCGATGTTGCGCCGGCATCTGGACCATCTCCAGGCCCTGCGGCCCAGGGTATCGGGACCGGACGTCCTTGAGGAGGATCTCAGCCTCCACAACGATGTGCTGTTCTCCCTCCTCACGGTGGCGCAGCTCGTCATCGACATCGCCGGTAGCCTTACCGCGAGTGAGGGGCATCCCTTCGAGGACTACACCGAGGCGGTCCGGAACCTGAAGAGGCTGGAGGGATTCCCGGGCGAGATGGTGGATCGGCTGGCCCGCCTCCCGGGATTCCGGAACATCCTGGTGCATGACTACGTCGAACTGGACTTCGACCTGGTGATCCAGGCCCTCCACGAGCTGGAGCCCGTGGAGGACTTCGTCCGGAGGGTCGCAACGCGGCTGGAAGGACGGGGAGCATAGGCCCGGCCACACCCCCCTGCCAGAACAGAGGAACAGCATGCGTGATCTCCGGCTCCTCCTCCCCATCGCCCTCCTCGCCGCGGGGGTCACCCCCTTCCCCGCCGCCGCCCAGCATACCCCCCTCACCCGGGGCACCCCGGTGCAGGGGAACCTGGCCCCCGGCGACACCGCCCGCTTCACCGCCACCCTGGGGGACAGCACCTTCGTGCTGGGGGTGGTGGACCAGCGATCGGTGCCTGTGCAGGTGCGGGTCCTGGATCCGGAAGGGGCGCCCCGGGGAAGCTTCCAGGGTCCGGGGGTGGGCAGGCTCCGGTTCTCCGGGGTCACCGCCGAGGCCGGGGCGTACACAGTGGAGGTGATCCCCCTCCAGAACGAGAGCGGGGACTACACCCTGACGCTGGAGCGAGTGGAGCGGCTGGCCCGGGACCCCCGTCGGTTCACGGACCAGATGATGGCCCGGTTCGACGGCCCGGAGAGTCCCGGTGCCGTGGTGCGGGTTTGGAGGGACGGGCGGGAGGTCTTCGCGAAGGCCTATGGTATGGCCAACCTCACCTACGACATCCCCTACCGCACCGATACCCCCACCAACATCGGGTCCACCTCCAAGCAGTTCACGGCGTTCGCGGTGCTCCTTCAGGCGGAGCGGGGCGCCCTCTCCCTGGAGGACGATATCCGCAGCCACATCCCGGAGCTCCCCGACCTGGGAGACACCATTCGTGTGAAGCACCTCCTGACCCACACCTCCGGCCTCCGGGAGTTCCTGAACCTCCTCATCATGACCGGACGGCGCCTGGACCACGGCGACTGGATCGATCGCTCGGAGCTGATCGGGATCGTGCAAAGGCAGCCGGCCCTGCAGAACGAGCCGGGGGGCGAGTTCAACTACAACAACACCGCCTTCGGGCTGGCCGCCCTCATCGTGGAGCGTACCTCCGGGCAGGACTTCCCGGACTTCATGCAGGAGAACGTGTTTCAGCCCCTGGAGATGACCCGCACCGCCGTGCGCCCCTCTCCGGATCATGTGGTGCCGGGGATGTCCGAGGGGTACACGCCGGGGCTCGACGGCTGGAGGCAGATCGGGGACCTGGGCGGGGCCATGGGGGCGGGGGGCATCTACTCCACGGTGGAGGACCTGCAGCGCTGGGGGGCGAACCTGCTGGCAGACGAGCCCCGGGTGGGGAGCCGGGAGATCAACCGGCAGATGACCACGTCGTTCGTGCTGAACGACGGCACGGAGACGGGCTACGGGATGGGGGTCTTCGTGGATGAGCAGCGGGGGCAGCCCCGGATCCACCATGGCGGCTCCGATGTGGCCCACCGGTCCATGCTGGCCCTCTATCCGGAGATCGACGCCGGCATCACCACCCAGAGCAACCATGCGGGCTTCAACAGCAGCGTGGCCTTCGACCTGGCAGGCGCTTTCTTCCAGGATGCCATGGACGCTCCCGCCGCGCCGGTTGCGGCGGCCGGTGGCGACTTCGATGCCGGGGCCTACGATCCGGAGGACTTCGACGAGTTCGTGGGGCGCTACGCCCTGGATGCGGCCCCCGACTTCATCCTGAGCTTCTTCAGGGAGGGAGAGACCCTCTACACCCAGGCCACCGGGCAACAGCGGATCGAGATCGTCCCCACCTCGGACACCACCTTCCGCCTGACGGTGGTGGAGGCCTCGGTGGTCTTCCACCGGGATCCGGACGGGGAGGTACGCTCCGCCACCCTGCTGCAGAACGGCGAGCAGCGGGCCACCCGCCTTCCGGACGACGGAGCGCAACCCGGGGCGTGGACTCCCACCCCCGACGAACTGGCCGCCTTCGCAGGCCGGTTCTACAGCGCCGAACTGGAGACCTTCTACACCTTCGTGGTGGAGGACGGGGCGCTGGTGCTGCAGCAGCGGAGGATGGAGGATGCCACCCTGGAGCCCGGGGGGGAGCGGGACAGCTTCACCGGACGGAACCTCAGCTTCACCTTCGAGCGGGACCGGAACGGGGAAGTGATCGGGTTCTACGTGGCCAACGGACGGACCCGGGACGTGCGCTTCGGACGGGTGAGCCCGTAAGGGGGGGAGGGGGCCCCGCCCGGCGGGGCCCCGGCGTCCCTTCGACCGCGGGGTCGAGGTGGGGAGCGATTTCCCCGGTGTGCAGTTGTCCCCGGCGCGGCGGGAATACAGACTTGGAATCCACCCGCCCCCGGAGTCGATCTGTGTACCGTCGTCTTGTTCCCCTCCTCCCCGTCCTGGCCCTCCTCTCGTGCCAGGACGGGTCCCCCACCCCTCCCGATGAGCTGGCGCCGAACCGGCCTCCGGAGGTGACCATCCTGAGTCCGGCGCAGGGCACGACCTTCGGAGGGGGGGACCGGCTGACGGTGCTCCTCTCCGCCTCCGACCCGGAGGATGGGTCGCTTCCCCCCTCCTCCATCTCCTGGTGGGCGATCCTGCATCACGATGACCACACCCACCCGTTCGTGAATCCCACCACGGGGTCGCAAGGGACGATCATGGTGCCCCGCAGCGGGCACGTGGAGACGGACATCTTCTACCGGGTCTACGCCCGGGCCGTGGATTCCCGGGGGGTGGCGGACACCGTCTTCGTGGACCTTCCCCCACGGGTCTTCACTCTGGAGTTCCTCTCGGAGCCTTCGGGGCTGCAGGTGGTGGTCGACGGTCAGCCCCGGACCACTCCGGTGTCCATCGGAACGGTGGAGGGGATCGAGCGGACGCTGGACGTGCTCTCTCCCCAGAGCCTGGGATCGTCCTCCTGGCGGTTCGCCTCCTGGTCCACGGGCGGGGACTCGGCGCAGGTCCTGGTGGCACCGGGGAACGACGTGACGGTCACGGCCACCTTCCAGGCGGAAGGAGTGGCCAACGAGCCCCCGTCGGTGGTGGTGACGGCCCCCTCGGCGGCCACGGTTGGGGTCGCCACCGCTGTCAGCGCTGTCGCCGCCGATCCGGACGGAGGGGTGGTGCAGGTGGAGTTCTTCGACGGAGGCACGTCGCTGGGGGTGGACACGGAGGCCCCCTTCGGCGTCCAGTGGACCCCCACCGCCACCGGCACCCGGACCCTCACCGCCCGGGCCACCGACGACGACGGGGCCACCACCACCTCGGCGCCGGTGTCGGTGGACGTACAGGCCGCCGGGGGCGGCGACGTCATCCCCCCCACGGTGACCCTCACCAGCCCCGCCCAGGGAGCGCTGGGGCTGACGGGGTCCGTGTCGCTGAGCGCCACCGCCTCCGACAACGTGGGGGTGGTGCGAGTGGAGTTCCAGGTGGATGGCGAGACGCTCTCCATCGACACGGCACCCCCCTTCACCGCCACCCTCCCCTCCACCGCGGCCTACGCCTCCGGCGCCCATACCTTCCGGGCCCGGGCGCAGGATGCGGCAGGGAACTGGTCCCCCTGGTCGGCCCGCACCGTCACCTTCGGCGGGAACGTGGAGCTGCCGGCGGGCTTCACGCGGAGCACCTTCGCCCAGGGGTTCGGGAGCCTCCTCACCTCCGCCGCCTTCGCCCCGGACGGACGGCTCTTCCTCACCGAGCTCACCGGACGGGTGCGGGTGGTGAAGAACGGGGCACTCCTCCCCACCCCCTTCGCCACGATCCCGGTGGAGGACGGGGGGGAGCGGGGTCTCCTGGGGATCGCCCTGGACCCGGAGTTCGCCACCAACGGGCACCTCTACCTCTACTACACCACCGCCCAGGGGGGCGTCCACAACCGGATCAGCCGCTTCACCGCCGCCGGGGATGTGGCGGCTCAGGGGAGCGAGGTGGTGCTGGTGGACCTCCCCAACCTCCCGGCCATCTTCCACCAGGGGGGGGCCATGCACTTCGGCCCCGACGGGAAGCTCTACGTGGCGGTGGGAGACGGCACCCAGACCTCCACCCCCCAGTCACTGACCTCTCCCTTCGGGAAGATCCTCCGCCTGAACCGGGACGGGAGCATCCCCACCGACAATCCCTTCTACAGCCAGACCTCCGGGGTGAACCGGGCCATCTGGGCGAGGGGGCTCCGGAACCCGTACACCTTCGCCTTCCAGCCGGGAACCGGGCGGATGCACATCAACGATGTGGGGGACGGGCTCTGGGAGGAGATCAACGAGGGGGTGGCGGGGGCGAACTACGGGTGGCCCCTCACCGAGGGCCCCACCACGAATCCGGCCTTCCGGAGCCCCATACTGGCCTACGGTCACTTCGAGAGCCCGCCCCTCTTCACCGGGGCCTCCATCGTGGGGGCGGCCTTCTACAACCCGCCGGTGAACACCTTCGGCAGCGCCTATGAGGGGGACTACTTCTTCGCGGACTACGTGGCGGGGTGGATCTACCGGATGGACAGCGACAACTGGGACACCGCCTACGCCTTCGCCCGCTCCAGTGGGTCGCCGACGAACCTCCTGGTGGGCCCCGACGGAGCCCTCTACGTCCTGGACGGGGCCCGGGTGGACCGGATCTCACGGTAAGGTCCTGTGAGGTGGGCGGGGGCCCGCCCACCCCACCGTGGGAGTTCCCTGCCACACAACGTGCCATAGCGGCTCTCCCGAACACCTCGGTTCGTAGTGCCCCGCCTGGGAGCGTTCTTGCGGTAAATACGTAATTACGTAATATCAGAGCATGGCTACGCTGAAGCAGACGGTGGCAGAGCTCCTGGAGCGGGTGACCCGCCTCGAGTCCCGGCATTCCCGCCCGGGTCATCCGGTCATGGAGGAGGGGGATGCTCCTCCCGGGTAAGGGCGGGTCGTCTACTCCGGGAAGGGACCCTGGAAGGGGCGCTCCGTGGTGTGGCAGATGGAGCGGCCCTGGGACGAGGTGACCGGGCAGGATCCGGCGGCTGTGGCCGGAGTGCTGTCTGCCCTGGGGAATCCGGTCCGGGTGCGCATCCTGACCACGCTGGTCCAGGGCCCGGCCAGCACCGGCGATCTGGGGGAGCGAGTGGCGGAGGGCACCTCCGGGCAGCTGTTCCACCACCTCAAGGAGTTGCTGGCGTGCGGCGTGGTGCACCAGCCGCAGCGGGGAACCTATGCCCTGCGGCCGCAGCATGTGCTCCCCCTGCTGGCGGTCTTCTCGGCCGCCATGGATCTGGCCGCGACGGTGGACGGTGCATCCCCATGAAGGACCGGTTGGACCGGGTCCGGACAAAGACGGGGGTAGCGGCGCTGGGGGCCGCCACGGTGGACCGGGCCGGACGGATCGAGGTGGCGGTGACCGGCTCCACGAGCCGGGACACCCCCGAGCCGGTGCAGGAGGACGACAGCTGGCACATCGGCTCCTGCGGGAAGTCCCTCACCGCAGCCCTCTACGCCCGCCTGGTGGAGCAGGGCCACGCGGAGTGGGGACTTCCGCTCCCCGAGCTCTTCCCCGACCTCGCCGGGATCCATCCGGGATGGGCGTCCGCCACGGTGGACGACCTCTTCACCTGCCGCAGCGGCCTTCCTGGCAACCTGGACCGGGGGGGCATGGTTGCCGCCTACCGGGACCCCCGCCTTCCCGCCGACCAACGTAGCGCGGCGGCGCTCTCGGCCCTGGCCGGTGCACCCAGGGGAGTCGGCCGCTTCCTATACTCGAACCTGGGCTACGTGATCGCCGGTGCCGCCATGGACCGGCTCGGCGGCCGCTCCTTTGAGTCGCTGCTGGAGAGCGAGCTCCTGCAACCGCTGGGGGCCACCTCGGGTGGGTTCGGGGTTCCGCCACGGATCTGCGGGCACCGGCCCCGTCTGCAACTGGGGTCTCTCTGCGTCGGGCAGGGTCGGAGCGCGTCGCCCGACGACATCCACAGCGACAACCCTCCCCTGTACACGCCGGCGGGGCGGCTCCACCTCACACTGGGGGACTGGGCGCGAGTCCAGCGCCTCTTCCTGGAAGGGACGGGGTTCCTGGAACCGGGCTCCGTGCAGCGGCTCCTCCGGATCCCGGGGGATGGCCGGGGTATGGCCATGGGCTGGGCGCCGGTGCAGGGCGTGGTGGGGGTGGGGCTGGGCATGCAGGGGTCGAACACCCTGTGGGCGGCATCGGCGATGATGAGTGACGACCGGAGCCGGCTTGCCATGGTGATCGCCAACGACGGCCGGAGCCGTACGCTCAGCATGACCGCCCACCTTGCCGTGGAGCTCCTGGCCGAGACCGGGCCGGCGCAACGGAACCCACGCCCGGATCCTGGCCCGGCATCCTGATCGGCCCCCCACCCTCCCTCAGATCCCCTCGTCCAGCCCCAGAAGGTCCTGTAGCAGCACGTTCCCCCCATTCTCCACGTCCCCCGGGGCGGTGAACTCGTCCGGGGAGTGGCTGATCCCCTGCACACTGGGTACGAAGATCATCCCCACCGGGGCGAAGGCGGCGATGCTCTGGGCGTCGTGGCCGGCGCCGCTGGGCATCCGCCGGGAGGCCAGCCCCAGCGTCGTGGCAGCCGCCGCAACCCGGTCCTGGACCAGGGGGGCGCAGGGGGCCGGGCGGCTCAGGTAGAAGGGCTGGAAGGCGAACCGGGTGCCGGTCTCGGCTCCGATCTCCTCTGCCAGCGCCCCCACTTCCAGCCGGATCCCGTCGATGGTCTCCAGCGCCAGGTCCCGGACCTCCAGGCTGAGGCGCACCCGCCCCGGCACCACGTTGGGGGCCCCCGGGAAGGCCTCGATCCGTCCCACGGTGGCCACGGCGCTCCCGGGCATGTCCCCCACCGTGCGGTAGACGGCGTCCACGAAGCGGGCGGCCCCCACCATGGCGTCCTGGCGGGCGTCCATGGGGGTGGTGCCGGCATGGTTGGGCACCCCTTCCACCTCCACGTTCTAGCGACGGATCCCCACGATCCCCTCCACCACCCCCACCGGGATCCCCAGGCGCTCCAGCACGGCCCCCTGCTCGATGTGGAGCTCCACGTAGGCCGCCAGGGAGCCGCTCTCCCGCTTCACTTCCGCCACCCGGTCCGGGTCGCCCCCCAGGCGGAGGGTCCCCTCCCCGATGGTGTGGCCGCTGGCGGTAGGGATGTCCCACTCAAGCCCGGTGACCTCGCCGCTCATGGCCCGGCTCCCGGTCTTCCCCCCCTCCTCGTTGGCGAAATTGGCCACCTCCAGGGGGTGCCGCAGGGTGACCCCCTCCTCCCGGAGGCGGCGAACCACCTCCACGGCAGCCAGCACCCCGAGGGGCCCATCGAAGTGGCCGCCGTCGGGGACCGAGTCGATGTGGGATCCCATCATCAGCGGGGGTAGGCCGGGGACGCTCCCGGGAAGGGTCCCCAGGAGATTCCCCACGGCGTCCACCCGGGTGGAGAGCCCCACCCCCTCCATCCACTCCCGGAGCTGCTCCCGCCCCACCCGGTCCGCGTCGCTGTACGCCACCCGCCGGTTGGGCCCCCCCCACTCCCCTCCGGAGGTGGCCAGCGCCTCCAGGCTCCGGTTCAGGCGGGGGCCGTCGATGCGGAGCTCGGCCAGGGGGGAAGGGGTGGCAGCCCCCCAGAGCCCCCGGGGGCCCAGCGCCAGCCCCCCGCCAGCGGCCAGCATCGTCCCGGTGAAGTGTCTCCGGTCCATCGTGGGGTCTCCCTGCAAGTGGTTGTGGACGTCCGGACCCCGAGGGGACCCGGCTCCTGTTCGAGTGGGCCGTCGCGGCGGGGGCAGGAGCGGGACGCACCCCCTTCATCACCCCACGGCGACGGATGGTCGATCCGGGGGGGCGTATGGTCGATCCGGCGGGGACCGTACGGAAGGGAGGATAGGGGGTGGGAGGGAACGGGGCCAAGGGTTCCGGAGGGAGCTTCCCCGCCGGAGTGGGCTTCTCGCCCCCATCGGGTGCCGCCCCCGGGGTCCACAAGGAGTGGGAAGACTGTCGCTCCGTTGTGTCCGCGGCGACCGGGAACGGTGACGGAACAATGCAATGTTCCCCACGTGAGCATCTCTGCGGTGCATCCCACCGGTGTTCCCGGGTGTGCGATGGCCGCCACCACTCCAGCGTCTCCCCCGGCGGCTTCCATGTCCACATCCCGCTCCTCCATCCGTTCGTCCCTCCTCCGGGCATTCTCCGCCGCCGCCCTCCTGGTTGCGGCCGGGTGCGATTCCGAGGCCCCCACGGATGTGCCTCTCGAGACCGCCGCCGGCACCCTGGAGGTGGTCCAGGGGATCCTGGCCTCTGCCACCCCCACCGAGCTCTTCATCTCGGAGTACATCGAGGGGACCAGCAACAACAAGGCGCTGGAGATCTTCAACGGCACCGGTGCCCCGGTGGATCTGGGTGCCGCGGGATACGACATCCAGATGTTCTTCAACGGGAACAGCAACCCGGGGCTCACGATCTCCCTCTCAGGAACCGTGGCGTCCGGCGATGTCTTCGTCCTGGCCCAGAGCAGTGCCGACCCCCTGATCCTGGCCGAGGCCGACCAGACCAACGGCGCGGGGTGGTTCAACGGAGACGACGCTGTGGTGCTCCGGCGGGGTGGGGTCATCGTGGATGCCATCGGGCAGATCGGGGTGGACCCGGGGACCCAGTGGGGGACGGGGGCGGCCAGCACCCAGGACAACACACTGCGCCGTCGGGCCGACGTGTGCACAGGTGATCCCGATGCCACGGACCCCTTCGACCCCACCGTGGAGTGGGAGGGCTTCCCCACGAATAGTTTCGATGGGCTGGGGAGCCATGTGGCGGATTGCGATGACGGGGACGCGGCGCCCTCGGTGATCTCCACGTCTCCTGCCGCCGGGGCATCGGACGTTCCGGTGGGGGCGGACATCGTGCTGACCTTCAGTGAGCCGGTGACCGTCACCGGGGACTGGTTCGAGATCGTCTGCACGGTGACGGGGACCCGGACGGCCACCGTGTCGGGAGGCCCCACCGTCTTCACCCTGGATCCGGATGCAGACTTCACCGGTGGAGAGAGCTGCACGGTCACGGTGCGGGCCGACGGGGTGACGGACCAGGATTCCATCGATCCACCGGACGCTCCTGCAGCCGACTTCAGCTTCACCTTCGCCACGGCGGTGATCGAGGTGTGCGGCGCACCCTACACCCCCATCTTCACCATCCAGGGGAGTGGGGCCACCACCCCCCTGGTCGGATCCGTGGTCTCCACCGAAGGGGTGGTGGTGGGAGACTTCGAGGGGCCCTCCCCGGCACTCCGGGGCTTCTATCTGCAGGATCCCGACGGGGACGGCGACGAAACCACCTCCGATGCCATCTTCGTCTTCAACGCCAACGACGATGACGTGGCCCCGGGGGATCGGGTCCGGGTGCGGGGGACCGCCCAGGAGTTCCAGGGGCAGACGCAGCTCGGCGGGGTGCAGAGCCTCCTCTCCTGCGGGACCGGCACCGTGGATCCGGTGGAGGTCACCCTTCCATTCCCCAGCCCCGATTACCTGGAGCGCTTCGAGGGGATGCTGGTCCGCTTCCCCCAGACACTCTACGTCACCGAGCATGTCCAGTTGGGGCGCTTCGGCCAGGTGGTCCTCTCGTCCTCCGGACGGCTCTTCCAGCCCACCAATGTGGCGCTCCCCGGAGCCCCGGCTGCCGCCGTCCAGACAGCGAATGACCTGAATCGGATCATCCTGGACGATGCCGAGAACCGGCAGAACCCGGACCCCATCGTGTTCGGGGGAGGGTCCCTGCCCCTCAGCGCCTCCAACACCCTCCGGGGGGGAGACAAGACCACCGGGATCACCGGGGTCCTCACCTGGACGTGGGCCGGGAACAGCGCCAGCGGGAATGCCTGGCGGCTCCGCCCCCTGGGCTCCCTGGGGGGGACGCCCCCGGAGTTCCTGGAGGGGAATCCCCGGCCCATGACGCCGCCTCGGGTGGGGGGGAGCCTCACGGTGGCCTCACTGAACGTGCTGAACTACTTCAACACCTTCAGCGGCTGCACCAACGGAGTGGGTGGTGCCTCCACCAGCTGCCGCGGCGCAGACAACGCCACCGAGTTCGAGCGGCAGTCGCAGAAGACGGTGGCGGCGCTGGCGGAGATGGACGCCGCGGTGGTGGGGCTCGTCGAGATCGAGAACGACGGCTACGGTCCCGGGAGCGCCCTGGCGGAGCTGGTGGACCGACTGAACGTGGCCACGGCCCCCGGGCGCTACGCCTTCATCGATGTGGATGGCGCCACGGGTCAGGTGAACGCCCTGGGGACCGACGCCATCAAGGTGGCCCTCATCTATCAGCCGGCCCGGGTGAGCCCGGTGGGGCAGACCGCCGCGCTGACCTCCGTGGCCTTTGTGAACGGCGGCGATCCGGCACGCCGGAACCGACCGTCCCTTGCCCAGGCCTTCCAGCAGGGGAATGGGGCGCGGTTCGTGGTGAGTGTGAACCACTTCAAGAGCAAGGGGAGCGCCTGCGGCGTCCCCGACGCCGGCGATGGCCAGGGGAACTGCAACGCGGTGCGGGTGGCGGCGGCCAACGAGCTCCGGGCCTGGCTGGACAGCGACCCCACCGGAACCGGCGACCCGGACGTCCTGATCCTGGGGGACCTCAATGCCTATGCCCTGGAGGATCCCATCCGGACCCTCACGGGCGCCGGCTACAAGGACCTCTTCGACTTCACCTTCGGTCGCGACGGGTACACCTACGTCTTCAACGGCCAGTGGGGAACCCTGGATCACGCCCTGGTTTCGCCCTCCCTCTACGCGCAGGTGACGGGGCTGGGGGTCTGGCATGTGAACGCCGACGAGCCCGGCGTTCTGGACTACAACACCAACTTCAAGAGCCCTGATCAGCTGTCGTCGCTGTTCGCCCCGGACCGGTACCGGAACTCGGACCATGATCCGGTGATCGTGGGGCTGGAGCTCAAGGCGCCGCCATCCTTCGCCTTCACCGGCTTCCTCTTCCCGGTCCAGGAGTTCCCCGGGGAGAATGTGGCCCGGGCCGGCCTCCCCCTCCTGGTGCGGTTCGGGCTGGGTGGGCCCCAGGGGCTGGATGTCCTCGCACCGGGCTTCCCCCGGATCGTTCCCGCCACCTGCGGAAGCGACTCCACCGGCACGGAGGGGAAGCACCCGGAGTCGAGGCTGTTCTACAACCGCTTCTCGGACCGCTATGCCCTCGTGGTGCAGACGGAGCGGGAGTGGTCCGGTTCCTGTCAGGATCTCCTGATCCGCTTCGCGGACGGGACGGAGACCCGGGCGCGCTTCCGCTTCCGGTAGGGCCTGTTCATGCTGCGCTGGTGTCGTGTAGCAGAAGTCCAGTGAGCACCGAGGTGGGCGAGGCGCCGCTCCAGGGAGGCGCGACGACGAGGCTCAGCAGAAGCTGCGGTGGGCGTCGCAGTGCGGGCTGAACGCTCTCCGGCCCGGATCGGGCCGGAGAGCGGGCGGGCCGGCGGCCCATCGGAGGGACGAGCCGGGCGGGGGGGATGGATCCTCCTCGATGTCCGGGAAGGATTCATCACTCGGGCTGCTCGTGGCCGTCGAGAGCAGAATCCTTCTCGCTATCCGGAAGGGATTCATCACTCGGGCCGCTTGTCCCCGTTGAGAGCAGAATCTCTCTCGCTATCCGGGAAGGATTCATCACTCGGGCTGCTCGTGGCCGTCGAGAGCAGAATCCTTCTCGCTATCCGGAAGGGATTCATCACTCGGGCCGCTTGTCCCCGTTGAGAGCAGAATCTCTCTCGCTATCCGGGAAGGATTCATCACTCGGGCTGCTCGTGGCCGTCGAGAGCAGAATCCTTCTCGCTCCTGGGGCGCCCGTCACTCGGCGGGGGTGGCCCTCCCCTCAGGGGGTGGCGGCCCCCCCCTCCCGGGGGACCAGTCCCACCACTACCACCCCTGCCCCAAGGGCGATGTCCACCGCCCGGATCACCTCGGAGTACCTGAGCACCTCTGCTCCCTGGACGAAGAGCACCTTCCTGGGGCGGTCCGCATAGACCTCCCGCAGACGATCGGAGAGGCTCCCGGTCGGTATGGCCTCCCCGTTCAGCGAATAGAGGGAGCCCTCCTCCACCGAAAGGACGATCCGGTCCGGTGTCTGGGTGGGGGGAGGACCCTCCGGGGGGGGAGGCACCTGCAGGTCCAAGCCCTTCTGCAACTCGGGCTGGATCACCAGGAAGACGATGAGGAGCACCAGCAGGACGTCGATCAGGGGGGTCATGTTGATCTGGGCCTGCACGGCGGTGCCGTGGACATGACGCCTCATGGTGCCCGTCTCCCTTCGTCGCCTTCCTGGGCGGGAATCTCTGTGCCCAGTGCCCCCACGGTGCGTACCCCCGCCGTCCGGGCCGCCTCGATGGCGTCCAGGACCAGGGAGTAGGGGGTGTCACGGTCGGCCCGGAGATAGAGGAGGTGGTCCCCGGGCCGCTCCGCGTAGAGGGACCGGAGCTCCTCTTCCAGTTGCTCCCGGGGGACCTCCGCCTCACCCACCCAGAACCGCCCTTCCACATCGATTCCCATGGTCACCGCATCATCCAGGTTCTGGGAGCGGACCTCAGTGGCATCCGGGAGCCGGGCGATATAGCCGCTGAGGACCGGCGTCACCACCATGAAGATGATGAGGAGGGACATCATCACGTCGATCATGGGCGTGACGTTGATCTCCGCCCGGACGGGGGCCCCTCCCCCCATTCCCGAGGGAATGGCGCTCCCGGTGGTGGAGCGGATCCGCTCAGCTGGGTTGCGGGAGGCCATCGTTCGAACCGTGTGCCACCGGCTCCCTGTGGGGGTGGGGGTGACGGGGGGGGACCGGCTGGGCCTGCTGCAGCCCCGTGGTGTCCCCCTCCCCGGTTTCGGTGACCCGTGCGATCCACTCCACCAACTCCCGCCCGGCATAGGCCAGCTCGGAGAAGATCTCCTCCAGTTGATTCGTGAAGCTGTTGAAGAGCCAGACGCTGGGAATGGCCACCACCAGCCCCACCGCCGTGGTAAGGAGGGCCTCGCCGATCCCCGACGCCACGGCCTCCACCCCACCCCCCTGCGTCCGGGCGAGTGCGGCGAAGGAGGCCATGATCCCGGTGACGGTGCCCAGCAGCCCCAGGAGAGGGGCCGTGCCACCCACCGTGGCCAGGAGGCCGAGCCCCTTCTTCAGCTCCACAGCCAGCAGGATCTGCTCCCGCTCGATGCTCCTCTCCGTCCTCTCCATCAACTCCGTCCGGGAGGTCCGGCCGGCCTCCAGCACCGGTGCCACCTCCTCCAGGGCCTGCCCCAGCACCCGGGCCACGTGGGAGTCCGCGTGGCTCGCCGAGGCCGCCAGGGCGGCGGGCAGGTCGCTCCGATCCAGCGCCCCCAGGAAGGTGCTCCGGAAGGCCCTGGTGGCCTGGAAGGACCGGCGGAAGGTGGACCACTTCCGCCAGGCAACGGTCCCGGCGGCTACGCTCATGATGAAGAGCACGGCGATGATGGCCAGCCCCGTGGTTCCAAGGCCGGTGAGCATCGACGGGCTTGCTACGTCCTCCATGATGGTCTCCAGGGTCCGGTCAGCGCACGGACCAGGTGATGGGGATCTGAACGGTCACCCGCACGAGGCGGGAGCCGACCTGCCCGGGTCGCCAGCGCATGGCCCGGAGGGCCTCACGGCTGGGTTCTGCCAATTCGGGGATGGAACTCTCCACGATCACCACCCCCTCCTCCTCCACGCGGCCGTCGGCACCCACCACGAACTGAATCACCACCACGCCCCCCATCCCCAGCTCCCGGAGGCGACGGGGCATCAGCTCCGCCAGGACCGACTGCAACTCCGCGCCGTTGAGGAGTTCCGGAAGCCTGGAGACGGAGGGGAGCGCATAGATCATGGACTCGTCCCGCCCGCCATTTCCCCCGTTCGCCGTCGCCGCAGCGGTGCCCCGGGCCAGACCTCCCGCCACACCCCGCCCACGGACATCCTCTGCCGCCAGCACCAGGGCCAGCGAGTCCGGGTCCGGGATCCCGATGGTAGGCGGCGGGATCTGGAGCTCCTGGAATCCCAGGGGGACATCCTCCAGCGGGGGGGCGGGGGGTGGCTCCGGAAGGGCCACCGGGGGTTCCGGCTCCGGGGGCTCCGGAAGCGGCTCCGGCTCCTCGAACTCGGCGAGATCGACGTAGCGCACCGGCTCCTGCAGCGCCTCCAGCTCCGGGGTGCTCCCGGCAATGCTCCAGGTGAGCAGAAGGAAGCCCAGGGCGTTGAGCCCCACCGAGACGGCCAGCGCCCGACCGTCGAGCCTGGCGGGAGGGGGGTCGGATGCGATGAGTCGATCGAGCACGCGCAGAGCCCTCCGGAGAGTGGACCTCGGATGATAGGCCCGACGCCTTTCAGGTGGACACCCCTGCCGTGCACCGTTCGGGAAACGATCTGCAACCGTCGGGTCACGGCACCCCCCACCCCTCCCCTGAACTACCCGATCGGGTGGTCCCCCGCCCACGGCCTTCCAGCATCATCCGTGTGTTCCCTGGACGAACCCACCCAAGGAGGCCTTCCCATGAATCACGGATCTGGAGTCACAGTGTCCCTCCCCGCCGGCCATGTCGCCCCCCTGGGAGGCCAGCGGGAGAATCCGGCCCCGGTTGCGGCCCAGGACTCCTCCATCGTGTCCCGCCCGGCGTCTCCCTCCCGGGCCCTCTGGAACCTGGCTGGTGTGGGGGTGGCGCTGCTGGCGGCGGTCCTGCTCCTGATCCCCGGGGGGGGTCCCCTCTGGAGCGTGGCGCTGGCGGTGGTGGGCGTCGTGGCCCTGGTGGCCCGGTGGGTGGCCGACCTCTTCCGCTTCGACTACGACTTCTCCATGGTGCACCTCACCGAGGAGGAGCTGGCACAGGATCTGGACTGGTGAGGTCCCAGGCGCGGCTTCCTCCGCTGGAGTGTTCCCGGATGCTGCTCCGGGGGTTGGAGGAGCTGGACACATTGATTCAGGCGCACCTGGATGCGTCCGCTGCGGCTGGCTGGAGGGAGCCCGGGGGCGTAGCATCCCATCCTGTGCCCGGAGAGCAGGCCGCCACCCGGCTCCGCCTGGTGCCCTGAACGTCCCCCCCGCCCAGGAGACGCGATGACACCCTCCCCCTCCCGCCATGCGGCGGTCCTGTCCCTGAAGGTCTCCCTCCCGATTCCAGGGAGGGCTGCCCTCTCCTTCCCCCGGATCCCGGCCTGGCTGCACCTCCTCCTCCTGCTGTTGGGGGGGGCTGGGCTCCCGGTTCCTCTGGTTGCCCAGACCCCGGAGCTGGACCGTCGCTTCGATCCGTTGGAGGACAGTATCCGGGGGGTCCTCTTCTCCGACCCCGGAACCGCGCTGGACTACGCCGGGCGCTACCTCTCCCGGGCCGGGGAGGTGGGAGAGCCCTTCTATCTGGGGAAGGGGGAGAACTTCACCGGGATGGCCCACTACGTCCTGGGGGAGGTACTGCTGGCAATCGATGCCTATCTCCGGGGGCTCCAGCACTTCGAGCGGGCCGGTGCCGGCTGGCACGTGGCGGTGGTCCACAACAACATCGGGGCGGCCCACCAGCTCCGCCGGAAGCCCGAGGAGACGCTGGTGCACTATGAGCGGGCCCTGGACGGCTTCCGGGCGCTGAATGACACGATCTGGATCGCCAACCTCCTGAACAACATGGCGATCCAGTACCTGATCGCGGGTGATGTCTCCCGGGCGTATGTGACCCAGAGCGAGGCGCTGGCCATCCATACCACGAAGGGGGATTCCGCCAGCATGCACCTGATGCAGGGGAACCTGGCCAACACCCTCTTCCAGATGGGGGAGCTGGATCAGGCGCTGGAGATGGCCGGGAGGTTCCTGTCCAGCCCCCGGGCCGACGGGGACCTGGCCCACAAGACCAACGTGCTGATCACCCTCTCCCGGGCACAGGCAGCGCGGGGGAGGAACGCCGAGGCCCTGGGCACCATCTCCCAGGCGCTGGAGCTCTCCCGGGAGCGGGGGTTCCGGGAGCAGACCGCCAGCGCCACCCAGCACCTGTCCGCCATCCAGGAAGCCATGGGGGACCACCGCACCGCGCTGGCCACCTTCCGGACCTTCCACAACCTCTACGACACCCTCTACAGCCGGGAGAAGGATGACCGGCTCACGGAGCTCCTCACCCTGTACGAGGTGAGCCAGAAGGACGCCGCCATCGATCTCCTGCAGGCGGAGAACGAACTGGCCCGGCGGAACCAGTGGCTCCTGGGGCTGGGGGTGCTCCTCCTCCTGGTGGCGTCCGGGGCCATCCTGGGGCGGGTCCGCTCCAGGCAGCGGCACATCCGGGTCCTGGAGGAGAAGAACCGGACCATCTCGGGGATGCTGGACGAGAAGGAGTACCTCATCCGGGAGATCCACCACCGGGTGAAGAACAACCTGCAGATGATCTCCAGCCTGCTGCAGCTCCAGTCCCGCTACATGACGGAGCCCGGCGCCGTGGAGGCGCTCTCCGAGGGGGAGAGCCGGGTGAAGTCCATGGCCATCATCCACCACCACCTCTACTCCCGGGATGACGTCAGTTCCGTGGATGTGGAGGGGTACGTGGAGAGCCTCTGTGAGCAGATCCTCTCCTCCTTCTCCGCACCCGGGGCGGAGGTGGTGCTCCGGAGGGAGGTGGAGCCGCTCCGGCTGGACGTGTCGGTGATGGTCCCCCTGGGGCTCATCCTGAACGAGCTGGTGACCAACGCCTTCAAGTACGCCTTCGTGGGGCGGGACCGGGGGACCATCACCATCCGGCTGACGTCCCGGGGGGAGGGGGTGGAGCTGGTGGTCCAGGATGACGGGGTGGGGATGGATCCGGCGAACGCCCGCTCCGGCTTCGGCACCCGGATGATCGGGGCCTTCCTGAAGAAGCTGGGGGCAGAGATGGACACCCAGATCCTGGACGGCACCCGGGTGACGATCCATGTCCCGGAGGTCCGGCGGGAGACGCTGGTCCAGCGGAGCGCCTGAGGATGGACGGCGCTCCCGCCCACCGGATCCTGGTGGTGGAGGACGAGCCCCTCATCGCCGAGGATCTGGCGGACCTGTGCCGGGGGGGCGGATACCCGGTGTGCGGAGTGGCCTACTCCACCCGGGAGGCGCTCAAACTGGTGGAGTCCATGCACCCCACCCTGGCCCTCCTGGACGTCCACCTGGGGGAGGAGACCGACGGGATCCACCTGGGGCAGCGGCTCCGGGGGGAATTCGGGATCCCCTTCATCTTCATCACGTCCTACGTGGACCGGGGGACGCTGGACCGGGCGAAGGAGACCCTTCCCCTGGGGTACATCGTGAAGCCCTTCCGGAACGAGCAGGTCCTCACCACCCTGGCCATCGCCCTGGAGCAGTTGGGGCACTTCACCCCCCGGGAGCTGGACTTCGCCCGGATCAACCGGAGGGCCCGGGAGCCGGTGAGCGAACGGGAGGCCGCCGTCCTCACCTGCCTCTACCAGGGGATGGATACCCAGACCACGGCCCGCACCCTCTTCGTGAGTGTGAACACGGTGAAGTTCCACCTGAAGAACCTGCACGGGAAGTTCGGGGTCCGGACTCGGGTGGAACTCCTCAGGACGCTGCAGGAATTGATGGCAGGATAGGCACGGCGGGGCCGCCCAACAGGGCGTTGCCCATGCAGGGCGCCACCTCGGTGAAGAGGAGGCGATTCCGAAGTCCGGGCTGGGCGAAGCTCGCAGGGGCTAACGGTCCAGTCGATAGACCACCACCGATTCGACATCGAAGTCGCCGCGTTCCACTCCGATCAGATCGTCGGAGTCCACCTGGAAGAGGGTGAAGCGAGGAGGGAGGAGGGCGATAGCCAGGGGGGCGCCCTGGGGGTTGTGGACGGACCATCGGGCGGGCCCATCGGGGGTTGCCTGGTACGCCCGGATCCAGAGGTTGCCCGATCCATCCACCACCATCCCATCGAACGCCGGAAGTGCGTCGGGGAATTCGATCCGGGCATAGAAGCGACGGGTGGCCCCCTCATTGGAGCTAGCCCTGGCACGGGCGTCCACGAAGCGGTCCCTCATGCTGTCCGTCAGGGGACGGCGGGGGTGGGGTACCGGGAAGGACCCCATCGGTCGGCCCTCCAGCGACAAGACCCGGATGGTGGGTTGGTCGGGTACCCCCAGATACATGCGGTCTGCTCCCAGGACCACTGAAGTCGTGAGCCCCAGGGGTCGAGGGGCAAGCATGCCGTCCATGAAGTAGAACTCGTCGCCGGGAAAGGGCCCCACCCTCCCCAGCATGCTGCCGGCCCGCCCGACCGTGACCTCCAGATCGAGCCGTAGCGGGCCCTCTGCCCCGGGGTGCGCCGGCATCCGTCTACGAGTGAATGCGGTGAATCCCTGACCATTGCAGGACAGTTTCCACCCCGAAGCCGGTGAACCGTCTGCCAGCGAGGCGTCGGGGAACTGACGGATGAAGGCCCCGCCTCCATCGAAGACGGTGACACGCGTCTGAGACGGGTCCCAGACCATCACCGAATCGCCTCCACAGGTGAGGGGGGGGCGCATGGTGCGGAACTCCCCCGGGCAACGACGGCCCGGTGGACGCCTCATTGCGGTGGCACCAAACTCCGACCGGAAGCGAACTGGGTGCGGGTGGGAGGGGCCGCCATCGCCACCATGAGCGAGGTCCCGGTGGTGGAACTCCTCAGGACGCTGCAGGAATTGATGGCAGGATAGGGAGGCTGGCCGTGTCGCCCGCTCGGAGCCACTCCGTGGTCTGGAGCATGCTCAGGGGGCGGCTGAAGAGGTACCCCTGACCCCGCTCGCATCCCAGCTCCCGCACCACCCCCGCCTGTTCACGGGTCTCGATCCCTTCGGCCACGATCCCCATCCCCAGGCTCCTGGCCACCAGCACCGTGGCCTCGATGAGCACCCGGTGGTGGAGGTTCGTGTCGGCCCTGCTGACGAAGGAGCGGTCGATCTTCACCGTGTCCACCGGGAGCTGGTGCAGGCTGGAGAGGGACGAATATCCGGTGCCGAAATCGTCCAGCGCCAGCGTCACCCCCAGCCCCTTCAGCTCCCGGAGCCGGGCCTGGATGGCACAGTCCTGGGCGGCCAGGCTCTCGGTGACCTCGAACTGGAGGTCCTGGGGCGACATCCCCGTCTGCTCCAGGATGTCGTGGACCCGGGCGGCGAAGTCCGGAGCCGACAGTTCCGCCCGGGAGAGGTTGACGGAGAGGTGGGCCGGGGCCAGGGGTCCCAGTTCCGCCTTCCACTGGACGAAGTCCCGGCAGGCCGTTTCCAGCACCACGGTCCCGATCCGCCCGATGAGCCCCGCCTCCTCCGCCACCGGGATGAACTCCATTGGAGGGATCATCCCCTGGGTGGGGTGGTTCCAGCGAACCAGCGCCTCGACCCCGACGCAGCGGCTCCCCTCCTCGTCCGCCAGGGCATCCAGCTGGACGTAGGGCTGGTAGAAGACCGACAGTTGATCGGTCTCCAGCGCCACCCGGAGTCCGTTCTCCACCTCCCCCCGACGGGCCGCCCGCTTCGCCATCTCCGGCTGGAAGATCACGTAGCGACTGCCGCCCTGGCGCTTCGCCTCGGCGGTGGCGATGGCGGCATCCTGCATGACGGTTTCGGCGTCCCCCATGGCCTGGGCCTGGAGGACCACACCCATGCTGATGGAGCAGACCAGTTGCTGCGACCCGATGCCGTAGGGGGCGGAGAGGAGGTCCAGGAGGCGCCGGGCGACGACGTGGACGTCCTCCCCACGCTTGAGGCCGTTCAGTACCACCACGAACTCGTCTCCTCCCACCCGAGCGGCCACGGATTCCTCCGACCCGATGCGGTCCACCCGGTCGTGGGACCGGAGGGCGGAGCGGATCCGGTCTGCCATCATGGCCAGCACCTCGTCTCCGGCGGCCCGACCCCAGCTTTCGGAGAGTTGCCGGAAGCGATCGCAGTTCAGGTAGAGCACCGCCATCTCCCCTCCTCCCTCCGGGACCTCACGAACCAGGGAGGAGTCGATACGGTCGATGGCCGCCACCCGGTTGGGCATGCGGGTGAGGGCATCGGTGCGGGAGGCATCATACAGGCTCCGGGTCAGCCCCTCCTTCTCCCGCTGCACCTCCAGGGAGATGTCGGTGACCACCGCCATGAGACGGTCCGGGCCCAGCTTCCAGAGGCCCAGGGAGAGGACGCCGGGAGGTCCGTCCTCCTGCACGGGTGCAGCGGTCGGGATCCGTCGGGACTCCAGGATGGGACCGGCTTCTCCGGGGAAGGTGGCAACCAGGGCCGGAAGGTCGGGGGCCAGGGGAGCCAGCACCTGGAAGAGGTTCCCCAGGTCGGCGGTGGGGGCCAGGGGGAGGAGCAGCTGCGCCGCCATGGGATTCATCAGGACCGTCTCCCCGGACAGGGAGGCCTCCGCAAGCCCGATGGGGGCCTGGTAGAGGAAGTGGATCAGCGCCTCGTGGGCCGAATCCTTCTCCTCCGCCACGGAGGGTGCGCCTGGCTGGATCATGCGAGCCGCTGCACAAGGAGATACCGGAGGGGGGCTCCGGGGTCGGCCAGAAGGCGAAGCCGGACCTTCACCGGTCGCATCCGGAGGGTGAGGACGTAGTCCAGGGTGGCGTCCAGTGCTTCCGCATCGGCGGCGGCCCGGGCGAAGCGCCCCGCCACCATGGCGTTCCCCATGCAGGGGGCCACCTCGCTGAAGAGGAGCCGTCCCAGCACGCGTTCCCGGGTGAGACCAGCCATGCTGGACTCGTGCTGGTTGTACTCCCGCACCCGTCCCTCGTCGTCGAAGCCGATGACCCCGAACTCCAGCAGGTCCAGTTCGCCGCTGGTCAGCACGCCGATCCGCCCCGGCAGCTCGACCTCGTCGAACGTCATGTCCAGGTGCTCCACTCCCTGCTCCATACCCGATCCGTTCTCCCCGCCCGCGGTCCGCTGTGCCTCGTCCCGCCAGTGTCGGCTTCCGGGCCCGGAGTCTTGATTCCAGGTCCCGGCCCACCGCCCTTCGGGGCTCGGGAGGACCTCCCACCCCCCCACCCCCTCCCATCGCGGACCCCTCGGGGGTACGCTGTATGTATGGACGATGTCATCCGGATCCGGGGCGCCCGGCAGCACAACCTGAAGAACCTCACCCTCGAGCTTCCCCGGCGGGCCCTTACCGTCATCACGGGCCCATCGGGGTCGGGAAAATCCTCGCTGGCGCTGGACACCCTCTTCGCCGAGGGGCAGCGGCGCTACGTGGAATCGCTCTCCACCTACGCCAAGCAGTTCCTGGACCGGATGGAGAAGCCCGACGTGGACGCGGTGGAGGGGATCTCCCCGGCGGTGGCCATCGAGCAGCAGAACCCCGCCCGCTCCAGCCGCTCCACGGTGGGGACCGCCACCGAGGTCCACGACTACCTGCGCCTCCTCTGGGCCCGGGTGGGGCGGGTCCACTGCCCGGAGTGCGATCGGTTGGTGGTCCCGGACACGGTATCGGGGTCGGTGGACCGGATCCTGGGGCTGGCGGCCGGCACCCGTCTGATGGTCTGCTTCCCCCAGCGGGTGAGCGACAAGGTGCAGCACGCCGGCGTGGTGGAGGGGCTCCGCTCCATGGGGTTCCAGCGGGTGATGGCCGACGGCGTCACGCTGGACCTGGGGAATCCCGAGGCCCTGGACCCGGAGGCGCTGGGGGCGGACCTGGCCCACACGGACGAACTGCTGGTGGTGGTGGACCGCCTCACGGTGGATCCCGGGCTCCGGGACCGGCTGGCGGACTCCATCGCCACTTCCTTCGGGGAAGGGGAGGGGGAGTGTGTGGTCATCCTCCCGGAAGGCCCCACCGAGGAGCTCCCCTCCCGCATCGTCTTCACCGAGCACAGGCGGTGCCCGGAGCACCCGGAGATCCGCTTCCCGGAGCTCCGCCCGGCGCTCTTCTCCTTCAACAATCCCTACGGTTCGTGCCCCCGGTGCACCGGCTTCGGCGCCACCCTGGAGTACGATGTGGACCTCATCGTCCCGAACCCGCAGCGGTCGCTGGAGGAGGGGGCGGTGGATCCGTGGGAGAAGCCCCGCTACGTGAAGGAGCGGGACCAGCTCCTCTCCTTCGCCCGCTCCCGTGGGGCCGACCTCCGGGCCCCCTGGCAGGATCTCCCGGAGGAGCTGCGACACGCCATCCTCCACGGCGCAAAGGGGTTCAAGGGGATGATCCCCTTCCTGGTCTCCCGGGAGTCGAAGCGGTACAAGCAGTACATCCGGGTCTTCCTGAGGCAGTACCAGAGCCCCACCACCTGCCCCGAGTGCGGTGGCACCAAACTCCGCCCGGAAGCGAACTGGGTCCGGGTGGGAGGGGCCACCATCGCCGCCATGAGCGAGGTCCCGGTGGAGGAGCTGCTCCCCTGGGTGGAGGCGCTGGAGCCGGAGCCGGGGGAGGAGACCCTTCCTCCGGAGCTGGCCCTCACCCCCCAGGAGCGGGGGATCGCCGTGACCATCCTGAAGGAGCTCCGGGGGCGGCTGGGCTTCCTGGGGGAGGTGGGGCTGGGGTACCTGAGCCTCTCCCGGCAGGCTCGCACCCTCTCCGGCGGCGAGGCCCAGCGGATCGCCCTGGCCAACTCCCTGGGGTCGGCGCTGGTGGACACCCTCTACGTCCTGGACGAGCCCACCATCGGGCTGCACCCGAAGGACACCGGCGCCCTTCTGGGGCTCCTGGAGCGGCTCCGGGATGCGGGCAACACGGTGATCGTGGTGGAGCACGACCCGCAGGCCATCCGGGTGGCGGACCGGGTGGTGGAGCTGGGTCCGGGGTCCGGGGAGCACGGGGGGTCGGTGGTCTTCGAGGGGACGCCGGAGGAGCTGGAGCGGGCGGATACCCAGACGGGGCGCTACCTCTCAGGGGCGGACCCGGAGGAGGGGGCCGATGAGGGACGGGGCGCGGGCGGAATCCGGCTGACGGCTCCTCCCGGGGGCTCCGGTCGCCGCCGCCGGGGAGAGGGGCGCCTGGTGCTGAAGGGGGCCCGCCTCCACAACCTCCGGGACGTGGAGATGGAGATCCCCCTGCAGGCCCTCACGGTGGTCACCGGGGTGTCGGGGTCGGGGAAGTCCACCCTCGTGCACGACGTCCTCTACCGGGCGCTGGAGGTGGAGCTGGGGAAGGGGGAGACCACCGCCCGTCAGCACCTGGGCGAGATGGTGGGGGAATACGACGCCCTGGAGGGGGCCCACAAGGTGGATGAGGTGATCCTGGTGGATCAGACCCCCATCGGCCGCACCCCCCGCTCCAACCCGGTGACCTACATCAAGGCGTGGGACGAGATCCGCCGCATCTTCGCCTCCCAGCCCGAGGCCCGGAGGCAGAGCCTGGAGGCGGGGAAGTTCTCGTTCAACGTGGACGGGGGTCGGTGCGACGCCTGCAAGGGGGCGGGGCATGTGGAGGTGGAGATGGTCTTCATGGCCGACGTCTTCATCCCCTGCGACGTCTGCCGGGGCCGCCGCTTCAAACCGAAGGTGCTGGACGTGCTCTACCGGGGGAAGAATGTCGCGGACGTGCTGGAGCTCACCGTGGACGAGGCCATCCGATTCTTCCTGAAGGAGGACCGGCTGGGGCAGATCCTCTGGCAGCTCCAGCAGGTGGGGCTGGGTTACCTGCGCCTGGGGCAGCCAGCCACCACCCTCTCCGGCGGCGAGGCGCAGCGGCTGAAGATCGCCCGGGAGCTGGCGGGTACGGCGGGGAGGAAGGGGCGGAAGCTCTACATCCTGGACGAACCCACCACCGGGCTGTCCGGGGAGGACGTCCGGAAGCTCCTGCAGGTGCTGGGGCGGCTCCTGGACGCCGGGAACACGCTGGTGGTCATCGAGCACAACCTGGATGTGATGCTGGCCGCCGACTGGATCGTGGACCTGGGCCCCGGCGCTGGCCCCCGGGGGGGGGAGGTGGTGGCCAGCGGCCCGCCGGAGGTGGTGGCCCGGGTGCCGGAGAGCCACACGGGGCGTTACCTGGCGGAGGAGCTGGCCCGGCAGGCGAAGCAGAAGGCGGGGGTGTAGGGCACGCAGTCCCCCGGCGATCCGGCGCGGGTCGCTTCCCGGTGCAGCGCCGGCCCCCGCGGGATCCCCTACCGCCCACCTCCCCCCCCCCCCCCCCCCACCCGAACCCCCCCCCCCACCCCC
>Ga0076930_100503_pt1 | contig 36202 bp, 26 predicted proteins | sample HotLakConsoUCCRE_FD_71149 | JGI IMG/M metagenome (GOLD analysis project Ga0076930, IMG submission 71149) | Hypersaline microbial mat communities from Hot Lake, Washington, USA - Hot Lake Consortium UCC-RE (version 3) (version 3) ...
CCGGATCGCTGCGAAGGCCAAGAACGATGTATTCCTTCTGTTCCTCGCTCTGAGCATTACTGAGCGCGCCCGGAAAGACTGCCAGCCAACGACGAGCGACTTCCTCGTCAGGCCAGGCCTGAGCCTCGTTGGGGTCGACATGCAGAACGATATGCGTGTGATTGCTCATCACAGCATACGAATACACCGACACCGCAAAAGACTCGGCCAACAACCGGATTCGATCTTCTATCCACTGTCGCCGATGATCGAAATTCTTCCCGGAAAATTCGTCATCACCGCAGAGAAAGGCCCGCCGCACACAGCGGCTAACGACATGAAAGAACCCGGGCTCATCTGGAGGAGCGATCTGGCGGCGTGCATAGGTCATGACGCAAGTATTGCCGAGGTCAGGGTGACAGGAAATAGGAAAATCGCTCGTCGTCACTTAGGAAATTTGCTCGGGTTGCTGGGTGTCCAAGATCGCACAATGGGAGGGACCAACGCGGGACACCCAGACAATCGAGCCGTTATCCTGGCCGAAGCCGGGCATTTTTCCTGTGGCCGAAGTCGGGCCCGCCTGCCCCCATGACCGGGTTCATTTGTCATCCGGAAGTTGCAGGAGACGTTCGCTTCGCCATACACGTACGACTCGAACCAAGCGAGCTTCACGCTTGTACACGATGCGGAACGGGGGATGGATTAGCTCGCGCAGCCAAGGTTGTCCGAACTCCGGAACTTCGCGGCCCAGATCAGGGTGCGCGGCCAGCGACTCGACATGCTCGAAAATTTCGCTCACCAGGCGCTCTCCGATTTCTGCGACCTGCTGCTCCCGGTACCACGCTCTGACTGCCAGAAGGTCCCCGATAGCCGACTCGGAAAATTCGACCCGAATCGTGGTCATTCAACTAACTCAGGCGTTTGCGGGCTTCGGCCAACGAAACGGTCTGACCGGATTCCAGATCATTCAGACCCGAAACAACTGCCTTCATGAATTGACGCTCTTCCTCGCCTGCCTCGAAATCCTGCAAGGACTGCATGACCGCAACGCCTCGGCCCCGACTGGTCAGAAGCGCGGGTCGGTGCGCCTGGCTGACCTGCTTGATGATACGACCCGGGTTGACCTTAAGATCACTGAGTGGAACTACATCTTCGGAGAACTTGGTGTTCATGGACAAATGGATCCGTGCCTGGATTTTTCGAGTATAGCACCTGTTTATGGACCTTTAGACCGCACCAGCTTCAAGTCCTTCAGGGTGACGAGCTGACACGGCCCTGCGTCTGGAAAGATACTTCGGCATGGAAGTTCGCTTCTGGATCAATTTGCAAGTTGCCTTTGATGTGTCCAAAGCACGGAACGACGGCAACTACAAGGACGTTCGACCACGCGAAGCCGCTTGAATCAGGGCACTGACGCGCCCTCGAAGCGGTCCTGGAAGATCAGCGGACCTGGTGGCTCGTTGGTACAGACTCGAAGCGACCAGGCTTCTAGGCTGCCGCCGTCCTGGTTGAAGCCATCGGCCACGGTGAGCTGCCAAGTGCCGTCAGCGGCTTCGCCGTCGAAGGTCGACAGCGGGTTCTCGGGCTGGTAGCTGCCACCATCGACCGGTGGGCAGGGCCAGGTCCCCGCGCCCGCCTCGTCGTCGAAGCTGATCAGCATGTTGTTCTCGTCATTGCAGGTCTGTTCCACCAGAACGATGCTGGTGCCCGTTGGGCTGGCCAGACTGATGGTCAGATCGCTGACATAGCTGTGCTGGATATCCAGCCCGACCAGGTCGACGTCCACGATGGCCCCGCTGGTCGGGAAGATCAGATCCGAGGTCACCGTGGGCGTGCCGGAGGCGCTGATGGCCACCGGCACGTCGCTGCTGGCGATCGTCTGGCAGCTGATCTCGGCTGTGGTGAACTCGCGCGCCAGGCTGGTTTGTTGGCCACAGTCGTTCCCGGCGGTGACGCGCCAGTAATAGAGGGTGCCGGATTGAAGGGCTTCTGCGTCAACGTCGAGGCTGGTGCCGGCTACCGTCTGACTCAGCACCGGCGAGCTGAAGTCCGATTGATCATCGATCTCCACCAGGTAATCCGTGGCGCCGCTTACCGCCGACCACTGCAGCTGCGGCGAGACTGTCTCGAGCGCTTCGCCGTCGGCGGGGATGATCAGGCCGGGTGCCGCAGACGGCTCATCGAGGACCGTCAGTTCGGCGCTGTCCTGCCGACTGCCGCTGGCGGCCGTGCCAGTGACCGTCACCGTGTAGTCTCCCGGCGTCAGGTTACCGAGCTGCAGCTCGCTGGCGAACGCCGGAGGCTGATTGTTCTCTGAAAACACCGTGCTGCCGCCGTGACCGCTGGCCGACAGGGACACGGTTTCGGTGAACGCGCCGATCTGGCCCACGGTGACATCGAATACGGCGGTATCGCCGACGCAGGCGTCCAACGCGCCCTGCACAACGTCCACGCTGAAATCATCGCTGCCCGCTTCGATCGTGAAATCGCTGTTGCTGATATCGAAAAAGATATTGTCGCTGCAACGCACGCGCACGCGAGCCTGGGTCGTGATCACGCCGGGCACGGTCACCTGGGCCGAGCCGTTGTTGCTCACGCCGCTGGCCAGGCTGACGTCGAAGTTCAGTCCACCGTCGCTGGACAGATCGATGTCCACTGCAGCACACGAGACCGGTGCGGTATCGGTGCCGGCCACATCCCAGGTCACGGTTTCGACCGAACCGCTGCTCCAGGTCACGGCCGTGTTCGGCTCGATGACCAGGAACGGGCCGGCGTTGCCGTCGACGCCGAAGCTGACCTCATCATAGTCCACGCCACCGCCGGTGGCATTGTCGTCGAGCGCGGTCAGCCGGAAGCTCATTGTGCGCGAACCGGTCGGCAGGCTCTCGCCGATGTTCTGGGTGTTGTTCAGCAGGTCACTGAGGCGCGGAAAGATCCGAACCGGTTCGCTGGTGGCCGGAAACGACCGGAACAGCGGCGGACCGTTGTCGCTGGTCAGGTCGTGCTGCTCCCAGCGGAAGCGCAGCGTATCGCCGTCCGGATCGGTGGCACTGCCGGTGAGCATGAACGGTGTCTCGGCCGGAATGGTCATGCCGCCGGGGCCGGCGTCAACCGTTGGCGGGTCGTTGTCCAGGTTCGTCACGCTGCCGCAACTGGCCCCGCCGGCCTGCAGAAAGGCGCTGATTTCATCGAAGTTGCCGGTGTGGAAATGGGCATCCGAGTTGTTCTGCAGGTTCTGACCGCAAATGCCGGCATAGGCCATGATGGTCGAGCCGCTGAACGGCTCATAGGGAATCGGCCCGGCGCTGTTGGAGCAGTTGTTGAAGGTATGGTTGCCGCCGAACTGGTGGCCGATTTCGTGCGAGACGTAGTCGACATCGAAGGGATCGCCGACCGGAGAACCGAGGCCTGTCACACCTTGCGCCTTGAAGCTCGCAGTGCACACCGACTGAAGCCGGGCGATGCCGCCACCGCCGGTCGAGAACACGTGACCGATGTCGTAATTGCCTGATCCGATGACGTTGTCGAGATTGGCCTGGTTCTCGTTGAGCATGGTGGAGCCGCTGCTGTTGGTGTACGGGTCGGTCGCTCCGTCGGTGTAGATCACTTCGTCGGTGTTGGAGATCAGCGTGAAGCTCACCGACAGCTCGTCTTCGTAGATGCCGGCGACCCGATTCATGGTGGTGACGATGGCCGACAGCGCATCGTTGACCGTGCCACCGTGAAACTGGGTGTATTCACCGGTGGCGGCCATGGCCAGACGGTAGGTGCGCAGCTCATCGCCGCGTGCCTGCAGGCCGGCTGCGCGCTGCAATGCGTCGGCCGAGAGCGGTTCGCCGACCGGCGGCTGCAGGTTCGGCAGATCGTCGGGGCGCAGCAGGTCGGCGCGCCAGTAGCTGACGTAGCGATCGGTCGCTTCGCGCCAGTAGGGGTCGATGAACCAGCTCCCTTCCGCGCCGCGCACCATCGCGTGAAAACCTTTGGTCGTCACATCCAGCCAGACCCGCTCGCCGCCGTCGACGGCAACACCGCGATAGGTGCGAAGCTGCGGATAGCGCCTGGCCAGATCGGGTGCAAGCAGATCGCTGCGCCAGACCTGAAAATCAACGAAACGGCCATCGGGGTGCGGCAAGGAGACGATAATCCCGCCAGCCTTGCCGTCACCCGGGGTCCGCTGGGCCGGCGCACCAGCCAGTCGATTGACCATGGCCGGCAGGTCAAGCGTAAGCGCGCGGTAGCGTGTGGGTTCGACCGTTCGCTCACCGACGGCAGCCAGCCCGGCGTCGTCGAATTCGGCCCACAAGCCGTCGGCGGAGGTCTGGGCATGCGCGGTGGCCAGGAAAGAAGCTATGGCCAAAGCCATCGTCAAGGCCATTGTCAAGGCCATCGTCGGAATCAGTCTGTGCATGGGGGAGTCTCGGGCAGGTCAGCAATCAGGCTGTAAGCTTATACCAGCGGCATCAAGAAAGCAGACGCATCATCGGGGGTGATAAAGTGCCGTTGCATTATTTTCTATCCCCGGACCAGAACCGACTTGATTCGCAACTTCCTCTCCCGTTTGTTCGCATCTTCGCGCCGGCATCGGCTGGTCCGCCCCCGCGAGCTCCAGAAGCGACTGGAGCATGAGGCGTTACTGGTAGAGGCCTGTCAGCGTCGCGCACCACACATTCCCATCGTCCAGTATCGAACCGGATCGGACGACTCGGCCCTGGGCACCGCGCGTTTCGCCGATCTGGAAGCCAGGCCCCGCCGGATTATCTGGCCCGATGACCCGGCCGTGACCTATGTGGAGCTGGAATTCCGGTTTGCAGGAACGGGTGACCGCGTCTACCAGGCCAATCTTGGCAAGACCCGGATCTATGCGCGCATCGAGGATCCGTTATGCCTGAACAGCCGGCGATACACGGTCGAGGAGGTGCGCTCGCGCGACGAACTTCGAAAGCTCTATTTTGAAAAGGTTTTTGCCCTGATGCTCGCCCAGAGCGCCTGCAACCGAGCAATGGGCCGGTGGTGGCGCGATTTCTTTCTGCCCGATGCCGGCGGCAGCGACCGTGACTTGCTCGCCACCATCCAGTTCTTCAACCACAACATCGTGACCAACGGCCTGCATTCGCACCTGGGTCGAGACCACTTCTGCAAGGTCATGAGCGAATTCGAGTTTGCCGGCGAAGGTCCCGCGATCGGGCCCGTGTCGCTGCGCCAATCAGTGAGACCGCATCGACAGGACGATGGCAGCTACACCCAGTCGATCACCAGTCTTCTGGTCGGCAATGCTCGCGGGCCGGCCTTCCGCCAGCCCAACGGCAAGGTTGAGTTTCCGGCGCCGGGCAATGCGTTCGAGAAGCGCTTTCAGAAGTTTATTGCCGCTTCGACCAAGCAACGCCTCGAAGGCCTCAAGCGCCCGTCCTGGCGCCGCAATACCGAAGAGCGAACCTGGGGTGGACCCGGCGAATGTGAAGCCTATTTCCACAATCACGACCGTTTTGTGATGAAGGGGCTTGAGTGGACGCTCGAGCGCAACGAGTCGGGCCATCCGCGGGTGATGGGCACGCATCGCAACGTGGCCGCTTTTCGCAGTGGCGAGCATCGGGTGGCCGTCAAGGCGATACCTTTCGAGTCGGCCAGCGACCTGGTTCGTCTGACCCAGGCGCACCAGTATGTGCACGGGGTTCAGGCCCCCGCCCTGTTGGCCATGGCTTCAGCTCATCCGGCCCTGTCCGAAGAGATCATCAAGCGCGCGATCAGCGTGGGCTTCAGCTCATCCGGCCCTGTCCGAAGAGATCATCAAGCGCGCGATCAGCGTGCTGAACGATTCCGACAACCAGCCGCTGGTCGACGCGAAGGCAGCGCACGGTGCTCTGGATCGGAACTGGAGCCGCCTGTTCAAACGCAACATCGGGCCGCTGTTGCATCAGACCACCGTCGATTACGAGCAGAAACTTATCCTTACCGTACTTGACTGGAGCGCCGAGGGAATGCTGGCCGACAGCAACGCGTACCGGCGCCTTCTGGAAGATTGCTCGCTGGGTCATCGCCTGCGCCTGGCCGCCAACCTGTTCCGCAACGGCCACCAGATGCTCGAGGACGATGTGACCCATACCGATCTCAAGCCCGAGAATATCCTCAATCTGCCGGGGGCCGCGTTCGAGGCAATGCAGAAGGCCCGACGCGAGGGGTGGCAGGCGCTCAATGATCGGGATCTCGAACATCTCGATGCCGGAGAGTCGGCCTTCGAGGGTGATTTTTCGGGGATTCACTTTGGCCGCGAAGGTGCCATCGACAACCTGGCCCGTGGCGAGGGCATGCCCACCTCGATCCAGTATTCGAGCTGGAAATTTACCAGCCTGGGTCTGAGCGAGGGTGCTCAGCCCCTTATCCTCAAGAAACAGGGCGGCGAGCTGCCGCGCATTGATTCGCTGCTGCTCGAACAGGACATCGCCAACCGCGGGACCACGGCCTGGGAAATCGTCTACGGCTCTCTCGTGGACTGCATTCCGCCAGCTGAGGAAGCGCGGCGGTTCGAGGCCAGGGAAGTGGCGCGCGAGCGCGTGGCCCGGCACATCGAAACGGTCATTCGAGCCAAGCGTGAGAAGCGTGAAGAGCCCGGGATGATGAAGGAGCTCGAAGCGGCCATGCAGCAGTGCGACAATCGACTGCTCGATATCGTCAGCCTGCGCTCGGAGACCATCGACGGCAAGGTTCGCCTCACGCCCCTGTTCCAGCAGGCCAGCGACAACTGCAACGGACTGACGGTATGGATCGATCCACGGGTCATCGACATGCTTGATCATCTGGCCTGCGATTTTCGACGCTCCGAGTCTTCACGTCACCAGGTTGCCAAGCTTTATCGCACGGCCGAGGCCCTGCTGCGCGCAGAAGCCGGCCGCCTGGAACGCGCGGACCGCAAGACCGCAGGCAACCGCCGGCACAAGATGGTGAGCTATCTCCAGGCTCGCTCACTGCACTTCAATCCCGACTGCGGCTTGCTTGGGTTGCCCGACCTGCCGCGACAACTGGAGCGCATGAGGTGCCTGGTCGAAGAACTGCGTGATCCGCGTCGGGCCCTGAAAGAATTCACCCAGACCTGGCAACACGCACGACAGTGGGGTGCAAACGTGCTTGATGCGCTTGATCATCTGCAAACGGCGCTGGACGATGTGCCCGCAGCCGCCGACGACAAGGGGCGAAGCGAACTTCACGAGCTGGTGCGCTCAGCCGTTCTTCAGGAACACGCGACCTTGTCTCGCGATGAATCATGCGCGAGAGAAGACCGCATTCGACCACCGCACCTCGGTGTCTTTGAAGCACGGCAGCTTCGCGTTTATAGCCAGGAAGGCAACGATCAACCGCGGTTCGGTTACATTGTCGAGAAGTAGGGAATCTCTGAACAAGTTTACGCGGAGCGCGTTTCAGTCGGAGAAGCCGCAGATCGTGCGGTGCGACACGAGTGACAGTAGCCGTAGCTACGGCCGAGTGGCGCAACGTGCGAGATGCGGCTTCTCCGGCGAAACCCATACGGGACGGGCCTTTGCGGGGTCTCCGCCTCGTTTGGGCTCGCTCATTTGGAATGACCAAACCACGCTCACCCAAGCCAAGCCGGAGACTCCCGCAAAGGCACCGTCGCGCCCGCGTATACTTGTTCAGAGGTTCCCTAGCAAACCTCTGATGATGTCGATGCCACGAAATTTTGCGAAGATTTTCCCCGGCCTTCTGCTTGTGCTGGTTCTGCCGTTGCGGGCCGAATTGCATCCGCTCGAGCTACCCGCTGAGTCTGGCAGCCTGGCACCGGCCTGGACAGCACTTGCCGATGGCCGGGTCGTGCTGAGCTGGCTACAGCGACTGGACGACGGCCATACCCTTCGCTTCAGCATCCTGGGTGACGAGGGTTTCAGCGAAACCGGGGAAATAGCACGAGGCGCGGACTGGTTCGCCAACTGGGCCGACATGCCGGGATTGGTGGAAATGCCTGGCGGTCAATGGCTGGCCCACTGGCTGGTGAAATCGGGGTCGGGCACCTACTCCTACGATGTGGTCATGGCGATTTCGAGCGATCAGGGCGAGACCTGGTCGGAGCCGTTCAGTCCGCATGATGACGGGACCCCGACCGAGCACGGTTTTGTCAGCTATTTTTCCGCCGATGGTGAGGGTGCTGGCGTGGTCTGGCTGGATGGGCGCGAGACCGGCGGAGCCAGTCACGACGACCACGATCACAGCAGCAGCAGCGGCGCCATGACCTTGCGTAGCGCGACCGTCGACAAACGCGGCCAGGTGCTGCAACCCCACCTGCTCGATGCGCGAGTGTGCGACTGCTGCCAGACCGCCTCTGTACTCACCGACCTTGGTCCGTTGGTGATCTATCGTGGACGCAGCAGCGAAGAGGTACGCGATATTCGTGTAGTGCGTCGCCTGAATGGCCAATGGACCGAACCTCGTACGCTGCATCGAGATGACTGGACCATCGCCGCGTGCCCGGTCAACGGACCGGCCCTGATCGCGCGTAACCGTCGTGTCGTCGCTGCCTGGTTCACGATGGCGCAGAATCAGCCGCGAGTGCAGGTGGCGATTTCAATGGATTCGGGTGCCAGCTTTTCACTGGCTGCCACGCTCGGCCAGGACCAGGCGCTGGGGCGGGTCGATCTGGCCTGGTGGCAGGATGGCTTCGCGCTGGTCTGGCTGGACCAGGTTGGCGGGCAGACGATGGCGCGCCTGGCCCGGTTCAATGCGGATGCCGAGCTGTTGTGGCAGCGCGATCTGGTCAGCGTGGATGGCAGTCGTATCAGCGGCTTTCCGCGTCTGGCCAGCCCGGATGGTGAACGTCTGCTATTGAGCTGGACCGAACCCGATTCGGACAACCTCCCGCGCGTCCGTGTGGCTGAGTTCAATGCGGGCGTTGAGCAGAGCACTCAATAGTTGCTCCTGGTTTATTGCTGGTATGGTATTGCCCGAATGCATTTCGGAGTTCAGATCGTGGTAATTCGGTGGTTTGTTGTGGTCGCCATTTTCTGGCTGGCGGCTGGTTCAACGGTTTGGGCCAATCAGCCGCGCGGGCCCTTGTGCGACTATCCTGACCTGACGGGCATGACGCCCGTGGCGCTTGTTGACGGTGCCGCACCCGCCGCGGGAACGGGTGGTGACGTGCCGGGTGGACGCTGGGAACTGGTAGCCGTTCGCTACGCCAATTCGCCGCTTCCGATTACCGGTGACGCCGTTGGTGCGCTGGAACTCGATGCCGCCACGGCCACCACTGGCGCCGGCAGCCTGGCGCTGGATGTGACCATCACGGCACCGGTTGCCGAACAGATCAACGAGACCGGTGCCGGGCCCTATTCGGCGACCGGCACCGTGCTGGATTTCCAGAACGACTGCGGCGCAGAATCGCTGCTGGGTGAAGCCGAATACAGCGTCGAAACCGGCGGCCCGGACCCGGTGATGACGCTCTGGGGCGAGGCAGTGCTGGACACCGGCCTGGGGCCGATCACGATCCTGCTCGAAGCCGAGTTTGTTCTGGTCGAACCTCAAGCCGGCGTCGACCCCGTGTTTGACGACCGTTTCGAGACGCCTTAGAGCCACGCCAATTCAGTACCCATCCGGAGAGAAGATCATGTCCAGACGCAGGGAACGCCGATACTCGTTGATATCCCGCCTGATCGGGATGATGGCCTTTATGGCGCTTGTCGTCATCGGGCTGACCTGGTGGCTGGCAGGCTTCAGTCTGTACCTTGGCCTGGCGACGGTTGCGGCATTTGGTGGCTTGCTGGGACCGGCCGCAGTGGAGTCCGGCGGCGGCCTGATGGACTTTCTATCCGGTATTCTCGAGCTGATTGGTGAAGCATTGACCACGATACTGGAAGCTATCGAAGGCCTGTTTTCAGGTTTTGGTTAAGGGATGACTGAAAACCCGGATTGGCGGAAGTGAATAGTCGCCCTGGACGCTGGTCGGGTTCCTGGGGACGGCTGCGCCAGGCGCTGGCGGGGGCGGATGTGGATCCGGAGGCGCTGGACAAGGCGCTGAAGTCAGCGGCGCTTGATCAGTCGGTTCCGGTGCTCTGGTTGCTGGGCACGGCCCAGTCCGGCAAGACCTCGATCGTGCGGGTGCTGACCCAGAGTCCGGAGGCCGATATCGGTAATGGCTTTGAACCCTGTACGCGAACCGCTCGCCTGTATGACTTTCCTGCCGACGCGCCGGTGGTGCGATTCCTGGATACCCGCGGCCTCGGTGAGGTCGACTATGACCCGAGCGAAGACCTGGCCCAGTGCGAGAACCGGTCGCACCTGGTCATTGCCGTGGTCAGGGTTCGCGATGCGCGGCCCCAGGCCCTGCTCAAGGTGCTGAAAGCTATCCGTCGTCGGCATCCGGACTGGCCGCTGCTGGTCGCCCAGACGACGCTGCACGATGCCTATCCCGATGACACTGATCACCTTCAGCCCTATCCCTACGACAAGCAGGATTGGGAACAGCGCGTCCCGGATGAAGTGCGCCGACTGATTCTTGCCCAGCGCGCCTATCTTGGCAAGGCGTTGCCCGGCAACGGCCCGCTGTTCTGGACACCCATCGATTTCACCCTGCCGGACGATGGATTCGAACCGGCTGATTACGGCGTCGAGGCGCTGTGGGCGGCCATCGAGCAGGCCAGCTCGCTAGGCCTGGAAGCGCGCATGCGGGCCGATCCGGCAGTGGTCGATGTTTTCGGGCGCGCCGCTCATCCGCAGATTGTCGGCTACAGCCTGGCCGCTGCCACGGTCGGTGCCCTGCCGCTGGTCGATCTGGCCCTGGTGCCGGCGGTTCATGCGAAGATGCTCCACAGCCTGGGTGCGCTGTATCAGCGGCCCTGGGATCGCCGGCGCACCACCGAGTTTCTTGGCCTGCTGGGCGGGGGTATTGCCGCCGCCTATGGCTTGCGTATGGCCGGGCGCAACCTGGTCAAGCTGCTCCCGGTCTGGGGGCAGACCGTCGGCGCGGTCTGGGGAGCGACCAGCAGTGGTGCGATCACCTACGCGCTGGGCAAGGCGGCCGGTTTTTACCTGTACCGCAGTCGTTCCGGTCATCCGGTCGAGGCAAAGGTTTTGCGCGAGGTCTATGTCAAGGCGCTGTCCCGCGGACGTGAGCTGATCCGGTCGCAGTCAGAGAGACCGGAGTCATGAAGGATATCGTCCGGCGATTCGGCTGGTTCCGACTGGTGGCCGTGGGTCTGACCGTGCTGCCGATGCTGCTGCTTCCCATTCTGGGCACCCTGTGGCTTTGGGAGTCCGGTATGTTGCTGTGGTGGTTGATGGCAGCGGCTGCGGCCAGTCTGATCGGCTTTGGGTTCACCCGAGTTGCCATATTTCGCGAGCAACGTGCCCTTCCCGCACAGACCACATCGCCCGGGGCCCACTGGTCGGTTGACGCCGAGCGCTGCTTTGATCAGATCAATGCGCTTGCCGATCGCGCCACGCTCCTGGAGTGGCCACTGAACGATGGCACCCGATTGCTCCAGCTGACCCGTCAGATTCTCGATCTCACCGCCGGGCATCTTCATCCCCACTCGCGTCAGCCGCTGCTGGAGATGACCCTGCCGCATACGCTGGTGATCATTGAACGGGCGGCCCGCGCATTGCGCCAGGATATTGTTGAACAGATTCCCTTCAGTCATCAGTTGAGCCTGGGCGGCCTGGTTCGGGCGCGCAGCTGGCAGACCTGGTTCAAGCGCCACGAAAGCTGGTTCCGTGCCGGACGCGTCCTGCTGACACCGCAGTCGGCCATCGTCGCCGAGTTGCGCCGAGCCGTTGGCAATCAGGCCTTTCAACATGGCTCCGAGCGTATCCAGCTGTGGATCCTGCAGGAATTCATTCGCAAACTGGGCTTTCATGCGATCGAGTTGTATGGCGGCTACGCCCGCCTGGACAGCGAAACACCGGTGGATGCGCCGATTCGACAACGCCGGGCAGAACGACTATCAACCGCCGCCGCGAACGACCTGGCCACCGAGCCGTTGCGCCTGCTGGTCCTGGGCCGAACCAATGCCGGCAAGTCCAGCCTGATCAATGCGCTGTTTGGTGACGTCAAAGCCGCAGCCGATGTACTGCCGGATACCACCGCTGCGATCACCGCCTATCACCTGGCCGACGATGACCGGGCCGATGCCGGGCTGGCCAATGCGCTGATTTTCGATACGCCGGGTTTCGATGGCGCATTGTTCCGGCATCGTGATTTTATTCGCACCGCGCGCGAGGCCGACCTGATCCTGTGGGTGAGCGCGGCCAACCGGCCGGATCGGTCGGAAGAGCGTGAGCGCCTGGATGAATTGCGCGAAATTCTGGCTGATCCGGGCCGACGTTCGCCCCCGATCCTGCTGGTAATGAGCCATATTGACCGCTTGCGACCACCACGCGAGTGGTCCCCGCCTTATCAACTGGATCCGGCCGAAGGTATCAAGGCGCAATCCATCGTGGCCGCAATCAGGGCGTTGGGCGCGGATCTGGCGATACCCGCCGAGCGGATTGTTCCCGTCTGCCTGGCACCGGATCGGCTTTACAACGTTGATGATGCGCTCCCGGCCGCAATGATTCTGAATCAGGACGATGCCCGACGCGTCCACCTGATGCGCTGTTTGAAAGCACGTCGGAGCGAAGAAGACTGGACCTTGCTCTGGCGCCAGCTGGCCAACAGCGGACGCCTGATCAAGACCGCCGCCAAAGCGCTGGGCTGAGTTTCTCGCCTGCTTCCTGTGCCTGACGGGATACCTGAAAATCTTCCTGCCGCGATGCCGCAAAACAACAATGAAATCGCAAGATCCGGCCCATGGACCTGTCAAAACCCCTCGAATCTGTCGGCGAAGATCCTGTCGATGTCTTCGACCTGCAGGGTGATGCCATCGAACCAGCCGGTCACGGTCGGCGGAAAGGTGACGCCATTGTCGACGACCACCAGGAACACGGTGATTGAGCTCGTTTGCGTCCAGTCAGCTTCGGAGACGACGATCTGCGCCGGCGTGGCCGGCTGTACCCAGTTGGTACTGGTGGTCAAAAAGTGATCGCCGGTCAGAACCGCCGGACCGACGTTGCATTCCTCGCCGCCGTTGTAACGCAGATGCCAATGCAGCATCACAGTGTCTCGGGTGGCGGTCGCACCGGCCGAGCGGCCCCAGCCATTGAGCAGGTAACGCCCCGGGCCCGGCAGGTGAACGCATTGACTGCGCGCGGTGATCCGCGGCTGGATTATGTTGCTCTGGTTGACCAGGATCGAACCGGAGCCGGCGGCGCCGACGATGTTCTGCGCTGCGGTCCACGATGACGCTCCCGCGGTCGTCTCCGGCCACAGCGCCGTATCGCCGGTGACATCGAACTCGCCGAACAGCACCAGCGGCTGCACAGCCGGCCGTTCATAGGCACCGAGGTCGGCAGAGCCCATCAGGTTCGCCACGATCGACAGGTCATTGGCCCTTTGGGTGCCGACCAGGTCCGAACCACCGCCGGTGCCGGCGAAGTCGATTGCCGGGGACGCCGCTTGCAGGCGGTAGTCGCTGCGCGCCGGATCGACGAAGCGCGGCGCGGCCTCAACGACGACCGGTGAGCTGCCGCCATCGAGCGAGTTGCGTTCGTGACTGAGCACGTTTTCCACGAACTTGGTGCCGCCGGCATGGACCAGCGAGGTCTTGCCCGGCTGCCAAAGCACCGAGCGCTGCAAGCGGAAAATTCCATTTGCATTGATCACGTTCGCCGCGCCGATGACGTTGCCGGCAAAGGTACTGTTCTCCAATAGCAGGTCGGTATCATCGGTGACCCGGATCAGCTCCTGGCTGACCGTGTTGCCGGACCACAGCGTATTGACCGCCTCGATATCCGTGTCGCTGCCGACCGCGCGCAGCACCCGGCCACCGCGGTTGCCCAGCAACTCGGTGCGTCCCAGGTACAGACTGTTCTCCTCACCTACCAGCAGCACGGCGCCCCCGGTTGGCTGGCCGTTCACGTCCTGGTCCATGTTGCCGCTGATGGTTGAGCAGGCTCGCCCGGCCGGACAGGGCAGAGCTTCCACCGCAAGCTCGCAGAAAAATCCGGACCGATTGATGTCAAGGCTGGCCGAAGCCCGAAACAGCGTCGCGTCGGAGGTTCGTACGTAGGCCGCAGCGCCGTCCGGCGCGGCATTATCGATCAGGCTGGCGTTTCTCAGGACCGCCCTGCTGAAAGAACCGGCGGTGGCAGTCCCGAATTCACCCCTGGCCCAGACGAAGATACCGCCGCCGCCGATGCTGGCATAGTTGTCGCGAATGGCCGTCTGGCGGCTCGCATCGGTGCTGTACAGGCCCAGACTTGCCGTGTTATCCGTGTCGTTGGCACCGATCAAGGAAATACCGCCGCCGTAGCGCGCCTGGTTGGCGTAGATCGGACCGGCGCCGCCGACGCCGGGACTGCCAATGTTGGCGCAACTCTCGCGGGCACCACCAACGATCTGCAGTCCGCCGCCAAAGCCGCCGTCGTCGTCGACACCTGACGCTTCATTGAAGGCGATCCAGCTGTCCGGGGCGTTCATGGTCAGGGTTCCACCATCCAGGTAAATGCCGCCGCCGGAGTATAGGGCGCCGTTTACCTGGATCAACACGTTGTTGCTGATCAGCAGTTCGGCATCGGGTCCGAGACCTTCAGCATAGATGCCGCCGCCGTAGTGGGCCGTGTTGTTGCTGATCGTGCTCTCGATGACTTCAAGCAGGCCTTCGCCCCGGAAGTAGATTCCGCCACCGTAGTTGTTGTTCGCCACAACGGCGTCGCCGCCGCGGATCGTCAGGTGGCGCAGCTTGACAATGCCGCCGGCGCCGACAGTCATGCGCAACACCGGCGCAAACGTTCCCCCGGTACCGTCCAGGGTTGTGTAGCTGTTGTCGCTCGTCCCCTGGGGACAGGTGGCAAAGCCGCCGACAATGTTGAGATGCTGGCTGGTATTGACCACCAGCGCCTGCTGAGTCCAGGTCGCGCTGCGGGTGATGCGGATGGTGTCGGCGCCGCTGCTGGCCTCGGCGGCATCGATCGCCGCCTGGATATTGGTGTGGTTGCAGCCACTGCCGGGCGCGCCGACGGTCAGGATGGCGGCGGCAGAATCAGTACTCGCCAATGCCAGCAGGAGAGCAAACAGGATTAGGGAGCGAACGGACATGATCAAGAGTTCTCGCGTTGATGCCAAAGCGGCATTGACGGGAAACGCTGTTTTGAGCGGACTTGCGACATTCAGTCGCACGAAAATCTGCTGACGAGGCAACTCGGGCACTTCCGGGTTGCCGTCGTCTCAGGCCTCGTCGCGTTCGAGCTGCCGCTGCAGATGCTGGAGTCGGGACTGCCAGGGATGTGAGTCAGGCAGTTCGACAAAGCTGTTCCGGATCTGTTGCAGAACAGGCCGCGATACGACGGCGCCACCTTCTTCAAGCTGAATCTCGGCCAGCACAAGGCGTAGTTCTCCGAGCGCGTAGTGGGTGGACGAAAGCCGGTTACTGGCGACGACCAGCCACGACTGAAGCATGGCTTTGGCGGGTTCGGACAATCCGAGCCGATGCTGCCATTGAGCCCATGACGCAACCGCAGATAACACCAGCGGATCGGCGCTGTCGGGCGGTGCCTGTTCCACCGCGTCGCGCCAGGCGGCAGCCGCTTGCTCCTGGTCACCCCGGGCGCTCAAAGCCTGGGCGAGTGCATTGCGAGCCTCCAGGACGCCGCGTTCCCGAAACTGCTGCAGTTGATCGGGGGCGTCGAGAAGGTTCCGGGCCAGTTCTTCCAGATCGCCCGCGTGAACGGGGTCTATCAGCGTCTCCAGGCGCCAGCGCTGAAGGGCCAATCCCCGGCTTCGGGCATGGTCGGAGCCGACCAGGCGTTCGCTCAACGCCTGCGCCTCACGCACCTGCCGCAACGCCAAAGCCTGATCGCCCAGCACCTCGTGACAACGGGCCATATTGCCAAGCACAAAGGTCTGGCCCATCGACTGATCCAGTCCGGCACCACGATTGAGCGCGTCGATTTCCTCGAGCAGCCCGAGCGAATCGCGCACCCGCCCCAACCTTAAATGGATAGCGGCCAGGTTGTTCAAGCCGTTGCCGCGGTCCGGGTGGGCCGGGGGGTACAAGTCGCGTTCGATGGCTACCGCCTGTTCCATCAGCGGTGCGGCCTGTTCAAGGTGGCCGGTGTAAACCAGGTTGGAAGCATAGTTTTTCAGGTAATGCGCGGTCTTGACATGAGCATTACCCAGCCGGGTCTGTGCCCCGGCCACCGCCCTCTGAAGATAGTCGGTAGCCAGTTCACTCTGGCCGGCCCGATCGTGGGCCGTACCCAGCGCATTGAAACTGTTGAGGATTTCGGGATGGTCGGGGAGCAGAACGACTTGGCGAATCGCCAAAGCACGACGGTAGTCCGCAATCGCGGCGGTGTGGTCGCCGGATCGGCTGCGCGCCAGGGCCCGCCGATCCAGGCTCAGCGCCAGGCCCAGTCCAGCCGGATTGCTGCTCTCCTGGAGTTCGATGGCGCGCTCCAGGTGGCCGATGGCATCGACGTAACGATCACGCGACAGATCCAGCGCCCCGCGTTCGCTCAAGGCTGAGGCCAGCAATTGCGGATCCGGCGGCTGAACAAGACCAGCGGCCTGGATGGCCTGCTCAAGCAGCGGCAAGGCACGGTCGCCATAGGCCAGATGGTCATAAACGCGGGCGAGCGCGACCAGCAGATGACTTTGCAGGGCCGGTGACTGATCCAGTCCGGTCATGGCCCGCGCCACGCCGCGTTCCAGCAGTTCGTCCGTTCCGGGCGTTTCCGACCCCGGTCGCTGCGGAATCTGCGCGTCGAAGATGCCGACCAGGAAATCCCGGACTTCCTCGGCATGCCGGGTCTGTTCCGTGGCGATCCTGGCCTGGTCGCGCGCCACGCTGGCCTGCCACAAGGCCAGCGCCAGGCTGGCCACCAGGCCCACCGCGAAGACGCAGCTGAGCACAACGCCGCCGCGGTGACGACGCACGAATTTGCGGGTGCGATACCAGGTCGAAGGCGGATGGGCGCGCACCGGCTGGGCATTCAGATGCCGCTGGATATCATCGCCCAGGTCGGCGGCACCGGCGTAGCGGCGCCCCGGTTCCTCGGCCAGGGCTTTCAGCACGATGGTATCCAGATCGCCGCGCAGGGACGCGCGCAAGGACGCGCGTGATCCGGGCAGATGCGACAGGTCGGTGACCGTGGCGGTGACACGAACCGAGGGGCGGACCGGGTCGCCGCCGTCAGGACGCTCGCCGACCAGCAGCTCGTGCATGACCACACCCAGCGCGTAGACATCGGTGGCGGTCGAGATCAGCCCGCCGTCGTACTGTTCCGGTGCGGCATAACCGGGAGTGAGCGGGGAAAAGCCAGTGCGAGTGACGTCGACGGGCTCGCCCAGCCCCTCGCCCAGCAACTTGGCGATGCCGAAGTCCAGTAACTTCACGGAGCCGTCGGAATCCACCAGGATGTTGGTCGGTTTCAGGTCCCGGTGCACGATCAGGTTCTGGTGGGCGGCGGCAACCGCACGGCAAACCACGACCATCAGGCGCAGGCGCGCGCGTATGTCCAGCCGCCTGTCGCAGGCATGGTCCGTTATCGGCTGGCCGTCGACGTACTCCATGACCAGGTAGGGTTGGCCACTGTCGGTCACGCCACCGTCGATCAGGTGCGCGATATTGGGGTGCGCCAGCGAGGCCAGGGCCTGCCGCTCGCGCCGGAACAGCCGTTGCCCTTCCGGCGAATACAGGCCGCGGTGCAGAAGTTTCAGCGCCACCTTCTGGCGCACACCGTCAAGGTCACGCTCGGCCCTGAACACCATCGCCGAGCCGCCCTCACCAAGCACCTCGCACAGTTCGAAGGCGCCGATGCGCTGCCCTGGGTTCCAGATGGGAGCAGGATCGATATCGCCTATGGCCTGGGCCAACTCCTCGAACGGGAGCTCGGACAAAGGCTCGTCCGCGTTGGCGTCGGCCGCCAGCAAGCGGTCCAACCGGGCACGATCGGCGGGATCGCGACAATGTTCGTCGAGGAAGCGGCCGCGCTGATCCGGCGCTGTCGCCAGTGCACGGTCGAACAGTTCTCGCAATGAGAGCGATGGAATGGCGGTCATGTCGGGTTCAGTCAACGCCGGAAACGACGCGGATGCGACATCAGCGGCCGTCCGAATCGAGCTCGGACTTCAGGTAAGCGCGGGCAAAGCGCCAGTCGCGATCGATCGTCCGACGGGCCAGGCCGAGGGTATCGGCAGTCTGTTCCAGGGTCAGACCGGCAAAATAGCGCAGCTCCACCACCTGAGCGGCACGGGCATCGACTGCTTCCAGATTGCACAAAATTTCGTCCAGGGCAAGCGCCTGCTCGGCGCTGTCAATCGCCAGTTTGAAATCCAAACCCGTCAGGGTGACCCGCAGCCAGGCGCCACCGGCGCGCTGACGCAACCGATCGCGAGCCCGGTCCGCCAGCAGGTGGCGCATGGCCCGGGCCGCATAGGTGAAGAACTGCGCCGGATGGCCGAAGCGCAAGCCGTCCTTGTCGTTCAGACGCAGGTACAGCTCGTGAACCAGGGCAGTTGTATCCAGTGTACCGCGGGCGCCCGCAGCCAGGCGCTGGCCAGCCATGGCCTTCAGACGATCGTAGACAGCCGTGAACATGGCGTCCTTATCGGAGCCCGCATCCGGGACGGCTTCTGTCGTTGTAATAGTGGCCACCCGGCTAGTATGAGCTGAATCCGCCCTTTGTGCTCAGCGTTTATCAACAGCGAAAAACAGCCATTCCGGTAGACCCAACGGATCGTCCTCGCATTGGGGTCAACCTGCTCGGCTGGCAGTAGGAGCCGCCTACTTTTCGTTTGCCAGCAGAGTCCGCAGTCTGCGCCCGATCACTCGACGTGCATCGAAAACGCGGATCCCCAGTACCAGTGCGCTCAGCCAGAAGACGCCTTCGGTGCTGAGGGCGGCAAGCGTGACCAGCACGACTTTGGTCGTGGTATCCATGCCCAGGAACAAGCCTGTTCCCAATGCAATCCAGCTCAACGCGCAGACCACGGCGGCGGCACCGATCAACCACCCGCGAAGGCCTCCGGTTGTTCGGTTCTTGCTCGGAGCGTGGGGTTCGGAGTTGCTCATGGTGTTTCGGCAAGGGTTTGGGCGGACAGATAGTGGCCTTTGAGAACCACGGCATGAATTGCCCGGGTATTGGCGATGTCGGCCAACGGATTCCGGTCGAGCACCAGAAGGTCGGCTTCGAAGCCCGGTTCGATGCGGCCCAGACGTTGACCAGCACCCAGGGCATCGGCGGCATTGACGGTGGCGGCGGCGAGGATGCGTCCGTTGGGGACACCGGCGTCGGCCAGTAGCTGCATCTCGCGGTGCAGGCTGATACCCGGCGCGATCCAGGGATTGCCCATGTCCGTTCCCAGGGTCATGCGGGCATCACTGGTATAGAGGCGGTAGGCCATGCGCTGCACTTTCGGCCAGATCGCGCGGGCGCGCTCGAAATCCTCCGTCGCCCAGCCAAGCGCAAAGGTGAACCAGTCTTCCCAGTTGGCCAGCAGGCGCGGGTGAGCGTATTGCCGAGCATCGGCCTTGTAGGGATTGTCCTGGTCCTGGACGAAGGCGGCGTGGAATACGATCAGGGTGGCGTCAAACACCGGGCGGTGGCGATCAAACGCGGCCACCAGTTCATCGGCTGCCGGACCATCGGGGTCGAAATGCTCCCACCATTCGAAGAATGCGAAGGTGCCGGGCCGGGCGCCAGCTCGCCATGCCTCAAGACCGGCTGGGTCTAGCAGATCCGGACTGATTGGCATCAGGTGAACCAGGCCATCCAGACCCATCGCCAGCGCATCCGGCCATGACACCTCCTCAAGGTGGGCGACCGCCGGACGGTCGTGGGCGTGGGCTGCGTCGATGCCGGCCCGAAGCAATTCCGGCGACAGGCCGGTGTACAGCTTGATCCAGTCGGCACCGGCCTGAACCTGGGCGGCCACGGCGGCCTGCACTTCGTCAACGCTTTGCACTGCCGTGGCCAGGCCTGGCATGTCGGCGTTGTTGAGCACCGGACCGGCATTGAAGCTTTCCGGGCCAATCAGATCACCGGCTTCCAGCCGGGCCTTGTAGCGTGCGGCTGCCTCCAGGTCTCCGCCAGGGTTGCGGATCGTCGTGACGCCGAACGCAACCAGGTGGCGGGCGTTGTGTTCGGCGATCTCATCATCGGGCAAGGCAATCATGACTGGACCTTCGCTCTGCCGGCGAATTTCCAGTGGTCCCAGCGTATGGTGGGCATGCATGTCGATCAGGCCTGGCAGCAGGTAACGCCCGCCCAAATCGTGGACCTGGGCATCGCGGGAACAGCGTCTGCTGCCGGGCCGGCTGATGCTGGTGATATGGTCACCTTCAATGCGCACGCACCGCAAGTCGCTGCTTTCGCCTTGATCCGGGTAGATCAAGTGAACGTTGTCGAGCGCCACTGGAGAAGTGGCTTTCATAGCCTGGTTGGCCATGCTCTGGGGGTTGAACAAGAGCAGCGCAAGTGCGGCGAATAGAGAGTGGAGTGATCGGCGGGTCATGGATGTTGGGCTCTGGTGGGTGTGTGCCGAGGTAGTAGTCCTGAGCCGGCGATTTCTTACGCTGAAAAAATATATTTTCAACGCTGTAAGAAACGGGCTACTCAAGACGACTGCATACTGATACTTCCTAAAATTTTCTGGCGACCGGTGCAATCACTTTGGCCCAACGTTGAGACCTGTCTGCCGCAGCTGTGGCGAGCGGTGTGCGGCTATGAGCTCAATCCAGCCTTGCGCGAAGAGTTGCTGCAGGAAGTGCTCCTGACCGTTTGGGAAGCCTTGCCGACACTTCGCGACCCTGAACGTCTGCTTCCTTTTGCGCTGCGAATTGCCCACAACCTTGGGGCCAGCCATGTGCGTAGCGCTGTGCGCACACCTGACCCGCTGCCTTTTGACGAACAAATTGCCGCGCACACTGATGTCTCCGTTCATGACGATGGCCGCAGTCGCTGGCTGTTCGAGGCACTGGCAACACTTCCGGTCAATCTTCGCCAGGTGCTGATGCTGCAACTGGAGGGCCTTGACTACCAGGAGATCGCCGGCATGCTGGGTATCAGCACGGACAACGTCGGCGTTCGCGCCCACCGGGCACGGGCCCGTCTCAAAACCCTGCTGGGTGAGGAAGATTCCAATGAATTTTGAGTATGGACTTTGACGATGGACTTTGATAATCGCGTTCAGAACGCCTGGCGCACCGAGTTGCCGGCGGCGATGCCGCTGGAAAAGCTTAAGGCTCGCGTTAGCCATCGTCGCCGACGCCAGCGTCTGCGACGCGCCATCGAGATCGCACTGACGATCGTCGTGGTGATCCTTTTTGGCCGCGCCCTGCTGACCGCCGAGATCGGACCGGCGCACTGGTTGTTGCTGCCGTTCTACGCAGTGTTTCTGCCGGTGGCCTGGCTGATCCTGGCCCGCTCCCGGGCTACGACGACGCCCGATGCCAGCACCGACACCAGCACCTATGCCCGGCTGCGAATGGCTCAGCTTCGCACCAGCCTGCGCGACTTGTGGCTGGCCCGCTGGGCGGCCGGTCTGCTGCTGGGCTACGCGTTGCTCGCCTGGGGCGGGACCTGGTGGCTGGGCGATGCCGAATGGCGGTCGGCCACAGATTGGCTATTGCTATTCACGCTGTTTTGGGTCCTGGGCACATTCGTCGTCGATCGCAATTTGCGACGGCGCCGAGTGTCCGAGTACCGGACGATGCGTCGGCTGATCACTCCAGCAGTTCGGTAATGGCCGGGATCGGGTATTGACCACGGGAACCTCTGAACAAGTCTGCAGGGGGTACACTAATCTCTGATCCATAGCGTTGCAGGAAGCCGGAATGGCTCGATCATCGATGGTGTCCATGGATCGTCTGCGCTTCATCGTTCGGCGATTCAGGGAACGACTGTGGGTCAAGCCGCTGGCACTGTGTCTGCTGTCGATTGGTGGCGCATTCATCGCCAAACTGGCCGACGATACGGGTCTTTCCGATATCTTGCCCGAGGTCAGTCTGGATTCTGTCGAGTCCCTGCTGACCGTCATGGCATCCAGCATGCTGGTGATTGCGACCTTTGCCGTGGGCTCCATGGTTGCCGCTTATTCATCCGCCAGTACCGGAGCCACACCTCGCTCGTTTCCACTGGTGATTGCCGATGATGTATCCCAGAACGCACTGTCAGCGTTTATCGGGGCTTTCATCTTCAGCCTGGTATCCCTGATCGCGGTCAAGAACGACCTTTACCAGCCGGCCGGTCTGTTTGCGATCTTCGTGCTGACCGTGCTGGTGTTCGCCATTGTCATCGTCACCTTCGTGCGCTGGGTGGACCGGATCGCCCGACTGGGAAGGGTCGTCAATACGATCGAGAAAGTGGAAAAGGCCGCGACCGACGCACTCGACCGCCGTCGTCGCTCCCCGACCCTGGGAGCCCTGCCGATCGCTCTGGATCAGGCAGAAGGAAAAGGCGTCGCCGTTTGTGCCTCATCCGTTGGCTATGTCCAGCATATCGATATGGAAGCACTGCAACAGTGTGCTGAAAAGTACGATTGCCGCGTGCTGGTGACCGCATTGCCGGGAACCTTTGTCAGCAAGACCCGACCGCTGCTCCGGGTGGAGGGAAGCGACTCGTTCAAGCCGGACGACTTTCTGACGACCTTCGAAATCGGCCGAAACCGAACCTATGAGGATGATCCCCGCTTCGGGCTGCTGGCGTTATCCGAGATCGCAGACAAGGCGCTGTCGCCGGGTGTCAATGACCCGGGAACCGCGATCAACGTCATCGGCGTGATGGTCCGATTGTTCACCCTCTGGCAGACCCCACTGGATGATGACGAGTCCATTGAAATCAGCTGCGACCGGATATCGGTGCCGAAACTGGTGATCGATGATCTGTTCGACGATGCCTTTACTGCGATTGCCCGTGACGGTGCCGGTGTTGTCGAGGTCGCCATACGCCTGCAAAAAGCCTTTGGCGCACTGGCCGAGACGGATGACAAGGCGACGGTGGCTGCCGCCAGAAAGCATTCCCGAATGGCTCTGGCCCGCGCCGAAAAAGCCATGTCCCACCCGGTCGATATCGAAACGACCCGCGAGGCGGCTGCCTTCTCAGCCGAATAGCACGTCATTTGTGGAATCCGGGATCGAAAATCGCAGCAAATGTCTTCTCTTTCACCAAACATACATTCATGAATGTATACTTTGCCGCCTGTGAATCACGCTTGTCGATCAGAGCGACCCGTGATCGACCAATCAGAAAGCCGGAGATGTTGAGTATGTTTATTTATTTTCACCCAGGCCTGCGCCATGCGGTCCTGGCAACCGCACTCACCCTGCTTCTGATCGGATGCTCGACCGAGGATGAATCACAGGCCTTCCCGCCCGCTCCAGTGCGCTACATCACGGTCGCGCCGGTCGATGTCACGATCGAGGAGGAATACGCCGGCCGGCTTCGCGGTTCGCGCGAGGTCGAGGTTCGATCCCGGGTCGAGGGCATTCTGCTCGAACGGCTCTACAACGAAGGCCAGAGAGTGGCCGAAGGCGACGAACTGTTTCTGATCGACCCCCGACCGTATGACATTGCCGTGCGCCAGGCCGAGGCCGAGCGTGCCAACGCACGGGCCACACTCAACCAGGCCGAACGCGAATGGAATCGCATCTCGGGTCTGTTCGAGCAAAACGCGGTCAGTGAGCGTGATCGCGACCAGTCGCGGTCGAGCCTCGAATTGGCGCAAGCCGGCCTGGCCCTGGCCAACGCCGGCCTTGCCTCGGCCGAACTCAATCTCAGCTGGACCCGGGTAACCGCACCCATCTCCGGCATTACCGGGCTGGAAACAGTGTCTGAAGGCAGCCTGATCAGTACCGGGGCACTACTGACATCGATCACCCAGACCGACCCGGTACATGTGCGCTTTTCACTGCCCGAGCGCGATGCGGTCAATCAGCGTCGGGCCAGGCGGGCGATGTCCGGCAACGCCGAGCAGGCTGACCAGGTTGCCCGCCTGGACCTGCCCGATGGCAGTGAGTACGGTTCCACAGGCAGGGTCGATTTCACCGCCGCCACGATCGACCCGCGCACCGGCAGCGTCTCGGCCCGGGCCGTTTTCCCGAACCCGGACGCTGAACTGGTACCAGGGCAGTTCGTGCGTATCCGGATGGTCACTGAACAGCTTGATCAGGTTTATCGAATCCCGCAGCAGGCCATCAGCCAGGGCACAGAGGGAGCGCGGGTGTTTGTTGTCGACAGCAGCAATCAGGCTCGCGCCCGTCAGGTCGAACTGGGACCCACCATGGGCAATGAACAGGTCGTGCTGACAGGACTTGAGAGTGGCGATCGGCTTGTCGTCAGCGGGCTCAATAACCTCAACGACGGCATGGCGGTCGAGCCGGAGCGGGTCGACGCCGAACAAAGCGCTGACGGCGGGGCCTGACCATGTTCCGATTCTTTATCGACCGGCCGATCTTCGCCTCGGTCATCTCCATCGTCATCGTGCTGGTTGGTGCGGCTGCGCTGCGCGCCCTGCCGATCGAGCTCTATCCCAATGTCGTGCCGCCGCAGGTCGTGGTTGAGGCGACCTATCCAGGTGCCAGCGCCCAGGTCATTTCCGATACCGTGGCCGCACCGCTGGAGCAGGAAATCAACGGCGTCGACGACATGATCTACATGGAGTCGACGGCGACCGACTCCGGCACGCTTCAGTTGACGGTCTCGTTCGAGATCGGCACCGATCCGGACCAGGCGACGATCAACGTCAATAACCGGGTCCAGGCCGCGCTGCCGCGCGTTCCCCAGATCGTGCGCAACCTGGGTGTGCGCGTTCAGTCGCAGTCGACCAGTATCCTGATGGTGCCGGTGCTTTACTCGCCCGAGAGCAGTCATGACACCCTGTTCATGTCCAACTATGCCCTGCTCAACGTCCTCGATGAGCTGGTCCGTCTGCCCGGTGTCGGCAATGCCTCGCTGTTCGGTGCCCAGGACTATTCCATGCGGGTCTGGCTCCAGCCCGACAAGCTGGCCCGGTTCGAGCTGACACCCCAGGATGTGGCCGCTGCGATCCGCGACCAGAACGCCCAGTATGCCGCCGGTCGGCTGGGTGCCGAGCCGGCGCCCGACGACCAGGTTTTTACCATGTCGGTGACGACCAACGGGCAACTGGTCGAGTCCGAGGATTTCGAGCGCATCATCCTGCGCGCCGAAGCCGATGGCAGCGTGCTGCGACTGGGCGATGTCGCACGGGTCGAACTGGGGGCACAGGACTACAGTTTTTCGGCCATCTACAACGGCCAGCCGACCGTACCGCTGGGCATCTACCTGCAGCCGGGTGCCAATGCCCTGGAAACCGCCGAAAACGTCCGCCGGACGCTTGACCGGGCCCAGGCACGTTTTCCCGACGACATGGCCTATGCCATTCCGTTCGACACCACCGAATTCATCGACATATCAATCCGAGAGGTGTTCAATACGCTGGTCATCGCGACCGTGCTGGTCGTGCTGGTGACGTTTGTCTTTCTGCAGCGTTTTCGCGCCACGCTGATTCCGGTACTGGCGATTCCGGTATCGCTGGTCGGGACCTTCGCCGGCATGATGGCGCTGGGTTTCTCGATCAATTTGCTCACCCTTTTCGGCCTGGTTCTGTCCATCGGCATCGTTGTCGACAATGCGATCATCGTGCTCGAGAACGTCGAGCGCCTGATGCGCGAGAAAGGAATGAAGGCGCATGAAGCATCGGTTGAAACCATGAAGCAGGTAGCCGGTGCCGTGGTTTCATCCACCCTGGTGCTGGTTGCGGTGTTCGCCCCGGTTGCCTTTCTTGGTGGCATGACCGGCGAACTGTATCGCCAATTTGCGGTGACCATTGCGGTGTCGGTCGTGGTCTCGGGTGTGGTCGCGCTGACCCTGGCGCCCGCTTTGTGTGCGCTGCTGCTCGACGGCGAGCGCAAAGCGGTTTCCAGACCGTTTCAATGGTTCAACAGCGGTTTCGACAGGGTGACCAACGGCTTCGTCGCCACCGTCCAATGGCTGCTGGGCCGACCGATCATCGGCGTCGCGATGTTTGCGGTCGTGGTGATCGTGGCCGTACTTGGCATGAACCGGATGGCACCCGGTCTGGTGCCGGCCGAAGATCAGGGCTTTGCACTGGTGGCCTACCAGTTGCCGCCGACCTCCTCGCTCGGCCGAACGGCCGAGTTCCGCGACCAGCTCTCCGAATCCCTGCTGGCCATGGACGAGATCGATGACTTCACCACGTTTGCCGGTTTCGACATCATTGCCCAGACCCTGCGCACCAATTCCGGCGTCGGCTTTGCCAACCTCGCTCACTGGAGCGAACGGGAAGGATCCGGACAGAATGCCCAGGCACTGACTGAACGCATCATGGGGATGGGAATGCAGATGCCCGACGGCTTCGTGATGTCGTTTGCACCACCACCCATTCAGGGGCTGTCGCTGACCGGCGGCGTCGAAGGCTATCTTGAATTTCGTGGCGACGCGGGTATCGACGAGATCCAGGCGACCGCCAGCCGCCTGATGAATGCCGCCAACGAGCGCCCCGAGCTGGCCAACGCCCGCACCACCCTCGACACCTCGATCCCACGTTACCGCGCTGACGTCGACCGTGACAAGGCGCTGGCCGCCGGAGTGCCGATCGGCCAGATCTTTTCGACCATGCAGGCCACCTTCGGGTCACTTTACGTCAATGACTTCACCCTGTCAGGCCGCAACTGGCGGGTCAACCTGCAGTCTGAAGGCGAGTTCCGCAGCAGGCCGGAAGATCTGGCCCGGGTCTTTGTTCGTTCCACCAGCGGCGAGTTGCTGCCGCTCAGCTCCCTGGTCAGTCTTGAGCGAGTGACCGGTGCCGATGTCATCAATCGCTTCAACGTCAATTCTGCCGCCAGGATCATGACTGATGCCGCGCCCGGTTACACCACCGGCCAGGCCAAGCTGGCGCTGGAGCAGGTCATCACGGAGATGATCGACGACAGCAATATCCTGCCCGGCTGGACCGGCGAGGCCTACCAGCTCGATGCTGCCGCTGGTGCCGGGGCCCTGGCTTTCGCGCTCGGCCTGATCATGGTGTTCCTGATCCTGGCAGCGCAGTATGAACGCCTGACCCTGCCGCTGGCCGTGGCCACCGCCATTCCGTTCGGCGTGCTTGGCGGTGCGCTCGCGGCGACCTTGCGTGGCTTCCCGAACGACATCTATTTCCAGGTCGGACTACTGGTGTTGATCGGGCTGGCAGCGAAGAACGCCATTCTTATCGTCGAGTTCGCGGCCCAGAACCGTGCGACCGGGATGAGCGCGTTCGAGTCGGCCATTACCGCGGCCCGCCAGCGTTTTCGGGCCATACTGATGACCGCACTGACCTTTATCATCGGCACCCTGCCGCTGGTGATCGCCAGTGGCGCCGGTGCCAACAGTCGCCAGGAAATCGGTACGGTCGTGGTCGGCGGGATGATATTTGCCTCCTCCCTGGCATTGCTGTTCGTGCCACTGTTCTACAAACTGTTCGAGGATTTCTCGGACTGGAACCGACGTCGTTCAAACAGGCACGAGTCGAGTGCCGAACCGCTGACAAGCTCAGAGAAGGGGGCCTGAATCATGGTGCGCAGAACCAAGGCCGATGCTGAAGCAACCCGGGAAGCGTTACTCGATGCTGCCGAAGCGATTTTTTATGCCAAGGGCGTCGCCCGCGCCTCGCTCCAGGATATTGCCCGCCAGGCCGGTTTGACCCGGGGGGCGCTTTACTGGCACTTCGAAGGCAAGGCCGATCTGTTTCGTGCATTGCTTGAACGTGTTCGCATGCCGTTCGAAGAACTGGTCGAAGCCATTCCGGACAATCAGCCTGCCGAAAGCGAACTTGACGAGATCCGTCTGGCTTGTCTGCAGGGACTTGAGCGACTGGAGCGACCGCACTATCGGCGTGTTCACGCGATTCTTTTTCATCGCTGCGAGTTCTTCGCCGACATCAATCCGGTTGCCATGCTGTCAGAACTTTCGCGCGAGTCGATTGCATCGACGCTGCCCCGATTCCAGGCTGCCGAAGCGGCCGGCGAACTGCGCGAAGGCCTGGACGCCAATACCGCCAATGATCTTCTGCACAGCACATTGAGAGGCCTGATTCACGGCTGGCACCTCGATACCGAGGCCTATTCGCTTGTCGATACCGGCACCCATCTGATCAACCAGTGGTTTCGGCTAGTCGCGTCGCGAAACTGCCAGCTCGATTTCCAGAGCTAGCAGCCTGTGAAATTGAGATGTAGAAGGTATCGAGCATCGGGTACTGCCGGGCGGTTCGGGCTGGCCGAGACGATCGGCTCTGTTGAGTCGGCCGGTTTCGTGGAGCCAGGTGCCAACGAATAAGCAGCATTGAAGATGGTCCCGATTCAGGGCTTCCTGAAAATTTCGTGGAGTTTGAAAAATGCTGTCGGCATTGGAGCCGTCTCCGCGTCCCGGCCAGCCCGCCCCTCCCGACAGCACCCAATGCAGCAGTTTGAGGGTTAGGTAAAGGCAACACCCTGCCCTTTGCAACCATCTGACAACGGGGAGTGGTGTTGTCTGATGGCGAGCCGAGGGTCACGGCGGCAAGCAGCAACGGTTCAGCATCTTTCCACTGCCATGTTCTCATGAAGAGACCTTTGCAGCTTCAGCAATCGGATACTAGTCGCGGGCACCCAAGCTCCAGAGAAGCCGAACCAATCTACCTTGACGATCTGACCCTCGGTTCGCCAGCAGGCGGCGCCACTCGCCGCTGGCCACTAAATGTCCAGTTGCTTGTGTGGACAACCTGCTGAAAGTTCAGAGGTACCCTACAAAAAAACCCCGGCTTCTGGTGAAACCGGGGTTCATTGACAACATGTTTTACTGACCGGTGATCAGGTCAGGTCAAAACGATCAGCGTTCATCACCTTGTTCCAGGCGGCCACGAAGTCTTTGGCAAACTTGCCCTTGGCATCGTTCTGCGCATACGCTTCGGCAAGAGCCCGCAACTGCGAGTTGGAACCGAAAACCAGATCGACGCGGGTACCGGTCCACTTGGGCTCACCAGTATTGCGATCGCGACCCTCGAACTCCTCCTCGTCTGACGAGGTCGCCTTCCATTCGGTGTCCAGGTCAGTCAGGTTGACGAAGAAATCATTGGTCAATGTGCCCGGCCTGTCGGTGAATACACCGTGCTTCGAACCGCCATGGTTGGCTCCCAGCACCCGCATTCCGCCAACCAGCACGGTCATCTCGGGCGCACTGAGCCCGAGCAGCTGGGCCTTGTCGAGCAGCATTTCTTCATCCCGGACAGTGAACCGGGTACGACGGTAATTGCGGAAACCGTCAGCTTCGGGCTTCATCGGATCAAACGACTCGGCATCGGTCTGCTCGTCGGTGGCATCGGTTCGCCCGGGGGCAAACGGGACGACGATATCATGGCCGGCATCCCGGGCCGCCTTTTCCACCGCGGCCGCACCACCAAGCACGATCAGGTCGGCCAGCGACACTCGCTTGTTGCCGCTCTGGGCATCGTTGAATTGCTTCTGGACCCCTTCAAGCACGCCAAGAACCCGTGACAGCTTCTGCGGCTCGAACGCCTCCCAGTCCTTTTGCGGTGCCAGTCGGATACGTGCGCCGTTGGCGCCGCCGCGATTATCGGAACCCCGGAACGTCGAGGCCGAACACCAGGCGGTCGAAACCAGTTCAGACACCGACAGGCCGGAGGCCAGAATGCTGTCCTTCAGACTGGCGATATCCTGATCGTTGATCAGCTCGTGATCGACCGGCGGTACCGGGTCCTGCCAGATCAGATCTTCGTCCGGCACTTCAGGGCCAAGATAGCGTACCTTCGGGCCCATATCGCGATGGGTCAGCTTGAACCAGGCGCGGGTAAACGCATCGGCAAACTCTTCCGGGTTCTTGTGGAAATGCTCGGAGATCTTGCGGTACTCCGGATCTTCGCGCATGGCCATATCGGCCGTTGACATCATAATGCCAACCCGGATGGACGGATCTTCGACATCGGGGGCCTTGTCTTCCTCGGCCAGACCTTTCGGTACCCACTGCTGAGCACCAGCCGGGCTCTTGGTCAACTCCCATTCGTATTTGAACAACACGTCGAAATAGCTCATGTCCCACTGGGTCGGGGTCGGCGTCCACGACCCTTCCAGGCCCGAGGTAATGGTGTCGCGGCCCTTGCCCTTGCCATAGCTGTTCTTCCAGCCCAGGCCCTGCTGCTCCATCGGAGCGCCTTCCGGCTCCGGGCCGACATGCGAATCGGGTGCCGCGCCGTGAACCTTGCCGAAGGTATGGCCGCCAGCGGTCAGCGCGACCGTTTCGTAATCATTCATGGCCATGCGCGCAAAGGTTTCACGGATATCCCTGGCCGAGGCCAGTGGATCGGGATTGCCGTCAGGCCCTTCAGGATTGACGTAAATCAGACCCATCTGGACGGCGGCCAGTGGCCAGGCCAACTGACGCTCGCCGGAATAGCGACTCTTGGGGTTATCGCTGGTCGCCAGCCATTCGTCCTCGGCACCCCAGTAAATGTCTTCTTCCGGACCCCAGATGTCCGGACGGCCACCGCCGAAACCGAACGTCGGCAGGCCCATCGACTCAATCGCCACGTTGCCGGCCAGAATGAACAGATCGGCCCAAGAGAGCTTGTTGCCATACTTTTGCTTGATCGGCCACAGCAAGCGCCGCGCCTTGTCCAGGTTGGCGTTGTCAGGCCAGCTGTTGAGCGGGGCGAAGCGCTGATTACCCGTCGAGGCACCACCGCGCCCGTCGGCCGTACGGTAGGTGCCGGCGGCATGCCAGGCCATGCGGATCATGAACGGACCGTAGTGACCATAGTCGGCCGGCCACCATTCCTTGGAGTCGGTCATCAGATCGGTCAGGTCCTTCTTGACCGCCGGCAGATCCAGCTGCTTGAACGCTTCAGCGTAGTTGAAGTCCTCCCCCATCGGATCGGCCTTCTTTGAGTGCTGATGCAGAATGCTCAAATTGAGCTGATCCGGCCACCAGTCGGTGGTCCCGCGACCGCCACTCTTTCGCAACGTCAGACTGCCGTGCATGACGGGACATTTACTTGCGTTATCCATGATCTCTCCTCTTGAATTGGTGCAAAGCACAGACCTCCATTCTAGCCCCAGTCGAGTGATACGTGAAATACATTCTATTCATCAATCTCATAGACATCATCTATGTAGAGACCTGGAGCAGAGGCAACCGTCAGGTATCGAAAGGGTTTCGAACAGTCCCAGTTATGCGTCTATAATCCGGTTTCAAATCGATTTGGGAGCGCGGCATGATCGAACAAGCCTGGTTCTGGCTGATTCTCGGAGCGTTGCTGATCCTGTCCGAGTTCTTTCTGACGGGCATCGTCGCAATTTTCTTCGGCATTGGTGCCTTGCTTGTCGGAATCCTGACCGCCTTCGGACTGTTGTCGGATCTTCCGGAGCAGTTGATCCTGTTTTCGGTCCTGTCAGTAGCCAGCCTGCTGTTCGCGCGTGACCGAATCAAGATCTGGTTCCGCGGCCGGGTATCGGAACGTTGGGATGGCGACAAGGACCTGATCGCCAGCCGGGGAGAGCGAGTCGTGGTCACCCGTCCGTTCGTCGATGGTGTTGGTCAGGTGCGCCTCAGCGGGGTTGAATGGAACGCTGAAAGCGAGGATGGCGATCACCAGAAGGGTGACACCGTCTGGGTCACTGGTCACCGCGGCATTACCCTGCAGGTAACCAGGACTCGTCCGGAATTGACGCACCACGCGGAAACTTGAACCAGAATTCTGAACCAGAACGATAAACCGGAGCGACTCCATGGACTTTGCAACCATTCTTTCCCTGATCATCCTGATCATCGTGGTCGTGGCGCTTGCCAAGACCGCGCAGATCGTACCTCAACGTTCGGCGTACGTTGTCGAGCGCCTGGGTCGATTCCATAGCGTACTGGACGCCGGCTTTCATCTGCTGATTCCATTCGTTGACAAGGTTGCCTACAAGCACACGCTCAAGGAAGAAGCAACCGATGTGCCGCAGCAGGCGTGCGTCACCAAGGACAACATCCAGATTCATGTCGATGGCGTGATTTACATGCAGGTGGTCGATCCCCGGATGGCTTCCTATGGTATCGACGACTATCGCTATGCCGCCATTCAGCTGGCCCAGACAACGCTAAGGTCGGTCATCGGAAAAATCGACCTGGACAAATCGTTCGAAGAACGATCAGCGATCAACGAGAAGGTCGTTGAAGTTCTCGCCGAAGCCTCTGAGCCGTGGGGACTGAAGGTTCTTCGCTACGAGGTCGCCGATATCATTCTTCCGGAAACCATTCGCGACGCATTGGAAAAGCAGATGCGTGCCGAGCGCGAACGGCGTGCCGTCGTTGCCGAATCCGAAGGTGCCCGCCAGGCCAAGATCAACGTGTCCGAAGGCATGAAGCAGGAGATGATCAATGTCTCCGAAGGCGACATGCAAAAGCAGATCAACGAAGCCAAGGGCCGCTCAGAGGAGATCCGGCTGATTGCCGAGGCCACGGCCACCGGGATCGAGCGAATTGCATCGGCGATCAATCAGCCGGGTGGCAGCGAGGCGGTCTCGTTGAGAATTGCCGAACAATATGTCAAGGAATTCGGCAATCTGGCCAAGACCACCAACACGTTGATTCTGCCGGCCGAGCTGTCGGATATCGGCGGGGTGGTCGCCGGCCTGGCCAAAACACTGGATACTGCTGCCAAGCCATCGAGCGGCGGACGGGGTATCGCTTGAGAATCTCGCGCTGATACTTGTTCAGAGGCTTTCTGGCTGCCGGATGCCGTCAGTGGTCCGGCAGAGGAATCCATTCGGGATCGTCGACGACCCGATCAAACCGTCCGGCCTGCCAGTCAGCCTTGGCCTGGTCGATCCGTTCCTTGCGCGACGATACGAAATTCCACCACAGGTGACGCGGGCCATCCAGAGCTTCACCACCCAGCAAAGCGATTCGGCTGGCAGTGTCGGCCGTCAGGGTCAACGCCGCACCCGGTGCAAGCACCAGTAGCTGGCCTGAGGCATAAGATTGACCGTCGATGGATACTGTCCCGGCGGCCAGGTACAGGGCCCGCTCTTCGTGCGGGCTGTCGATCGGCACACTCGCTCCAGGCTCCAGCGTCAGATCCGCGTAAATGGTTTCAGTGCGCACCGGTACCGGCGAGCTCTGCCCGTAAAGCGACCCCGCCAGCACTCGCACGCTGGCACCGCCATCCTCGATCAGCGGCAGGCTGGCTTCCGGATGATGGGAAAAGTCGGGGTCGGATTCCTCCTGGTCCACGGGCAAGGCTATCCAGGCTTGCAGCCCGAACAGATCGCTGCTTCCCTGGCGCAGTTTCTCAGGCGTTCGCTCGGAGTGAACGATGCCCCGTCCGGCGGTCATCCAGTTGACCGCTCCGGGCCGGATCAGCTGACGGCTTCCCAGGCTGTCCCGGTGCATGATCTGGCCACTGTATAGATAGGTTACGGTCGCCAGGCCGATATGCGGATGCGGACGCACATCCAGGCCCTGGCCGGCCTCGAAATGTCCCAGGCCCATCTGGTCAAAGAACACAAACGGCCCGACCATGCGCTGCTCGCGCGCCGGCAACACACGGCGTACCTCGAAGCCGCCGATATCGCGGCTGCGCGGAACGATGACCTGCGCAATGGACAGGGGATTCTGTTCGCTGGATCGAGCTTCGGCACCGGGGCATTTGAAGTAGCTCATGGCAATGACTCATGCGGCAAAACACGTTTTCAATAATAGTCGAATCGGCCGCAATCCGAGTGTTGCTGCCCTTTGGTCCAATGGAATCAGTACCTGGCCTGTGGCTATGGTTGAAGAACGGCTCCTGATTGAAGGCTGATCCGACCATGAATATTCGTCTGCGCACTGCCCTTTCGGGCCTGTTTCTCTTCCTGATGATGACACCGGTACAAGCCGGCTCCTGGCAAACCAACGCTGCCATCGGCGGGTTCAATAACGTCAACATCTACACTCCGGACAGTGTTTCACCGATCGGTGATGGCCGGGCATTGCTGGTCGTTCTCCACGGTTGCACCCAGGCCATCAGTGCCTATCTCACCGCCAACCTGGAAGACGCCGCCGAGCAGCACGGCATGGTGATCGCGGTGCCCGATGCAATGAACAAGGCCGGGTTCAGCTGCTGGTCGTACTGGCAGGGCAGCATTTCCCGGAGTGCCGGCGATTATGCCAACCTGATCAGTCTGGCCTCGACACTGTCCTCCGATCCGGCGCGCCAGATCGACTCGGACCAGGTCTATATCACCGGGCTTTCCTCCGGCGCGACGTTCGCCGCCCAGACTGCCTGCGTGGCACCGGATATCTTCGCCGGCGTCGCGCCCAGTGCCGGTCCGACCATCGGCACCAGCTCATCGGGAGCGATTGGCAGCTGCGAGACCGTATCCCCGGCCCAGTTCGAAAGCCGCTGCCGCAGCTACGCCGGTTCGTCCTATCAAACCTATCTCGATACCCAGATTGCGGTAGTCGGCCATGGGACAGCCGACACCACCGTCAGCACTTGCTACAACCAGCAAAACGCCAACGGCTACGCCCGTCTGTATGGCGTCAGCGCGTTGTCGGGAAGCACCACGGTGAGTGAAGGCTCGGGCACGGCCGAAGTGTCAACCTGGCAGGACGATCGGGTGCAGATGCTGTGGTTCGATGACCTGGCGCATACCTGGTCCGGCGGAGCCGGCGCCAGCGGCAGCTACATCGGCGCGCAAAGCATCAACTTCGCCACCTACCTGGGCGGTTACTTTGCGGACAACAATCTTCGGGTCAATCGCAACCAGGCGCCGGAAATCAGCAGCCTCACCATTGGCGTCAATGCCGACCAACTGTTGATCAACGGCACCGCCGCAGACGTTGATGGCAATGTCGTTGAGGTCGAGGCCGGCATCAGCCGGATTGACAGCGCCAATCCCTTGCTCGTGGAAATCCTGACCGGAACTGTCAATGGAAGTAGTCAATTCAACCTGACCAGTTCTCCGCTGGACGACGGCTTGTATGAAATCGCGGTCAGCGCAACCGACAACGAAAGCCTCCAGGGTCCCGCGGTGACGGCGGTTCAACGACTCGGACCCGAGCCGCCGCCCGCACCCCCTCAGTTGGAAGATCTGACCGCCACGGTTAACGGTCAGTGTGCGACCGTCAGCGGTAGCGTGGTCGATTCCAATCAGGATCTGGATACAGTCAGCGTCAATTTCATTCTTGGTGGACAGGTTCAGGACAGCGTCGCGGCAACCCTGGATGGCACGCTGTTTGCCGCCGCCTTGTGTGACCTGGCTGGCGGCAACTGGACGGCCGAAGTGACGGCTACCGATCTTGCAAACCTGTCGGCGGTCGACAGCATCTCATTCGATATCGATGCCGGACAGACCGGCGACACGACCTGGCACATCGACCAGGGCCACATCAGCTGGGGTTATGGCTATTCAGAGTGCTATCTGGCTTTTGGAACCGCTGAATTCACGATGCGCGAATCGTCAGCAGGCACGGATCAATGTGTCTGGACGGCTGACGATGATGCCAGTTGCCAGGGGCCGGTCCAGGCCTGTTCCAGTCCACCGGGTGGCGGTGATCCCAATCCAGATCCCGATCCAGATCCTGAGCCGGACCCCGATCCCGTGTGCGTCGAGTACACCACGATGAATTATCTGCATCGCTCGGCCGGACGCGCCTACAGCAGCGGCTCTTTCTGGGCTCCCGATTACTATGCCAACGGCAGCGACCAGCCGATGCCGGGATCTACTTACGCCACCCACACCCTGTCAAGCAGCGACGACGGACAATCCTGGAATGTTCAGAACTGTCCCTAGATGTGATCTCTCAGTAGGTTGTCCACACCAAAGATAAAAACGTTCAAGCGTGTGGAATCGGAGAGGTAGAGGGCATCGAGCATCGGGTACTGCCGGGCGGTTCGGGCTGGCCGGGACGATCGGCTTTTTGTGAGTCGGCCAGTTATATGGAGCCGGGTGCCAACGAATAAGCAGCGATGACGATGGCCCCATTTCGAGGCTTACTGAAAATCTCGTGGATTCTGAAAAATGCTGTTGACATTGGAGCCACTTCCGCGCCCCGGCCAGCCCGCCCCTCCCGACAGCACCCGATGCAATAGATTGAGAGTTTGGTAAAGGCAAAACCCAGCCCCTTGCAACCATCTGACAACGGGGAGTGGTGTTGTCTG
>Ga0076930_100504_pt1 | contig 36102 bp, 42 predicted proteins | sample HotLakConsoUCCRE_FD_71149 | JGI IMG/M metagenome (GOLD analysis project Ga0076930, IMG submission 71149) | Hypersaline microbial mat communities from Hot Lake, Washington, USA - Hot Lake Consortium UCC-RE (version 3) (version 3) ...
CTCGCCTCGGGCGACGAGGAGCGCAACGCCAGCTGGTCCAACTCGCGCCGCCGCTTCGACGTCGCCTATGGTATCCGCCGCGCCGACGATCTCGCCGCCGTCGTCGCCTTCTTCGAGGCGCGCAACGGCCGCCTGCACGGCTTTCGCTTCAAGGACTGGGGCGATCACAAGTCCTGCCTGCCCTCGGGCACACCATCGCCGACCGACCAGGCGATCGGAACCGGTGACGGCGCGACGACCGCTTTCCAGTTGGCGAAGCGCTATGCCTCGGGCGGTCAGACATGGGTGCGGACGATCACCAAGCCAGTGGCGGTGACGGTGCGCGTCGCCTTCGACGGCGCGGAGCAGCTTGGCGGCTGGACCGTCGATACGACCACTGGCGTCGTGACCTTCGACACCGCCCCAACGGCGGGCGTCGCGATCACCGCGGGCTTCGAGTTCGACGTGCCGGTCCGCTTCGACACCGACGCGCTCGACGTGACGCTCGACCTTGAGCGGCTCGGCTCGATCACCTCCATTCCGCTTCTGGAGATCCGGCGATGAACGACACCGGCAGCTTTGTGGCCGCCGTGCTGCGCGAGCTCGCGGCCTCGACAGCGGTGATCCTAGCCGCCTGGGGCGCGCTCGGCGGGGCCACGAACGCGCTGACCACAAAGATGCGGCTGCGCGACGCGCTGCGCCACATCCTGCTCGGCGGGCTGATCGCGGCCGGGATGGGCAGCCTCTCCATGGCCGTGATCACCGCCTGGCTCAGCCTGCCGCCCGAGGCGATCCCTGCGGGCGGAGCAGCGGGTTCGGCCGCCTATCTCGTAGGGGTGTTCGGCCCGGCCTTCATCGAGATGCTGCTCGCCCGCCTGCGCCGTGCCAACAAAGGCGGCGGCGATGAATGAACTTCTCCGCCTCACGCGCTCTCTCCGCTGCGACCCCTCCGATCCTTGGCAGGCCTTCGCTCACCGCCTGCGTATCGGTCTCGCCGTCGCGGCGCTGATCCTGATCCTCTCGCTACTCCGGTAATCCCATGCACATGACTGACCGGGGCCTGCTGGCCCTCGTCCGGCACGAAGGACTCGTGCCCGGGCCCTATCTCGATGTGAAACAGGTCTGGACCTTCGGCATCGGCCACACGGCCGCGGCCGGGCCGCCCGATCCGGCCACGATGCCCCGCGGCATGCCTGCCGACCTCGATGCCGGGATCCGCGAGGCGTTCCGGGTGTTCCGGGCCGATCTCGCGCGCTACGAGGCGGCCGTCCGGCGCGCCGTGAAGGTGCCCCTGACGCCGCACGAGTTCGATGCGCTGGTCAGCTTCCACTACAACACCGGCGGCATCGCCAAGGCCGCGTTGACCCGACATCTCAATGCCGGAAATCGCGTTGCAGCCGCCAACGCGTTTCTGAACTGGCGGCGACCGGCCTCGATCATCCCCCGCCGCGAAGCCGAGCGCGGCCTGTTTCGCCATGGCCGCTATCCCGGCGGCACGATCCCTGTCTGGTCCGTGGATCGCACGGGCCGGGTGGATTTCTCGCGGCCGATCCATCGCCTGACCGAAGACGAGGCTCTGGCCTTGGCTCGCGGGCCGTCGCCGCTGCCGAAGCCACCGGTCCTCGATCCTGCGCCCAACGCGCCGACCGGCTGGCTCGTTCGGCTGGCCGCCTTCTTCTCCACCCTGATCCGGAGGGCCTGATCCCAATGCGCTACATCCGCCCCAACTCGCTCACCTGGTGGGCGGGACTTCTCGCCATGCTCACTGGCATCGCCTCCCTCGCATTGCCTTCCACCGGGCCGCTCGGGGAACTCTCCCGTCTCGTCGCGCTGCTTGCCGGCAGCGGCGATGCCTCGCCTGCGGGGCTGATGTTCCTCGGGCTCGGTCTGATCGGTCTGCGTGACCGGATCGAACGTGGGTTCCGCGGCGATGCTTGAGTTCCTCGCAGGTCTGGTCGTGGGCGGCTGCCTCGGGGTGTTCATCGTCGCCCTCTGCGTCGCCGCCGCGCACGGGGAGCGGGACGGTGGCTGATCTCCTGATCTGGCTGGTCGCGGCTCTGGGCGCGGTTGGGGGCGTCGTCCTCGGCCGGGTCTGGGGGCGCGTGGAAGGGGAGCGCGAAGGCAAACGGGAGGCGGAACGCGATGCGATTGAAGACAAGAACAAGCGTATCGAGCGCGGGCGCGACGCGGTTCGCGATGGCCGCGGCGCTGGCGATCCTGCTGAGCGGCTGCGCCGCAACGATGGGCGCTGGTGATGCGGGCTGCGCGTCCTACGCCGAGGCGCGGCTTGCCCGGCCGCCTGCCGAGACCGTCGCAGAGGTGCCGCCTGCATGGGCGAACTGGATCGCCGATCTCGATGACCGCATGACGGGAAGCTGCCGATGAAATCGCTCTCGCCCGGCTTGCAGGCCCATCTCGACGAGGGCATGACCACGCTCGCCTGGTGCTGGCGGATTACGCAGGCGGACGGCGTCACCTTCGGCTTCACCGATCACGACCGGGCGCTCAGCTTCGACGGGACCGACTTCGAGCCCGAGAGCGGGCTCACGGCCTCCGAGGTGCGCTCGGGCTCGGACCTGTCCGTTGATGCGCAGGATGCCGAGGGCGTGCTGACCTCCAACCGTATCACCGAGACCGACATCCTCGACGGCCGCTGGGACAACGCCGAGGTCGAGGTATGGCGCGTGAACTGGTCCGACACCGGCCAGCGCGTGCTGATGCGGCGCGGGGCCATCGGGCAGATCCGGCGCGGGCGGCTGGCATTTGTCGCCGAGGTGCGCTCGCTCGCGCATGTGCTGGGCCAGACGGTCGGGCGGACCTTTCAGGCGACCTGCGATGCCGCGCTCGGGGATGCGCGCTGCGGGGTCGATCTGGAGAACCCCGTCTTCAGGGGCGCGGGTGCCGTCATCGATCTGCTGCGCGACCGGGCCTTCACCGCCTCGGGCCTCGGCGGCTTCACCTCCGGCTGGTTCACCTTCGGCACGCTGGACTGGACCAGCGGCGCGAATGCAGGGCGGCGCACCGAGGTGCTGGGCCATGACGTGACGGACGGTATCGCTGTGCTGACCCTGCTCGAAGCGCCAGTGCGCGCGATCGCCGAGGGCGACGGCTTCACCATCCGCGCGGGCTGCGACAAGCGGATGGAGACCTGCGGCGCGAAGTTCGCGAACACTGCCAATTTCCGGGGCTTCCCGCACATCCCCGGCCAGGACGCCGTGCTGCGCTACGCCACGAAGGATGGCGGGCACGAGGGAGGAGTGCTGTGACGCAACCCCTCGCATTGGCCGACCCGGCGTGCGTCATCGCCATCGCGCGGTCATGGCTGGGCACGCCGTACCACGACCAGGCCAGCCTGCGCGGCGTCGGCTGCGACTGCCTCGGGCTCGCCCGGGGTGTCTGGCGCGAGGTCGTCGGCCCCGAGCCGTTCCCGATCCCGCCCTACAGCCGCGACTGGGGCGAGACCGGCCCGCGCGAGGTGCTGGCCGAGGGCGCGCGGCGCATGATGACCGAGGTGTCGCCGGCCGAGGCCGGTCCTGGCGCGCTCGTGCTGTTCCGCATGAAACCGCGCGCCGTCGCAAAGCATGTCGGGATCCTGACCGGGCCCGACAGCTTCCTGCACGCCTACGAGCGGCTCGGCGTGATCGAGGAACCGCTCACCCACGCCTGGCGGCGGCGCATCGCCTTCGCCTTCCTGTTCCCGCAACGCTGAGACCCGACCATGGCAACGCTCGTCCTCGGTGCCGCTGGCGCCGCAATTGGCGGTTCGATCGGCGGCGCGATCCTTGGTGTCGGCGCCGCGACCATAGGCGGCTTCATCGGCTCCAGCATCGGCTCGGTGGTCGACAGCTGGATCATCTCGTCGCTGGCGCCCACGCAGCGCATCGAGGGCGCGCGGCTCGATAGTCTCCGGATCACGTCTTCCACCGAGGGCGCCGTCATCCCGCGGCTCTACGGGCGGATGCGCATGGGCGGCAACATCATCTGGGCGACGGATTTCCGCGAGGAGACGAAGACCACGACGCAGGGCGGCGGCAAGGGCGGCGGGGGCGGCGGCAAGGTCAAGACGACCGAGTATCTCTACTACGCGAGCTTCGCGGTTGCGCTCTGTGAGGGCCCGATCACCGGCATCGGGCGCATCTGGGCGGACGGCAAGCTCCTCGACACCGCCGGGATCACCTGGCGCTGGTATCCGGGCGACGAGACGCAGACGGCGGACCCGTTCATCGCCGCGAAGATGGGCGCCGCAAACACGCCGGCCTATCGCGGGACGGCCTATGTCGTCGTCGAGGAGTTGCCGCTCGGCAATTACGGCAACCGACTGCCGCAGCTCTCCTTCGAGGTGTTCCGCCCGCTCGCCGATCCCGACACCGCCGAGGGGCTGACGCAGGCGGTCACGATGATCCCGGCCTCGGGCGAGTTCACCTACGCGACGACCGGCATCCGCAAGGGCAGCGGCGGCGCGCAGACTCCAGAGAACCTGAAGGCGCTCTCGGATACCGCCGACATGGTGGTGGCGCTCGACCGGCTGCAGGCCATGGCGCCGAAGGTGGAGAGCGTCAGCCTTGTGGTCGCGTGGTTCGGGAACGACCTCCGCGTGGGCGACTGCAAGATCTGGCCGGGCGTCGAGGTCTCGGAGAAGACGACGAGCCCGCAGACCTGGTCGGTGAACGGCGTCTCGCGTACCGCGGCCCATCTCGTCAGCCGCGACGACCAGGACCGGCCGGTCTATGGCGGCACGCCAGCCGACTTCGCCGTCATCGAGGCGATCAAGGAGGTGAAGGCGCGCGGGCTGCGGGTGACCTTATACCCGTTCATCCTGATGGACGTCCCGCCGGGCAACACGCTCCCGAACCCCTACAGCGACAACGCCGCAGAGACGGGCCAGCCGGCGTTCCCCTGGCGCGGCCGGATCACCTGTTCGCCCGCGGCGGGCTATGCTGGGACCGTCGACAAGACTGCCACGGCAGCAAGCCAGGTCGCGACCTTCTTCGGGAGCGCCAGCCCGTCCGACTTCGCCGTCTCGGGCGAGACCGTCTCCTGGACCGGTGCAGCGGACGACTGGGGTCTGCGGCGGATGGTGTTGCACTATGCCCATCTTTGCGCCGCGGCGGGCGGGGTCGACGCTTTCCTGATTGGGACCGAGATGCGCGGCCTGACCACGATCCGCTCGGGCGCCAGCGCCTATCCGGCGGTGCGGGCCTTCCGCGATCTGGCGGCCGACGTGCGCGCCATCCTCGGGGCGGGAACGGCGATCAGCTATGCAGCCGACTGGTCCGAGTATTTCGGCCATCAGCCTGGCGATGGCAGCGGCGACGTGTTCTTCCACCTCGATCCGCTCTGGGCGGATGCCGAGATCGATTTCGTCGGGATCGACAACTACATGCCACTGTCGGACTGGCGCGACGGGTTCGAGCATGCCGACGCGCTTGAAGGCTGGCCTGCGATCTACGACCGGGCCTACCTGCAGGGCAACATCGCGGGCGGCGAGGGCTACGACTGGTTCTATGCCAGCGCAGCGGACCGCTCCGCGCAGGTGCGCACCCCGATCACCGACGGTGCCGCCAGCAAGCCATGGGTCTTCCGCTACAAGGATCTGCGCAGCTGGTGGTCGAACGCGCATTACGATCGCCCGGGCGGGGTGGAGAGCGGGACGCCGACGGCGTGGGCACCGCAGTCAAAGCCGATCTGGTTCACCGAGTTGGGCTGCCCCGCCATCGACCGGGGCACCAACCAGCCCAACGTCTTCTTCGACCCGAAGTCCTCCGAGAGCTTCGTGCCCTACTTCTCCCGCGGCTGGCGGGACGACGCCATCCAGCGCGCCTATCTCGAAGCGACCTACCTGTTCTGGAGCGACGCGGCGAACAACCCGATCTCGTCGGTCTATGGCGGCCGGATGGTGCATGTGCCCGAATGCGCCGCCTGGACCTGGGACGCGCGTCCCTATCCCTTCTTCCCGGCGTTGACCGACGTCTGGACGGACGGCGGGAACTGGCGCCTCGGTCACTGGCTGACCGGACGGCTCGGGGCGGTATCGCTCGCGGCCCTTGTCCGCCATCTCTGCCTGCGCGCGGGCCTGCCCGAATCCCGGATCGACGTCACCGGCCTCTGGGGTGCGGTCGAGGGCTATGCCATCGGCGCGCTGGAGAGCCCGCGGGCATCGATCACCACGCTCGCGCGGCATTTCGGCTTCGACGCGGTCGAGACCGAAGGCGTCATTCGCTTCGTCATGCGCGGCCGGGCCTCTGTGGCCACCGTCAGCCTCGACGATCTGGTCGCCGCCCGCGATGGCGATGTCCTCGAACTGACCCGTGGCCAGGAGACCGAACTTCCGCAGGCCCTGAAATGGCAGGTCGCCCGCGCCGATGAGGATTACGAGGCCGCACAGGTCGAGGCGCGACGTATCACCGTCGACACGACCCGCATCGCCTCGGAGTCCTTCCCGATGGCCGTGCCGCCCGAGGAGGCCGAACGCCGCTGCCGGCGCGCTCTCATGGAAGCGTGGACCGGCCGCGAGAGCACGGTGTTTCGACTGCCGCCGTCGCGGCTGGCGCTCGACCCGGCAGATGTCGTGTCGTTCGCCCATGACGGCCGGGCAGTCCCGCTGCGGCTCGTCTCCATCGCCGACGCGGACGCGCGCGGCATCGAGGCCATCCGCCAGGACCGGGAGGCCTACGACCTGCCGCCGGGAGCCCCGCGGCCCTCGGCGCTCTCGCAGGCCGTCGTATTCGGCGCGCCCGAGGCCGTGCTGCTGGACCTGCCGCAGCTCAGCGAGGACCAGCCGGCGCATCGGCCGCTGGTCGCCGCGCACGCGGTTCCCTGGCCGGGCGAGATGGCGGTGTTCCGCAGTCCGTCGACGGACGGGTTCGAGCTGCTAACCACATTCGGGAGCCGCGCCCGGATCGGCGCGCTGGTCTCGGCCTTCTACGCAGGACCGACATCGCGCTTCGACCTCGGCAATGCGCTGGTGGTAGATCTGCTGACCGGCACGCTGGAAAGCGTCACGGACCTGACCCTGTTCGGCGGGGCGAACGCGCTCGCCGTCGAGAGCGCGCCCGGCGTCTGGGAGATCGTGCAGGCGGGCGCGGCGGAGCTGCTGGCGCCCGGCCGGTATCGGCTGACCCGGCTTCTCCGCGGCCAGCGCGGCACCGAGGGTGCCATGGGCAACCCGGCTCCGGCAGGCGCGCGGATCGTGGCGCTCGACGACAGCCTCGCCTCACTACCAATCGCGGAGGCCGATCTCGGCATCCCGTGGAACTGGCGCATCGGCACCGCGAGCCGCCCGGTCAGCGACGAGACCTATGTCGCGCAGGCATTCACGCCTTCAGGCGCCGGGCTGCGGCCGTTCTCGGTCGCCCATGTCGAGCTGCCGTGGCGCATGCCGCGCACGCCCGGCGATCTGACCATCCGCTGGACACGCCGGTCCCGCGCGCTGGCCGCCGACAGCTGGGGCGGACTCGAGGTGCCGATGGCCGAGGAACTGGAAGCCTATGAGGTGGAGATCCTCGACGGCCCTACTGTGAAGCGGGTGCTGAGCACGACCACGACCAGCGCGGTCTACACGGGCGCCCAGCAGACCGCCGACTGGGGCGGGCTGATCGGCCCCGGTGACACGCTCGACATCCGCATTTTCCAGCTCTCCGCCCTCGTCGGGCGGGGTGCGCCCAAGGCTGTAACCCTGAGCTTCTGAGGTGGCGCAATGAGTTCTGGCACGGCGCGCGATCTACGTCGTAGGCTTGGGACATGCGCCCCGAGGACGAAGACAGGATTGCAGCCCAGCTTGCCAGAGTGATGGCCGTGGCCTGCGTGCGCAACACGCAGCTCGAGACACTCCACGCGGGTCAGGTGCCTGCTTCGCGCACCGGCGACGGCAGCGACGTCATCGTAGTGGACGCGGACGGCAACCGCATTCCGTGGTCCGAGGTCTCGCGGATCGACGATGACGAGATGCGCGCGCTGATGCGCGAGATCGTGGATCGGCTCTACACCTTCCATCTGAGGATCGACGACCCGGCCTTCCGGGCCGAGATCGATCGCTGGGCCGCAATGACCACAACTTGGGACGCGCCGAAGCCCGACCCGGTTCTGTCGGCCATTCCGGCGGAGACGCCCAAGCGCGGGTAGCCCGCCACCTACCATCGCCGCGCCTTCATCCGCCGCCTGCCATGCAGGCGGCGTTCTTCGTTCAGGAGACCGCCAATGTCCGACGCCACGACCCATCTTCTGCTGCCCTACATCCTCGCGGCGCAGGCCCAGAAGCATGTCACCCACAACGAGGCGCTGCGGATCCTCGACGGGCTCGTCCAGCTCTCTGTTATCGATCGGGACCTGGCAGCACCCCCTGCGAGCCCTGCCGACGGCGACCGATACATCGTCGGCTCGGGCGCGACGGGCGACTGGGCGGGTTGGGACTTGAATGTCGCGCTCTGGACCGATGGCGCTTGGCTGCGCCTTCCGCCGCGGACGGGGTGGCGCGCATGGGTCGAGGACGAAGGACTGCTGCTGGTCTATGACGGCGCGGGCTGGGTCGGGACCACGCCCGCCGCGCTGCAGAACCTCGCGCTTCTGGGTCTGGGCACGACGGCGGACGCCTCGAACCCGTTCTCGGCCAAGCTCAACGCAGCACTCTGGACCGCGAGGACCGTGGCCGAAGGTGGCACCGGCGATCTGTTCTACACAATGAACAAGGAAGCCGCAGGCGACGATCTCGGCCTGACGCTGCAGACCGGCTTCGTGACCAAGGCGCTCGTGGGGCTCTTCGGCTCTGACCGCTTTCGTCTCGCGGTCTCCGCCGACGGCAGTACATTCTTCGACGGGCTGAGCGTCAACAACGCCACCGGCATCGTCGATCAGCCACGGCTGCCCCGGTTCAAGGCGTACACCAACTACGACAACTATGTCGGCGTCGGAACCTGGACGAAGATCGGTCTGAACAACACCGACTATGACGATCAGGGCGCCTTCGATGCCGCGAACAACCACTTCGTGGCCCCGGTCGACGGCACCTACCTCTTCGGCGCGACGCTGCTCTACAAGATCAACGCCAGCGCCACGGCGAGGATGCGTGGGCGGCTGGTGCTGAACGGCACGACCGAAATCCGCGGCTCCTTCGGCGAAATCTCCGCCACCCATGTCTCGCTCGCCACCGCCATCTGGCTGCAGACCATGGTGCCGCTCACCGCGGGCGATACCGTCGAGCTGCAGGGGTATTTCCGGGTCGCGGACGGCTACTTCGCCGCAGATCATACGTCCTTCTGGGGCTGCAAGATCGGCTGACGGCGTCGGGCCTCCTGCGCGCGCGAAACAGGCGCGGGCGACCTGAGACGGCGTTCACGGGACCAGAAAATCGGACAGTTCCTTCAGTACGAGATCCGGCGCCTCGAGCTGCGGGAGGTGCCCAACCCCGGGCATGCTGGTAAATCTGGCTGCCACCATGCAGCCGGCCAATGCGCGGCCGCGCTCGAGCGGGATCCACGGATCGTCTTCGCCCCAGAGGATGCTCACGGGGCAGCGGATTTCGCCGAACATCGGTTCGAGCTCGGCGGTGAAGCGCTCGTCCGCCTGGGCGAACTGCCGGTAGAAGCTGACCCGACCCGGATCCGTCAGCCATGGCGCGCAGAGGGCTTCGATGTCGTCGGCAGGGAGGTCGGACGTCAGCGCGCCGCGGATGTAGGCGCGCACCACGGCCTCGTGGATGTGCGGCGGCAGGCCGGTGAAGGCATCGACATGGCGGCCCACGTGATCGAAGAACTCCGATCCCCACGGCCGCATCGCCACCACGTTGATCAGCACGTAGCGATCATAGTCGACGCCGTGCAGCAGATGCGCCCGCAAGGTGGCGGCGCCGCCGAAGTCGTGGGCGACGACGGCAGGTCGCTGAAGGCCCAGATGCCGAAGCATGAAGGCGAAGATCTCACCTTGCACATCAAGAGACGTCGCACGGTCCGCCCGCATTTCGGAGCGTCCGTAGCCGGGCATGTCGTACCAGTGAACCTCGAAGCGCTCAGCGAGCTTCGGGATCACCCGGTGCCAGGAGAACGACGACCATGGCCAGCCATGGGCCAGCACGAGCGGCGGACCGCTGCCCGCCTTGCCATGGACAACCACACCTGCGGGGGTCGAGACGGTCTGATCGACGGCCCAACTCATGTTGCGATCTCCGGAAGGCGTCCCGCATCGGCTGGCCGCACGGTTCCATGCAAGGCCACATTGCAGATCTGCGCGCCTGCGGTCGTGTCATCATTGTTCGTCAGCGTCGGCATATGTCCTCCGGATCCGTTCGGCTTGCCTTGAAGTCCAGCCTATGCGATCAAACCTAGATAGACCATTCTGTCTAGGAATCGGAATGACTGACAGCGCTTCCGAGCGTCTGACCGCGACGGCCATTCGACTATTCCAGGAGCGGGGCCTTTCGCGCGTCGGCATCAACGAGATCGTCCGGGAGGCCGACGTCGCCAGGATGTCGCTCTACAACAATTTTCGCTCCAAGGATGACCTCGCGCTCGCCGCCTACGCCGCGCTCTCCGAGACAAGGCAGGAGACCGTCGACGCCGCGATCGCCGCCTCGCCGGACGCGCGCACGGGGATCCTCGCCATCTTCGATCTCGCACGGGAGCTTGCGGGTGCGCCCGCCTTCCGGGGGTGCGCCTTCCTCGATCTGGCCGCCCACTCCGGGCCGGACGACGCGCCGCTTATCGCCCTCGTGCGGCATCACAAGGCCGCGCTGCGCGACAGGTTCACGCGGCTCGCCCTGGAGTCCGGTACGCACGACGCCGATCTGCTCGGACGGCAGTTGCTCGCACTCTGGGACGGTGCGCTCAGCGATGCCTTCATCGAGGGCGACGTCGCTCCGATCGCTGCGGCGCGCGTGGCGGCGGCGCGGCTGCTGGGTCCCACCGCGTGATGCAACGCGATCCGACGCCGTGGCTCGTGGCCCTCGGCCTCTCGCTCGGGCCCGCCGTCGGCAACGGGCTCGCCCGCTTCGCCTATGGCCTGATCCTGCCAGCGATGCAGTCGGACCGCGCCTGGAACTACACCGAGGCGGGCTGGCTCAACACGGCGAACGCCGCTGGCTACCTGTTGGGTGCGATGCTGACCTTCGCCCTCGTGGATCGGTTCGGAGCGCGTCGGATCTTTGTCCTCGGCATCATCGCCACGCCGCTCGCCCTCGCCGGGTCGGCCGCCTTCGCGGAGCTCTTGCTGCAATCGGTATTCCGGATCGCTGCCGGGATCGCGGGGGCCGGCGTCTTCATCTCTGGTGGGGCGATGGCCGCGATGCTGTTTCGCGATGTTCCGGCCCGCAACGCTTTGGCGATCAGCCTCTATTTCGGGGGCGGCGGTCTGGGCATGATCGCCAGCGGCGCGGTGCTGCCGATCCTTCTCCACCGATGGGGCGATCCTGCGTGGCCCATGGCGTGGGTCTACCTTGCCGCCCTTTCGGGGCTTGCCGTGGCCCCCGCGCTCTGGGCGGCAAGGCGCTGCGCCGAACCGGCGAGCCGCGCAGGCCGCGCGGGCGTGCGGCTTCCGCTGGCCGACATGCTGTTCGGCACCCTTGCCTATTTCCTCTTCGCGGTCGGCTACATCGTCTATCTCACCTTTCTGGTGGCGCTGATGCGCGAGGGCGGCGCCAGTGCTGCGCTTGTTGCCGCCACTTGGTCGCTTCTCGGACTTGGTGTCGTTGTTGCGCCATTCCTGTGGCGCGCCGTGCTTCGGCGGAGCACCGGTGGCGGTGCGCTTGCTCTTGCGTGTCTGGCAACCGGATTGGCGACCCTGCTTCCCGTCGGTCTGCAGGACACGGCACTCACGCTCCTCCTCTCGGCCAGCGTGTTCGGCCTCTCCTTCTTCATGGCACCGACAGCCGTGACGACCTTTGCCCGCAAGAACCTGGGCCAGGACTTGTGGGGGCGGTCTGTGGGCATGTTCACGACCGTCTTCGCGCTTGGTCAGATCTTCGGCCCTGTCGTTGCAGGCAGGATCGCCGACACCACGGGCTCCTTGTCGTCGGGCATGGCGGCGGCCGGCGCGATCCTGCTGGCCGCCGCGGCGACCGCCCTGTTTCAGCGACCGCTCGCGCCGCAGTGAGATCGCGCCGGTCCGCCCCCTCAGGTGCCGAGCCTTCGCCACACGTCAAGACCGGACCAGTCGCAAAGGAAGCCGTAGGGATAGGGCGGCACGCCGGTCGCCGAAGCGTCCGTCAACGCACCCATGTCGTCCGGGTCGAGGACGAGGTCGGCGGCGCCGAGATTCGCCGCAAGCTGGTCCACCGTGCGCGCGCCGAGAAGGACCGACGCGACACCCGGACGCCCCGAAAGCCACGCCAGCGCGACATGCGCCATCGGCCGGCCGAGACGCTCGGCGATGCTCCGCACCACGTCGAGCACCGCATGCGTGCGCGGCGTGTTGCGCAGATCGTAGGCCTCGACGCCGCGATCCGGGTTCTCGCCCAGCCGCGTCGCGCCCTCGGGGCGCGCGTCGGCACGGTACTTCCCCGTCAGCCAGCCGCCGCCCAGCGGCGACCAAGGCGTGAGCCCGATCCCGTTCTCGAGCGCGCAGGGAAGCACCTCGACCTCGATCCCACGATCCAGCAGGCTGTATTGCGGCTGAAGGGCCACCGGCCGCGGCAGGCCATTCGCCTCGGCCGTGGAAACGATCTTCTGCAACTGCCAGCCGGCGACGTTCGACCAGCCGGTGTGGTGCAGCTTGCCCGCCCGCACGAGATCGCCGAGCGTGTCCAGAGTCTCGGCCACATCCGTGTGGCGGTCCCAGCCATGCACGAAGTAGAGGTCTATGGCCTCGACCTGCAGCCGCCGGAGGCTGGCCTCGACCGATCGCACCAGGGCGCGGCGCGAGGCGCCGTAGCTGCCGGGCGGCGGGGCAAAGCGCCCCTTGGTGGCGATGACGAGGTCGCCGAGGCCGCCGCGCTGTCTGCCCCAGCGTCCGATCATCTCCTCCGAGGCGCCGGCCGAGTAGACGTCGGCCGTGTCGATCAGGGTGCCCCCATGATCGACGAAGGTGTCCAGCTTCCGGTGGGCCTCGGCTTCGTCGGTCTCCACGCCGAACGTCATCGTCCCGAGCGCGAGGCGCGAGACCACGGGGCCGTTCCTGCCCAGCCCCGCCAACGGCATTGTGGCACGTTGGGCCTTGTCTGTTACCGTATCGGGCATCGCCTCACCTCCGGTCCAGCAGCGTCAGAATCTGGTAGAGCACGCGCGTCCCGAAGCCTGAGTGGCTGACGAGGAAGTCGTGCTCCGATTGGGGTCGCGCATGGCCGACGCAGCCCGTCGGGGCGTTTTCGATAGCTTTTCGTGATCTGTGCGTCATGGGTCGCTCCTGCGGATTGCGGTAGAGGTCTGCCCAAAGCTAGACGACCCGGTTAAGGTGTGGAACGACACGAAACGAAAGGGTCGTTTCATGGATGAACGGACTCGATCAGGCGTGCGGTGGGACGATCTGTCAGCCTTCCTCGCCGTGGCGCGCACCGGGGGTCTCTCGGCGGCAGCACGGGAGACCGGAGCGAGCGCGCCGACGCTGGGGCGGCGTATGCGCGCCCTCGAGCGCGCTCTGGGGCGCGAGCTTTTCGTGCGGCGCACGCACGGATACGACCTGACAGACGCGGGCCGCGCGATGGTGCACGAGCTTGAAGGCGTCGCCGGGCGGATCGAGCGGATCACCGCGCGGCCTGCCGGGGACGCCTTGCCGCTGGTGAAGCTGTCCGCGGGGACATGGACGACGCTGGTCCTCGTCCGGCGGTCGCTGGAGCTGGCGGGCGACCCGCCCGACCTCCGCATCCGCTTCCTCGCGGCCGAGGACATTCTCAGCATCGGCCGGCGCGAGGCCGCAATCGGGATCCGCAACCGGCGGCCGACCGAGGCGGGGCTCGCGGGCCGCAAGCTCGCCCGCGTCCACTTCGCAGCCTACGCCGCGCCGGGCGCCCCGCAGGACTGGATACGGGTATACGCCGACACGCCCTCGGCACGCTGGGTCGCCGCGCGCGCGGGCGACGCCACCCTGCACGAAGTCAGCCACCCGCGCCTTGCGCTCGACCTCGCGCTCGCCGGTGCCGGGCGCGTGGTTCTGCCGTCATTCATCGGGGAGGCGGAGCCGCGCCTGACCCGCGCTGGCGAGCCCATTGAGGAACTGTCCCACGACCAGTGGCTTGTCACCCATGACGACGACCGCAGGCTGCCGGAGGTCCGCAGGGCGATCGACCGGGTGTGCCGCATTCTCGGATAGGGCCCATGCCGAGTGCCGCAGGACGGTGCGCCGGCGATCGCTGTCCCTTTCGCAGACCCGGCCGAACGGCGTGGCCAGTCTGCTAGACGATCCTTTGTTCCAGCTCGGCCGGATCGGAAACGTCGACATGCCAGAAGGCCTGTGCCTCCGGTCCGATCCTTTCCAGTACGCGGTCGAGGTCGCGTTGGTCCAGGCTGCGCCGCAAGGCCCATGCCGTCGCTTCGATGGCGTTGTCCGGGGTCAGGTTGTGATTGACCCGCACCTGCTGCGCTTCCCGCGTCATCTCGGCGCGATCGGTGAACGGCTCGGGCGGGTCGGCGACCGACCAGTCCTTCACGAAGATCGCCCTCGGCACGCTCGGCAGGACGCTGGCAAAGTCCAGCCCCTGCTGTGCAGTAAGGCGCTTGCGGAAAACCTGGAACACAGCGTCCACCGCCGTGTAGGTCATGTTGTCGGAGTCGAGGCTCATGCGCTCCTTCGCATCGTCGAGGAACGCGCGGAATTCGCGACTGGCATGGCGATAGGTCCAGGGCATCGGCATCGTGTAATCTCCTTCGCTGTGCACTCCTTTTCAGTTAGTCGGGCGAAGGCCCGTCTTGAAGTTCAGCGGACTATTGGATCTGCGCAGGGCAGGTAGCGCGCTCTTGGGCGAATGATGCTTCCGTTCTCCGCCTGCTCGATGGCATGTGCGATCCAACCGGTCATTCGGCCGATGGCGAAAATCAGGAACGCTGCATCCTCCGGCCAGCGATGCACTTCGACCAGGACCGCCAGTGCGGCGTCGATATTGGGCCGTTGACCGACGCGCTTCGCCACGCTTTCCATTGCCAGGAGCGAGGGCTCGAAGGGGTCCAGATCTTCCAGCAGACAGGCGGCACGCGGATCGCCCTCCGGATAGAGCGGGTGGCCGAAGCCGTATCCGTATGCGGATGTCTCTCCCGCGTCCGCGAGGAATGCCTCGAGCGCCGCCTCGGATGTCGATGCTGCTCGAATGGCTTCAGAGGCTCTCCGACACACGCCACCATGAAGGGGTCCGGAGAGCGTCGCGAGACCCGCAAGCAGGGACGCGGGCAAGGAGGCTCCGGTGGAGGCGCAGACCCGCACGGCGAAGGTCGACGGATTGAGCTCGTGATCGCTGAGAAGAACGAGCGCCCGACGCACCGCTTCGGCGGACCTGTCGTTCAGGCCCCACGCGGCCTTCAGGCGCGCATGCGCAGGCCCGTTTCGTCGTTCGCCGAGCAAGGCGTCTACGAAACCCGTCAGCAGACGCATCCCGTCTAGGGCATGGGCTTGTCGATCCCGACCCATCACCGGTTCGGATGCATCGCTCTCCTCTGCGAGATAGTGCAGCGCCCGATTTAGCGGCGTGTCACCCGGGGGGATCGGGCTCTCAATGGATGGCGCCAAGAACTGCGCAGCCCTGTAATGATGGGCGGCAATGTCTTCGAGGCTCATCGAGGCCGCGCAATCGCAGGCGTTCATCGCGCCGAAGTAAAGCTCACCGTCTCGCACACCGGACACCGAGGTCGCAAGAACCGGGTCGCCCCACCGGATCGCGCCTGCAGCCACATAAGCGCGCGCCCTTGGGCGGCTGCTTCGCCTTGCCAGCGCCTCGACATCGGCGCGGGAGTACAGACTTCGCCTCGCGTCCGCCGCATCGGCGCAGGTCCTCACCATCTTGCGGCTGACGTAGGCATAGAGCGTTTGCCGGCGCACGCCGAGGATCTTGCAAGCGCTTGAGGAGTCGACCCAATCCGAAGAAGTCATGTTGATTTTCTTTATCAAGATTGCCGATCCGTCAATTCACCCGTCTGCTGGCGCCCGAAAAGTCTGGAGGCAGCGATGAACATAGAAATGGAGCAGGAAATCGCGGTAGCGCTCGGTCCGGAGATGACGCCGTCGATCACGGTGCGCGAGGTGTCGCCGGCGAGCCTTGCATCCTGGTTCGCCGTGTCGGATCTGGCCGTCGCGAGCATGCGGGCGGCGGCCTGCGAGATGGCGGATTTCATCGGCGCGACTCATGTCGAGATCGACCGGCGCCTTGCGCTGATGTGGTTCGGGATGACGCTCAGGCCGGAGGGATGGACCATTCCCGGAACCTGGGAGGCGATCGCCGGCGACTACGAGGCCCGTGACGGCTGGATCAAGCTGCACACGAACGTCCCGCGCCATCGCATCGCAGCCCTCGAGGCTCTGGGCTGCGAAGCGACCCGGGATGCGGTCGCCGAAGCGGTCGCGGGCTGGCGGAAGACGGAGCTCGAAGATGCCGTGATCGCGGCGGGCGGCGCGGCGGCGGCCATGCACAGCCTCTCGGACTGGTCCCGCCATCCGCAAGGCATGGCTGTGGCCCGCGAGCCCCTGATTGCCTGGCGGCAGGTCGGGAGCGAAGCGGCCCCCGCCCGGATACGCGGTCTGCGCGTCCTCGACCTGACGCGGGTGCTGGCCGGCCCCGTCGCAACCCGCTTCCTTGCCGGGTTCGGCGCGGATGTCCTGCGCATCGATCCTCCCGGCTGGAACGAAGCCAACGTCGAACCTGAGGTGACGTTGGGCAAGCGGCTCGCCGGGCTCGACCTGCGTCGTACGGAGGACCGCAGCACCTTCGAGCGCCAGTTGAAGGGCGCGGATGTGCTCGTGCATGGATACCGTCCCGGGGCGCTGGCCCGCTTGGGTTACGACGAGCAGCGACTGAGAAGCATCGCACCGCATGTGATCGAGTTGACGCTCGACGCTTACGGCTGGAGTGGCCCTTGGGCGGGGCGGCGGGGCTTCGACAGCCTTGTGCAGATGAGCAGCGGGATTGCCGACGAAGGCATGCGCCGAGCCGGCGCGTCGCAGCCAGTGCCGTTGCCGGTTCAGGCGCTGGACCACGCCACCGGGTACCTGATGGCCGCGGCCATCCTACGCGCGTTGAGGATAAGGCGGGAGACAGGCGACGTGCTGTCAGCCCGGCTGTCGCTGGCGCGGACAGCCCGACTCCTCTTGTCCGCGGGCGTCGCAGAGCCGGCGGGCGACATGCCCCCAGAAGATCCGTCCGATCTCGCGCCCGAGAAGGAGGCGACCGGGTGGGGCCCCGCGCGGCGCCTCCGTTTCCCGGTGTCGATTGGCGGACACCGCCCGCGCTGGCCTCATCCAGCCGGTCCGCTCCGCAGGGATGAGCCAATCTGGTGAGATGCATCGGCATTCGGTGACCTTCGACGTCGTCGTCGCAGCGTCGGTGTTCTTCCCGTCGATCCAGCATGTCATGGCGCGAAGGGGACGGACCTAATGCGCAGGAAACGGGTCGAACCGACTTGTGCGTCTGTGTCACCTTCCTTTCCGAAGCCGGACCTGGATCGGAAAGGGAATGAGCCAGTGTCGTCACGAACTACCTGCCTAGGCTCCATGAGCGCAGACGAAATGCGTTGGAACGCCATTCAGCGCTGCGATGTCCGGGCTGCCGGCACTTTCGTCTACGGCCGCGTGGCGGAAGGAACCTATCACTCTCCGATCTGCCGGAGGCGACCGAGATATCGCGCGGAGATCATGTTCTTTGACACTGCCGAAATTGCGCGCGAAGCGGGATGGACTCCGTGCAGCGAATGCCACCCCGACCAAGCCGGCTGGCTCGTTGCGGCCAGTCGCTGGATGTGAAGAGCACATCTCCGCTGGGAGTATTCATGCAACGGTTCATGGCAGAGCGGGCGGGGCGATACCGGCGAGCGGCCCATGTTGCGGCCTCGCGTGCCGCTCGCGGGCGCCGCTCTCGCGTAGGTGCCTGCGGCCGGGTAGTCCCGATGACAGGCAGAGGGTAATCGACCTTGCCATCGCCGCCTGGACGCCGGTCTTCGCCAAGACCCGTCGCGATGTGCCGCGGTTCGTCTACGACACCTTCTACCCGGACGGATGGGAGGCGAGACAGAAAGCCGATGTCGCGACGCTGCTCGACAGCGAACCGCAAAACATCTGGCTGGCCCGGCATGGCGAAGAGACATTTGGGTTCATCGGCATCCGGATCCATGCCGAGGACAGGATGGGGGAAATCTACATCCTCGCCGTCGCGCCCGCGCATCAAGGGGCGGGGATCGGCACGCGCCTCATGCATTTCGCCGAAGACCGCATGCGCACGAGCGGGATGCGAATGATCATGGTCGAAACGATCGGAGACTCTGGCCATGAACCCGCGCGGCGAGCCTACGAAGCCTTCGGCTTCGAGCCTTGGCCCGTGGCCCGGTACTTCAAGGAGATATGAAGACCTCGTCGCCTTGCGGCTTCCGCTCATCCGCCCGGAGAGAATGTTCCTACATGCTGATGCGGCCTCTCGCTGTGGTCCCGGGTCCCTGTTCCAACGCCTGCGCAGGCCCATAGCGAATATTCTGCGCAAGTCGTGGGCTAGGCCAAACCGACTTAACTGTAAGCCTCGACGCCAACACTATACAGGGAGTTGTAGACTGGTGGAGATCTGCCTACCGCACATCGGCAGCCTTGTTCTACTGATCGCTGGCGGGGAACTCCTTGTCCGTGGTGCTTTTCACATCGCCGCGCGGTTCAGGTGCTACCAGCGATCAGCGCAGAATGTCGCCACGCTCACGTCGCGGGTCCCAGTCCCTTCAGGATAGCTTCGATGACCCGCAGGAGAGCCGCATGGTCGTGGCCGCCTTCGATGGCCAGTGCCGCGCGGTCGAAGAGGGCGCTGAGGAGCACCGCGAGCGCTTCTTGCGGGAGCTGGTCGATCTCACCGGAGGCAGCCGCAGCCGCGAGCCCGTCCCTCAGGGTCCGGGCGGCGTGCTGCGCGTCGAGAACATCCATCTCGTCGCGACCCAGAACGGACGGACCCTCCACGAGAAGGAGGCGAGTCCGGCCGGGCGCCTGCATGGCGGCGAGATAGGCTTTCGCTCCGGCGAGCAGCGCATCGCGCGCGGACTGGAGTCCGGCGCTGTCCGCCTCGATGTCTGCGGCGACAGCGGCCGCTTCGTCCTCGACCACCGCGCGGAAAAGCGCCTGCTTGTCGCTGAAGTGATGGTAGAGGGCGCCGCGCGTGGCATCGGCTGCCGCGACGATCTCGGGCGTGCTGGTTCCCGCATACCCTTTTTCGGCGAACAGCCGACGGGCCGCGGCGAGCAGACGGGCCCGCATCTCTGCACTGCGCTGCGGATTGGATCGTCGGGAGGATTCAGCTTGCATGCAGTCTGCCTGTTTGTTAGTGAGGTGGTTACATACAGACAGTATGTTTCTGGACGAGGAAAGACAATCCATGCAGTGCAAGAGCTACTATCCCGTGCTGATGACCCCGGACGTCGCGGCGACCGCCACGTTCTGGTGCGACCATTTCCGCTTCGAGCGGCTTTTCGAGGCGGACTGGTACGTCCACCTGCAGAGCCGGGAGAGTCCGTCGGTGGCCCTCGCGGTCCTGGAGCAAAGCCACGAAACGGTCCCGGCACCGGGTCGCGATCGAACGGCTACTGGCCTGCTGATCAATTTCGAGGTCGAGGACGTCGATGCCGAGTATGCGCGCGCGAAGGCGGCGGGCCTGCCCATCCTGCTCGACCTCCGCGACGAGGACTTCGGTCAGCGGCATTTCATCACGACCGACCCTAACGGCGTGCTGATCGATGTGATCACGCCGATCACGCCCTCGGCGGAGTATGCCGCCCAGTATGCGGCGGGAGTTGCGCCGGAGTGAGCCAAGGCTCGGGCCGCATCATCGGGCAACGCCTCAGATCATCTCGTAGAAGGACAGCTGGTTGCCGAACGGGTCCCGGAACTCGAAATAGCGCACCGCGTCCGGCACCAGTTCGATCTCGCCCACCGCGCAGCCCAAGGCGACGACACGCAAGTGGCATGCCTCGATATCGTCCGTCTCGAGACGCAGCACGGACGGGTTGAGAGCCGCAGCTTCGGCCACGAAGAGCTGCAGCCAGCATGCCGGCATGATCTGAAGTTCCCGAACGCCCGGGGCTGGAGAAGTTTCTTCGACGTCGCCGAGGAGGTCGCGATACCAAGCCGAGGCGACGTCCAGATCCGGCACCGGAACACCAATGGTGACGCTCTTGCAGGAGTCCATGGATCATGCTCCTTCGAACCGAGACCAAGTTCCAATGCGCCGGCTGCCACGGCGCAACGCGGTGATACGGAGAGCTGGGCGCCGCCTCATCCGCCCAGTCCCAACGCCGGAAACAGGATCATCGCATTACCCAGGCCATGCAGCAGCATGCAGGCCGGCAAGTTCCGCCGCCACAGGTAGAGCGCATAGATCAGCACGACGTTCACCCCCTGAGAGAGCAGCCAGTGCGGCCCGAAGAACGCCAGATGCGGCGCGACGAAGAGCACGAGGCTGATAGCGGTCGCGAGCCAGGCGTGACCCGTCAGCGCGCACAATCGCTCGATCGGATATCCGCGGTACAGCACCTCTTCCGTCACGGCGGTCGTCACGATCAGCCCGATCAGGACCGGCAGGGGCAGGCCGAGCAGACGTTCCATGCCGTCCGATGCTGGCGGGGGAAACAGGGAAGCCAGGACCGACGACGCCGCGGTCGCGACCGCGAAGAATGCGACGGCCCAGCCGAGATCGGCAGCCGAGGGCCAACGCAGCCCAAACGAGTCCATGCCGCGCCTTTCGATCATCAGGACAAAGACGAGCAGGGCACCGACCGCCAACCAGTTCCACAGCAGCACCGACTGCGGGCCGGCGAAGAAGGCGGACTCTCGGCCCGTGAGATGCACCAGCCGGTTCGAGAAAAGCGGAGACCAGGCGATCAAGAGACCGGCGACAGTCAGTGATGCCGTCCTGCGCCTTCCTGCCCGAAGCTTCCTGTCTCCCTGATCTGGCACAGATATCCCCCGGTTCTGTCGCCGGATGAGCGGCATCTGCCTCAAACCGGGAGTGCTTCTCGTTGCGCTTCCGGATCCGAACCAAAGATCGCTCTCCCGCCATCGACCGGAATGTTGGCCCCGGTGATGAACGCGCTAGCGTCGGAGAGCAGGAATGCAACCGTGGCCGCGACCTCCTCGATCCTACCCACAGGGCCGAGAGCGTGGAGCCTCGCCATCTGGGTCGGGATCTCGTCAGCCTGTCGGGCGATGAGGCGTCGATAGCGTTCGGTCTCGATCGTGCCGAGCGAGAGGGCATTGGCGCGAACTCCGTTCGAGCCGTAGTCCACCGCCAGCGATCGGGTCACCGCCTCGACCGCGGACTTTGCCGTCGCGTAGGCCATGCAGCCCCTGACCGGACGAGCGGCCTGATGGGAGGAGATGTTGACGATGCTGCCCGCAATCCCGTGCCGGAGAAAGCTTCGGACCGCGGTCCGGGATCCGGTCAGGCAGGGCGCCAGATTTCTGGTAACGGCATCGAGCAGCGCCTGCGCCGGTTCCTCATGCAGCCACGTGTCCTCGAAAACTGAGGCATTGTTGACCCATCCGGTCAGCGGTCCCCATGCGCGCGCCCTGTCCGCCGCCGTTTCGGCAACCGCCTCGTCGGCCGCATCCCCATGCACGACGGCCATTGCGCCTTCCGGAGGGTCATCTGCCGGCGCAGCAGTATCCAGAACCACCACACCGAAACCCTCTGCGACCAGATGGGTCGCGATGCCCAAGCCGATCCCGCGAGCCCCGCCGGTCACCACTACCGAACCTTTCATTGCCGCAACCCCTCCCACTCCTGCATGTCTCACATCCACGGGTCGCTCTGACGGCCAGAGCCGTTCAAGCCCCGCCGCCGGTCTCGCAGACAAGGAGGACGGTGCCCGCAGGGTCGGAGGTCCAGTGACCCTTCATGCCATCGAGAGGTTCCAGCTCGTCTCGCTTCGGGCTTCCCAGCTGTTCCAGCGCTGATGCCGCATCGTCCGTGCGCAGTTCCAGCCAGACGTCGATCTGGCTCTGCCGGGCGACGCGGTCGACCCACAGTGTCATCTCGCCGAACTCGAAGACGACGCTGTCTTCGGTCCGCTTCACTTCCCGCAGGCCCACCCTGTCGCGGTAGAATGCGACCGTCTCGTCCCATCTGTAGAGCGGTACCTTGATGGCGATGTTCGATCCGGGCTTCAGCATCCGTCTGTTCTCCTCCTGCTGCTGTACTCAGATATCTCGGCCGAGCGGGTCTCCGTCACGCGCCGGCCGACCGCGTCGCGTGCGTCAATCGGGATCCGGTTCGTCGCGCACGCGGCTGGCCGTGGCCGGAAAGACATCGAAGAGGGGCGCGCCGGTCATGCCTTCCGTCAGCGCCATCACGAGCACTTCGCCTTGGTCGGGATACTCCACCACATCCGGGGTGGCGATCGTGCCGATCATCAGATGCCGCGTGGGCGCCCCGGTCCGGTTGATCGTCTGATGCGCCGCCTGCGCGCCGGGCGGGAACAGCGCAACGTCGCCGGGCGCGATATCCCGCTCGCCATCCCGCGTGCGCAGGGTGATGGTCCCCTGCAGCACCACCAGCATCTCCTCCGCGCCGTGGTGACAGTGATGGAGCCCGCCGGTCGCCCCCGGCGGCAGTTCGTAGAGCGTTGTAGCCATCTGCGTGCCGCGCAGCACGCGCCGACTGAGCGCGCCCCCGCCCCAGGGCTCGCTTCCGTCGCTGTCCCAGTCGGCGCCGTCGAGGCTCCCGAACAAGGCCTTGCGGTCGATTGGGTCAAATGTCACGCTCGCGCCCGTCCGGATGCGCGGTCCGACATCTCGGGCTCGACGATGGGCCAGTACGTACCGAACGCCCACAGATTTCCCTCCGGGTCCCGGCAGGTGAACTCGCGGCTGTTGTGGTCGGTGTCGCGCAGCGGCTGGACGATGACTGCGCCCGCCTTCTTTGCCCGCGCATGCGCCGCGTCCGCATCCGCGACTGCGATGTAGATCGCGTCGGTCCGGCGGCTGTCGGGGTTGCCGACAAGCCGGCCATATTCATCGTCCTTGGCCTGACCGATCATGATGATTGATGAGCCAAGGTGAAGCTCGGCATGCGCGATCGCATCGCCGTCGCGATAGACCGCATGCTCGTTGAAGCCGAAGGCCTTCTTGAGCCAGTCCAGCATCCTGCCGGAATCACGGAAGCGCAGGGTCGGAAATATACAGGGTGCGTCGGTCATTCGCCTTTCCTCCAGATGTGATGGAGGAGACGTTACTTCAGCGCTGCGACGCGTTCTTGAACGAAAGTCGCCTCCGCGCCCGTGAATCCGCCAGCTTACTGACAGATCAAGGCCCGCGGCGACATCCCGCCCAGAGACTGGAACTCGCGGGTCATGTGCGCCTGGTCGGCATAGCCGCTTGCGGCGGCGATATCCGCGAGGTCGGCCCGTTTTCCCGCCAAGTGGGCCATCCTCAGACTGCGCTGAAAGCGCAGGATCCGCGAGACCGTTTTCGGCCTGAGGCCGATCTCGTGCCGAAACTGACGCGAAAGGTGTTTGCGGCTGACATCCAGTTCCGCTGCCAGTCGCTCGACCCGCAGGCACGGTCCGGCCCGCACCATGCAGCGCCAGGCGGCCGCGACCAGGGGGGAAGGCGCATGCGTGAAGCGCCCGTGCAGATATCGCTCGACCAGGGCGAACCGCACTTGCCAGTTGTCGGTGGCGCAGAGATCGTCGCGCAGCTGTCGCACCTGCGGGCCGAGCAATGCATCGGCCGGTACCAGCCGTGTGACGATCTCCGACAGCGGAAGTCCGAGGAACGCACGGGCGCCGAGCGGAGTGAAATCGATCTGAATACATTCCGAGTCGCCGGTCGAGCCGATCCGGACGGGCCCCGAGGTGAGACCGGCAACGAAGTCCGTGCACTCCTCCCCTCCGTCGGGGCCCGTCGACAGCGAGATGGTGAACCCACTGCGGAAACTGATGATGAGCGGAACCACGAGGGAGGCCGGCTCCGACTGAACCGACGCCTTGCCGGAGCGCTCGCTGTAGCCGGTGATCCCCGCGACGAGGTCGCCCATCCAGCCCGGACAGGAACGGTTGCGGATCAGGAGAGCACTGCCGGTCATTCGAGAAAGAGTAACCTGTCGCGGGTCGCCACTCAATTCGCAGTTCAGTCCGTCGATTCCCCCGGTTGGACTATCTATCTGCGTAGAACCGCGCCGAGCTTCCACTTTCGGCCGGAGAAGACCGCCAGACGAGTCTCCGTCATTTCGAACGATCCCTTAGGGCGTTCTACGACGAGTGCAATGCTGCCAGTCGGTCTCGTGCCCGGCGAGGTCATCGTGCATTAGTCTGCAGGCTGGACACCGGACGACCACCAAAAGGCATGGTCGGCAGAACGGTGGCGAAGTCCATCGTCGCAGAACGCGTTGTGAGCACCGGTTCGTGGACCCGGTCGATGACCTGACCCTGGTCGTGCTGACCAACACCTCGACCGCCGGCGTCATCGGCGACTTCCCGGCGCAGGTCCGGGATGCGATCTATGGCACCGCGGCGGCAAACAGCAACTGACACGCGATGCCTCGCGCGGCGACAGGAGGCGCCGACGCAACCTCGGATCGGTCACGCCACCGACGGCCGGCACTGGAGAGGAAGAGACTCATGCAGAGATTGACTGGAAAGATCGCGCTGGTGATCGGGGCGGCCCGCGGAATCGGCGCCGTGATCGCGGAGGCCTACTCCGCCGAGGGCGCCCAGGTCTGGGTGACGGACATCGACCTCGCTTTTGCCAACTCGATGGCCGAGCGGATCGGGCGCGGTGCGCGGGCCCTTTAACTCGATGTCCGCCGCGAGCCGGACTGGCAGGTGGCGATGACCGGGGTTGCTGGAGACGCACGCCGCCTACATGACCTGCACGGAGATCACCATTGATGGCGGCATACTCGCGGGGTCCGCTGCAACGGTGGTGCCGGATGTCGCGTGAGATAACGGATCGCGATTGACGCCCGCCTGACGCGCACGTGCCACATGAAAGAGCTGATCCCTGGGATCTTGTGAAACCACCACTTAGCGCTTGGAGACGGAGGTGTGAATCCCGGAGACAAAGTGGGCCACGGAAGCGGTCGGATGCACTGACCGCCGCGGAGTAAAATTCCGCCACGCTTACGCCTGAGGCGAACGAGCTGAAGGCGGGGAGATGTATTCTGTGGAACTCTATGCGCGTGTGCGGCGAGCATGCCATGTCGAGGGGCTGAGCGAGCGAGAGGCGGCCCGGCTGTTCGGGATCGACCGCAAGACGGTATCAAAGATCCTGAAGCACTCGGTGCCCCCTGGATACCGCCGGTCGAAGCCGCCGGCACGGCCGAAGCTTGACCCGTTCATTCCGATCATCGACCAGATCCTCGAGGCGGACCGGGCTCTTCCGAAGAAGCAGCGGCACACGGCGCAGCGGATCTTCGAGCGCCTGCGCGACGAGTACGGCTTCAGCGGCGGCATCACCATCGTCACCGACTACATCCGGGAGAAGAAGCGCCGGACCCGGGAGGTGTTCGTGCCCCTGTCGCATCCGCCGGGCCACGCCCAGGTCGATTTCGGCGAGGCCCTCGGCGAGATTGGCGGGGTCCAGCGCAAGCTGCACTACTTCGCGATGGCGTTCCCGCACTCGGATGCGTTCTTCATCAAGGCCTACCCTGCCGAGACGACCGAGGCGTTCTGCGACGGGCACGTCTCGGCCTTCGCCTTCTTCGGTGGGGTGCCGCTGTCGATCCTCTATGACAATACCACCCTCGCGGTGGCGAAGATCCTGGGCGATGGGACCCGCAAGCGCACCCGCACCTTCTCGGAACTGCAGTCGCACTATCTCTTCGAGGACCGGTTTGGCCGCCCGTGCAAGGGCAATGACAAGGGCAACGTCGAGGGCGTGATCGGCTTTGGCCGACGGAACTTCCTCGTGCCGATGCCCCGGTTCGAGAACTTCGAGGCGCTGAACGCCTCGTTGGAAGAGCAATGCCTCAAGCGCCAGGACGCGGTCCTGCGAGGGCATTCCGAGACGATCGGAGAGCGGCTGCTGCGGGACCTCGACGCGCTGATGGTGCTGCCGCCGGCGCCCTACGACGCCTGCGAGAAGATGAGCACCCGTGCCACCTCGATCTCGATGGTGCGCTACCGCGGCAACGACTACTCGGTGCCGGTCGCCTACGCCCATCACGAGGTCCAGGTCCGCGGCTATGTCGGCGAAGTCGTGATCGGTGCCGGAACCGAAGTGATCGCCCGGCACCGGCGATCCTACGAGAAGGCCGACATGGTCTTCGACCCGCTGCACTTCCTGCCGCTCCTCGAGCAGAAGATAGGCGCCCTGGACCAGGCCGCGCCGCTCCAGGGCTGGGAGTTGCCCGAGGCGTTCGCCACGTTGCGCCGGTTGCTCGAGGCGCGGATGGGCAAGGCGGGCAAGCGCGAGTACGTGCAGGTCCTGCGGCTCTTCGAGACCTTCGAGATGGATCATGTCCACGGCGCCGTGCGCCAGGCTCTCGACCTCGGCGCCATCGGCTACGATGCGATCAAGCACCTGGTGCTGTGCCGCGTCGAGCGGCGGCCGCCCCGGCTCGATCTCGACTGCTATCCCTACCTGCCGCGGGCGCGGGTCGAGACGACCCGGCCGTCGAGCTACCTCAGCCTGATGTCCGGGACGGCGGCATGAGCGACACGCCGCAGGTGCTGCTGCAGCACCATCTGAGGAAGCTCAAGCTGCCGACCTTCCAGTCCGAGCACTCCAAGCTCGCCCGCCAGTGCGCGGCTGAGGGCAAGGATCACGTCCAGTACCTGCTGCGGCTCTGCGAACTCGAGTTGATCGAGCGGGAACGCCGGATGATCGAGCGCCGCATCAAGGCGGCGAAGTTCCCGGCAACCAAGAGCCTCGACAGCTTCGACTTCACGGCGATCCCCTCCCTCAACAAGGTGCTGACCATGGAGCTGGCACGGGGCGAGTTCATCGATCGCCGCGAGAACGTCATGACGCTCGGCCCATCGGGGACAGGCAAGACCCACATCGCCCTCGGCCTCGGCCTTGCCGCCTGCCAGAAGGGGCGCAAGGTGGGCTTCACGACCGCGGCAGCTCTCGTCCACGAGCTGATCGAGGCCGTAGACGATCGCCGGCTCCAGCGCCTGCAGAAGAGCCTCGCCGCGAATGATCTCTTGATCATCGACGAGCTGGGCTTCGTTCCCCTGAGCAAGACCGGCGCCGAGCTGCTCTTCGAGGTCATCTCCCAGCGCTACGAGCGCGGCTCCATCATCATCACCTCGAACCTGCCTTTCGACGAGTGGACCGAGATCTTCGGCTCGGAACGCCTGACAGGCGCGATCCTCGACCGCTTGACCCACCACGTCCACATCCTCGAGATGAACGGCGAGAGCTTCAGGCTCCGCCAGAGCCGCAAGACGAAATCCTGAGACGACGCCACCGCGGTTCCACAGAACTGGCCTTCGGCCAGTGCGCCTTGGCACGCGTCAGGCACGTGGGGTCCACGCGCGCCAAGGCGCATGCCGAACCCGCCGCCATGGCCCAGTATCACGCCGGGAACTGGCCCCATTTTCGTCCGGGATTGACACGGAGGTTGCTATCTTCCCCTGACTGTCTTCGGGCGTGGTGATTACCTCGTTCGAGGCAGAAGAAGTGTGGTGGCGATCGCATAGTTGTCAGTTCAATCTGGGCTTCATGTAGTGGAGAACGTCCGATCCCGGTCCCGTCCCCTCCGCCACTTTCCCCGCGCGACAGCGTTGTCCCGAACCGGTTGCGGCGGTCTTTCGGGGTTGATCTTCACCGAACCTGGCAAAGGCGCGGTCCGGTTCAGGGCGCCATGGCCCAGACCATGGGACAGGGATCATGCAGGCGGGCGTCCGAGCGCCGACCGGTGACGCGCGTCACCTGGCCGTTGCGCATCGGTTTCCCGTCGCGATGGCGCGCGCTCCCGCCGGCCATTCGCCAGCCAGGTCGCTGATCGCGGACGGCATTCAGACTGCCTTGACCAACCTGAGCGCATCGTAGATCGCGGCATGGGTGTTGCGCGCGGCCACGGCGTCACCGATGCGGAACAGCTGGTAGGCGCCTTCGGCGTTCCGGCGTATGTCCTGCGGCGCGCCGGCGATCAGCGCGTCGTAATCCACTTCGCCCAGGTTGACCGATCCGGGGCGCAGGTCGAAATAGAGATCGTCCAGCGGCCGGGTGCCGTGGTTGACGACGACCTGATCGACGTCCCGTTCCCGCGTCACGCCGCCGTAATCGCTGCCGATCGTCGCCACGAGGCGGTTGCCGTCGCGCCGCACCGCGTCCAGTTTCCAGGTCACGGTGAAGGTCACGTCGTGCTGCTGCAATACGCGCATCGACGGGGTCAGCGACATCGCCATGACCTCGGGGGCGAAGGACCGGTCGCGGGTCATGATCTCGACCCGGGCGCCGGTCGCGGCGATGGTTTCGGCGGCCTGCAGCGCGGCGTAATCGCCGGCATCGTCGTAGATCAGCACATGGTGCCCGGGCGCCACGTCGCCGGACAGGATGTCCCAGGTCGACACCACCAGGTCGTCGCCGGTCGCCAGCACCTCGGTATGGGGCAGGCCGCCGGTGGCGATGATGACCACGTCGGGCGCCTCGGCGCGGACGGTCTCGGCATCGGCGTAGCTGTTGAAGCGAAAGCCGACGCCCATCCGCTCGCATTCGGCCTGGCGCCACTGGATCAGCTGCATCATCTCGGCCCGGCGCGGGGTCCGGGCGGTCAGGCGGACCTGGCCGCCGGGATCCTTCGCCGCCTCGTGCACGATCACCTCGTGACCGCGCGCCGCGGCGACCCGGGCGGCCTCCAGCCCCGCCGGCCCGGCGCCGATTATCAGCACCCGCCGCTGCCGGTCGGCCGGCGGCACCGTGTGCGGCTGTTCCAGTTCGCGGCCCGTGGCCGGGTTGTGCAGGCACAGCGCCATGCCGCCCTGGTAGATCCGGTCGAGACAGTAATTCGCCCCCACGCAAGGCCGGATGCGGTCCTCTTGGCCGCGCATGACCTTGGCCACGATATGCGGATCGGCCATGTGGGCGCGGGTCATGCCGACCATGTCCAGCTTGCCGCTGGCGATGGCATGGCGCGCGGTGGCCACGTCCTGGATCTTGGCGGCGTGAAAGGTGGGAAACCGGGTCGCGGCGCGGATGTCGCCGGCGAAGTCCAGATGCGGGGCGCTGGCCATGCCCTGGACCGGGATCAGGTCGGTCAGGCCGGGATCGGTGTCGATATGGCCGCGCACGACGTTCAGGAAATCGACCATCCCGCTGTCCTTGAGCCGGTGCGAGATCGCCATGCCCTCGGCCGCGTCGATCCCGCCGGGCTGGCATTCGTCGCCGGCATAGCGCACGCCGACGATGAAATCGGGGCCGACCCGGTCGCGGATCGCCGCCAGCGTGTCGATCATGAAGCGCATCCGGCTGTCCAGGCTGGCGCGCCCGTATGGCCCGTCCAGCGCGTTGGTCAACGGCGAGACGAACTGCTCCATCAGGTGGCCATAGGCTTCCAGCTCGATCCCGTCGAGCCCGGCCGCCTGCATTCGTTCGGCCGCGTCGGCATAGTCGCGGATGATGCGGGCGATGTCCCAATCCTCGGCCATCTTGGGAAAGGCGCGATGGGCCGGTTCGCGTTCATGGCCGGCCGACACCACCGGCAGCCAGTCGGCCTTGTCCCAGCGCGTGCGGCGGCCCAGATGGGTCAGCTGGATCATCACCGCGCAGCCATGATCGTGGCATTCGTCGGTCAGCCGCTTCATCCAGCCGACGACCTCGTCCTGCCAGGCCAGCACGTTGTTGAACACCGGCGGGCTGTCGCGCGACACGCTGGCCGACCCGGCGGTCATGGTCAGCGCCACACCGGCCCGCGCCCGTTCCACGTGATAGGCGCGGTAGCGGTCCTTGGGCATCCCGTCCTCGGGATAGGCCGGTTCGTGGCTGGAGATCATCAACCGGTTCTTCAGCGTCAGGTGCTTGAGCGTATAGGGCTGCAGAAGCGGGTCGGACGTCATCTTGATCTCCCTTTGCGGGCCAGCGGTTCGCCGGGATGTTCACAAGTGTCAAGTAAAGGTTCACCGGTGTCAATTCCTTCGTTGCCCGTCCCCGGTCGGCGCCCTATGGTCGGGCCATGGACAGGGCAGTGACAGCGGATCGACGGGGCTGGCGCGGATCGCGCGCGCTGTGGCTGGAGGCGGCCCGCGCGGCGTTTCTTGACGGCGGGGTCGACGCGGTGAAGGTTCAGCCGCTGGCCAGCCGGCTCAACCTGTCGCGCACCAGTTTCTACTGGTTCTTCGCCGACCGTGCCGCGCTTCTCGACGCGCTGCTGCAGGATTGGGAGGCGACCAATACCGGCGCCCTGGTCGCCGGCTGCACGGCCTATGCCGATACCATCGCCGAGGCGGTGCTGAACGTCATCAGCGTCTTTCTGGACGAAACCCGGTTTCAACCCCGCTACGACATGGCGGTGCGCGGCTGGGCCCACCGGTCCGCGGCGGTCAGCGCCCGGGCGACGGCGGCGGACGAGGCCCGGCTGGCGGCGATCCGGGCGATGTTCGCGCGGTTCGGCTATGTGCAGGCCGAGGCCGATGTGCGGGCGCGCACGATCTACCTTGTCCAGGTCGGCTATATCTCGCTGCAGACGCGCGAAAGCCTGGAGGCGCGGCTGGCCCGCATTCCGGCCTATGTAAAGACCTTTTGCGGCCAGGCGCCGACGGCGGCCGAACTGGCCCGGTTCCATGCCCGCCACGGGGTCGACCCGACCGGGGCACCGGGATGATCCCCGCGTCGGGCGGCGGTCAGGGCTGGCGTTGCTCCATGGCGTTTTCCCATTCGGTCAGAAAGGCCCGTCGGTTCAGCGGGTCGAGATAGACCATCAGCGCCGGACCCAGCCGGATCGGGCCAAAGCCTGTCGTGGTTCCGGCATCGGGCTGGCCCAGGGGGGGCAGCGGCCAGTCGCCGGGTTCGTCGCGCAGGCCAAGCCGGGTCAGCATGTCGATCAGCGCCCCGGCGGCCTCGACCTCTTCGGCGGTGGCCGGGATGATCGCGGTGCGCAGCATCACGTTGCCGAAATCCTGCATCCGCAGGATCTGCAGCCGCCCGCCGCTTTCGCGCGCCAGCCGGTCGGTCGCATAGCTGCCCAGCACGTTGTAGGCCAGCGCCAGCCGCCCCGCCGAGACATCGTCGATCATCTGCCCCGAACAGCAGTAAAGCTGCGGGTCGAGCCGGCCCATCACCTCGGTCAGGCGCCAATAGGCATCCGTCGCACGATCTTCCTGGGTCGCATACAGGTAGCCCAGGCCGCTGTCGCGCACATCATAGGTGCCGATCGCGCCGCGGAACCTGTCGGGATGATCGCGCAGCAGCGAAATCAGATCCTGCCGTGTCCGGGGCAGGGGAAGCCCCTCCAGCCGTTCGGTCGACAGCACCACCACGGCCGGTTCGGCGGTAAAGGCAAAGATCAGGTCGCGCCAGCGCGCCCAGTCGGGCAAGGCCGCGGTCGCGTCGGACCGGTAGCGCCGCGCAAGACCGTCATTGGCCAGCTGGAACTGCAGGTCCATGGCCGAGGACAGGGCCAGGTCATAGACCGCGCCGTCGCGGATCGCGCGGTGCAGCTCGGCCGAGGAGGCGACGCTGTAGTCGATCGAGATCTCGGGCCGCGCGGCCTGGAACCCCAGCAGATAGGGTTCGAACACCTCCAGATCGGTGGTCGACAGGACGCGCAGCACCCTTTCGCCGGTGCCGGGATAATAGCGGTGCGCCTCGATCTCCTGGGCCGGCGCCGCGGCCGCCCAGAGGCTCAGGAGGATGGCAAGACAAGCGTGACGCATGTGCCCTTTCCCCTTTCGCCCGCGCCCAGGTCGAGCCGCCCGCCATGGGCCCGCAGCACCTCCTCGGCGATGGTCAGCCCCAGGCCCGAGCCGACGATGCCTTCGGTGTTGCTGCCGCGCCGGAACCGTTCGGTCAAGGCCCGGGCCGGCCCCTCGCCCAGTCCGGGGCCCTGGTCGGTGACCGCGATACGGGCTTCGTGTGCGATCGGCGCGACCTGCAGATGCACGACGGTATCTTCGGGCGAATACTTGATCGCGTTGTCCAGCACGTTGCGCAGGGCGCTGTCCAGCAGCACCGGATCGCCCGAAACCTGCGCCGGCACCGCGTCCAGCTGCAGGCGGATTTCCTTCATCGCCGCCGTCGGCTCCAGCGCGGCCACGGTGCGGGCGGCCAGGTCGGCCAGGTCGACGGGCGCGCGCGGCAGGTCGTCGGCGCGAAAGGCGACCGTGGCATGGTCCAGCAATTGCCCGGCCGAGCGCGAGCTTTCGTCGACCGCCCGGATCATCTGGCGCAGCCGTTGCTTGTCGGCATCGTCGGTGACCGAGCGCAGGGCGATCTCGGCCTGGGTCCGGACCGTCGCCAATGGCGTGCGGACCCGGTGGGCGGCCTCGGCGATGAAATCCTCGGACCGGCGCAGCGACAGGTTCAGCCGGTCCATCAGGCGGTTGAGCGCGCCCATCAGCGGGGCCAGTTCCGACGGCGCCGCCCGGCGCAGCGGGCGCAGGTCCGACGGTCCACGGCGCGAGACCGCGGCGGTCAGTTCCTTGAGCGGGCGCAGCGAGGTGCGCGCGGCGATGGCCGACAGGCCCACGGCGACGACGAAGAACGCCACCGCCAGGATCGCCGCCAGCTGCGACAGATCGGCGGCGATGGTGCCGACCCCGTCGCGGGTCTGGGCCACCGTGACCGTGACCGGCACCGGGCTTGTCCCGGCCAGGACGACCCGCGTGACCGAGGCGATGCGGATCGCCTCGCCCCGGTAGGTCCCGGTGGCAAAGACGATCCGGCCGGGCCCGCCGCGGCCATCGGGGACCGGCAGGTCGGCATAGCCGGTCAGCGTCCGGTCGCCCGCGGTGACGGTATAGAACACCCGGTCCTCGCCGATCGCGCCCAGCATGGAAAACGCGGAATAGGGCAGTTCCAGCCGCACCTCGCCCTGTTCGGACCGCAGCGTTTCCGCGATCGCGGTGACCGAGGCGGCCAGCACGTTGTCCTGGGTCCGCTCGGCCGCCTGGCGTGCCAGTATCGTCACCATGCCCCAGCTCAGCACCGACAGCAGTGCCGCGACCCCGGCCAGCAGCAGCGTCAACCGCCGCCCGATGGAGCCGGTTCCGGTCACGCCGTGTCGGTCTCCATCCGGTAGCCCAGCCCGCGCAGGGTCTCGATCCGCACACCCATCCCGTCGATCCGGCGCCGCAGACGCCCGACATAGACCTCGATCGCGTTCTCGGTCACGTCCGAATCATAGGAAAACAGCCTGTCCATCAACTGGCCTTTCGACAGGATCTGGCCCGGATGGCGGGCAAAGACCTCGAGCAGGCGGATCTCGCGGTTGCGCAGGTCGACGCTGGTGGCGCCATGGCTGAGCGTGCCGGCCAGCGGATCGAACAGGGCCGCGCCGAGGGCGATCTGGTTGCGCGCCGATCCGCCCCGTCGGCGCAGCACGGCGCGGCAGCGGGCCTCCAGTTCCGAGAAATCGAACGGCTTGGTGATGTAATCATCCGCGCCCTGGTCCAGCGCGCCGACCCGGTCCGACACCTGCGCCCGCGCGGTCAGCACGATCACCGGGGTTTCCAGGCTGGCCCGGCTGCGGGCCAGGAAGTCGCGGCCATCGCCGTCGGGCAGCATCACGTCCAGCAGGATCAGGTCATAGGTGGCGACGGCCAGGCAATCCTCGGCCTCGGCCAGGGTGCCGGCATGATCCACCGCATGCCCGTCCAGCGCCAGCCGGCCGATCACGGCCTCGGCCAGTTCGCGATTGTCTTCGACCAGCAGGTAGCGCATGCCCCGGCCCCCTTGCCACCCCGTGTCAGGCTTGTGTCAGCTTTCTGTGATGATTTGTCGAGCATGGGCGGCCGAGGACCGTCTGTCAAATGGGAGGAAAACCAGATGAACACCTTTGGGTGGACCCGCCGCGCGCTGATCGCCGCGGCTACCGCGACCCTTGCCGTCACCGGGACCGCACGGGCCGAAGGGCACCAGATGATGGATGCCGTGCATTTCCTGATCCCCGGCGGCGCCGGCGGCGGCTGGGACGGCACGGCGCGCGGCACCGGCGAGGCGCTGATGAATTCCGGCCTGGTCGGCAACGCGACCTACGAGAACATGTCCGGCGGCGGCGGCGGCGTGGCGATCGCCAACCTGATCGAGAACGCGGCCTCGTCCGAGGGCACGCTGATGGTCAATTCGACCCCGATCGTGATCCGCGCCCTGACCGGCGAGATCGCCCAGAGCTTCCGCGACCTGACGCCGGTGGCCGGCACCGTGGGCGATTATGCCGCTCTGGTCGTCGTCGCCGACAGCCCGCTGACCTCGATGGAGGATGCGCTGGCGAGCTATCGCGAGGCCCCGCTCGATTTCGCCATCGGCGGCGGATCGGTGCCCGGCGGCATGGACCACCTGGTCGCCGCGATCGTGATGCAGGCCGCGGGCGAGGACCCGACCGCCTTCAACTACATCGGCTATGATGCCGGTGGCGAGGCCATGGGCGGCCTTCTGTCGGGCGAGATCGACGCGCTGTCGACCGGCTTTTCCGAGGCGGTGGCGCTGGCCGAACAGGGCGAGGTCCGCATCCTGGGCGTGAGCGCGCCGGACCGGGTGCCGGCCTATGCCGACGCGCCGACCTTCGCCGAACAGGGCATCGATGCCCAATTCGTCAACTGGCGCGGCTTCTTCGCCGCCCCGGGCACGCCCGACGACCAGGTCCAGGCCTACCAGGACATGCTGGCCGCGATGCTGGAGACCCCCGAATGGGAAGCGGTGCGCAGCCGGATGGGCCTGGTGAACATCTATCGCCCGGGCGACGAGTTCACCGAGTTCCTCGAAGATCAGGAACAGCAGCTGGGCGACCTGATGCGCGATCTCGGCTTCCTCTGAGGCCGGTGTCGGGCCGGGGCGCGCCGCTGGCGGCGCCCCGGCCCCTACCAAACGGGGCAGGGCATGCCACGGGCGCGGCCCGCAACGCCCCGCACATCCGATGAAAACAACCAACAAGGGGGAGGATTGATCCATGGCGCTCGACCGATGGATCGCGCTGGCCTTTATCGCGCTGTGCTGCGTCTATGGCTATGCCGCGTTCTTCACGATGGATGACAGCCTGCCGCCGATCCTGCGGCGCAATCCGATCTGGCCCTCGACATTCCCCAAGATCCTGTCGGTCCTGGGCATCATCGTCGGGCTGGTGGTCCTGTTCACCCCGAAACCGGCCACGGGCGACGACACGCCCAAGGACGGCGTGATCGATCCCAGCCGCCTGAGCGACTACAATCTGATCCAGGCGATCGCGCTTCTGGTGCTGATGGTGGTCTATGCCCTGGCGCTGCGGCCGCTGGGATTTCTGGGGTCTACAATCGGATTCATCGTCCTGGGCGGCGTCATCCTGGGCGAACGCAAGCTGCACATCCTGATCCCCGTCGCGGCCATCGCCGCCGGGTCGATCTGGTATCTGGTGCAAGAGGTTCTGGGCATCTTCCTGCGGCCCTGGCCCGGGTTCCTGGCCTGAAAAGGGGGCATCAGCCATGATCGAAGGACTTCTCATGGGCCTGGCGGCGGCCGTCACGCCGTTCAACCTGATGATGGTGGTCTTCGGCTGCATCATCGGCACGCTGATCGGGATGCTGCCGGGCCTTGGCCCGATGTCGATCATCGCGATCATGATCCCGGTCGCCATCGGCCTGGGCGATCCCACGGCGGCGCTGATCCTGCTGTCGGGGGTCTATTACGGCGCCATCTTCGGCGGCTCGACCTCGTCCATCCTGCTGAACGCGCCGGGGGTCGCGGGCACCGTGGCCTCCAGCTTCGACGGCTACCCGATGGCCCGCAAGGGCCAGGCGGGCAAGGCGCTGACCATCGCCGCCATCGCCAGTTTCGCCGGCGGCACGATCGGGGCGATCCTGCTGATGATCTTCGCGCCGGCGCTGTCGACCGTGGCGCTGCTGTTCCATTCGGCCGAATATTTCGCGCTGATGGTGGTGGGCCTGTCGGCCATCGCCGCCTTCGCGGGCA
>Ga0076930_100507_pt1 | contig 36056 bp, 16 predicted proteins | sample HotLakConsoUCCRE_FD_71149 | JGI IMG/M metagenome (GOLD analysis project Ga0076930, IMG submission 71149) | Hypersaline microbial mat communities from Hot Lake, Washington, USA - Hot Lake Consortium UCC-RE (version 3) (version 3) ...
TCCAAGGCCTCAATACAGAACTGCACATCCATCGTGTTAGAAATCTGCCAACTCAGCACTTTACGACTAAACCAGTCCATGATGGCCACCAGGTAGAAATGGCCTTTCAACACGGGTAAATAGGTGATATCAGTACTCCACACTTGATTGACCCCGGCGATCTCAACGCCTCGCAGCAGGTAAGGATAGACCTGGTGCTCCGGATGCGACCGGCTCAGCTTCGGCTTAGGATAGATGGCATAGAGACCCATCTGACGCATCAACCGCTGTACCCGTTTGCGATTCACCGAGTAACCCCGCTGTTGGAGATGCACCGTCATCCGACGACTGCCATAGAACGGCGTCTGCAGATATTGCTCATCCAGTAAGCGCAGAATGGTGAGCTCTTCATCTGAGGGCTGCACCGACTGATAGTAAAGGCTAGAACGACGGATATCCAGCAGTTCACACTGGCGTACGAGACTCAGCTCAGGGTGCGCTTCATCTACCAAGGCTTTTCGTTCAGCCAGCCCAGTTGTGCTGAACGCTCGGCTAAAAAATCCCGTTCCACCTTCAGCTTGCCAATCTGACGATACAGTTCGTCCGCCTCCGCTTTGGCCTCTGATGACTCCTTGTTGGCTGATTTGCCAGGGTCAAATAGTTGGCTGGCATTCTCTAGAAGTTGGCGCTTCCAGGTGTTCAGCATCGTGGGATGAATCTCATACTGGCTTGCCAGCTCAGATGCCGTCTTTTCCCCTCGAATGGCGGCAATAGCGATCTTGGCCTTAAAATCTGCACTGTACTGTCGGCGTTTTTTGCTCATGAATAACTCCTATCATTTTTCGAGTGATTCAGAGCTTAAGTACCTGTCCAGTTTTTGGGGTCCACTATAGTCGCCCCACCAGACAAACATGGGTGGGCGAGACGTCAGCACAATTCGGACGGTCGTTTTTAAGCTCTGTGGCCATTGCTCTGGTGAACCCAATGAGGTTTGCGACCAATCATGCGATCGCATCAGCCTTGCCATTTCGCTCTCCCCGACAAAAACTGTTTCAGAGCTGTTCGGGTTCATTATGGGTCACGATGATGGAGCATGAATCAGAGCGGTATCGTTTGTTAAGCCATAACAGCTATTTCTGAGCTATTGCGATAGAACAAGCCAGAATTAGGGGAAAGTTGTACGGCTTCCCCTGCCGACATATACCATTTGATTTAGAGCAGTTTATCTATCTTTCGAGGGAATTCTTGAGACCAAATCGAGGTGTGGTCTTTAGCCTGACATCCTCATGAGTTAACCAGCGCTAGACTCCAACTTTAAAGTGCGATTGCTCGCCTCCCAGGTTGGGTTTCGTGCCTCAACCCAACCTACACGAGGTCTTATATTTAATGAATCCCACCTACTTAGACGGTCGTACTTATAGACATCAGATGCAAGCTAACAACGCCCATGTACACCGACCGCCAGAAGTTATTTGTTTGGAATTGAAAGGTTATCTGCGGCGGGTGAGGGGCACCGTTAGAGCGATCGCCCCTCACCCCAATGCAACCAACGCCAGGAAATCCAACCTTCACATTATTCCGACTCCTATTCCCGCGATCGCCCCTGCCCTTAGGGGATTTCTGAACAAGAAGATCCCAGTTGTGTAAGGGCGAGTTTTGCCTAATGCTCCACGGTAGGACCGACAGAGTTATGCCACATCTGACCTTACAGTTACGTTGATTGCTGGAGATTGCCCTACCCCAGCTTGAGATTTGGTAAGCCCGTGGTGAGCACCAGACCCACCAGGGCCATAAAGATCAAGAACACCATGCCGCTGCGAAAGGCCTGAATCCGTTCAGTGCGGTAAGCGAGTTCCGCGCGATCGCTCAGGTCAGGGGCGATCGTGGCCTGATCGAGCGCTTGCACCAATTGGGTATCTGAGACTAGCTGCACCCGCTCTTGCAGCGATGCCACGATCGCGGGTTTGGCGGCCTCTGGAATGCGCGGAGAATCGGCCACCCGCTGTTGCAACCCGCCCAGTAACGTACTCAGCATGATTGCGCCCACCAGCGCGACCCCGATCGCATTGCCTAATTGTTCAAAGGTGGCGTTGATGCCGGCAGTGGCGGCGGTATCGGCCTCATCCACCGACGACAAAATCAGATTCAAGATTTGGGAGGCGATCAGGCCGGTGCCGATGCCAAACACAATGCCGGTGGCGAGCTGGCTGGGGGTTGACTCGACCCGGATGGTTGCCAGGAGTTGAAACAAACCCAGAATCACCAGCCCGTAACCCACTTGAATAATACGTTTGGCCCGAAAGCGGGAGGACAACCGCGCCCCAACGATCGCAAAAATCAGGATCGAGATGGACAGCGGCAGCAGCGCAATGCCCGTTGCCATCGCGGTGAACTCAAACGTGAGTTGCAGCAGCAGCGGCGCGATAAAGAAAAAGGCCGCCATCATCCCCATGTGAAAGATGCGCACCGCAAAGCCTGCCAGCAACCCCGAGGTGCCGAATAGTGAAGGCTTAAACAAACCGACGCCGCCGTTCAGCTCCAAATGCCGCTCCCATAACACGAGCAACATCAGGGTCAAGATGCCGCCACCCAACATGAAGGGAACGACGGATAAGCCCAAGGGGGCGATCGCCAGCTGCCCGATCATCAACGGTTGCTTGGCAATCCAGAAGCCATAGGGTTGGACCATCAAAATGCTGAGCACTACGGTCGAGAAGCCCAAAATTGAGAGGATTGCCCCGAGCCAGTCGAACCGGGGCGGGTTTTGGGGGCGATCGCCTGGAATTTGCGCACTCAGCACCAGCACCAGGATGACCACCCCCACTTCGAGGCGAAATGCCCAGCGCCAGCTATGAAACGTCGTTAAATAACCGCCCAAGATTGGCCCCAGTGCCGCCCCCACCGCCCCTACCGCACTGATAATGCCGTAGGCAAAGGCTAGATCTTTGCCGCTGTAGCCATCCCGCAACAAGTTTTGCAGGTTGGGCACCATCAGCGCCGATCCCAAGCCTTCTAAAATGGACCAGCCAATAATGAGGGTCACCAGGGAAGAACTCAGGGAAGCGGCAAAGGTGCCGATCCCAAAAATGACGATACCCATCAAAAAAGTACGCTTTTTGCCCAGCCGATTGGCCAGGGTGCTGCCGATGAGCATAAAGGAGGCCATCACCAGGGCGTAGAGCGAGATGGCTGACTGAATGCCCACAACGGTCGTGTTGAGGTCAGCCACCAAGGCCGAAATCGATACGTTCATGATGGTGGTGTCAAGCACCACGACAAACATGGACAGTGCCAGCAGCACCAACAGCAGCCACTTTTTCATGACGGTTTAGCCCCTTTGCCGAGAAATCACCCCTATCCCGTTCATCTCGTCCCCTTTGATCGATGACAAAGAGAACGGGTCACCAGCCAAACTATACGGCAGCCCAGCCGCTTTCTAACCAGATGATGGGGGCTGCTCAAATCAACAAACACCTGTAACCGCGGCCATCACGTCAGCATTTCAGACAGGAGCGGCAGGCCTGCGCCCCCCTTGAAAACCGCCCTAAAGGCTGAGGCCCAGTCATTTGAGCGCTGGAGAGAGAGGCCGAGCGATCGCGCCCCAGTCAAATCAATCAAAACATGCTAGAGTGAACTCATACTCGTTATGAGTTCACTCTAGAGATGCAGTTATGAGGTGATTATGGTGAAGCTAGTAGGCATTGCCGGGAGTTTACGCGACGACTCCTACAGCCATCAGGCGATCGCGATCGCGGCGCGCACCGCTCAAGACTTGGGCGCAGAGGTGACGATTCTCGATTTGCGCCAGATGAATTTACCCTTTTGCAACGGCAACAAAGGCTATGAGGGCTACCCCGATGTTGACGTATTGCGCCAAACGGTGAAAGCCGCCGATGGGCTGATTTTGGCGACGCCGGAATACCACGGCAGTATTAGTGGTGTCCTCAAAAACGCCCTCGATCTCATGAGCTTTGAACATCTCGAAAACAAAGTGATTGGCGCAATTAGCGTGCTGGGTGGTCAGGCCAACAGCAACGCCTTGAACGACCTGCGCACCATCGCTCGCTGGGTGCACGCCTGGGTGATTCCTGAGCAAGTGGCGATCGGGCAGGCCTGGCAAGCCTTTAACGCCGATGGCAAACTTGTGGATGACAAGCTGGGTGAGCGCTTAGAGGCGTTTGTGCAAAGCCTGGTCGAAAATACTCAAAAACTGCGGCCCTAGTCAGACCCCCGCTCCCCGCTTTGTCCAAGCTAAACCACGTCTAAATGGAAAATTGAAAACGGGAGTTATGTTCGCCCGTCAAAACCTCACCTAACCTCTCCTTGGCAAGGAGAGGAACCAGACTTAAGCTGTAGGTTGGGTCGAACAGAGTGAAACCCAACAATATCAGGAGTTTTGTTGGGTTACGCCAACGCTTTAGGAATGAGAATTGAATAAGTTGGGATAGCCGTCTCGGCTGTCCCCAGACCGGCAAGGGACATATCTCACCAAAATTGGACTTTAAATAATCCTTATCCCTTAGCGTTTGCGCAGCGAGTGCTTTGCGCTCAGCCATGTCCGGAGGGCTTGACCCAACTTACAAAATTAAAGTTTCCAGAGTACTAGTACAGTGCGGCGTAAATTTGCCCACCCTTGGCCCTCACCCTAAATCCCTCTCCCAGCCTTGGGAGAGGGACTTTCAATCGGTATCGAGACTTAAGCCGCCGAGTACTAGGTCAGCCCCCAGTTCCCTGCCCTGTCTCGGCTAAAGTGGGTGATGGCGCTGGGGTAGCGGCCTGTATTGCCGGCTTTGCCCAACAACGGTCAAGGCTGTGCTGGCAATTAGAGTCCCTACTCTCGACTCGAAATTGCCCCATCCATCCCTAAGCACAGAGTTTTGGATCACAGGGCGATCGCCCTCCCAATGCTGCTGCCCCTGCTAGCCGGATCCGCCAATGCCCAAACCGCCGGATCCTAAAGCATTTCCAACATCAATTTTGTTGAAGGGGCGGGCGGCGAATGCGGTATTCCACACCTTAAAGCTCCCGATCCGTCGTACACTTGCCAAAGTGTCAGCGGTCAGAATCGCCTTTTCCGACAGCATGATTGATCTCCAGGAAGCAAACCAAGCGCTAGAGACTGAGTTTGATAGCAAAGATGCGAAGCACATTGTGCTCTGGGCTCACGCAACCTTTGGCGATGGCTTGATTATGAGCACGAGCTTTGGCATTCAGTCGGCGGTTATGCTGCATTTGGTAACGCAGGTTTTCCCCGACATTCCCGTAGTTTGGGTAGATACCGGATATTTGCCCGTCGAAACCTACCACTTTGCGGAAGCGCTGATCCAACAGCTCAACCTGAATATCAAGGTGTACCAGTCACCGATGAGCCCCGCTCGCATGGAGGCGCTACATGGCAAGCTCTGGGCCAAGGATATCGAATCGTTCAATCAATACGACTACATTCGCAAGGTAGAACCGATGCAGCGGGCCCTGCGCGAATTGGGCGCAACGGCCTGGCTAGCGGGGTTACGAGCCGACCAAACCGACCACCGCAAAACGCTGGATATCGTGTCGCGACAGCGCGATATTTACAAGATTTCCCCCATTTTGAATTGGACGGCAAAAGACGTTTACGAGTACCTGCAAGCCTACGATTTGCCCTACCATCCTCTGTTTGATCAGGGCTATGTCAGCGTCGGCGACTGGCACTCCAGCCGACCGTTGATGGCCGATGATGAGAGCGATCGCGATACCCGATTTCATGGCCTCAAGCAGGAATGCGGGCTGCACCTACCCCAAACCCCAGGAGAAGCGGAGAGTCTCGACTCCAGCTCTTTGTAAGCCATCTCGGTAACCCTCAAATTTCGATCGCTGGCATCACTGACCGCACCACCCGACAAGGATTGCCCACCGCCACCACCCCCGCCGGAATGGACCGGGTGACGACGCTACCCGCCCCGATGGTGGTGCCGTCGCCAATGGTGACCCCCGGACACACAATCACCCCGCCCCCCAGCCAAACGTTGTTGCCGATCGCGATCGGCGCTGCCATTTCCACCCCGGTGAGCCGCACATCAGGATCAACCGGGTGATAGGCCGTGTAGATCTGCACATTGGGCGCAATTAACACATCGTCGCCAATGGTGACCCAGTTGCAGTCCAAAATGGTGCAGTTGACATTGATGTAGAGATTTTTGCCCGCTTTGATATGCCGTCCGTAGTCGCAGTGAAAGGGCGGGTAGATTTCGCAGTTGGCTCCCACCGTGTCGAACAATTCCGCGATCAACCGGGACCTCGTGGGTCCATCGTCCGGTGCCGACTGGTTGAAGCCATGCAGTTGTCGCGCCGCCGCTAGCCGCAGCGCCACCAGTTCTGGATCATTAGCCTCATAGGGCTCGTTAGCCAGCATTTTTTCCCGTTCGGTTTTGCCCATCGATTCAGTCCCTGCCGGAGTAGCGAGCCAGCTTACAGTTCCGGCAGCGTAGTCGCAAGCCGTCAATCGACGTCTTAATCAACCCTCAGCCGTGCCAACTGACTGGTCAGATTTATCATTACATCCTATGCAGGATTGCTTCTGGGGGCAGTTATGACAACCTGTAGGGGCACACGATTCTGGGTTTGGACATATTGATGGGCAAGATCAACCAGTTGAAAACTTTGGCCCTGCTGGGGTTACTCAGCGGTTTGGTCGTATTGGCAGGCTACTTACTCGTCGGGGATGAAACGGGGCTGTATTACGGACTCGGCATCGCTGCCGTGAGCAGTTTCGGCTCCTGGTACTACTCCGACAAGGCCGCTCTGGCAGCCTTTCAGGCGCAACCTACCCCGTTTGAAGAAGCGCCGGAACTCCATGCCCGACTGGAAAAACTGAGCGATCGCGCGGGCATTCCCACGCCGGCCCTCTATGTGGTGCCGTCGGCATCCCCCAACGCCTTTGCCACCGGGCGGGATCCCAACCATGCCGCGATCGCCCTGACTAAAGGCATCATCGATCTCCTCCCCGAGGACCAACTCGATAGCGTCATTGCCCACGAGCTGACCCATGTCCGCAACCGCGACACCCTCACCCAAGCCGTAGCCGGTACCCTATCCGGTTCGCTGACCTATCTGGGACGGATTTTGACCCTCGGCGCACTGTACTTCCCCATCTCGCGAGGCGGACGACGCGGCAATAATCCCCTTGCGATTCTGTTCCTGTTGATTATTGGGCCTTTCGCGGCGGGGCTGATTCAAATGGCGATCTCCCGCACTCGCGAATATGCAGCCGATGCTGGAGCTGCGGAAATTACCGCCAATCCCCTAGCGCTAGTGAAAGCCCTGGAAACCCTCGAAGCCACAGGACAAAAGGTGCCGATTCATGGCAATCCCGCCTTTGCCCCGCTGTTTATTGTCAACCCACTCTCGAAGGAAGGTCTGATGACCTTATTCATCACCCATCCTTCTACTGCAGATCGCGTTAAGCGCTTGAAAGCCTTGGCTGAGCAAGCGAAGGCTGCTGAAACGACCGTCGGCACTTTGAGCCCCAGCAGCTAATTAGGAGTGAGGTGGCGATCGCGCCCGTCGCTGATGTGTGGCGTTGGACTGCAGCCCTCGGGATGGCCCCTGCGCTGACTTTCCTCCTGGCAAATCAGGGTGAGCATTTCCTCCAACCTTGAGCGATGTTCCCTACCGTGAGCGATCGCTGCAGCTCAGACTTTGGCAAGTCAGGTCAGGACGTGTTTAGCGTGTCGCTTTAGTTCTCTGCTGGAATCCTCGTCTGGGAGGACTGGGGGGTGGGTCGGTAAAGCCATTGTCGATATCTAACCCACTCCGCCCTGTGGGCACCCCTCCCAGGCAGCTGCCGCTTATACACATCTCGATTACCACCTCAACAGGCGCATTCGCCCCCCTTAGTCCCCCCAATTCTGGGGGGAGACCGGAGTTTGAAGTCCCCCAGAATTGGGGGCTTAAAGCCCTCCGGGCAGACCAGAAAAGGGGGCTAAACCACTGGAAGCAGTCAGCCAAAAACTTATGTATAAGCGGCAGCTCAGGCAGGGATGGCAACTGTCGATAACCGCCAACGCCAAACACATACTCAGGTCACCTGACCTGCTGATGGACAGCCGAGACGGCGATTCAAACTCCAAACTTGTTCAATTCTCAGCCCTTAAGCCAAATTTGTTTGGGTGCTGCCGCAAAAGCCTGGGAGGCCAACGACCCTAGACGAACGGGAAGCCGGGGGATGAGCAATCACCTACACAATTTGTTAACAAAGATCTTAAGAAATGCCTCAAGGGTTTCCGTAATTTTTCCAACTACCCATAAACTAATTTGCATCTAAAGTTTCTGTAAATTCACTAGGAATTTTGATGAATTTTCCGTAAACCTTTGCGGCTCCTCTGAAGCAACGAGAGTCTCCAGCAATGAGAGTCTCCCGATGATTGCTGTCAGCCGCTGCAAGGGTTGATTGCCCTGCTATGTCATGGTTCAGCCTTTAGCAAGGCTGCTGTTTGTGGTGTTTCCCTTAACGTATTGAGCTGGTTTAGACCGGTTTCAGGTTTGCATTGCCCCCACTCTAAAAGGATGCGTTTACCGTGTTATCACCCCGCTTTGGTGCCTCGTCTGATGACGTGGTTGCAGATCAGTCTGCCCTGATGGATGTGGCGGAAAATGAGCTTCAGCCTGATCCGAATTTCGCTTCAGTCGGCAGTCCTTTTCCCACCGAGTTGCCGGACTCGCCAACGGTGAGTTTACCGGCATCTTCTCCGGATCCGGACCTATCGCTGATTTTGGCGGATGTGGCTGCCGCTATGGACGGGGGCGATACGGATCTGGTGGGGGCTGCCGAGGTCGGGATCACGGGGGATGGGTTGACCGAGCCAGCGATCGCCCCTTTGGCTGTCGGGCTCTTGCCGGGCACCGTGCGGGTGACGGGCACAACGCTGGAATTTACGGATGCGCCATTGGGCTTTGGGGGCGATAACAACCTCATCGTGACGGCGCTGGGCTCGACCCTGCTGATCGAGGACACGCAAAATAATTTAATTGCGGGAGCGGGCACCACTGCCGTCAGCGGCAATCAGGTCAGCGTCGATCTGACGGGTATCACCCGCATTGCCCTGGATGGTGGCACCGGGGAAGACCGCATCACCATTGCCAGCAATTTGTCGCTAGGGGTGGCGAACCTGAGCCTCACCGCCGAAACCCTGCGGGTAAATGACGGGGTTATCATCAATACCCTGGGGGATATTGTCTTTAGCGCCACGGAGACGGGCACGGAACTCGACGAAGTGCGGTCGCCGGTGAATGTGGAGCAAAAGACGGCCACCATCGCGATCGGGCAAAACGTCAGCCTAAATGCGGACGACATCTCCCTGCGGGCCAGGGCCGCTGACACCACATTTTTGACGCAGCTCGGCACCAATCGCCTCATTAACGACTTCATCATTGGGCCGATCGCAAGTCGCATTACTGATTTAGCGGCGTTGCCGGTGAAGGTACTCTTTAAGCAATCGGATGCGGCGATTACCGTCGGTAGCAACACTCAATTGTTGGGCACGGGGGATGTCACGCTGGATGCCGTGGCGACCGCGAATGCAACGGGTTCCGCCATTAGCAGCCTGTTTAGCATTGGCTATGCCGAAGCAGAGGCGTCCGCGATTGTGGATCTGGCGACGGGGGTGAATATCAATGCGGGGGACGCGGTGGTAGTGCGCTCGGACGGCAGCGCGATCGCCAACCTCACGACGGAAACGGAACGGGAATTTAACGTGACGTTTGACCCCACCCGCATTGCTTTGTCCCTGGGGGTGGCTAATGCCAACCTGGTGTCGAACGTCACGGTGGCCGAGGGAGTTAACATTACCTCCGGCAAAACCGCGAACATTGTGGCCGATGGCACCAGCGAAACGGAGGTGGAGTCGAAGGCGGGCAGCTATTTTGACGGTCGGGCCGGACTCTCTTTCGGCTTAGGCTTTTCGGACGCCGACATTAAGACCGAGGTGAACGGCAACGTCACGGCTAATCAAAATCCCGGCTCGATTGTGAAATGGGAGTTTGATCCGACGGCTCCGGGCGTGCTGGACACCGACAACAACCGCATTAACTTGGCCACGGCATTTGGTCTGACCCTGGCACCGGGAGAGCAGCCCCACGCCCTCAAAACGGGAGACAAAGTCAGCTATAGCAACCGCCGGGGCACCAGCATCGGCGGCATTGGCCTCGGTCAATTGCAGGGAGGGCTGGTCGATGGCGCTGACTATTACATCATCGTGGACCCCAACGCGCCCCAATTCGTCTATCTGGCGGAGACGCGGGATAAGGCTCTCGCCGCCGAGACCAAACTGCTCAATGGTCAATCGTTGAGCTTTAATGCGGGCGCGGGTGATGCGATCGCCCTGAATGCAGTCGGTGGCCTCAACGTTAAATCCTTCAATCCGGCTACCGACGTGGATGAGGAAGGCAACATTACGGTGGAGAATCCCCCTTTTAGCGGCAGTGGGGAAAATTTCTCGGTCTTTGGCTCCACCTTTGAATATGGCCAAGCGGTGAAATACAGCAGTGGCGATGGCAATGCGATCGGGGGGCTAGAAGACGGCAAGACCTATTACGTGATCACCTCCACCAGTGAAACCAATCTCGACGGCGATAGTCGATTGGTGTTTGGGCAATCCTTTCAATTGGCGGAAACGGAGAATAAAGCCCGGGCTGGAGTGGCGATCGCGATCGACCCCAGCCAGGCCACGGGCAATAACCACAGCTTTAGCGCTCTGCATGTGCTGGATTCCGGCTTGACCACGGGGTTGGGCGTACGCGCGGGGCTGGAGGTCACAGACAAGATTTCCACCGAGGCGGGGTTCAAAGGCCCAGGCACTTCGGGCAATAGCCCGCTAGAGCAATATCGCGATTTTGTCTCTACCCAGTTTGCCGATCGCATCTTCCAGGCGTTTTCTAAAGACTATCAGGCCAATGCCAACGCCGGGGGTAGTGGTGCTCAGCAAACCTTGCAGGTGGCGGCGGCGTTCAGCTTTTCCCAGAGTGACCATCGGGTGCTCTCCATTGCTGGGGACTTGGCGGATGGCGTCAACCTGATCGATGGCTTCAGCGATGCAGACGAGACCGCGTTTGAAACGGCTTTCGACTCGGTGGAAGCGGACAACTCCCCCAGCTCAGTGGTGTTGAAGTCCAAAGAAGACCTGGAAGTAACCGCCAACATTACGGAGTCGATTCAACTGTCGGCGGTGAGTGATGTCAGTCCCCCCAAGGACACCAAAGACCAAAAGTTCTCACCGCCGGAGAACGCGGTCAGTGCCGCCGTGATTGTGGGGCTGAATGATAACCAGGCGAAGGCGATCGTGCAGGCTGACTCTGACTTGGATGCCTACGCCGCTACGCGGGTCGTGTCGGATGTATCGTACCCCTTCCTGACGCGACCGGATGAGGCGATTCCGGGCAACGTGGGCGAACTGATCGATCGCCTCAAAACCGATGGTCCCCAGTTTGTCGAAACCTATTTGGATGGCTCGCTCGGTCTTGCCTCACTGCTGAATACCTGGGCGCGGAGTAACGCCCAAGCAGACAATCTCAGCATTGCCGGATCGGTTAATTTCTTGGACTTTGATAACGTTTCCCGTGCCATTCTCAAGACGGGCACGCAGATCAACCAGGACCCGGCTTTCCGCAGTCCGAATGGGAACGAAACCGTGTCGGTGGCCGCCACGAACTACATGCAGTTCCTCAATATGACGGGGGTGTTTGACTTTGTCCTGCCGTCGTTGAGTACCAGTCTGCTCGATCTCAAAATTGACGCGAATAAAGGCAGTTATGGCTTGGCGGGTTCTTCGAGTAAGTCGGGGGGCTTTGGCGGGGCGCTGTTCCTCAAGTTTCTCAACAACTCGACCCAAGGCATTGTGGAAGAGGGCGTCTCCATCTACAGCGGCGATCGCGGCGGCTTTGACATGTATGTGGAAGAAGCCATCCTCAGCTTTGCCTTTACCCAATCGGGCACCAGTGCCGGTCAGTATGGCATCGCGGGCACCTTTGCTTTTAACCAACAAGACAGCGACACCCTGGCCTATATCGGCAGCGGGGTGAACATTACCGGGCAATCCGTCAGCCTATACAGCGGCAGTCGCTCGACCCACATCAACTGGGCGGGCAGTGTGGCGACGGGCAGCAACCTGGGCTTTGGAGCCACCGTCTCGATCAATGATCTGAACCGCAACACCGGGGCGATTATCGGGGCGATACCGGCGGATACGGGCTCGTCAGAGGCTGGGGAACAGCCCTTTGGCTTGCCCACGGGCCTCAACTACACCACCCCGGCAGACCTGGCGACCAGCCGCACCAACATTGATGTGGCGGGCGACATCAGTATCGATACTCTGGCCGATGGTCAGAACTGGGCCTTTTCGGTAGCGGCGGCGGTGGTGCGCGACAAGGCGACGACGGCTCAGGTCGGGGATGGCTCCGGTGTGGCCACTGATGATGCACTCGATGGCAAGTCGCTGCCCGCGGCGGCGGGAGCCGGCGACAATAAAGCCATCGCCAATGATCAAGGCCAGCAGGGCAAATTTGGCATCGGCATTTCTGGCGACGTGTCGCTCAACACCCTGACGGAAAACGTCTACGGCTTCATCTTTGATGCGGGGGTGATTCACGGCAATCGCTTCGACATTGCCAGCATGAACGAAACCGAGGTGCGATCGCTCTCGGGGGCGGCGGCCTTTGTCAGCAGCAAGAACAGCACGTCCGGCGGCTTGGCGGGTTCCTTTAGCAGCATCGAGCTGAATGGGGAAACCAAAGCCTTTATCGCCAGTGTGGCACTCAATGATTTGCCCGGTCTGGATGTAGATGCGACGGACGTCAGCGTTATGGCTGAGCGCACCGGGGATATTTTTGCCATCAGTGCGGGGGGCACGGGGGCACCCCGGCAAAACAGCGTGGCGATCGCCGGTTCCGTGGCGCTCAACACCATCAACCAGCAGACCACCGCCTACCTGGAGCAGGTCGATCTCACCGCCGAGTTGATTGAGGTGATGGCGGATGATGACAGCGACATTCGGGCCATTGGCGGGGCGATCAGCTTTGGCGGCAAGGGCGGCTTTGGGGCCGCGATCGCGGTGAACCGCATCGACAGTGACGCCACGGCAGAAGTCCTCAGCTCCACCCTGTTCCACACCGACGATCTGCTGGTGGCGGCGACCAATGATGCCGATATTCGTGCCATCACCGCCTCTTTAGGCGCTGCCACTAAGGGTGTCGGCGGGGCTGGCACCGTCTCAGTCAACATCATCGACAGTGACGCCACGGCGCAAATTGTCGATAGCACCAACCGCGACCAGGCATCCCTCGGCAACATCATCGTTAAGGCGAAGGATGATTCCCAGATTCAATCCCTGGCGGGGGCGATCGGCATTGGCAAAACTGGCGGCTTCGGCGCGGCGGTGGCCTACAACGCCATCACCAACGATGCCCTGGCGACCATTGATGGCAGCAGCCTGCTGACGCCGGGGGCGCTGGCGCTGGAGGCAGACTCTGACGCGACAATTGAGTCCATTTCTCTCGGTGTCGGTGGCGGTAAGTCGGTGGGGCTGGCGGGTTCCGCCTCGGTGAACCTGATTGACACGACAGCGGCAGCCCAGATCACCAATTCTCCCGACATTGACGCCACGGGGGCCATTAGTCTGATCGCCACCGATGACAGCAAGATTCGCGCCCTGGCCGGGGGCGTCGGCGGTGCCCAAACTGCGGCCATTGGGGCAGCGGTGGCGGTGAATGAGATCGGCGATCGCGCCAATCCTGACTCGGGCGTCTTTGCCGTCATTGAAAATTCCGATGTCGCCACTCAGGCTGATCTGACCCTCAAGGCCACCACGACCGGCACGATCGCAACCATTAGTGCGGGGGGCGCGGGAGCCCAAACGGTAGCCCTGGGCGGAGCCGTTTCTGTGAACGACATGGGGCGCACGCTCCAGGCGGAAATCATTGACTCGAAAGCCGACATCGCCACGGATCTGACCCTGGCAGCGACCGATACCTCGACAATTCAGAGTTTGGCGGGGAATGTGTCGGGGGCCGGGACGGCAGCGATCGGGGCGTCCGTCGCCCAGAACTTCATCGGCAACACCCTCACCACGGGACTGGAGGGGGCCACCGTGACGGCGAACACCGCAACGGTGGAGGCCACCTCAACGGCGACGATTCAGTCCATCGCGGCGGGTGGTCAAGGCGCGGGTGACTTCGCCCTCGGTGGCTCCATCACTTTGAACGAAATCGACACCACCGTGGAGTCGACAATCATCGGCTCTGGCGCGACGATTGCCAATGATTTGCTTGTGCAGGCGATGGATACGGCCAAGATTGAGAGCTTAGCAGGCAATGTTCAAGGAGCCGGTACAGCGGCGATTGGGGCTTCTCTAGCCACTAACGACATTGGCAACCAGGTCAACGCCGGTCTTGATCAATCCACTGTGGAGGCTCAAGCTGCGCAGATCGCCGCCACTGCTGATGGCAAGATTAAGAGCCTAGCCGTTGGGGGGGCCATCGCCGGTCAGGCCGCCTTGAATGGCTCTATTACCCTGAACGAAATTGACAATGACATCCAGGCTTACCTCACTAACCAAAGCCAATTGACTACCACCCAAGCGGATACCCCAGATGGGGCGGCGCTGCAGTTAGAGGCCAGGGATACGGCCCAGATTCAGAGCCTGGCAGGGAGTGTCGTTGGGGCCAGTGTCGCGGCGATCGGCGTGGCGGCTGCGACCAACGACATTGGTAACAACGTTACCGCTACGATTCAAGAGTCTACAGCGGACTCTAAGGGCGGCTCGGTGAGTCTCGATGCCCACTCCAAGGGAGAGATTCAAAGTCTGTCAGCGGGTGTCTCGGTCACTGCGAGTAAATTTAGCGCGTCGGTCGCGGGGGCTTTTTCGCTCAATACCCTCGACAGCAAAATCGAGACATCAGCGATCGACAGTCAGCTCTCGGCCATGGCAGATATTACCCTTGATGCCAAAGATGACGCCACAATCGAGTCTCTGGCAGGGCAGGCGGCAGTGGCCATTAGCCTCGGGGCTGGTGTCGGCGCGTCTACGGCCTATAACGAAATCGGCAATACCGTTTCGGTGCTGGGTCAAGACTCAATCTTCCAAGCCGATCGCCACATCAGCCTCCAAGCGGATAACACCAGCAAGATTGACACGATCGCGGCGGGCGTCGGCGGCAGTGCGATCGCGGGGGTCGCGGGCTCCATTGCGCTGAACGAAATGAGCAACCAGACCAAGGCCCAACTGCAAGGCGGCAGCGCGACAGCAACGGGCAGTTTGGGTTTGTTGGCCATTGCTGACCAAACCACCAAAACCATAGCGGGGGCTGGAGCCGCAGGGGCCGTGGGCATCGGGGCCAGCTTTGCGGTGAATAATTTTGACAATCAGGTCAGTGCCACCACCACCGGCACCGACCTAACGGCAGCGGGCAGCCAAGGGTTAGCCATTCCCCAGGCGGATGGCGATGGCGGCACCGACACCATTCTGGGCATTGGCGTCGTCGCGACCAACCATAATGACGTGGATGTGCTGATCGGCACGGCAGCGGCAGGCGGCTTTAGCCTCGCAGGCACGGGTGTGGTGAACTCGGTCAATGACTCGGTGACAGCGATCGTCACGGGTGGCACCGTGACCGCCGGCACCACGACCGATCTGGGGCAGTCCCTTTATGTGCGGGCGGAAAACGATACCAACATCAACTCGATCGCGGGCGGTCTGGCGCTCGGTGCTGGGGGCGCAGTCGGGACCACCATTGACGTCACCACCATCAACGCCGATACCCAGGCGGGTATTGGCAACGGTACGACAGTGCAGGCGTTGGGCTCGGTCGAGGTCGATGCCCAATCCTTTGAAACGGTGAACTCCAACATCGTGGCGGCGGCAGGGGGCATCAACTTTGCGGTGCAGGGGTCGGCGTCGCTGGTAAACATTGGCGGGGTCTTTACGTCTGGGGACCTCGAAGCCACCAAAGGCTTTCAGACAAATAACGATGGTACTAAGACTGAGATCACAGTCGGCGGGCAGCTGACCGATCAGCTCAACAACGTCGATAAGATGAGCGATCGCGCCAACACTGATAACAGCGTGACCAACGACATTTCCACCAGTCGCCAGGGCAATCCGGGCACCAGCGCCTTCATCGGCAATGGCGCGGATATTACCGCTGGATGGGATGTCACCGTTACCGCTGACGACACGGTGAAGGTCGATACCCTGATCGGCCAAGTGGCAGCGGGCGGCGTCGGCGTCGGGGGGGCAGTGGGCATTGTCACGCTAGGCAATGAAACCCAGGCCACCGTGGGCAATAGCAGCACAATCAGTACGGGGAGCAACTTTACGGTTGAAGCCAAGGCTGACAATGATGTCGATGTGACGGCGCTCGTCGGCACTGCCGGAGCGGTGGGGTTAGGCGCTCAAGTCACCATCATCAAAGACACCAGCGGCCAAAGCGCCCTAATCGGGGATAACGCCAAAGTCATTCAGGGCAAGACTGTGACAGTCGAAGCGATCGCTGATCGCGACTTAACCGCCAATGCGATCGGCGGCACCGTGGGCTTAGTCGCAGGCGGCGCGGCTATTTCTCGCATTGATGCCACGGGCAGTACGCAAGCCTTGGTGGGCGACGGCGTCGCGATGGGCGGGGCCGCAGATACGATGGCAACCGTCGGCATTCTTGACATCATCGCGGACAATACCACCACAGCTGAGGCTAAAGCCTATGCCGTGCTCGGCGGCATCGGTGCGGGCGGGTTTAACGATTCCGATGTGGTTGTTGATGTAGAGGTGACAGCGGGGATCGGTCAGGATGCCAGCATCACGACCACCGATAACATCACGATTGATGCCTGGGCTGAGGGCATCGGCCAAGCTTTTACCAAGGGCATCAACGCCGGGGGCGTCACGGTCGGCTTCTCCCAGTCGGATGCCACGGTGGATACGACGGCGATCGCGATCGTGGGCAATGGCAGCACGGTGACCACCGATCTAGACTTGCTCATTCAAGCGAAGTCCGATCAGGATGCTGACTCTAAAGCCACGGGTAGCGGCAGCTCTGTCGTCGATATTTCGGACGCTAAAGCGAATACGACCGTTAACAGCACCACCGAGACGCAGATGGGTTCCCAAGCCACTCTGAGCGGCGAGCAAGTGACGATCGAGGCCCTTACCTTCACCGAGGCCGATGCTGAAAGCGACGTCGATATTAAGGGCTTAGGGGCCAATGCCAATACCGTGTCTAACACGACGGTGAAGGCGACGACGACCACGACCGTGGGCAGTCAGGCTCAGGTGGATGGCGATATCGTCACGGTGCGGGCGCAGGTCAATCGTCTGGATGCCGAGGCGGATGCCGACTCTGACACCAGTGCCGCCGGCACGGACTCGGACTCCGCCGCGACGATCAATGCCACCTCCCAAGCGGATGTGACGATCGCCTCGGGAGCCGTGGTGCGCGGGGGCGATCGCGTTGACTTGATTGCTAATCACGCCGATTTAGATACCCGTGCCAACAGCTTTGCCGGTACCGACGGAGTGGGCGGCGATTCCGATGCCACGGCCACCGCCAACCAGTCCACCAATACCCAGGTGACCGTCTTGGGTGACGCTGAAGTCATCACCCGTGACCTGACCGTCAAGGCCGCCGCCGATATTACGCCCATTAACAGTGCCAATCCCCGCCGCAGTGGAGCCTTGATTGATGGTGGCGACGCAGTACGCAACCAAAGCCTGACCTACAACCGCGACATCCTCTTCAATGGCGACATTCGCCTGCTGGGAGCCCCCGCCCCCACCCTCAAAGTGGATGCGTTGGGCAACGTCATCGAGGCGGCAAACATCACCTTCCAGAATTTGGCGGGTGAAATCATTGTCGACGACATTCGCAACACGGCGTCCCAAGCGGGCAAGGTGCTGTTCTCGATTCCCACCTCGTCGATTGATCTGGACCCCAACGCGGTGTTCGGTGACGTGACGACCTCAGCCACCCTCAAGGGAGCCCCCACAATCACCTTCCAAACGGGCTTAGAAAAGGTCGAGATTTTCAACGACTCCGTCAAAGACTTGACCATCAATGGCATTGATGTGCTGAACGTCTCGCCGCAGTTCACCAGCAACATCACCCTCCAGGTGTTGAATCAAGGCGATTTCACCCAAACGATCGCCGACGAACCCGGTGCCACGCCCATCACGATTCAAAACGCGGCGTCCACCGTGGCGCTGAACGGCGTCATCAATAATCCCTTCGGCTCGACAACGGTGACGAATCGCGGCGGCGACATCACCCCCGGCAGCAAGGCGCTGATCACCACGGACGAACTGAACCTGTCCGCCGAGGCGGGACAGATCGGTCAATCCGGCAGCGCCCTACGCACCGAGTCGGGGGCCGTCACCGCCACCGCCCTGAACGACATCGCCATTAACGAAATCACGGGCGACCTGGAGATTGCCACAATCGCTAGCCAAGCGGGCAATGTGGCCCTGTCGGCGGCAGGCTCGATGGTGGATGCAGAGGCCGACGCGGCGGCCGATGTCGTGGGTCAGCAGCTCTCCCTATTGGCCCAAACGGGCAGCATCGGCAGTGCTGACAATGCCTTAGAAATGGATGCCCAAGCGGACCAGCTGGGCCTTAGCGCGATCGCCCAGCAAGATATCGTGATCACGGATGTTGCTGGGGGGCTCTCCACCGCTACCGTCACCGCCAAGACGGGCGACATCGAGCTGACCCTCCCGGATACCGTCGCCAATGGAGCCACGGGCGAAAATCTGGCGATCGCTGACGGTTCTATCGTGCGCGCCATTCAAGGGTCGGTCAGTCTGGGGGCGGGGGATGCCGTCACCCTTGCTGCGGATGGGACGATCACGGCGGCGAAGGATGTCGCGATCGCCGTCGACACCGTGCCCACTGTCGACGGCACCGATCCGGATCTCACCGTGGGGGCGACCGTCGAGATTGTTGGCAAGATTCAGGCGGATACCGTTCAGATTCAGACGGGGGCGGATGGCGATCGCGTCAGCCTCACCAATACCCAAGCCGGGGTGGCCACCACGATTCTCACCGGCGACGGCAACGACATCATTCACCTGGGCAGCGCCGCCACTCTCAAGGACAATGCGAACGGCATCCTGGAAACCTTTGATGGGCCTGTGGCGGTCCAAAGTGGCGGCGGGGTGGATAGGCTGAAGCTTGACGACACGGGCGACAAGCTGGATAACAGCGGCACCCTTACCGCCACGGCGGTGACGGGCTTTGGCCTCGCTGAGGGCGGCGTCACCTACAGCGATGTGGAAGAGTTAACGGTCAACTTGGGTGAGGCGGATGACGCGATCGCGGTGCTCAGCACTGCGGCAACAGGCATCACCCTGGTGGACGGCGGCTTAGGCGACGATCAATTCACCGTGCAAAATGCGGCAGGCACCCTCAACGACATTGACGAACTGCTGGAACTGCGCGGCAATGCTGGTAAAGACAGCCTGACCCTCTTTGATCAGGGCGATACCGACGACAACGTGGGCGTCATCGCCACGAACCAAATCACTGGTTTGGGCATGGGTGACGCGACTGCCGCCGACCCGATCGATGAGCAACGCGGGGTGAAGTATGGCGGCTTTGAGTCGCTAACCGTACAGCTGGGCTCCGGTGCCGATGAGATCACTGTGGCGAGTCTCAACACTCAGGCGGTGGTCAACACGGGCAGCGGGGCCGATGCGCTGATCATTGGCGACACGCCGAACCAAATCGACGCGGCGCTCCAACTTGCGGGCGGCGCAGATGACGATATCGACACCCTCACCGTCAAGTCTAAGCAAGAGACGAATCTGACGCTGGCGGGCGATCGCCTCTCCATCGTCGGCACTAAAGGCACCATTGACTACGCCGAGGTCGATAGTCTGGCGATTGATTTGGCCGACTTTAGCGATCGCCTCACCATTGACGACACCGCTGTTCCCACGGTGGTGAATACGGCAGGCGGCGACGACAAGGTGACGGTGAACAATGCTACGGATGCGGTCGCGGTGAACGTGGGCGATGGTGTCGATGCGGTCACGGTGAAGGATTCCCAAGCGATCGTGACCGTCAACGGCGACGGCGAGGGCGTGGATACCCTCACGGTGGAGCGGGCTGACCAAACCGCTGCGGTGAATGGTCGCATTGAAAATGATGCCGACCCCGATACAACGAATGCGGGGGTGATCAGTGAAGTGACGAAGGGCGCGATCGCCTTTAACAACATCGAGCAGGTGCAGGTTAATCTGGGCACCGGCAACGACCAACTCACCCTTGACAACACCCTGACGGCTACCGCCATCAGCATTGATGGCGGCGCAGGCGATGAGCAGATCACCGTCCTCAGCATTGGCGAGCCGGAAACGAATATCACGGGCAACCAAGGGGAAGATACCGTCACCGTGGTGATCAACGACTTCCCAGAGGAAGATCAGTTCACCAGCCTCAACCTCGATGCCGAAACGCTCACCGTTGACAATCAAGCGAACGAAACCACCCCGGTCGCTTGGCAACTCGTCGATGGCGAGCTGTTGTCGGCGGATACGATTCCCAGCAGCGGCGCGTTCGCCGTGATTAACACGGCTGGGGCGGAGAAGACGACCATTCTAGCGGGGGGCTCAGGCAGCACCCTCAGCCTGGAAACCACGACACCCTCGGACATCAGCGGCACCGTTGATGCCCTCACCGAAAACGATCAAGGGCTGGGCCGGGTGCAGTTGCGATCGGGCCTCAATGTGCTGGAACCGAACGATTTCGACACGTTCCTCAATTTTGAAACGGCGCTGGGCTTTGACGCCCTGGTGAATGGCAGCAACACTTATACCGAAGATGGCTTCCAGCTCACGACTACGGGCACCTTTGTGCGCAACGACGAAGTCAGTCCAGCGGTCAAGGCTGCTAATGTCGCCGATACCTTTACCCTGACCATTCCCCCCGAGAATCCTGGCGATGCGGCCAGCGTCGCTGCCTTCTCGGTTTATGCGATCGCCCTCGCCGTTACCGGCCCCGACTCAGAGGACATCACCTTCACCGGCACCACCATCACGGGCGCTGAAGTTGACGCCACGTTCACCGTCGCCCCTGCTGCCGATGGGCTGCTCACCTTCCAGACCTTCGACGAGCTGCCAGCAGCGTTTACCGCGTTGCGATCGCTCTCCTGGACTCCGGGCACCGTCCTCACCGACAACCTCGTCGCCGAAGCCACTCTCCCAGCGGGCGAGACCCCCACCCCTGTTGTCGACAATCCAGACACGACGCTGACCGGAGCGATCAATGTCATCTTTGACACCAACGGTCAGAGCATTCTGGTCGATACCGACAATAACGGCACGATTGAAACGCTGATCAACCAAAATGGCACCTTCGTTGATAGCAATCAGGATGGCCGATTTTTCTTTGCTGAACGCGTTAGCCAAGATACCAGCTTTAACGGCACCCCGTTCACCACTCAAATCATCAACGGCAACATTACACAGTTCCGCTTTGCCGGCGATTTTGAGCTTCCTGACAACAGCACGGTAACGGCAACGGGCGATCGCGGCCTGTCCCTCCTCGTCGCCGACGACGCCCTCATCGGCAACAACGTCACCTTTGATGTCTCTGCTAACGGGCAAGAATCAGGAGTTGGTGGTGGCGATGGCGGTGCTGGCGGCGATGGTGGGGCTGGTGGTACTGGTGGTACTGGCGGCGCAGGTGGTGCAGGTGGTGCAGGTGGTGCAGGTGGTTTTGTTCGTGGTACCAGTAGCTTACCTTTCTTTCAACATGTTCCAGGCCAGGGAGGCACGGAGGGTGATTCTGGAGAGCCAGGGAAAGATGGGATTGAACCTCAGCAAGCAGACGGAACAAGCGGTCAGCCAGGAACGTTAGGGATTAATTCCGATAGTTTGATGAACTTCAGTGGAGGATCTGGCGGTTCGGCTGGGGAGCCAGGAAAAACTGATGGCCAACAAGATGCAGGCGGTGCACCCGGGTCAGGACAGGAAGCACAATTTGCAAGTAGTGGAAATAACGGCGGCAATGGTAGCCCAGATCCTAACGGCTCAGTACCTAGCAATCAACAGGCTGCATCGGGCCAGCCTGGTAACGAGGGCAACCCCGGCGACGCCGGAGTAAATGCAGGAAATGGTTTACTCATTTCTGGCGGTAGTGGTGGCGATGGCGGCGGCGGCGGCGGCGGCGGCGGCGGCGGTGCGGGTGGAACCGGTGGTGCGGGTGGCGGCGGCGGCGGCGGCGGCGCGGCTGGCTCTGGTGCGGCTGGCGACTCAGGCGGTCGCGGCGGTGACGGTGGCGATGGTAGTGATGGTGGCGATGGCGGTGATGGTGGCGATGGTGGCGATGGTGGCGATGGTGGCGATGGCGGTGGCGCTTTCGAAATCGTCGTCAACGGCCGTATCAAGATTGGAGAAGATGCCGACTCAAGCCAGGCAAAGTTTTTAGCGAATGGCGGTAAAGGTGAAGAGCCCAGTACGTCATTTAATGTGGGTCAAGATGATGGTCTGAATATAGGTAATAAGGACTTGAATGACGGCCTCAATGACGGTCGAAATGAGGGGCAAAATAATGGTCGCACCGACCGCCCGCTAAGTGTCAATGGTGGTTTTGGTGGCCAAGGCGGCTTTGGCACTCAAGGCGGATCTGGCGGCAATGGGGGTGAAGGCAAACCCGGCGGCGGCGGCGGCGGCGGGGCCGGAGGGACAGTTAAGTTCTTTGGTTCTGTTTTGGAAATTCCAGGTGCGACCATCGAAACCGCAGGGGGTGCAGGCGGTGGTGATGCTGACTCAGGCGAGGATGGTCGCTTCATTGTGGGCAGCAATACGACAGCGGACTTGCCCAATCCCGACAACTACACTAACTCTGAGTTGTTTAACAATCCGAATGGGGGCACTCGCGCAGCCAATTCCTTCCTAAGTAGCGGCGAGGCAACGCCGTACATTGCTGGTTTGGCAGGTGGTGCAGAGATTTACGGCTTGCTAGCCAATATCGACGGTCGATCGCTGGACTACGATCTCACCACACCAGGGGTGATTGATGCCCCCGATGAAAATGCCTTAGCAGCGGTTTATCGGTTTAATTTAGGTCCGGGTGATTATGACGATGACTATGTCGGCTATGACATGCTGCTGTTTATCAACCTGACGGACACCAACTTGGCAGCCCCGCAATTAGGCATTTCGATCAATGGCGCTGCCGCCGACCGGGAAGCCTTGAAAACCGGCGGACTGGCTGTTTTCAACGGGGGCATTCGCCCTGATCTGGTGTCTCTAGCGCCTGGTGCCGTTTGGGCGACGCTGATTCCTGACCCGACGGAAGTGGGCGGGGCTAGGGTCAACATTTCGGTAGACGCCACGATCGCTGCCGTTGATGCTGCCGCCGCGATCGCCCTTGATAATCAGTCCCTCAGTGACGGCCAGGTGGCGTACATCTTGGCCTCCCGCCCCAGTTTAGAGGTTGAGCCGCAACTGCAAAGTCTGACAGCGATCGCCGTCAGCCCTGACAGTCAGCACGTCTATGGATTGAACGCGGACCAAAACGCCCTGGTTGTTGTAAATGCTGACACGGGCAGCCAGCGGCAACTGTTGGTCGATGGGTTCGATGGAGTGGACGGACTGGAAGCAGCGACCGCGATCGCGGTCAGTCCCGATGGGGTGAGCGTCTATGTTACGAGTGTGACTGAAAGCGCGATCGCCTTCTTTGATCGAGACGCATCAACTGGCAACCTCAGCTTTGTCAGCACAATCTCGACCCTGACCGAAAACGAAACTGTCTTTGCCAATTTGACGCTCAGTGCCGATGGGACGCAATTGTTCACAGCGGGGGCGGAGGGCATAGCTCGCTTTGGGCGCAACCCTAACGGCGTGCTGACCTTTGAAGCCAGTGCGGATATGGGCAACCTCAGTGAGGTCGCCACCAGTCAAGACGGCAATCTGCTCTATGCCGTCAGCGCTGCAGCCGATGCGCTGTTAGTGATTGACCCCAACAATCTCAGCCTTCAGCAAACGCTCAGTGGGGTGGCCAATGGTTTGGATGGGGCCAGCGATATCGCCCTCAGCAGCGACGATCGCTTCCTCTACGTCACGGCTCAAGACGGCAATACCCTCACGGTCTTTGAGCGCGACTTGACGACGAACACCCTCAGTCGCGTACAGATTCTCAATAACGGTGCTGATGGCGTCCGGGGGCTGAACCAACCATCTGACATCACCCTCACTGCCGATGGTCAGTACGTACTGGTCACAGGTCAGGAGAGCGATGCGGTCAGCGTGTTTGAACGCGATCCGGACGAGGGCACACTGGTGTTTGTGCAAGTGCTGCGCGACAACATCGGCGGGGCGCAAGGGCTGCGGGCTCCCACCGCGATCGCCTCGGCTCCTGATAACGGCTTCACCTTTGTGGGCAGCACGGGCATTCCTGGCGATGTGGGGGGCTTAGTCACCTTTAAGGTCGATACCGATCAACCGGAACCGACCCAACTGCTCACCACCTTCGACAACATTGCAGATCTCACCATCACCACCGCTGGGGGCAAAGATACCATTGCCCTGCAAGCAGCTCCCGGCCCCGATGTGACGACGACCACGATCAACACGGGCGACAACCAGGATCTTGTCACCGTGACGGATCAAAGTCCCACGGCGACGGTGAATCTGGGCGCAGGCGATGATGAGGCGCAGTTGCGTTCCGATACCCCCGGCACGACCCTCACCGTGAACGGCGACAGCGGCAGTGATCGCATCGATCTGCAACAGGTCGGCGAATCCAGCACCACCACGATCAATGGCGGCAGCGATCCAGATTTGGTACAGGTCGCGGGCAAGGGCATTCCAGCGTCCGCCAGCGTCAGCGCCAACGGCAACGGTCCCACCGAATTCCCTGGTGACACGCTGCTGTTTGATCCGCAAAACCCGGATCCGACCAATCCCAATTTCAGCCCTCAAAATCCTAGCCTGACTAAGGGCGACATTGCGGTGGATGGTCAGGGCACCCTCACCTATGACACTTTCGAAGACGTCCAGGTAATTGCGGCTCCCGTTATTGAGTTTCCCAATCCGGTCGTGCAGATCGCGGAAGGTGACGGCGTTACCTTCACCGTGGACGTGACCCCCTTGGGCACAACTAACTCTCTGGCGGGTCCGGTGCAGTGGGATCTCAACGGCGACGGCCTCTTCCAAGATGGGGAAGGAGAAGTCTTATCGCTGACTTGGGCACAGCTCGTTGACCTCGGGGTGAATGACGACGGCACCTACCAAATCGCGGTGCAAGCGACCAATGGCGATGGCTTCACTTCAGTTGAGTTTGCCACTTTGGCAATCGCCAATACCTTGCCCACCGTGACCATTTTGGGGGCTGACCTCGGCGCAGATACCATCTCGCTAGGGGAACCGTACACTATCGAATTCCAGGCGACGGATCCGGGTGATGATCGCGTGCAAGAGTGGCGCGTCGATTGGGGCGACGGTTCGCCGCTGGAAATCTTTGGGGCGACCACCCTATCGGCGACTCGCGTTTACGACATCCCCGGCACCTACACCATTCAAGTGGGCGCGGTGGATGAAGACACCGATCCAAATGCGACCCTGGCGGCAATCCCGCAGGTGGTCACGGTGGGCGTTCAGGCCGCCCAGCTTGACCTGGGTGGCCCCTACTTCATCAACGAAGGGGACGACCTGACCCTGACCGGCACGGCCCCCGGCAATTTCACCACGCTGGAGTGGGATGTCAACGGCGATGGCACCGTGGATGTGACGGGCACCAATCCCATCCTGACCTGGGCCGATCTGATCACCTTGGGACTGGGCGACAACCAAACCGTCGCGATCGCCGCCACGGCGGTTTATGACGTGAATGGTGGTGAAGTGCGATCGCCCCAAGCTACCGTCTCCCTCCAGATCAACAATGTGGCCCCCACCGCGACGCTGACCAATGGCGGCGCAGTGCTCGAAGGCGAAACCGCCACTGTCACCTTTACCGACGTGAGCGATCCGTCTCCCGTGGATACAGCGGCAGGCTTCATCTACCGCTACGACTTTGACAACGACGGCGTATTCGAGATCACGGGCGACACTACCGGAACGGCGATCGTGCCCAATGCCTTCATCAACGACAACGGCACCTATGTCATTCGCGGGGTGGTAACCGACCAAGACGGCGGTCAGACCGAGGCCTTCACGGAAATCACAGTGCAAAATGTCGAGCCGGTGCTGTCGTTAATGGGAGCCGCTGCCGCCTTTGAGGGCGTTGCCTACACCCTTGACCTCAGCGCCTTTGACCCCGGCGATGACACCATCCAGCAATGGACGGTGGATTGGGGCGATGGCACGGTGGAAACCTTCGACGGGCCAGTGCAGTCTCTGACGCACCTGTTTAGGGACAACAATGTGCGGACGATCGCGGTCACCGCGATCGATGAAGACGGCGTCTACACGGCCACGAAGACGGTGACGGTGCTTAACTCCCCCCCGACCATTCAAAATCTAACGGCCACCGATGTCCTGGAAAACGGCTTCACCCTGCTCACGGCGGATATCGCCGATCCGGGTAGCGACGACGACTTTAGCGTGCTGGTGGTTTGGGGCGATGGCGTCACGGAAACCTTTGAATTGCCCGCCGGTACCACCCGGCTCGAACTGACCCACCAATATCTGGACGATCGCCCCACCGCCGTCGGCATCGACACCTTCTTTATCAATGTGTTGGTGCTCGACAACTTTAGCCAGGCCGCGTTCGCGTCCACCCAGTTAGCGGTGAGCAACGTCGCGCCCACGATTCCGGGATTGGTGCTAAGTGCCCCCGAAATTGCCGAAAATGGTGAAGTGACCGTTTCCGGCTTGATCGAAGATCCAGGCAGCCTGGATACCCACACCGTCGAACTCACCTGGGGCGACGGCACCACCGAGACGCTAGTCATTGATCCGGCGACGCGCACCTTTAGCGCTACCCACCAATACTTAGATGACGACCCCACTGGCACCCCCGCCGATGACTACACCATCACGGCTACGGTGACGGACGATGACGGCGGTGTGGGCACCACCAGCACCACCGTGACCGTCGAAAACATTGAACCGGCCTTTGCGGAGTTAACGTTGACGCGATCCACTGCTGGGGATGGGCTCACGGTCACCCTAGATGGCTCGGTGGTAGACGTGGGCAGCCTGGATACCCATACCATCGTCATTGATTGGGGGGACGGCACGACTGAAACCCTACCGCTCCCCGCCGACCCGACTGACTTTGGGCGGAGTCACACCTACGCCCAACTGGGCATTTACGAGGTCACGGTGAATGCGATCGACGATGACACCGGCATCGGTGACACGGCTGTGGATGCGGTGCTCAGCGGTGTGCGCCTGGTGGAGGGGGTGCTGCAAATCGTCGGCACCAATGGGGATGACACCGTCGCCATTCGTCGTCCTCTGGACCCGATCGCTTACTACAACTTTGACGAAACCAGTGGCACGCTGGTCGCCGATCAAGCCGGTACGCCCCAAAACGGCACTGTGTTCACTGGAAATAATCAGTCCCCCCGGCTCAACGTGCCAGGGGCTGAGGCCGGATTTGATAGCGGCACCGCCATCGAGTTGACGGATAGCACTCGCAACTACGTCGCGGTGGCCCACGATCCCGTGTTTGAGCTAGAGAACGGCACCTTCCAGCTCTGGTTTAATGCCGATCGCCTGCAAAATGAGCAAATGCTGTTCTCCAAAGATCGCTTGAATCTGGAAGACGGTGGGCACTTTACCGTGAGATTGTTTGGCGGCAGGATTTCGGTGCGCTTGCAAGATACCCAGCAGAGCTACTTTATCGAAACGGGCAATCTGGTGAGCGCGAACACCTGGTATCACTTAGCCGTCAGCTTTGGGGACGAGGGCATGCAGCTTTACCTCAATGGGGAGCTGGTGGGTACTAATGCCTTTACTGGTGGCATTCAGACCAACCAGGAACCACTGGTGATTGGCGGCGGCATTAACCGGAATAGCGATCGCAGTGGTGATCTCTCGCGCTTACAGATCAACAGTCCCTTTGACGGGCGCATGGATGAATTTGCCATTTACGGGGAAGCGCTGAGTGCCGAGGCGATCGCGCAACTCTTTGCCCGAGGGGTGACCGCGACCAGTGGTGATAATGCGGAAATCGAAGTGTTTGCCAGCTTCTTAGAGACCCCTGAGCAACGAGTCCGGTTCAATTTGGCGGAGATTGACGTAATTGATCTTGAATTAGGAGAAGGCGAAGATACCTTCCAAATGGCTTCTAACCTAGAGATTCCGGTCGTGGGTGAGTGAGCCAGTCGGGTTGCCCATGTTCTGCCCCACGGGTAAAAGCCCCGGAGCAGTGTCCTGGCAAAGTAGCGATGCCTCAGGGCTCACTGAGCAACGGGTCGTTATGCGATCGCTCGATTGCGCCAGGTCGGGGCCATGACTCTGGGGCGAGGAGTCGGCACTGGTAGGGGAAACAACTCTTGCACTTGCCACTGGTCGGGATACCAACCGCTCGTCACCCAACAATCATTGACGGCATCATAAATACAAGCTTCGCTATTGCGGTAATTGATGCTAAAGAAGGAGCCCTTTTGCGAATGGGAGCCGGACACAATGGGTTCAGCCTCTGCCAGGTGGAACTGCCCAAAGACATCATCAAATCCCATCATGAGGCACCCCTCAGGATTGAGACCGATGGCTCTGAGCGATCGCAAATTGAAGATGACATCAGGTTGATTGACATAACTATCGCCTTTGACGGTGCCGACGAGTTTGTGCCCCGAGGTGAAAGTGTAGATAAAACGGTAATGGCTGGTTCGTAGACGCAAAATCATGGATATATGCTCAGTTAAGGAGTGCCATAGCCTGACGCTGACAATACCGCCGATCAGTTGGAGCCAGCAGCTAGCGATTGCCGCTGTCCCCAAAGCTGACTGTGGCCATAGCGCTTTGAACGATTGCGACCGTAATGCTTAAGTGATTACGCGGTAGTTCCACACCCTTGTTAAGTAAAACTATAGTTTTTCACGGAATTTCCCCGTGTTTTTTCTGATGTTTTTCACAGAGGCTTGAAGAAAACGGGCTGAACCTGAAGGGAATGTGAACACAAATTCACAAAAATGGGACCAGGCGCAGGTTTTTGCTGAGGATGAAAGGTGAAACGACTCACCTCGCGGTGCATCTCCCACGACTTAAGGGATTGGCGGGAAAATAACATCCCGGTTGCTGGCAGTGGATGGGGAGCTGGGTGGATGGGGCAGTTTCGTGTCTGAGTTCGTGTCTGAGTAGGTACTTTTATGGCGAGCGCGTCCCTAAGCGCAGTCCTGGTCAGTGCATCCGGTGCAACCTTGCCGCCCGTCTCCGCCGCTTTGCGTTATAGCCTTGTAACATGGGCAAGGTCCACTGTCGGGCACAATCAAGGCAGTCACTGATGGAGGTCAGTCATGTATCGAGTCGTGGTCAAAGAATTTGGCGGGATTGACCAACTCGCGATCGCCGATTGTCCCGATCCCACACCGGGACCCGGAGAAGTGGTGGTGCGGCTCACCAGCATTGGCATGAATCACGCAGAACTGATGGCCCGCCGGGGCGAATATCGCTTGGTTTCTGGCAATCCGCCATTTGTGCCGGGGTTAGAAGGCGGTGGTGTCATTGTGGCCGTGGGGGAAGGCGTGAGCACTGCTGATACCCCTCAGTGGCAACGTTCTGAGGGCCAACGGGTGGTGTTAACGCTGGATGCCCCGGCTAGCCGAGGGCTGGGCGCAGGCACTTATCAGTCGCACTATGTAGTTGCAGCAAATAAAACGGTGCTCGCCCCTGACGCCATTCCCGACGATTTGCTCGGGGCGCTGTGGCTACCGTTTCTCACCGCCTGGGGCTGCCTGGTCTGGAAGCAAAATATGCAACCTGGCGATCGCGTCCTCATTCCCGCTGCCAGTAGCAGTGTGGCGATCGCGGCCTCGCAAATCGTGAAATATTACGGTGGCTTCGCCGTCGGCACCACCACCAGTCCCGCAAAAGTCGATCGCTTAAAAGCCATGCCGGAAGCGCGCTTTGATCATCTGGTGGTCACGCAAGACCCGCGCTGGTGGCGCGAAGCCAAAAAACTCGCCCAGGGCAAAGGCTACAACATCATTTTTGACCCCGTCGCCGCCGGCGAATTCCTCAATCAAGAAATTCGCTTGCTCGCGCCTCAGGGAACGCTTTGGATCTATGGGCTTTTGGGTCATCCCGATACGGTAGATGTCACCCCCCTCATTCGCAAAATGGCCTCCATTCGCGGCTGGCTGCTGAACGAAATCGCCGCCAGCGGCTCCGAGCAAGGCGCTTATCGCCACGTCCTGGAACGCATCGCCGACGGCACCTACGCCCTACCCGTGGCCCAGACGTTTTCACTACGCGATGTGCAACAGGCCCATGCGGAGATGGAGCAAGGGCAGCATATTGGCAAGCTGATTTTGGTGCCGTAGTAGCTGGGTGTTGGGTGTGAGTGGAGATTTAGTAGGTCGAACCTTATACCCAGTTCCTAGCCCCTCGCACCCTACCACCCTCATACCCTGCCACCCTCACACTCCCCCCACTTCCCGCCCGAGACTTTATTTCCAAGCCTCTCCCCTAGTAGGATCAAAACTGTTGAGTCAAGAGTTCGCTATTGGCGTTATGAAAACTCGGTATCTGAATGCGATCGCCCGTCGTCTGTTGCTCACTGTCTTGCTGGTATTAGCGCTCATGGTCGTGGGCCTGCCCCCGGCGGCGGCTGACAATTACGATCGCCAAAATCTCCGCATGGCTGACTTTTCCCATCGGGATCTGCACGGTGATAACTTTACGCGAGCAGATTTAGCGAATGCGGATCTGCATGGGGCGAATTTGCGGGGGGCGCGGTTGTTTGATACCACCTTCAATCAGGCGGATTTGACCGATGTCGATATGACGGGGGCCACCCTAGATGGCGCTCGGTTTATTCGGGCCAATTTAACCAATGCCATTCTGGAAGGCGCATATGCCTTTGATACTGACTTTCGTGGCGCAGTGATCGACGGGGCTGATTTCACTGATGTGCTGCTCGACCCTCGCACGAACGATCTGTTGTGTGAGGTGGCTCAGGGCACCAATCCGATCACGGGACGCCACACCCGCGAGACGTTGTATTGCCCTTAAGGGATGAGGACCATGGAACACCCAATTGCCGCGAAGAATAGACCTGACCGGACAAGGGACAGCCGAGACGGCTATCCCAACTGATTGAGTTTTCATTCCTGAGGAACTTGAGCGCGGTCGGCTAGCGGGCAATAGCGATCGCGGCCATGCCCCCGGTTCGATGTGCGATGCCCGGTGGGAATCAAGCCCCCCTGTTCTCCCGCCTGCGGGAAAATCTGCAGGGTCTGGAACGAGAGCAATGGTGCCTTTTTCCGTAACATGAAGGAACGCTATTGGTGATCGCTGAGCATGAGTCATTCCGCCGCCCAATTATCCAATGCCGACCTGAAGGTTTATCGCATCCTGGATGCCAATCTTGATCGCGCCCGCGAAGGCTTACGGGTTTTGGAAGATTGGTGTCGCTTTGGTCTGGATCACCATGACCTGACCGATCAGCTCAAACATCTGCGGCAAAGCCTGGGGCAGTGGCACACAGCGGATCTGCGGGCGGCTCGGGACACCCCCAACGATACCGGCACGACCATTACGCATCCGCAAGAGCAGGTGCGCACCAGCGTGACCCAGGTGTTGCAGGCCAATTTTTGTCGGGTCGAAGAAGCGCTGCGATCGCTGGAAGAATTTGGCAAAATTCACCGGCCTGACCTGGCTGCCGCCTGCAAACAGTGGCGCTACCAGATTTATACTCTGGAGAGTGCCATCATGGGGCGGCAACGGTTTCAACAGTTGCTGAAAGCGCAACTGTATCTGGTCACATCCCCCTCGCCTAATCTACTGCCGGTGGTTGAGGCGGCGCTCAAGGGGGGCTTATCGTTGGTGCAATACCGGGCCAAAACGGGCGATGACTGCGATCGCTTGGTGGTGGCGCAGCAGCTCAAAACGCTGTGCCATCAATACGGAGCCCTATTTTTGATTAATGACCGGGTCGACCTGGCCCTGGCGGTGGATGCCGATGGGGTGCACCTGGGGCAACAGGACCTCCCCATCGCAACGACCCGGCGATTGCTGGGCCGCGATCGCCTCATTGGGCGCTCAACCACCAACCCGCAAGAAATGGCTAAGGCGTTGGCGGAGGGAGCCGATTACATTGGGGTCGGCCCGGTGTATGCCACCCCCACCAAGCCAGACAAAGCCGCTGCTGGCTTGGATTATGTGCGCTATGCCGCGGAGCATTCGCCGGTCCCCTTTTATGCGATTGGGGGCATCGACGCGCAAAATCTTGATGAAGTGCTGGCGGCTGGGGGCGATCGCGTCGCCGTGGTGCGGGCGCTGATGGCGGCTGAAGATCCCACTGCCGCTAGCCAACAGTTCATTGCTCGGCTACAGGCGGCACACACGGATCGCTAAGCGATCGCCTCATCCTTGTGTTCATTCATCCTTTGGCGTTCACGATGTCCAATTCGATTCAACTGCAGGTTAACGGCGAAAGCGCCGCATGTGCTCCCCAAACGCGATTGCCTGATTATTTGCAACAGATCGGCATGAACCCTCGACTGGTGGCGGTCGAGTATAACGGCGAGATTTTGCACCGGCAGTTTTGGGAACAAACCTACCTGCAAACGGGCGATCGCCTCGAAATTGTCACCATCGTGGGGGGAGGATAATTCGGCGGCGACCTCTGGCGCGCCCCCCAGCGCTATCCAGAAGTAAATGGAGATGCAGTTTTCCCGGCACTGCTCTATGAGCGCAGTTGCGTAGTGAGGTGAACCAACTCCGGCGCGATTAACTGATCCATTGCCAGTTCCACCGCTTTAGACGACCCTGGCATCGAGAAGATTAAGGTCGATTGGCAGACGCCCGCGATCGCCCGTGACGCGATCGCCCGCGAGCCAATCTGCTCGTAGCTCAACATCCGCAAGAGTTCGCCAAATCCCGGCAAGGTCTTGGTCAGAAGGCCCGCGATCGCTTCGTAGGTCGTGTCTCTAGGCGCAATTCCCGTCCCCCCGTTCACGAGAATGACCTCCACGTCAGGAACGGCGACCCAGTTGATCACCTGCTGACGCACCTGCTCAGGTTCGTCTTTTAGCAGCGCATCAGCCACAACCTGATGCTGAGACCGATGGAGGCGAGCCCGAATCACATCGCCGCTTTTGTCCATCTCGGGGGGGCGGGTGTCGCTCACCGTCAGGATGGCGCACTTCACTGCCACGGGTGCAGCATCAGGATGAGGCTGTGACATGTCATCTAGCTCTTGGTAAAGCCCAGACCATTTTCCTCCGCATAGCGATTCATAAAGCGCATGAAACGCTCCCATTCCGAGGGATCTTTCATCACAAACAACGCTTCAATGCCGGCGGGGCGACCATCCAAAAACTTCCCTTTGACTTCGCGGGTCATCAATTCCCCTTCTTCGTCCACCAGGTACATACCGGTGATCTCGACGCCCTCATCTTCAGAAAAGGCTTTGGGATTGTCAAAGTAAAAGGTAGCGGTGCCATCTTGTCCGTCCGGCGATCGCGTCAGTCGCACGTCAGGAATCACTTCTTCCGCAACACCGCGAGCAAATTCAATATGAGCCATAGATAAACAGTTGAAACTTTACAAACGTTAAACGCCCATTCTCTCACTTTTGGTCCTGATTCGGATCGGTCTTTTGAAGGAAGCCAAACTCCGCTCACAGCAGCCGCCTGATGCTTCCCACGGGGTTTGATGGGTAGGGCCGACAAACATGGGGAGCAAGAACCTTACTCCCCAAATAGCTGTGCTCGATATTACCCGTGACTGACTACAGCTTGGTGCCGCACTCTGGGCAGAAGGTGTGACTAGAAGGATTTTTAGCTCCACAGTTGCTGCAATACATCAATTCGATGGTCTGCACATCAGGGGCTTTTTGCGGTAAACCGAGCATTTGCGCGTTGCTCTTGCCGGGGGCCACCATGGGATAGCAGTTTTCGTCTTTACGGACGTGCACATCCATCAGCACAGGACCCTCGTGGGCCAGCATATCGGCGATCGCCTGATCTAGATCAGCCCGGTGCTTAATGACCATACCTTTGACGCTGTAGGCCTGAGCCAGCATCTCAAAGTCCGGCATCCCTGACTGCATATTTGAGGAAGAATACCGCTCACCGTAGAAGGTTTGCTGCCACTGCCGGACCATGCCCTGCCAACCGTTGTTGATGATGACCGTTTTGACGTTGATGCCATATTGGGCCAGCGTACCCAACTCTTGGAGATTCATCTGGAAGCTGGCATCCCCGCTAATGCAGATGGTGACAGCGTCGGGATGCGCTACCTGCACGCCCATGGCGGCTGGCATCCCGTAGCCCATCGTGCCCAGACCGGCACTGGAGATCCAGCGCCGGGGGCCATTTTTGAGGAACTGGGCAGCCCACATCTGGTGTTGCCCTACATCCGTGGTGTAGTAAGCCTGGGGCGCTTGACGGCACAACTCGACGATGACCTCTTGCGGGGCAATCATGTCGTCGTAGGTGGGCACCACTAGCGGGTAATCTTCGCGCCAGCGTTGAATGCGATCGCGCCAAGCTCGGGTCTGTTGCGGATCAGCCGGTTTATTGTCCTCATGCAGGCGGTTGATCAAGGTCTGCAACACCCGGCGCACATCCCCCACGATGGGGACGTTGGGAATCCGGTTTTTGCCCACCTCTGCCGGGTCGATGTCGATGTGAATGACCTTGGCTCGCGATGCAAACTCGTCTAGCTTGCCGGTGACGCGATCGTCAAACCGCGCCCCGACCGCAATGAGGAGATCACACTCACTCACCGCAAAGTTGGCATAAGCGGTACCGTGCATTCCCAACATGCCTACGGCAAGGGGGTGATGCTCATCAAAAGCGCCCTTCCCCATCAAGGTGGTCGTCACTGGGATCGAGAAATATTCCGCGAGTTCCTGAATTTCTCCGTGCGCCCCGGCGGTAATCGCGCCGCCACCCACGTATAGCAGCGGTTGCTTGGCTCGACGCAGCAGCCGCATGGCATGTTCAATTTGACGCGGGTTGCCTTTGACCGTCGGCTTGTAACCGGGTAAATGGATATCGCCCGGTTCTACTGGAATGTAGTCGAATTCTTCGATGCCGACATCTTTGGGCACGTCGACGAGGACTGGCCCAGGCCGTCCAGTCTGGGCAATGTAGAACGCCTCGGCCACGATGCGGGCCATGTCTTTGGGCGATCGCACCACATAGGAGTGCTTCACAATCGGCAGGGTGATGCCAAAAATATCCGTCTCCTGAAAAGCATCCGTCCCAATCGAGGGGCGCGCCACTTGTCCGGTAATGACCACCATGGGAATCGAGTCCATCGCGGCGGTGGCGATGCCGGTGACTAAGTTAGTGGCCCCAGGGCCAGAGGTGCCAAAGCAGACCCCCACTTTGCCCGTCGCCCGAGCATAGCCATCGGCGGCATGGGCTGCGGCCTGCTCATGGCGCACCAAAATGTGGCGAATGCCGCCGCGCTGTTCTGCCTTGTAGAGTTCGTCGTAAACGGGCAAAATTGCGCCACCCGGATAGCCAAAAATGTGCTCGACACCATGACGCTGTAGGCTGTCAATGAGTGCAAAACCACCGGTTACTCGTTGGGCAGTCACGTTATCGGGTGCTTTAACAGAAGTTGTCATGGAATTTGTGAACACACTCGCGTAAGTGGGCAAAAAAAGTTGTCGCCAATCTGTGCCTTACGAAACTGTTGCGAAGCACGGATTAGCAGGTAAGACTTTCACTATAGTACGAGATTAATCTGGCACCAATATTGATACCCTGCTTCTCTTTAGACGATTCTTGAGATTCTTTACAGGGCAACGATTAAACCATGTCTAAACCACGTCCAAATTGAAAGCTGGAGTTGTGCTTGCTCGGGAAAACCTCACCTAACCTCTCCTTGAAAAGGAGAGGCACCAGAATCTCATTAAACCTCTCCTTGGGAAGGCTACGGTGTACACATAAGTCCTGAAACCCTTGTTGTCAGGGCTTTTCCCTC
>Ga0076930_100508_pt1 | contig 35913 bp, 33 predicted proteins | sample HotLakConsoUCCRE_FD_71149 | JGI IMG/M metagenome (GOLD analysis project Ga0076930, IMG submission 71149) | Hypersaline microbial mat communities from Hot Lake, Washington, USA - Hot Lake Consortium UCC-RE (version 3) (version 3) ...
GGGACAGCACGCCATGGCAGATGCAAGACGCTTGACGCGAAAGACAGTCGCTCACCCCCGGCCCCTCTCCGCGAGGGAGAGGGGAGGGAGCGCGGCGTCAGGCGGCGAGGGGGGCTGGCTGGCGGATGCGCTCGACGGCGTCTCGGATCCCGCGCAGGCGGGTGAGGATGGTGTCGGCCAGGGTGCTCAGGGCATGGTTGAGTTCGCGATCGTGGAGATCGGCGAAGGCCATGTCGAGGGCGGTGATGAGGGCGCGCAGATGGTCGAGGTCGTCGGTGACGTCGAGAAGCGCGATCTGCAATTCGTCCGGGAGCGCGGGCCGGGATGCGGGCGCGGATGCGGCGAGCGATGCGGCGCAATACGCTTCGAGCAAAGCCTTCATCTGCGCGATTTCGGCGGGCGCGCGGCGAACCCCGTCTTTGGTGAAGACGCGCGCGAGCCAGGCGGCGTCTGCCGGGGTCAGGCCGTGGTTTTCTTCAGGGTTCGAAGAAGGGTTGTTGCCGGAAAAGGGGTTCATGCCAGCCCCCTTTCGCCTGCCGGGACCGTGACGCTTGCATGAATCACACCCGGACATACCGAGATCACTTCCGCCACGCGGGCGGTTTTGGTATCGCTGATTGCAGCCATTGGAAAACGTTCCTTTTCTGATGGTCAGAGCCGGGTAGGAGGGGGCATCCTCCTGCTCGGCTCGGTTGTGATGCTAGCGGGAATGCGTGATGGGTCAAGGGAGGATGTTGGTACGATTAACCGATTCCCAAAAGCTCAACTGTGGCTAAGATCACAAGAGCGGCGCGAAACCTTCTGACCACTCCGCACGACAAAAAACGCACCAGCCCATTAAGAACACGCACGCCACACGAAAACTCAGCCGCGCCGCAAAATTTCGCCGCAAAGCGTATCCAGAAGTTGGAAAGCACACCCGTTGATGCTACTATAACGTGCTAATGATTCGACATCCCAACTCACGTGAGGAGCAGTCATTGTTTCATGACCCTGTACGTGCAGCGACGCTTCTACGCGACATATTCGCAAACGAACGGGCTCGCATTGGCTTTTTTATTGGAGCTGGGTGCCCCGTCTCGGTCAGATGCGATGATGAAGAGGGCGCAACTCGACCTCTCATACCGGACATTAAAGGATTAACGAGTAAAGTGCGCGAACAAATCAGCGAAAAGTACTCAAACGAATTAAACATTATAGATGGTATATCGGTGGAATTAGGGCGACCAACCAACAATATTGAGCATACACTCTCAATAATTCGATCACATATTGAAATCGTTGGAAGTGGAACTATACGTGGCCTAGATCACCAAATGTTACAAAATATTGATCAAGCGATATGCTCATACATAAGGATGATTACTTCGGTTAAACTTCCTGATGCGGACAGCGGGTATCGAGCTATCGCACAATGGATCGAAGGCCTTGAACGAACGAATCCGGTGGAAATATTTACGACTAATTATGATTTGCTTCTTGAGCAGGCTCTTGAAACAAATAGATTAACTTATTTTGACGGATTCACAGGAGCTGATCGACCATTCTTCAATTTATCAGCAATAGAACGCGATAGCTTACCCGCTTTCTGGACAAGGCTTTGGAAGCTCCATGGCTCAATTAATTGGTCTGAGAATCAAGACGGCAATACCGTCCATCGCTACACACTCGAAAACGAATCGAAATCTTTACCAATTTCAAGTCACGGGTCACTAATATATCCATCACATAGAAAATATGATCAAAGTAGAAGACTTCCATATCTTGCACTTATCGATAGACTAAAAATATTTCTTCGAAAACAATCATCCGTTTTGGTTGTTTCTGGATATTCATTTGGAGACGCGCACCTAAATGAGGTAATAATTGATTCACTTGAAAGCAATCCAACAGCGCTTTGTTTTTCGTTAGCATTCGGAAATATGAATGATCATAAAATCTTGCGTCAATACGCTGAACGGCGCTCAAATCTCACGGTCTTTGCATATGATTCTGGTGTAATTGGCCGAAAATTCGGCAAGTGGTGCACTAATGATCAACAGAACCTTGATTCCTTAAGAAATATCTTTGAACGAAGAAGCCCAGACGATACCTCAGACTCATCTGAATCAGAGCAATCTAATGATGAAGCCACCGCAAAAGAACCCTTAACCACCCCACCGAATTCCGCACACTATGGCTGTAGAATTGCTGACTTTAAATCTCTAGGCGAGTTTTTGATCGATGTATCGGGAAGCTTCAATCAGGTGGAACGTGCAGCAAGAGCGTGACCCCACTTTCCTTGGTACAGTCCAAGATGTCTCCGGATCAACAATCCGCGGCATATTGGATGAGGGCACCCTTTCGGGCCTCACGTTTATAGAAGGGCATGGCTATCGTATTGGGCAGATAGGCGCTTTCATTCGGATACCGCTTGGGTACACCGACTTGTTCGGTATTGTTTCGCAGGTTGGCGCTGGCGCGGCACCTGAAAGAATGGCCGACTCGCTACCGTACGGAGAGCGATGGATAACAATTCAACTCGCCGGACAAGCCAGACGAGGGGCCGCATTTGAGCGCGGTATTGCCCAATACCCGACCATAGGGGATAGGATCCACATCGTCACAGAGCAAGACCTGTTTCGTATCTATGGGCATGAAAACAATCTTTCTTATGCCAGAGTCGGAACTTTAGCATCATCCACTTCTATACCTGCCCTTGTCGAAGTAAATAAACTTATCACAAGGCATAGCGTGGTTGTAGGCGCAACTGGATCTGGGAAATCAACTACAGTAGCGGGACTTATCGGAACACTTGCACATCCCGATAGATATCCTTCCGCTCGAATTCTTATGTTTGACGTGCACGGCGAATATGCTTCTGCGCTAAAGGACAACGCATCTTTATTTCGCGTTGGCGCAAATTCTCACTCGGGCGAGAACGATCTTTTTGTTCCCTATTGGGCGTTGAATTTCGATGAATTTATTTCTGTTGCTGTTGGTGGAATGGAAGATCCTAGTTGCAGGACTGCGTTTTCTGATAAGATACTTGAGTTGAAGCGTAGAGCCCACTTAGAGAAACCTATACCTGGCATTGAAATTGATCAGATCACTGTTGATACTCCAATTCCATTTGATATTCGAGATCTTTGGTGGGATTTCCATACCGAAACAAGAGCGAGGCACTTCGCTGATGGTCGCCCTCAGTCGCGTGACACTTGGGCCCTTGAGCTGGATGATTCGGGTCAGCCTGTCCAATCAGGTGACAAAAACAAAATTATTCCACCTCGCTTTCGGCCACTAAAAGACGAAAAAAATGATCCAGAAAAAATTTGAACATCTAATTCAACACTGCGAGTTGGCCGTTACGTTGATATCCTTGCTGGGAGATTGCGTGATAAGCGTCTTTCGTTTTTGTTTTCGCCTGGACGATGGAACTATATTTCTGATACCGAATTTGCAGAGGGCTTTTCAGATTTGGATGAACTCTTAAGTGATTGGATTGGTGGAAGTAGAACGGTTTCTATTCTTGATTTGTCAGGCGTTCCTCCATCAATACAATCAGATTTAGTTGGAGCTATTTTGCGAATTCTTTTCGAAGCGCTCTTTTGGGGTCGCGCAATGCCAGAGGGCGGGCGATCGCGTCCTTTACTTTTGGTCCTTGAGGAGGCGCATTCGTATCTTGCAAGTGAAACACGATCTTCGGCAAGCTTAGCTGTTCAGAGAATCGCCAAGGAAGGTCGAAAATATGGTATTGGATTGATGATTGTCAGCCAAAGACCTTCTGAAATTGATCTGACGATATTGTCGCAGTGCGGGACACTTATTTCTCTTCGCCTATCTAACTCAAGAGACCGTGGGCATATTTCTTCTTCGGTCACTGATAACCTTGAAGGTCTGCTAGATTCGCTACCGATTCTACGTACCGGCGAAGCAATCATTGTTGGTGAAGCAGTGAGCCTGCCTATTCGCGCGCTTATTGACTCTCCAGCAAAGGACGCAGCACCGGATAGCCAAGATCCTAAGATTTCGCATGAGCTAAACGATCCCTCTGGTGGAGTTGGCGGTTGGACGAAGGATCGGCCTCCCTCGGATTACAGATCATTGGTTCATGCGTGGCGTGCGCAAACGCCGCGTATATTGAGAGGAGATTCTAATATGCAAAACTGGATACCCGTAGATTCAAGTAATCTTAGCGACGTGGCATATGACGATACGACACAAACACTATTTATTCGATTTAAAGCTGGAAATGTTTATGAATATTTTGATGTCCCTGAATCAGTTTTTCAGGAACTATTGGGCGCAGATTCCAAAGGAAAATATTTTAATGCGAATATCAAGAATCGCTATAGATACCAACGCTCATAGCATCTCTTCTTCCTGATCCCCCACCCCCGAATCTCCCCCAACCGCCTGACAGATCAATCCTCTCCGGGGCGATCGGGGCGGTGCGGCGGGATTTTGCGCCTTGGGCGGATCCGCTGGCCGAGCCATTCATCCGCTTCGATAACGTGCCCGAACGATTCGGGGACCAGCTAGCGCTGGCTGATCTCTCGCCCGATACCATCAGCGCGCGCTCTCCTGCCTGCCCGCACCGCCGTTCATCGTGAGCGACGGTCATGCGGTCATGCAGCGAACGCCGCCTACATCTCACACGTATGGGCGCGCAACCAGGCTTCGAGGCGGTCAAATGTGAAGGTGCCGGCGTCGAGATTGTCGCTGATGAATGCGAAGATGGTGTCAGCATCCGCCGTGATGCGCCGCCCGTTGATCGCGAGAAATGTATAGGTCGCGGCAAAACCAATGCGCTTGTTGCCGTCGACGAAGGCGTGGTTCCTGGTCAGGCTTTCCCAAAGCGCGGCCGCTTGCCCGATCAGGTCGGCGTAATAGCCGGTCTGCGGTCGAAACAAGGCCGCTTCCAGCAATCCGGCATCGCGCAGGCCTTGCGTCCCGCCATAGCGCTCGATCTGGTCGGCGTGGATTGCAAGAACCTCGATGCCGGTCAGGTAGTCCGTCATTCGGCGAGCTTCTTGTAGAGGGGGCCGAATGTCTCATGGCTTGCCTGATAGGCCGCCATCACATGCGCGCGCGGCTTGCCCTGCCTGCGCTTCTCGATCAGATCCGCCAGCGCCTCATCGACAAGCGCCTGAAGCTGCCGGCCCTCGCTCTGCGCGAGCTTGCGGACCTCCGACAGGATTTCGGAACTGACCTGGGTGGCAAATTTCTCTCGGGGCGATGCCATGATCGATCTCCTCGCTGCAAGGATGCTTATCATGATCCATCATGAAATATCAAGATAGCCGGCTTTCGCCGGGCGCGCGGCGGGAGAAGCGCTGGATCGGGGCCGCCAGCCCTGATGCCGAAGCCGTTGCAAGCGAGCGAGGCGTGGCATTCTGGCGGTTTTCGCCATCGCCTCGCGATGGCGCAGAGCCCGCCGCCCCACTCCTCCCCTTCCCCCACCCTCCAAAATCCCCTAAACCCCTGACGGGGCAATCCTCTCCGGGGTGGTCGGATGAAGCGTGGCGGGGTTCGGGCTATCGGGGCGGTGCGGCAGGATTTTGCGCCTTGGGCGGATCCTGACGCGGTGCCGTTCATTCGCTTCGATGACGTGACCAAACGATTCGGGGATCAGGCCGCAGTCGCGGATCTGTCGCTCGATATCTATCAGGGCGAGTTCTTCTGCCTGCTCGGGCCCTCGGGCTGCGGCAAGTCCACCCTGATGCGCATGCTGGCCGGGTTCGAGGCGCCGACGCGGGGGCGGGTTCTGCTCGACGGGGCGGATCTTGCGGGCGTGGCGCCCAACCGCCGCCCGGTCAACATGATGTTTCAAAGCTATGCGCTGTTTCCGCATATGAGCGTCGAGAAGAACATCGCCTACGGCCTGCGGCAGGAGGGGATGGCGCGGGATGCGATTGCGGCGCGGGTCGCGGACATGCTCAAGCTGGTGCAGATGGAGCGCTTCGCCGGGCGCGCGCCCGATCAGCTCTCCGGCGGCCAGAAGCAGCGCGTCGCGCTCGCCCGCGCGCTGGCCAAACGCCCGCGCGTGCTCCTCCTCGACGAGCCGCTCGGCGCGCTCGACCGCAAGCTGCGCGAGGAGACGCAGTTCGAATTGATGGATATCCAGATCGCGCTCGGCACCACCTTCATCGTCGTCACCCACGACCAGGAAGAGGCCATGACCATGGCCGACCGCATCGCCGTGATGGATGCCGGGCGCGTCGTGCAGGTGGCGACGCCGGGCGAGATCTACGAGCAGCCGGCTTCGCGCTTCGTTGCGGATTTCGTGGGCGAGATCAACCTGTTCGAGGCGCGCGTCAGCGGTGGCGGTGACGATTCCAGCTGGGAGCTCGCCGCGCTTTCCGGCGAGACGCGGTTTCGCGTCGCGGATCCCGACGCGCGGCTCGGCGCCGGCGATCACGTCGCGGTGGCGGTGCGCCCGGAGAAGATGCGCGTCACCCGCGAGGCGCCGGGCGAAGCGTTCAACAGCCTTGCCGGCGAGATCTGGGATATCGGCTATCTCGGCGACTGGACGGTGTATCGCATCAAGCTCGATACCGGCCAGATCATCCGCGTCACCCGCGCCAACGCGACGCGCTACACCGAAAATCCGCTCGCCATGGAAGAGCGGGTGCATGTCGCCTTCGCGCCCGATGCGGCCGTGATCCTGAGCGATTGAGGCGGGTCGTCATGCGCAACCTCGCTCGTCGGCTCGTCATCATCATCCCCTATCTGTGGCTCGCGGCGTTCTTCCTCTGGCCGATGGCGATCGTGCTCAAGATCGCGCTCTCCGAGCCGCGCCTGGCGCAGCCGCCATACTGGCCGCTGCTCGATCTCACCGCAGGCTGGGAGGAGCTGGTCGCGTTCTTCCAGGCGCTGAGCTTCGAGAATTTCGTCTTCCTCGCGCAGGATGATCTCTACATCGCCTCGCTGATCTCCTCGCTGCGGATCTCGCTGATCTCGACGGCGATGCTGCTCGCCATCGGCTTCCCCATCGCCCATGCCATGGCGCGCGCGCCGCGCTCCTGGCGGCCGATCCTCGTGGCGGCGATGATCCTGCCGTTCTGGACGAGCTTCCTGATCCGCGTCTATGCCTGGATCGGGATCCTGCGCCCGGAGGGTTTCCTCAACCATTATCTGCAGGGCGCCGGGCTGATCTCGCAGCCGCTGACCATCCTGAATACCGAATATGCGGTGTTCATCGCGCTGGTCTATACCTACCTGCCCTTCATGGTGCTGCCGCTCTATGCCACGCTGGAGCGGATGGATCAGACGCTGATCGAGGCCGCGCGCGATCTCGGCGCGTCGCGCGTCAAGGCGTTCTGGAGCGTGACGGTGCCGCTCGCCAAACCCGGCATCATCGCGGGATCGCTGCTGTGCTTCATCCCGATCACCGGTGAATTCGTCGTGCCGGATCTGCTCGGCGGCTCGCAGACGCTGATGATCGGGCGCACGCTCTGGGTCGAATTCTTCTCCAACCGCGACTGGCCCGTCGCCGCCGCCGTGGCGATGGTGCTGCTCGTGGCGCTGGTGGTGCCGATCGTGATCTTCCGCGAGGCGGAGGCGCGGCGCATGGAGGCGCAAGCCGCAGGCGAGAGGGAGGGGCGCCGATGAGGGGCTTTTCCTTCTTCAACGTGCTGGCGCTGACGCTGGGGCTCGCTTTCCTCTACATACCGATCCTGCTGCTCGTGATCTATTCGTTCAACGAATCGCGGCTCGTCACCGTCTGGGGCGGATTCTCGACGCAGTGGTACGGGGAATTGTTTCGCAACGAACCGCTGATGCGCGCCGCCTGGGTGACGATCCGTGTGGCTTTCATCACGGCCCTGTTCGCCACGATACTGGGCACGCTCGCGGCGCTCGCGCTGACGCGCCACGGGCGCTTTCGCGGGCGGGCGCTGTTCACCGGGCTGATCTACGCGCCGATGGTGATGCCGGAGGTGATCACCGGGCTGTCATTGCTTCTGCTCTTCGTGGCCATCAATCTCGATCGCGGCATCTGGACCATCGCGGTAGCGCATACCACCTTCGCCATGTGCTTCGTCACCGTGATCGTGCAATCGCGGCTGATGGCCTTCGACAGAACGCTGGAGGAAGCCGCCCTCGATCTCGGCGCGCCGCCCTGGAAGGTGTTCTTCACGATCACCCTGCCGATCATCGCGCCGGCAATCCTCGCCGGTTTCCTCCTGGCCTTCACGCTCTCGATGGATGATCTCGTGATCGCGAGCTTCACCTCCGGCCCCGGCGCGACAACGCTGCCGATGCGCATCTACAGCCAGGTGCGGCTCGGGGTGACCCCGGAGATCAACGCGCTGTCAGCCATCCTGATCGGCCTCGTCGCCACGGCGGTGGTGATCGCCACGCTGGTGATGCGCCGCTCGGCGCGGATGCGTGAAGCGCGGGAGGGGTAGGGTGGCCCTATTGCGCCGGCAACTGGTCGATCGGCGTCACATCGACGGAGGGGCCGAGCAGCAGGCGGGCGGCGCCGGAGCGCTGGATCAGCGCATTGGCATCGGGGAGGATGGCGATGTCGTGCCAAGGCCCCTGGATATCGAAGGAAAGCGCCGAGACCATGTCGCCATCCGCGACCGCCTCCCGGCTCTGCACAGCTGCGCGGGCAGAGATCCGCCGGTCGGGGATGAAGAAGATGCCCTGCACGGCGCCGGTGATGTCCGTAGCCTCGAATTCCGTATCGAGGATCTTGCCCAGCCCGTCAGCGATAGCGATCGAGCCCCGCGCTTCGTCGAATTTGGTCATGCCTGTGCGCAGATTGTGAGAGGCTGTCAGCGGCCGGTTCTCGAAGCGGCTGATCGCATCGTCGAGGGAAATACCGACGAACTGGCCGTTTTCGATCCTGACTCTACCTTCACCGACGGCGCGGCGGGCCATGTCGAAAGCGTGAAGGCCCCGGGTTTCCAAGGTGAAGGTGCCATCGGCCCGCCCCGTGACCCAGGTGGTGCCGCCGGTCTCGCGCAGCGCTGCACCGAGATCGACAGCCTCGGCGGAGCCCTGTACGCGCAACTCGACACCATCACCTTCGGGATTGCGCGTCAGCGCAAGCCGTCCGCGCGCTGTGCCGCCGTGCACCATCGCCCGGCTCAGCGCCGTCTCGATGCGCCCGTCCTTGACCAGCACGCTCATGGCGACATCGGTCATGCGCAGATCGCGCAGCCGCGCCTGGCTGGCGGAGAGGCGCAGATCGAGATCGGCGGCACTGGTCTGCGAGAGATCATAGCGCCGGAAGCGCCAGGGGCCCGAGGGCATGGCGGAATCGAACAACGGCGCGGCGAAATCATCAAGCTTGAGCGTATCGGCGGCGAGTGTGCCGTTAATGGCCATCCGGCCCTCGTCCCAGCGGGCACTCAGCGCGCCTTCCAGCTGGTCGCCATCGAGCCCGATCCTGACCGCCGGCCAGGTAACCATCTTCCCGACACCGCTTACCTCGCCCTCCAGCGATACCGCACCGAAAAGTGGCCCGAGCGGCAGCGTCTGACCGCTCCAGACGAGCAGATCACGCATGGCGCCTGTCTCGAACGAGACGCGCCCGGTCAGCCAGGGGGCGTCGATCCCCTGCGTGACAATCCCGTTGAGATTGAGCCGCCCCAGGCGGGAGGTGAGGCGTAGTTCGAGGGGGACCCCCTTGTTTGCGAGAAACGCTGTCGGGCTGAATCCCGAAACGGCAATCTGGACCGTCTCGCCACGAACGCGCAGCGCGCCGGAAACATCAACCGGACCTGCCTTGCGTGGCCAATGCAGCCGCAAATCAGCATCGCGCAGGATGTGGCGGGCGTTGCCGCGAGAGTCACGCAGGAATATCTGCGTGTTGATCAAGGCGAGGCGCGTGATCGTGGGGTGGGGGCGTGTCTCGTCGAGCGTCCGATACACCATCGCGAGAAATGCATCAGCGCCGCTGGAGTCGCCGACATTGATCTTGAGGTCGATGCGCGAATTGGACAGCGACATCTCATCGACCACGACACGCCCGTAGAGCAACGGACCAACGGCGAGCTGGCCGCGCAGTTCGCCGCCGCGCGCCAACGGTTCCCCGTCCCTCGTGGTGAGCGTGACGCCCTGGAATTTCAGGCGCGGCCACGGCAGGAACGCGATGACCGTGCGTCCAGCGACATCAAGCTCGATGCCGAATTCGTCGCGCAACTGCTCGGCGACGTCTTCAGTCAGCGCGCGTGGAGAGACCGTCCATGGCGCGAGTGCAAGGACTGCGCCGGCGAGAACGAGAAGCATGACGAGGATGGTGACGAGGCGTCTCATCGAAAGGCGTTCGAAGCTCCATTTCCACCCCGGGCCAAGGCCGCCCGGATGAGCCGCATTCGGCTCTGTTTACAAAAAAATCGACGGAAAGTCTAAGCAATATCCGTCGCTTCGCGGTTCATGCACAGCCTTGCTGCATGATCGGAACATGATCATGGCACAGTCATGTGCACGGCGACGCGCTTGCCCCTGCGTCACCGAAGCATCGCCCTCCTTGACGGTCGATCACGGCGAGAATGCGTCGGCGTATGGCGGCAAATCGATTCCGGCGATGAACCCGTCTGGGACTATCCACACGGGACAAGCGCAGAAATCGGGTTTTCCGCCGGGTCGAGGCGGGTGATAACCATCGACGTGATGGTGCGCCGGCGCGCTGTCCTGTCCGTCGCATTGAACGGCTTTCCGTGCCCGTGAGAAGACCTCCGACATGAGCCTCGCCCCCCGCTTCATCTGGTTGCCCGGTCTTTTTGCCGTGCTGGTCGGTGTGGGGTTGGGGCGTTTCGCTTATACGCCACTGCTTCCCGCCCTGGTGGAGCAGGGCTGGCTCGCCGAGGCGCCGGCCGCCTATGCCGGTGCGGCCAATCTGCTGGGATATCTCGTCGGCGCCCTCATCGCCCAGATGCTGGCGGCACGCCCGGAGCGTATCGCTCTCCTGAACGGCGCCCTGCTCGCTGCCGCCGTCAGTCTGATCGCCTGCGCCTGGCCGCTCGGTTTTTCCTGGTTGGCGTCATGGCGTTTCGTCGCAGGCATGGCCGGCGCCTTCATCATCGTCCTGGGCCCGGCCACGATTCTCGCTGCGACGCCGCCGCCTGAGAGGGCGAAGGTTTCGGGCATGATCTTCGTCGGGGTCGGAATCGGGATCATCCTCTCGGGGGTTGTGCTTCCGGGGATTGCTGCCCGGGGCCTCGTTTTCGCCTGGCTGCTGCTCGGTACCGCCGCCTTCGCCCTGACGGCGGTGACCTGGCGTCTGTGGCCGCGGACCACGGTGGGAGCGGCTCCGCCGGATGCGGCGTTACCGGGCCGCCTGACCGTGCTGCTTCTCATTCTCGCCTACGCGAGCGACGGCATCGGTTTCGTCCCCCATACCCTGTTTCTGTCCGATTTCGTGGCCCGGGGGCTCGGCCGCGGCGAGGTTGCCGGTGGCGTGTACTGGGCCGTCTTCGGAGTCGGCGCGGTGGTAGGGGCGCCGATCTGCGGGATGATCGCGACGCGTTTCGGGCTGGTGCGAACCTTCGTGGCGGCGCTGGCCGTGAAGGCTGCGGCGGTCGCTCTTCCGCTCCTGTTGACGGCCCCGCTCGCCCTGGCGCTCTCGGCCTTCCTCGTCGGTGCGCTGACGCCCGGCATGGTGGCCCTGGCCGCCGGCCTCGCGGCCATGCTCGCAAACGGCCCGGCGCAGGCGCGCCTGTTCGGTGCCATGACGATCGCCTTCGCGTTGGCGCAGGCCGGGGGAGGATATCTGATGAGCTGGCTTTTCGGGGTCACCCAGAGCCATCTGCCGCTCTTCATCCTTGGCGCGACCATGCTCTTCCTCGGTGCCGTCTCGGCATCGGTTGCAGCGCTGCGCCTGCATCGGATGTGATCGCGCGCAGGCGTCTCGTCACACGATCTTGCCGCGCGCAGCCACCGGGATCTCGCCAACGATCTCGTCGCCGCGCACGGCGATCAGCTGATCGACCATGTTGACCACGACGCAGACATGGTTGGGGATGACGCGCACGACCTCGCCGACTTTCGGCTTCTTCGGGCAGGCGGAGAGGTTGAGAAAGCCGTGCTCTTCCGAGAATTGGGCAATGCGTGCCCTGGGGTATTCGCGGATCAGGCCATGGCCGTCGAGCCCGCCGGTATCGGAGGTGAGTGTCTTGGAACCGGAATCGAGGATGCCGCGCTCGGCGCCCGCGCGGCTGACCACCGTGGCATAGACATGCAGGGCGCAATCCTCCAGCTGGGCCGCGCCGCAGGCCAGCATCATGCGGTCATTGAAGATATAGGTGCCGGCCCTGTGCTCGGTCGCGCCCCGGATCTTGCCGAGATTGGCGAGGTTCGGCGTGCCCCCGGTGGAAATGATTTCGGCATCGAGCCCCAGCGCGCGCACGCCCGTGAGCGCCTCGTCGAGGAAGGCCTGCGTACGCTCCACCGCATCCTCGGGATTGTAGAGCAGGAAACCGGCAAATTTCAGCCCGGCATGCTGCTTGATCTGTCCGGCGAGGGCCACGGCATCCGCCACCGTCTCCACACCTGCGCGCTTGCGGCCCGTATCGCATTCGATCACGACCTCGATGGGCTTGCCGGCTTTCTTGCCGGCGCGCGCATATCCCTCCACCGCGACGGGATTATCCGCCGCCACGATCACCCGGGCCGCCTGAGACAGCCGGGCGAGGCGGTCGATCTTCTCCTCACCTATCAGATTGTAGCTGATCAGGATGTCGTCGAAACCGGCTTCCGCCATCACTTCCGCTTCGCCGAGTTTCTGGCATGTGATGCCGCTCGCGCCCGCATCGCGCTGCATCTCGGCGAGGAGGGGGCTCTTGTGCGTCTTGATATGCGGACGGTTGCGCAGGCCCCGGGCCTCGCAGGCCGCCTGGAGCCGGGCGATATTGTGCGTCACCACATCGAGATCGATGACGATTGCGGGTGTCCCGTATTCGCGGGCGATGGTCTGCTTCAGATCGGACATGCCGTATTCCCCTTTGACTCGCGCGTCTGCCGACCTGTCTTCATCGGGCGGTGTGCTGCTCGGGCTGGCGCAAGGATACCCGTCATGCCCCTCTCCGCAACGCCTACTCGACGAAGAAGCGAATGGTGAAATCCCCACCACGCTCCAAAGAGATGATCTCGGCCCGACAGCGGATATTCCCGCGCGCCTCCGCGCGCGCGGTCGGATGGCTCCAGCCGGTGCCGGGTTCGGACAGGCGCAGGGCTTTGAAATCGCATTCGCGCCCGGCCCCGTCGCCGTAGCGAAAGCCGCCGCCCTGACTCGTCGGGTAGCCGGCCTGCAAGGTCAGCCGGGCCCTCTCACCGGAAGCGATGCGCGCCGGCGGTGGCGTTTCGAGCCGGCCCTGGAAGCCGGAACCGGCCCGGTATTGCAGCATGAATCCGGTATCGTTAACGACCTCGAAGACAGCCGTCTGAGCGAGTGCGGGACCCGCACCTGCGCACAGGGCGAGAGACAGCATCCCGAGCATGGAATTTCTGCGATGATGTTTGTGCATGGTGAACCATAGTGCAGGGCGCGCGACCGCCTGTCCATCATCCGGCCATGCAGGCCCCGGGCGTTCGCTGCAAGAAATTCAACTGCTGGATGGGCGGGTCTGGGGATTTTGGGCGTGCGCGACCCGTCGCGGCCCCGGCGTATCGGCGTGATACGCCAGTATCGAATCCCGTTTGCAAATTGGCAGGGTTAATCAAATACATCAGCGATTTCACACGGTTTCATAGCGAGACATGAAAGGTTTCGAAAATTTATCTTTGATTCACGCCAATAGGTAAACTTGAAATTCATCCTATTATTTAAACTCGTTTTCATCCGCGAAACTTATGTTTGCCTCAGAAACAGATCGGACCACGCGTTCGGCGCAATAAACAGTGAGGCGAGTAATGAGCAATCTTGCGAAAGCTATGACGGAACCCGTCGAGACGGTTGATGCCGGCGATGTGAAGCCGCAATATCTCGAGGCCCTGCACCTGGTCGAGCGCCTGCATCGGCGCCTCCTCGACGTGATCAAGGACGAGTTCGAGCGCCGTGGTCGCGATGACGTCAACAGCGTGCAGGCCCTGCTGATCTACAATATCGGGGACAAGGAGCTGACCGCGAGCGAGCTGCGCACGCGCGGCTATTATCTCGGCTCGAATGTTTCCTATAACGTCAAGAAGCTGGTCGAGATGGGCTATCTGCACCATGCGCGTTCGCGCGTCGATCGCCGCTCGGTGCGCATCAGCCTGACCGAGAAGGGCCGCGACATCCACGACGTCGTGCGCACGCTCTACGAGAAGCACTCGCGCACGATCCAGCCGATCGGCGGGATTTCCGATGAGGATTTCGAGCGCCTCAACACCGCGCTCAACCGGCTGGAGCGTTTCTGGACCGACCAGATCCGCTACCGCCTCTGATCAGGCGTCGCTGACCGCCGGCGTCTTGTCGGGGTAGCGGCACAGATCGCTGATCGGGCAGCGCGGGCAATCGGGCTTGCGCGCCTTGCACACATAGCGCCCGTGCAGGATCAGCCAGTGATGGGCGTGGCGGCGATAGGCGTCGGGCACAATTGGCGTCAGCGCCGCCTCCATGGCATCCGCCGTGCGCGCGATCGCCAGAGGAATCCGGTGGGAAACGCGGAAGATATGTGTATCCACCGCGATGGTCGGCTCGCCGAAGGCGATGTTCACCACGACGGCTGCCGTCTTCTTCCCCACGCCGGGCAAGGCCTCCAGCGCCGCGCGTGAGGGAGGGACGGCGCCGCAATGTTGTTCCACCAGAATGCGCGACAGCGCGATCACGTTCTTCGCCTTGGCGCGATAGAGCCCGATCGTCCTGATCAGCTCGCGCACCGCATCCTCCCCCAGAGCCAGCATGGCTTCCGGCGTATCAGCCTGTGCGAACAGGCGCCGCGTCGCCTTGTTCACGCCCGTATCGGTGGCCTGGGCGGAGAGAACGACGGCCACGAGCAGCGTGTAGGGATCGCGATATTCGAGATCGGAGCGCGGTTCCGGATTGGCTTCGCTGAGGCGCCGGAAGATTTCCGCGCGGGTCTTCGCATCGACCGGGCGCGGGCTGCGCCGTTTTCGCGACACCTTTCCCGATGCCTTGCCGGCCTGTTTCGGCTCGCCTTCCTGCGTCTTTTGCCCGGTGCGCCGGGATTTCGGGGTGGGGGAGGGCGCGCCCGTGGCGGCCGTATCCCCGCCCGGCGCCCGGGGCGCGGCTTTTCGTCTCGGCTGATCCACCCGCAGCGCTCCCTTCAAACTGGAACCCTGCGCGTTATAATAGGTTCATGCGTCACGACAAGATGTGTTCGCGAGGGAATATCTCATGCAATCCCCCGACCCGCGCGCGCCCGGGCCAGAGACATCCGATGACCCCGTTTTTGCGGCCGTGATCACGCCGCACCGGTCGCTCGACCGCGATTCGACGCGGCTGGTCCTGACCCTGTGCTGCATCGCGACGGTGGTCTCGAGCGTTCCCTTCATCGTGCTCGGTGCCTGGCCGGTCGCCTGGTTCTTCGGTATCGACCTGATCGCGCTGTTCATCGCCTTTCACGTCAATTTCAAGACCGCGCGCCGGATGGAAGAGGTGATCCTCACGCCGATCGATCTACTCCTGCGCAGCGTCAGCCATCGCGGAGAGCACCGCGAACGTCGCTTCAACCCGCTCTGGACCCGGCTTGACCGGCGCGAGGATGACGAATTCGGCTTGCAGGAACTGTGTCTCGTCTCTCAGGGCGAACGGGTGGTCATTGCCCGTGATCTGTCACCGCATGAGCGAGAGAGCTTCGCTCGTGAATTCGGGGAAGCGCTCGCCAGGGTGAAGAAAGGCCACTGACAGGAGGCTGGCTTCGCCGATTGCAGCGCGCCCGTGCTTCAGGCCATGGCCTCGTCCAAAGCCGCGATGACGCGGTCGACTTCCTCAAGGGTGTTGTAATGTACCATCGAGATGCGCACCACGCCGCCCATCGGGCTCAGGCCGAGTGATTCCACCAGGCGGCGGGAGTGGAAATCGCCGAAGCGCATGCCGATCCGCGCCGCATCGACCTTGCGCACGATCGCTGCACTGTCGATCCCGTCCGCCTTGAAGGAGATGGTCGGTACCCGCGTCGCCTTGTCGGAGCCGCGATCACCGATGATGCGCACGCCATTCTTGCCGCGCAGATAGTCGAGCAGCCGCTCGCCGATCAGGGCCTCGTGCGCGGCGACATCCTCGAAGGCGCGCGCGATGGCAGCATGATCGCCAGTGCCGCCGCCCAGCTCATCAAAGTAATCCACGATGCCGGCAGAGCCCCAGGCGAGTTCGTAATTGGTATTGCCGGGCTCCAGCTTGGCGGGGACTTTGTCCTTGTCATAGAAATAATGGTACAGATTATCCAGTTCACGCAGCAAGTCGTAGCGGCCGTAGAGCACGGCAAAATGCGGGCCGTAGGTTTTATAGAAACTGAAAACATAATAATCGGCATCCAGCGCCTGTACATCGACGGCGCGGTGCGGGGCGTAGGCGACACCATCGACCACGAGTTTCGCGCCGCCCGCATGGACCCTATCGGCAATGGCGCGGATCGGGTTGATCGTGCCCAGGATGTTGGAGACATGCGTGACGCAGACGAGCTTCGTCTTCTCGCTCATCAGTGCATCAAGATCGGCCAGATCGACCGTGGCGGTCTCCTGGTTGATCTCCCAGAACTTGAAAACGACCCCGCGCGCTTCCAGCGTCAACCAGGGGCCGATATTGGTCTCGTGGTCGAAATTGGTGAGGATCACCTCGTCGCCGGGCTGGAACTGGCCGGCCATCGCCTGGGCCAGGGTGCGCATCATCATGGTGGCGGAGGCGCCGAGCACGATCTCCTCCGGGCGCTGCGCATTCATGTAGCGCGCGATCGCCGCGCGCGCCTCCTGCAGCCGCGCCGTCGCGCGCTGCGAGTGGCTGTAGGAGGCGCCGGTCTGCACGCTGGTGGTGAGCAGATAGTCGCTGATCCGTTTGGCCACGGGCTTGAGCACGAGCGAGCCGCCGGCATTGTCGAAATAGGCGAAACCATCCGCGAGAGCCGGGAACTGGCTGCGCACATGCGCGAGATCGAGAGCCATGAGGCCTCCTTGAGGGGACGAAGCGCGCACGGGGAACGAAGGGGCGACCCGCGGTAGCGTTGCCTGATCAATGGTGCAGGATCTGGCTCAGGAACAGTTGCGTGCGGTCATATTGCGGATTGTCGAAAAACGCATGGGGTGGCGCCTGTTCGACGATTTCACCCTGATCCATGAAGATGACCCGGTCGGCCACCTTGCGGGCAAAATTCATCTCGTGCGTGACCACGATCATGGTCATGCCCGATTGCGCCAGTTCGATCATGGCTTCGAGCACCTCGTTGATCATTTCCGGATCGAGGGCGGAAGTGGGCTCGTCGAACAGCATGATCTTCGGATTCATGCATAGCGCGCGGGCGATGGCGACGCGCTGCTGCTGTCCGCCGGAGAGCTGGAGCGGGTATTTATGTGCCTGTTCGGGAATGCGCACCCGCTCCAGAAAATGCATCGCAACCGCCTCCGCTTCTGCCTTGGGCGTCTCCTTCACCCAGATCTGCGCCATGGTGCAGTTTTCCAGCACGCTGAGATGCGGGAACAGGTTGAAGCTCTGGAAGACCATGCCGATATCGCGGCGGATCAGGTCGTTCTGCTTCTCGTCCTTGCCATAGGCCTTGCCATGAATGATGACGTCGCCTTCCTGGTGGAATTCCAGCTGGTTGATGCAGCGGATCATGGTCGATTTTCCCGATCCCGACGGGCCGCAGACGACGATCCGCTCCCCCTCATAGACCGTCAGGTCGATATCCTTCAGCACCTGGAAATTGCCGTACCACTTGCTCATGCCGACCAGTTCGATCACCGGCTGGCCACTTTTGGCGGAACGTGTCGCCGTCTTTTCGATCGTATCCGTGCTCACGTCATCCTCCCTCAGCGTCGTGCGCCGGCTTCGAGCTTGCGCTCGAGGTTGATCGAGTATTGCGACATCAGGAAGCAGAAGAAGAAGTAGATCATCGTGATGAAGAAGAACGGCTCGATGAACAGGCCCAGCCAGCGCGTATCCTCACCCACTGAACGCGCCATGTTGAGCAGGTCGAACAGGCCGATGATCGAAACCAGGGTGGTGTCCTTGAACAAGCCGATGAAGTTGCCGACGATGGTCGGGATCATGATCTTCAACGCCTGCGGCATGATGATCAGCGTCGTCGCCTGCCAGTAGCCCAGCCCCATCGCGGCAGCGGCTTCGTACTGCCCCTTGGGAATCGCCTGGAGCCCGCCACGGATCACCTCCGCCATATAGGCGGCGGCGAAGAGACAGACGGCGACGATGGCCCGCACCAGCTGGTTCACCTCCACGCCCACCGGCAGGAACAGCGGCAGCATGGTGTTGAACATGAACAGGATGGTGATCAGCGGCACCGAGCGAAACAGCTCGATGAAACCGGTACAGATCATCCGGATCAGCGGCATGGTCGAACGCCGCCCCAGCGCCAGCATGATGCCGGAGGGGAGCGAGAAGGTGATACCGATGCCGGAGATCACCAGGGTCAGGAACAGCCCGCCCCATTGCCGTGTGGAGACGAAGGACAATTCCCACTGCGACACCAGCACCACCGCGATGACGAAGACGCCAATGAGCGAAAGCCGCCCGAACTTGAGCTGCTCTTCCTCCGACTTGCCGGAATTGCCGAGGATCGCGCCCATGGTCCGGGTGAAACTCGTGCCGTAGCGCAATTCGGTAAAGACGGTGAGCCAGACCCAGATCAGCCCGGTCAGCCCGGCGGAGACCAGCGCGGTCCAGAACACGCCCTTGTCGCCACCGAGGAAGAAATAGGAGGCCAGGAACGGGTAGAGCATCACGGCGGTGATGCCGATCGCGGGCTTGGACTGAACCTTCGGGAACCAGAGCGGCGCGACCCACAGGATCAGCGCGAGAAAACCGAGATTGATGCGCCAGATCTGATCCTTGGGGTAGAGCCCGTAGATCAGGTTGTCGAACCATTCCATCACGCCTGGCCAGCAGGCACCGGAGCGCCCGACCAGATCGAGACATTCACGCCGGTTTTCCGCCTCCCAGACCGCGTTGAACAAGGCCCAGTTCAGCACCGAGGCAAGGAAGACGTAGACGATATAGGCGCCAAGAATCGTCATCAGCGTGTTGGAGACGCTGGAGAACAGGTTCTGGCGGATCCAGCCGACGACACCGACGGTGCTCGGCGGGGCGGCCCGCTCCGGCTTCGGCTGGAAGATCAGCGGCTGCGTCCTGGTGGTGGTGGTGGAGTCGCTCATCTCTCAGCGCTCCTTCAGGAGAATGCGGCGGTTATAGGCGTTCATGATCAGCGACACGAACAGGCTCACGAGGCAGTAGAAGGCCATGGTCATGGCGACGATCGGGATCGCCCGCCCGGACTGGTTCAGAGAAGTGTTCATCCACACACTCACGAGATCGGGGAAGCCGATGGCGATGGCCAGCGAGGAATTCTTGGTGACGTTCAGATACTGGCTGATCAGCGGCGGAATGATCACCCGCAGCGCCTGCGGAAGAATGATCAGACGCATGGTCCATGAGGGCTTCACGCCGAGTGCGCGCGCGGCTTCCGTCTGCCCGTGGCTGACCGATTGCACGCCCGAGCGCACGATCTCCGCGATAAAGCAGGAGGTATAGATCGCCAAAGCCAGCACCAGGGCGCACAGGGCGGGCGGGACACTGACGCCACCGCGATAATTGAAGCCCTGCAGGACGGGGACGTCCCAGGCCAGCGGCGCCCCGGAGAGCAGGAAGATCGCGAGCGGCAACGCCACGATCACGGCGAGCCCGACACTCACGGCCGGGAAATACTTGCCGGTTGCTTCCTGCCGCTTGCGCGCCCAGTAGCGCAGGCCGACCGCAGCCGCGATGGCGATCACGAGCGCAATCAGCGTCACGGTGAAACCGTCGCCGGGGATCGGGCCGGGCATGTAGAAGCCGCGATTGTTGAGGAAGAACAGCCCGCCCCAGTCGAGGCTGTCGCGCGGGCGGGGCAGCAGATTGAACACGCCGAAATACCAGGCGATGATCTGCAGGAGCAGGGGCGTGTTGCGCAGGATCTCGATATACCAGCGCGCGATGGTGCGCACGAGCCAGTTCTTCGACATGCGCATCAGCCCGACGATCAGGCCGATCACGGTGGCGCCGAAGATACTGATCACCGCCACGAGCAGCGTGTTGGCGATACCGACCTGGAAGACGCGGAAATAGCTGTCGCTCTCCGTGTAGGGAATGAGCGTGAAGCTGATGCCGAAACCTGCGGAGGAATCGAGGAACCCGAACCCCGCCGACATGCCGCGCTGGGACATATTCTCGATGGTGTTCGTGACGAAGAACCAGCCGAGCCCGAAGATGCAGACGACTGTGACGAACTGGAAGACGATCGAGCGAAACGTCTCGTTGTTCAGAATTGACGACGAGGGTTTCGAGCCTCGTATCGAGGGCGATTCGGTGATGGCCATCGGGCGCTCCGCGCAGGGACGTCTGAACTATCGCCGGAGGGCCCGGCTCCGCGAAGGAGCCGGGCCCGGGGGAAGGTACCGATCAACGGAAGGGCATCGCGTAGATCAGGCCGCCACGGGTCCACAGATCGTTCTGCGTCCCGGCGCGCGGGATGCCGACCGGCGTATCTTCGCCGATATTGGCCTCGTAGATCTCGCCGTAATTGCCGACATGGCGCAGGACGTTGACCATGAAGTCCGGCGCGAGGCCCATTTCCTCACCGATATTGCCCTCGACGCCGAGCAGACGCCGGATCGCGGGGGAATCGGATTCCAGCATTTCTTCGACGTTTTCAGAAGACACGCCCAGCTCTTCGGCTTCGATCATGCCGAACAGGGTCCAGCGCACGATGTCACCCCAGGCGCTGTCGTCATTGCGCACGACCGGGCCGAGCGGTTCCTTGGAGACCGTCTCGGGCAGGATGACGTGCTCGTCCGGGTTCGGGAAAGCCGAACGGCGGGCGGCGAGGCCCGACTTGTCGTTGGTGTAGGCGTCGCAGCCGCCACCGAGATAGGTTTCGACGAGGACGTTGACGTTCTCGTTCGTGACGGGGGTGAACTCCATGTTGTTGGCACGGAAGTAATCCGCCAGGTTGAGTTCGGTTGTGGTGCCGGTCAGCACGCAGACCGTGGCGCCGTCGAGCTCCAGCGTGGAGGTGATGCCGGAATCCTCCGGGACCAGGAAGCCCTGGCCGTCATAGAAATTGATGGTGGTGAAATCCAGGCCGAGCTGGGTGTCACGCACTGCGGTCCAGGTGGTGGTACGGCTGAGCATGTCAGACTCGCCGTTGGCGAGCGAGGTGAAGCGCACGGCCGAGGTGACCGACTGGAAGTCAACCGCCTCCGGATCGTCGAAGATGGCTGCGGCGACGGCGCGGCAGACATCGACGTCGATGCCTGACCAGTTGCCATCAGAGTCGAGATTGTAGAAGCCCGGTGTGGGCAGGCCAACCTGGCAGTTCAGATTGCCGCGCTCCTGCACGGTCTCCAGGGTTTGTTGCGCGCTCGCGGCGGTTGTGTAGGACAGTGCCGCCGCCAGAGTTGCAGCAACCGGTACGATTTTTTTCAACATTGAGGAGTCCCCTTCTGGATCATTCTCACGCGTCGAGGGGCTTGTTTCCGCCCCTTCGCCGTTAACTTTTCCAAAGCCATCCATGGTGTTGGGCAGGTTTTACTGCACAACGTCCGGGCAGCTCCGAGAAGTCACGATGCGGCGTCATATGGCGATTGCCACATATGTGATGAGCGCATCTCTGCTATGCAATCACCCCAATGCTTTGTCTGGCAAGCGTTTTTTACGACAGCTTTGCTTACCTTTGGGGCAGGTGTCTCCGCCGGCTGTTGAAATTTAAGGCAGCACGCCAGTCAGGCACTGGTCTTCAGCGCTTTGGGAAAAATATTAACGCAGGCCACCCGCCAGCCCTGTTCACCCGGTAAGGCGACATGATCGATGCGTGTCAGGCCGCAATTGGCAATCGCAAAGCCGAGCGCCGTTTCTGCCGGGATGCCCAAAGCTGCGCGAAGTGCCGCCCGGATCGTCCCGCCATGGGCCACGCAGACGATATCGCGCCCGCGATGACCCTCCGTCAGGGCCGCGATCGCAGGTTCGACCCGCGCACACAGATCCGAGAAACTCTCCCCGCCCGGGGCGCGCTCGTCGGCTGGACCGAACCAATAACTGGCTGCGCGCTTCGCGCGCCCGGCGAAGAAGCCCTCTCGGGGCAAGCCCTGCCAGTCGCCTAAAAATTGTTCACGAAATTCCGGGATAATGATCGGCGCATGGCCGGAAGAGCCATGCCGATGCGCACGAATCGCCTGCGCCGTGGCATGAGTCCGCTTCAGGGGCGAAACCAGCCAGAGCGGATCGTTTGGAAGAAGCCGCGAAAGCGCTGCGAAGAGCGCCTGATCCGAACAGTCGCAATCGAGATCGACCTGCCCGTAGATACGCCCGCCATCGCCGATTACAGGGGCGTGCCGGATCCACCACCAGCGCGTGACCTGCGCCTCCTCCCCCGATGGGGCGGTCATGCCTGGACGGCTCCCCGGCGCAATGTGAAGCGTCGCTCGGCGTCGAGCGCTGCACGATACTGCGCGTCGAGCCGCGCCACGCGCTCTGCGACGCTCTCCACCGCATCCACCGCGCCAATGCCCTGGCCGGCACCCCAGACGTCGCGCCAGGCCTTCTTGTCGCCGTCCGGACCACGCGTGCCGAAATTCATTTTTGACGGGTCGGCCTCGCCGAGTGTCTCAGGGTCGTGTCCTGCCGCTCGGATCGAGGGCTTGAGATAGTTGCCGTGAATGCCGGAGAAATAGTTGGTGTAGAGGATGTCGTCGGCGCTGCTCTCAACGATCATCTGCTTGTAGGCATCTGCCGCATTGGCCTCGCGCGTGGCGATGAAGGGGGAGCCGATATAAGCGAAATCGGCGCCCATCATCTCCGCTGCGCGGATACCGCCCCCGGTGGCAATGGCGCCGGAAAGCGCGAGCGGTCCGTCGAAGAAGGCACGGATCTCGCTGATCAGCGCGAAGGGCGAGAGCGTCCCGGCATGGCCGCCCGCGCCCGCGGCCACGGCGATGAGTCCGGTCGCTCCCTTCTCGATCGCCTTGTGGGCAAAGCGCAGATTGATCACGTCATGCAATGTGACGCCGCCCCAGCCCTGCACCGCCTGGTTGACCTCCGGGCGCGCGCCGAGGGAGGTGATCACGATGGGCACCTTGTGCTTCTCGCAGACGGCCATGTCGTGATCGAGGCGGTCGTTCGAGCGGTGCACGATCTGGTTGACGGCGAAAGGCGCCGCCAGGCGATCCGGATTGGCCGCATCGTGAGCAGCGAGCTCTTCCCTGATCCGCGCGATCCATTCGTCGAGCATCGATGCCGGGCGCGCATTCAGCGCCGGGAAGGAGCCGACGATACCCGCCTTGCACTGGGCGATGACGAGCTCCGGTCCCGAGACGATGAACATGGGCGCGCCGATCGCCGGAATGACGAGGCGATTATCGAGCAAGTCTTTCATCACCATTTCCTGCTGCCTGCGTCTGAAGGAGGGTTTTTCTTCATAGCATGATAACCATAATTTCAGTCATGCGCGGAATACACCAAGACTCATGGGAGAAAATGCCACTGGCAGATCAGGATACAAAACATTCCGTGGGAAATGGCCCATCAAAACGCAAGAAAAGACAACCTTTAATGATAATTCTAAGTATATCACCTTATGATTGTATTCCGCGTGTGATCCTCTTAACGCGAAATTAAAACGTGTAAGTCAGGCTTGATAGAAATGAACGATATGGGCTTGACGACGTGATGTTACAGAAACTGACAAGAGCCGTGCGCTCTCTTACCGCAAGAATCGTGCTTGTTGCGGTTCTGGTCGTCGCCGTTTCCGTAGGTGCGGGGATCGCTCTCCTGACGACATACAATACCGACAAGGCCAGAAGCGATCTCATCGCCCGCACTGGCGAAGTCACCGAAATGGTGGCGAACGCGTCGCCGATTCTCGCTGTCGCCAACGACACGACCACCTTGTCGAACCTGCTCGAATCGATCACGCAGGATCCCGACTTTCAGTACGGGCTCGTCTCTGACGATTTCTTCGTGCTGTCTTCGGTCGCGCGTGAGGGTTTGCAGCGTACTGATTTCTCGCCGCAGATCCTCGAAGAACTGCTCGGCGAGGATCCTTTCGCCTTCATCGAGGGGACGGACGCCCATACGATCGTCCGGGACGACGCCATTGTGCAGATCCGCTCCCTGCGTATTGGATCGGACCAGAAACTGGTCGGATACGTCGCCATGCAGTTCAGCCGCGCGCGGGTCGAGCAGCGGCTCGCTGCCGAGACGTGGAGCAATATCGCTGCCGGCCTCGCCGTGCTCGCAGGGGTCGCGGTGATCCTGTCGATAGTCCTGGCCCGGTTGATGGCGCCGCTCGGCCCGATTACCCAGGCCGTGGTCTCCCTCTCGGAGGGCCGCCTCGACACGCGGGTTCCCGGCGCCGGTCGCCGTGACGAGATCGGCGCAATCGCTGCGGCGCTGGAGGTGTTCAAGACCAATCTTGCGGAGCGCGAGAACTTGCAGGAAGAGCGCCGCCGTGGCGAAGAGGAGAAGACCAGGCATCAGGCCGAGATCGACGCCGCCATCGCCGGTTTCCGCTCCGAGGTCACCGCCGCACTGACCGCGTTCGAGGCCAATGCCGATCGCCTCGGGGATGTCTCCATGGCCCTGTCCGACATTGCCTCGTCCACCGCCGACAAGTCGCGCTCTGCCTCGGGCTCGTCCTCGGCCGCTTCTTCCGCCGTGGGCAATGCTGCCCAGGCGACAGAGGAGATGAGCGCCGCGATCAGCGAGGTCGAAAGCCAGATCGTGCAGATCCAGGGCGATATCGTCGGCGCTGCCAGCGCCTCCCGCGAGACCGCCGGCTCCATGAAGCAACTTGCCGACACGGCGGCCAGCATCGAGGAGGTGGTGAAGCTGATCCAGGATATCGCCGCCCAGACCAACCTGCTCGCCCTGAACGCCACCATCGAGGCGGCGCGCGCCGGTGAGGCCGGTAAGGGTTTCGCCGTCGTGGCGCAGGAGGTCAAGGCGCTCGCCGGTCAGACCGCCTCGGCTACGGACCGGATCGTCGATCAGGTTCAGGCCATTCTGGCCGCGACCGATACCGTGGTCGGCGACATGGACGGGATCGCCAACCGGATGTCCGGAATCGAGACGTTCGCCAGCGCGGTTGCGAGTTCGATCGAGCAGCAGGCCATCGCGGTTGCGGAAATCGCCAGCAGTGTCGCCGGCGCCAACGGCTCGACGATTGAGGTCGCCTCCGATCTTGCCGAAGTCCAGCAGGGCGTCTCAGAGACCGAAAAGTCCGTAGGCGACGTCAATCACGCCTCGGTCGAGGTCGCCGAACAGGCCCGCCGCATGCGCGAAACCGTCGATGCCTTCCTGAAGCGTGTCGCCGCCTGATCATCGCGTTCCGGAACGCGGCAAGCCAAGCCTGCGCTCATGCCTTCAGGGCCGGCCCCCTCCCTCGCGGAGCGGGCCGGTTCTTTTTTCAGCGCAAGCGCGCGGCGCGCGATCACGTCAGGGGGAGACAATGCCGGTCGTGGCCTGCTATGAATGGGAACAGGAATTCACGGACGAGGCCGGCAATCATTGCGGAAAATCCTTCTTATTCCTCCGAAAAAAGCACGCCTGGATTGCTGAATGGAGTTGCAGCAATTCATGATAATCGCTGTGATCGTGGTGGCGATGGCCTTCTTCGTCTGGAGTCGGTGGCGTCATGACCTCGTCGCGATCGCGGCGCTCCTCGCATGCGTGCTGCTCGGGCTGGTGCCGGGAGAAGGGGCCTTCGCAGGCTTTGGCCATCCCGCTGTGATCACCGTGGCCTGCGTCCTGATCCTCAGCCGGGGGCTCTCGACCAGCGGTGCGGTCGACTGGATTGCGCGCAAGGCAATGCCGGCGGATGCGGGGCCTGGAACGGTAATGGTCGGTCTGTGCGTGATGGCCGGCTTCTTCTCCGCCTTCATGAACAATGTCGGGGCGCTGGCGCTCCTGATGCCGATTGCCCTCGACGCGGCACGCCGGCTTGATATCGCGCCGGGCCAGATGCTGATGCCGCTCTCCTTTGCCTCGATCCTCGGCGGCATGACGACCCTCATCGGCACGCCACCGAACCTCATCGTCGCCAGCTTCCGCGCCGGCGATGAACGACCGGCATTCGGCATGTTCGATTTTGCTCCGGTGGGTCTCGCCGTGGCGGCGACCGGTATCGTCTTCATCATCATCGCCGCCCGTTTTCTGGTGCCCCAACGCAACCGTGCTTCGGCGCCTGATTTCAATATTGGCGCCTACCTGACCGAGGCCCGCGTGACCGAAGCTGCCTCCGCCGTCGGCATGGCCTTGCGCGAGGTCGAAGTTCAGCTCGAGAAGGTGGATGCGCAGGTGGTCGGCCTCGTCCGAGACAAGACGCGCATTCCCGCACCGCATCCCGAGCACATCGTCGAGGCCGGTGACATTCTGGTGATCGAGGCCGATTCGAAAGTCCTCGGTGGCGCCCTGACGAAGCTCGGTCTGAAGCTGGAAGAGGATCGTTCGGACGAGATGCCCAAGGTGGTCACGGCAGGGCGGACGGTGCTGCTCGAGGTCGCGGTGCGCCCGGGTTCGCCCCTGGCAGGGCGTACGGCACAGCATCTGCGCCTGCGCCGACGGCTCGGGATCAATCTTCTGGCGATCTCCCGGCAGGGCCGGCGCTCGCTCTCCCGGCTGCGCAGCACGCGCCTGTCGCCAGGTGACGTGCTGCTTCTGCAGGGACCGAGCGAGACGCTCAACGAATTCGTGGTGCAATACGAATGCGTGCCGCTGGCCGAGCGCGCGCTGCATTTCCCCGGCAAGCGCGACGGTCTGGTCGCAGGCGCGCTGATGCTCGCCGCCATCGCCGCAACCGCCTCCGGCCTGCTGCGTGTCGAAGTGGCCTTCGCCATGGGTGCGCTCGCCTATGTCGCCCTCGACATCGTGCCGGTGCGACGGGTCTACGAGGCGATCGACTGGTCGGTCATCGTCCTGCTCGGTGCGCTGATCCCGGTGGCCGGCGCGGTGCAGGCGACGGGCGCCGCTGCGGCGGTGGCAGGGTTGTTTTTCGAGGATCTCGGCGGCGGCAATGCCGTATTCGCCGTGATCGTCATGCTGATCCTCACCATGTGGCTGACCGATTTCATGAACAATGCCGCCACGGCCGCCGTGATGGCGCCGGTCGCACTCGGTGCAGCCGAAACCCTTGGCGTCAGTCCGGATCCGCTTCTCATGGCCGTGGCCGTCGGGGCGTCCTGCGCTTTCCTCACGCCGATCGGGCATCAGAACAACACGCTGATTCTCGGACCGGGAGGCTTTCGTTTCGGCGATTACTGGCGTCTGGGCCTGCCCTTGCAGATCATCATCATCATCGTGGCCGTACCGATGATCCTCACGGTCTGGCCGTTATGAAGGACAGCATGTCTGGGCCTGCAGCACCATGCGATATGGCTTGAATAACCTTGCCGGTAGGGCATTTCATCGTTAAGCGCGAACGAAAAGGTGGCGCAGGCGTTAAGCTTGGGCATTGGACAATGGCCGGCGCGATGCCGAAGCGGATATCCCGCAGGAAGGACGATCAGACATATGGCGAAGACCCCCGCTCGCGCAAAGAACGACAAGGCAAGGGATACGAAGCCGAGGCTCGAAGTCCGGCAGGCGATGCTCAAGGATGTGCGCGCGATCCAGGCCTTGGGAAAACGCGCCTATCCCGACATGCAATCCTATTCCCAGGCGCAACTGCGCGGGCAGATCCAGAACTTTCCCGAAGGTCAGTTCGTAGCCATCTACGACGACACCCTCGTGGGCTTCGCCGCGACTTTCCTGATCGACGAAGCGACGGCGCTGAAGGCGCATGACTGGGTCACCATTACGGGCAACGGATATGCCAGCCGCCATGACGAAGAGGGCGACATGCTCTACGGCATGGAGGTGATGGTCGATCCGCGCTTCCGGGGGCTGCGCATCGGCCAGCGCCTGTATAACGAGCGCCGGCGTCTTGCGCAGGATTATCAGCTCAAGGGCATTGTCTTTGCCGGGCGCATGCCCAGCCTCGCGCAGAAGGTGCGCCGAAAGGAGGTCGAGAGTCCGGAGGATTTTCTCGAGCAGATCAGGGAGCAGAATCTGCGCGACCGGGTCGTCTCCTTCCAGATGCGCAACGGCTTTGAGCCGATCGGCATCCTGCGCAACTATCTGCCCGGCGACAAGGAGAGCATGGGTCATGCCGTGCATCTGGTGTGGTGGAACCCCGCCGTCGTTGAGGCGCCGGCCGGGCGCACCAAGACGAAAGCCCAGCGCGGGCGCCTCGCCCATACCGTGCGCGTGGCCTGTATCCAGTATCAGCAGCGGCGCCTGCGCTCCTTCGAGGAATTTGCCGAGAATGTCGAGTATTTCGTCGATGTCGTTGCCGATTACAAATCCGACTTCGCGGTCTTCCCGGAGCTGTTCACGCTGCAGCTCCTCTCGATCGAGAACGAGCCGATTCCGCCGGATCAGGCCATCGCCACGCTGACGAAATATACCGAGCGCCTCAAGGAACTGCTCTCGCGGCTGGCCGTCCATTATAACATCAACATCATCGGCGGCTCCCATCCGACCCTCGACGAGGACGGCGACATCGTCAATGTCTGCTATGTCTGCCTGCGCGACGGCTCGATCCATGCGCAGGCGAAGATTCATCCGACGCCGAACGAAGCCTATTGGTGGTCGATCGTTGGCGCCGATGACGTCGGTACGATCCAGACCGATTGCGGGCCGATCGGGGTTATGATCTGCTACGATTCCGAGTTCCCGGAGCTTGGTCGCCATCTTGTCGATCAGGGCGCGCAGATCCTGTTCGTCCCGTTCTGCACGGATGAGCGCAAGAGCTATCTGCGCGTGCGCTATTGCTGTCAGGCGCGGGCGGTGGAGAACCAGGTCTATGTTGCGCTTGCGGGCAATGTCGGCAACCTGCCGGGCGTGCCCAATATGGATATCCAGTACGCCCAGAGCTGCATTCTGACGCCTTGCGATTTCCCCTTCGACCGGGACGGTGTGGCGGCGGATACCACGCCCAATGTCGAGATGGTCGCCATTGCCGATCTCAATCTCGACACCCTGCGGCAGGCGCGCATGACGGGTACGGTCCAGAACCTGCGCGACCGCCGCTTCGATCTCTATTCGGTGCAGTGGCGCAAGGAGAAACAGCGCAACCCGTGACGCGGTATCGATGACGCGGCTTCGCCGGTCCCGGCTCAATCCGGGATCGGCAGGCCGCGCGGTGGCGTGATCGCGGCCAGAACAAAGCTCGAGCGCACATCCGCGACGCCCGGCAGCGTCAGCAGGCGGTTCATGCTGAATTCGCCGAAAGCATCCATGTCCCGCGCGACGACATGGATCAGCAGGTCGATCTCACCGGCCATGGCATAGCAGGCGAGCACCTCCTCGAAGGCGTTCAGTCGCTCGATCAGCCGCGTGCGCCAGCCGGGTTCGGATTGCTCCAGCTTCACCAGCACGAAGGCCTCGATGGCGTAGCCCAGCGCCTTGCGGTCGAGCACGGCATGGTAGCCGGCGACGATGCCGTCCTCCTCCAGCGCCTTCAGCCGCCGCAGACAGGGGGAGGCGGCGAGTCCCACCTTCTCCGCCAGCGCCGCATTGGTAATCCGGCCTTCATCCTGGACGACACGCAGGATGCGCCTGTCAGAGGGCGTGAGCGGGCGTTTTTCGTCGGTAGTCGACATGGTGGGGTCTCCCGGTTCGGTTTCTGTAGGTCGCCTTCATGAAGCGCGCGACAGATCTCCCTCCCCTCAGGGGAGGGATCAAGGGTGGGGTGAATCCGCGCGCAAATGCATCGTCGTCGATCATCTGCATTACCGTCTCTCCCCACCCTCGTTCCCTCCCCGCTGGGGAGGGAGGCGCCGTCATGGAAGGCGCGATCTACTTTGCAAACAGGTCATTATACGACCTTATATATCGTATTATCTGCCCAGATTGTCCACAAATGACGTCGCTGAAGTCGTATTCTCTGTAGCAAGGCAAAAATCAGAGGAGAACGCCCATGTCGATCGGGACACTCAGCGAGACGGACAAGGACCATCCGCGCCATTACCTGCGCGATCAGGGCTTTGCGGATTACACGCCGGAAGACCATGCCACCTGGGCGACCCTGGCGCGGCGACAGCGTGATGTCTTGCGCGGGCGCATCTGCGACAGTTTTCTCGAAGGCCTCGACGCGCTGGGGATCTCCGATGAGGGCATTCCGGACTTCCGCGTGATGAATGCCCGCCTGCGCGAGGCCACCGGCTGGGAAGTCGTCGCGGTACCCGGGCTGGTGCCGGACATCACCTTCTTTACCCTGCTGGCCGAGCGGAAGTTTCCCGCCGGCTACTGGATCCGCAAGCCGGAGCAGATCGACTATATCGAGGAGCCGGACATCTTCCACGACGTGTTCGGCCATGTGCCGCTGATCATGCAGCAGGTCTATGCCGATTATCTCGAAGCCTATGGCAAGGCCGGCCTTGAGGCTGCGCGCCACGGCACGCTGCACCGGCTCGCACGGCTCTACTGGTATACGGTGGAATTCGGCCTCGCCCGGACGGAGCAGGGGCTGCGCATCGTGGGGGCGGGCATCGCCTCATCGCCGTCTGAGACGGTGTTCTCGCTCGAGAGCGAATCGCCCAACCGTGTCGGCTTCGATCTCGGTCGCGTCATGCGCACGAACTATCGTATCGACGATTTCCAGGAGACGTATTTTGTCCTTGACAGCCCGGATTCCTGGCCGGTGCTCGATCTCGAAGAGCTGATCCCGCTCTGGCGGGAGCTTGATCTTGAGAACGATCTGGCGCCGGGAGATCTTCTGGAGAGCGATGTGATCCTGCATCGCGGAGACGGCAGCTATCACGCTGCGAAACGCGATGCGGCGTAACCCCGCCACCTCGCCCTTCTGCGCGTTTGTGGCGGCAGGGCGAGGCCCGTTTCAATCGAAGAGATAGGCGATCTTGGTGAGGGCGCTGTCGCCGATGCGCTCGTTGGTCCGGGCGACGCGGCGCCCACCCATGGCTTCATAGAAATGACATCCGCGGGCATTCTCCGCGAGGGACCAGACCAGAATCGGGCCCTCGAACCGGTCGCCGAGATCATTGCGTACGGCGCGGAACAGGCGACGACCGAAACCCAGACCCTGATATTCCGGCTGCAGATACAACTCGTCGATCTCGCCTCCGGCCGGGATGGCGGTGTCGCGGCAGCGACCGTAGGAGGCATAGCCGACGATACGCTTGCCCACATCGAGAACTGCGACGGGCCGATTGCGCCGAAGCGCGAGGCGCCACCAGCGCGGCCCGCGCCGCTGCACGAATCGCTCCAGCTGAATGCCGGGGATGATGCCGCGATACGCATCACGCCATGCAGCGTCGAAGACGCCTGAAATGGCGGGTGCGTCGGTGGGTCTGGCAAGGCGGATGCCGGTGACGAGTTCGCTCATGGCAAAAGAGTAAGCGCGCCAAAGCTTGCGCGAAAGAGGAATCAGCGTGCTTTCTGCGCGTTTTTCTGCCGCGCTGCAAAAATCAGCGGCAGCCTCGCGTGAAAAATCCGGGCCCGCATGAGGCGGCCCGGCTTGATCAGGTCATCTCCGGAAGGCTTGTCCCGGCGGCTGATGCGAGCGCGCCGCAAGCCGTTTCGGGAAGCCTCGTCAGGCCGGCTTGACCGCCTGGGCCAGCATGGTCATTTCCGGAATCATGGTATCGACCTTCGCATCCTCGAAACCATATTTTTCCATGGTCTCGGCGAGCCAGGCATCATCCACCGAGCGTGCTTGCGGGGTGAAGGCGGTATGCTGGAGCTGCCAGAGTGCGGCGAGCTTGGGGCCGGTGCGATCAGCCGAAACCACGAAGTCGTGGATCAGCAGGCGACCGCCGGGGGCGAGGTGATCGTAGGCGCGCTTGATCAGGCCCTCATGGGTCTCACCGGGCACACCCGACAACAGATAGGACATCAGGATGACATCCTGGTTGCGCGGCCAGTCGGTCTTCAGGCCGTCGCCTTCGACATAGTGTATCCGATCGCTCAGGCCGGCCTTTTCGACGAATTCACGCCCAATGGCAGCGACATTGGGGAAATCGACCACGGTGGCATCAAGGCCGGGGAAGGCCTTGCACAGGGTGATGGCGAAGGCTCCGGTGCCGCCGCCGACATCAAGCATCCGCTTTGCGCCGCTCAGATCGATTGCGCGCGCCAACTGGCGGGCGGGACCGAGGGAGCCGGCATGCTGGCTCTCGGAATAGAGCTTGGCTTCCTCAGGATCGGAGAACCAGTCGGCATATGAGCCGGTGGCGTCGTCGGCCAGCGTGTTGCTCAGCGCATCCTCGACCTGGTCGAGCAGCCCGTACATCTGCTGGCCTACCTGGCGGCAGAGATAGTCGCCGAAATCATACTTCGCACCCTTGACCAGAAAGGCTTCCGCAGCGGGAGAATTGGAAAACTTGCCATCCTCGACCGCGACGAGTCCCAGTCCTGCGAGCGCAGTCAGAAGTGTTTCCGCACGATCAGGATGCAAACCTGAAGCCTTGCCGATCTCGGTGGCGGTTTGAGGGCCCTTGTTCAGGTGGGTGAACATGTCGAAATGCAATGCCGAAAACAGAGCCTTCGACGCCATGAAACCAAACGCGATTTCCGAAATCTCATCGGCGCGGGTGCGCAGCATCCCACATCTCCTCGAATTGTTGTTGATGCGTCATTTTAGACCTTTGCGTCGCAAAATACCAGCAAGCATTTCTTTGCGCGCCACAACCGCCTTCCGGGTTGCAATATGACTGCAATCACAACGTGGTTTGCGAGGTGTCACACGATGCAGGGGAGAGGATACTTCAGGCCCGGCAAGCGGTGCGGGAATTTGGCCCCGAACACGCAAAAGCGGTCGAATGATGCGCACAGGAAAGCCGGAGAGGGTGCGCGTCCACGCTCTCCCCGTCGGCTGCGAAGGCTGTCAATCAGCGTAAAGAATCGGCAGACAAAATAGAAAAGGCGGCAAATGCCGCCTTTTTGAGCAAGCCCACGATCAGGGCACGAGAGCCGTCAGGCTGATAGTCGGCGTGGATAACGTCGCCAGTGCGATGATGGCTGCCGCTCCAATGGCTCCGAAAACAACAGCCACACCGAGCATCGGCATGAGGTCCCTGTTGGCGATCTTGAACACGTTCATGGATTTTGCCTCCCGTATTCGCATCCCGGTAACTCTGGCGATGCAAGATCGGTTCCATTATTCGTTAACAAAAATTTTTGCGTCGCAACATCCGCATGAATGCGCAGGCCGGCAACGTCTTGTCAAGAGTTTCTGCGGATATGCGACCTGTGCGCCGGTTTTCCGGCGCACATTGATGGCGCGTTGCAACACCGCGCTCAGTGCAGTGCAGCACCGTCGCCGGGCTTGTCGACCGGATTGTCCGGGCCGGGCGGCAGCGCACCCGGCGCCGCCGCGATTCCGCCGATCATCAGCCCCAGCGGACCGACGCTGACCGGCACCGTCTCGCCATCCTTGATGGCGCCGGCGAGGATCGCCTCGGCCAGCGGATCCTGCACCGATTTCTGGATGACGCGCTTGAGCGGACGCGCCCCATAGGCCGCGTCATAGCCCTTCTGGCCGAGCCAGTCGCGCGCCTCCTCGGTCAGTTCGAGCCTGATCTTGCGCTCGTCGAGGAGCTTTTGCAGGCGCTTGAGCTGAATCTCGACGATGGCGCCCATCTGCTCACGCTGCAGGCGATGGAACAGGATGATCTCATCGACGCGGTTGAGGAATTCGGGGCGGAAATGGCCGCGCACCACACCCATCACCTCGTCGCGCACGGCATCGGAATCCTCGCCCTCACTCTGGGCCACGAGAAATTCCGAGCCGAGATTCGAGGTCATCACGATCAGCGTGTTGCGGAAATCCACCGTGCGGCCCTGGCCGTCGGTGAGGCGTCCGTCATCGAGTACCTGGAGCAGCACGTTGAACACGTCCGGATGGGCCTTCTCGATCTCGTCGAAGAGCACCACCTGGTAGGGCCGCCGGCGCACCGCTTCCGTCAGCGCCCCGCCCTCGTCGTAACCGACATAGCCGGGAGGCGCGCCGATCAGGCGGGCGACGGAGTGCTTTTCCATGTATTCCGACATGTCGATGCGAACCAGCGCGCTCTCGTCGTCGAACAGGAACGACGCCAGCGCCTTGGTCAGTTCGGTCTTGCCGACGCCGGTGGGGCCGAGGAACATGAACGAGCCGATCGGGCGGTTGGGATCCTGCAATCCGGCGCGCGCGCGGCGTACGGCGGTCGAGACGGCACGCACCGCCTCGCGCTGGCCGACGACCCGTTTGGCGAGCTCCGTCTCCATGGCGAGCAGCTTTTCGCGCTCACCTTCGAGCATGCGATCCACCGGCACGCCGGTCCAGCGCGAGACCACGCCGGCAATGTGATCGGGTGTCACCGCCTCTTCCATCAGGGCGCCATCTGCGGGAGCGGCGTCCTCTGCGGGCTCGGTCTCGGCGAGTTGCTTCTCGAGATCGGGAATGATCCCGTAGGCGAGTTCGCCGGCGCGCTGATACTGGCCCTCGCGCTGGACCTGGGCGAGCTCGGTGCGGGCCTCGTCGAGGCGGCGCTTGAGCTCCGCCGCTGCGCCGAGCTTGCTCTTCTCGGCATTCCAGCGCGCGGTGATCTGCGCGGATTGCTCCTCGAGATCGGCAAGTTCCTTCTCGAGCCGGGCGAGGCGATCCCTGGAGGCGGTATCGGCCTCCTTTTTCAGCGCTTCGCCCTCGATCTTGAGGCGGATGATTTCCCGATCGATGGAATCGAGCTCTTCAGGCTTCGAATCCACCTGCATGCGCAGCCGCGCGCCGGCCTCGTCGACGAGATCGATGGCCTTGTCGGGCAGGAAGCGGTCGGTGATGTAGCGATTCGACAGGGTCGCCGCCGCGACGAGCGCCGAATCGGCAATGCGCACGCCGTGATGCTGCTCGTATTTCTCCTTCAGCCCGCGCAGGATCGAGACCGTATCCTCGACGGTGGGCTCGGAGATGAAGACGGGCTGGAAGCGGCGGGCGAGCGCTGCATCCTTTTCCACATGCTTGCGATATTCGTCGAGCGTGGTGGCGCCGACGCAATGCAACTCACCGCGCGCCAGCGCCGGCTTGAGCAGGTTGGAGGCGTCCATCGCCCCGTCGCCCTTGCCGGCGCCGATCAGGGTATGCATTTCATCAATGAAGAGCACGATCTCGCCCTCCGCCGATGTCACCTCCTGCAGGACGGCCTTGAGCCGCTCCTCGAATTCCCCGCGATATTTCGCCCCCGCGATCAGCGCGCCCATGTCCAGCGCCAGCAGGCGCTTGTCGCGCAGGCTTTCGGGCACGTCGCCATTGACGATCCGCAGCGCCAGCCCCTCGACAATGGCGGTCTTGCCGACGCCGGGTTCGCCGATCAGGACGGGATTGTTTTTCGTGCGGCGCGAGAGCACCTGGATGGCGCGGCGGATTTCCTCGTCGCGACCGATCACCGGATCGAGCTTGCCGTCGCGCGCCGCCTCGGTGAGATCGCGGGCGTATTTCTTCAAGGCCTCGTAGGCGTTCTCCGCCGAGGCGTTGTCGGCGGTACGGCCCTGGCGCAGGGCGTTGATCGCGGCGTTGAGATTCTGCGCGCTGAGCCCGGCCTTGGCGAGCGCCTTGCCGGCCTCGGTATCCTTCTCGATGACGAGTGCGAGCAAGAGCCGCTCCACCGTGACGAAGGAATCGCCGGCCTTGTCGGCGGCCTTTTCCGCCGCGTCGAAGACGCGCGCCGTGCCGGGCTGAAGATAGAGCTGGCCACTGCCGCCCTCGACCTTCGGCAGCTTGGCGAGCGCCTGGTCGGTGAGCTGGAGCG
>Ga0076930_100510_pt1 | contig 35867 bp, 25 predicted proteins | sample HotLakConsoUCCRE_FD_71149 | JGI IMG/M metagenome (GOLD analysis project Ga0076930, IMG submission 71149) | Hypersaline microbial mat communities from Hot Lake, Washington, USA - Hot Lake Consortium UCC-RE (version 3) (version 3) ...
TCAAGGATCAAGGATCAAGGATCAAGGATCAAGGATCAAGGATCAAGGATCAAGGGTTAGACCAGGCCGGTGGGGCGGAACAGGCGGTCGTGGAGGTTGAGGGCGTAGCGGTCGGTCATGCCGGCGACGTAGTCGAGTACCTGGGTCAGATTGTCGGCTTCGGCGATGCGGTAGCTGTCGGGGATTTCGTCGGGGTGGGCCAGCAGGTGTTCGACGATCTGGTGGATGACGCCGCGGGCACGCTGGTTCTGGGCCTCGGATTCGGGACGCAGGTAGACGCGTTCAAACATGAACTCGCGGAACTGCTTCATGGCCAGCAGGATGTCGGCATCCATGGCCACCCGGCCACGCTTGCAGGATTCGCTGATCACCCCCTCGATCATGGTGTTGATCCAGCTTCGTCCCTCGATCGGGCCCAGGCGCTCGACGATGTCGGGTGGCAGATCGGCGTGCGTGATCACCCCGGCGCGCAGGGCGTCCTGCAGGTCGTGGTTGAGGTAGGCGATGCGATCGGCGAAGCGGCAGATCCAGCCTTCGGCGGTATGCGGCGGCGGCTTGACCCGCCAGGTGTGGGCGCGAATACCGTCGAGGACTTCCCAGCTCAGATTGCAGGGTTCGAGCACTTCGAAGATGCGCACGCCCTGTTCGGAGTGCAGCCATTCGCCGCCCTCGACATAGTCTGACAGTGCCGCTTCGCCGGTGTGGCCGAATGGCGTGTGACCGCAGTCGTGGGCCAGGCAGATGGCTTCGGTCAGCACTTCGTTCAAGCCCAGGGCCACGGCCAGGGCACGCGCCACCTGGGTAACCTGCAGGGTGTGGCTCATGCGGGTGACGAAATGATCGCCCTCCGGATTGATGAACACCTGGGTCTTGTGCTTGAGCCGGCGAAAGGCCTTGGAATGCAGCACCCGATCACGATCGCGCTCAAATTCGGTCCGATAGGGATCGGGGTCTTCCGGACGGGTGCGACCGCGCGACTCGGTCGAGCGGGTGGCCAGTGACGAGAGCAGCGACTCGCGCTGCTCGCGCTGTTGCCGCGTAACTGGAGTCAGGCTGGTTCTTTCGATGACTGTACTCATGTCGCCTAGTTTACAGGGCGTCCCTGACGGCAGCGTTAAAGCCGACCAGAACCTTGCCGCGTGACTCGATCACCGGACGCTTGATCAGAGTGGGATGCTCGACCAACACGGCGGCCGCTGTCCGCGGATCCATCGCTTTCGCACGCGCTTTTTCATCCAGGCCGCGCCAGGTTGTCGAACGGCGATTGACCAGCGTCTCGGTGCCCACCGCGGCTAACCAGCGATCAATCCTGTCGCTGTCAATCCCATCCTCGCGCAGGTCGTGCCATTCATGCGCCCTGCCCTGCTCGTCCAGCCATTTGCGTGCCTTGCGGCAGGTGTCGCAGCTTTTGATTCCGTAGAGTTCCATGGCGGCATGATAACGCAGTGCCATTGGTGACTCGATCTATTGCCTTCGGAAGGCGGGAGGCTATTCACTACAAATGTGGCCGCCGGAATCAGTCGTTTTCGCGTGCCTGCTCAAGCCGCTGGCGAGCGTCCCGGGAAAAGCGATGATCCGGACCGAGGATGGATTCGGCCATCAGTGCGGCACGCTCAAGCGTGGCCAGGGCTTCGGGCCGACCAGCGGCGATCTGAGCCTGTCCGAGGTAGCCCAAAGGCTGGATCAGATCGTAGTGGGAGAGTCCACGGGTCGATTCAATGCCGGCAACCCCCGATTGCAGCACTGCCAGACCCTCGGACACTTGCCCGGCCAGAACCATGGCGTGGCCGCGATCGGCGGTCGCGCGGTGTGCCTGCAATTGCATGCTGACCCCGCCGATGGCTTCGTAGGCCGCCTGCGCCTGTTGCAGCGCCTCGATGGCGGCATCGAATTGCGCCTGATCACGCCGGGCCCGACCCAGGTATCGCAGCGCATGAGCGTGGGTAATAGGAGCGGCACCGGCCGATGAAATCACCCGCTCGAGATGTTGCTCGGCTTCGGCAGGTTGGTCCTGGCCGAGCAGAAACAGACTCTTGGAGAACAGCGCGCTGGCCACCGGATCACTGTCGGGGCCGAACAGCTCTTCACGAATGGTTATGGCGCGATCGAACATCGGCCCGGCCTCATCTCCGCGGCCCATGCGGTCCAGCAGGCTGGCCAGGGTCAGCAGCGAGGCGCTGAGCTCCACGCCTGATTCGGTCTCCGAACCTTCCAGCGCCTGTATCACGGTGCGCATCTCGCGCTCGGCCAGGGCGTAGTCGCCCAGATCGATCGCAAAGACGGCCAGGGCATGTCGATGTCCAATGGTTTCGGGATGATCCGGGCCCAGTCGGCGCTCAACCCGATCAAGCAGTTCCTGCTGTCGGGCCACGGCCTCGGCATAGTCCTGGTTGTATCGGAGCGCTCCGACCAGCGTGCTCAAAACTCGATCAGCCTGATCATCGTTGCCTTGTGCCTGGTACAGATCCACAGCGCGACGCAACGGGGACTGAGCATCGACTCGTGAATCAAGCGCGTAGAGACTCTGGCCGACAATCCAGTAGGCATCGGCCAGTGCCGACCTGTCATTCGCTTCCAGAGGCTCAAGCCGGTTGATCGCCGAGCGTGCCAGATCAAGCGCCTGCTCATGTTCGGCCCGGTTCATATGCACTTCGGCCAGGTGCCGGAAGACCAGTCCCTGCAACCAGGGGTCCTCGGCCAGATCGGTCCGGGCCTGCTGGCTGCCGGCGGTCAACAGCGCTTCGATCGAGTCGACCGGCTTTCCCTGGCGCGGATCGCCGGCACGGAACAGATCGGTCATGAACAGCAAGGTTCGCCGGGCGCGCGCCGATTCGGCCTCGGCGCGTTTGGCCTGATGAAGCGCCCGTTCGGCTTCCCGTACCGCCACCCCGGCCTGCCAGGCGGCCAACACCAGCCCGACAAGCAGCGCTGCGATCACGGCAGTCACTGCCGCCGCACCCCAGCGATGGCGGTAGAGAAAGCTAGCGAGTCGATATCCCGTCGACGGTCGCCGGGCCCGTACCGGCAGGCGATGACGATGGCGCGCAAGATCCTCGGCCAGTGCTTCGACCGAGGCATAGCGCTGTTCAGGGCGCTTGGCCATGGCCTGGGCCACGATCGCATCGAGATCGCCGCGCAATTGACGAGACGACAAGCCGGGTCCGCGCTTGGCAGCATTCTCGCGGGACGATGGCCGGGCCGGTTCGTGGTCGCAGATGGCCGCGGTTAGTTCCTCGGTGGTCTGATCCGCTCGCCGGAAAGGATGCTGACCGGTCAGCAATTCGTACAGCATCACGCCCAGGGCATGGATGTCGGTCGCGACGCTGACCGGCTCGCCACGAAGCTGTTCGGGAGCCGCGTAGTCCCGGGTCATGATCCGCAGCCCGGCCATGGTTTCGGCACCGTCATCCGCATCGGCGTCCATCAGTTTGGCAATGCCGAAGTCGAGCAGCTTGACCGAACCATCGTCGGTGACCAGGACATTGGCGGGTTTGAGGTCGCGATGGACAATCAGCCGGGCATGGGCGAACTGGACCGCCTGGCAGACCTGTTCCGTCAGTTCGATCCGGCCATTCAGGTCCAGCTCTCGTTGCCGGCACCATTCCGTGATCGGCTGGCCCTGGATTCGCTCCATCGCAAACCAGGGCCGTCCGTCCGGCAGCATGCCGCCATCGATCAGGCGCGAAATCCCCGGGTGATCGAGCGAGGCCAGAATGCGGCGTTCGTCTTCAAAGCGACGAATGATGTTTTCGGAGTCCATGCCACGCTTGATCAGCTTGACCGCAACCTGCTGCTCGAAATCCCCGGCCTCACGCTGACCGGCATAGACCACGCCCAACCCGCCCCGGCCGATTTCTCCGGTCAGCCGAAACGGCCCGGCCCGCTCGGGCATGGAGCGCGCTTCATCCTGACGCAGCAGTTCGGCGATCTTCTCCGGATCCACCTCACCGAGGAACTGACCAGCCCGGGAGCGGGCATCCAGCAACGAATCCAGCTCGTCGACCAGTGCCGGTTCTTCCGTCGCCAGCGCATGAAGAAACGGCTTGCGTTCTGCCGGCTTCAGCTCGATCAGTCTGGCAAATGCGTCACTGAGAGCATCACTTTTCGTCGTCATCCATCATGCCTTGATGATCCTGGTCGAGTTCCCGATAGAGCCAGGCGCGGGCCAGTTCCCAATCCCGAACCACCGTGCGACGTGCGATATCCAGCGCTTCGGCCGTTTCGTCGATGCTCAGACCACCGAAAAAGCGGCATTCAACGACCTTTGCCGGCCGGGGCAACTTGTCGGCAAGTCGTTCCAGGCATTGGTCCAGGCTGATCAGATCGGCAGCAAAGCCATCGACTGCCAGACGATCATCTTCCAGGGTGAGGTTGCGCTGGCCCGCGCCCCGCTTTTCGCTCTGACGGCGGCGGGCGGCATCAACCAGTACCTGGCGCATAGCTCGGGCGGCAGCGCCAAAAAAGTAGCCTCGGTGGCGACCGGTAACCTGGCGACCATCGATGAGCTTGAGGTAGGCCTCGTGAATCAGCGCCGTGGTGTCGAGCGTATGAGCCCGCCACGCCCCGGCCAATTGTTTGCGGGCGATGCCACGCAACTCGGCATAGACCCGAACGAAAACCGCGTCGAGAGCCGGCTGCGAACCGGTATCGACCGAGCTGATCAGCAGCTCGGTCAGGCCATCCCCCCCGGAGTGGTGGTCGGTACCGGATTCGGACATGACGGCGTAGGCCGGTTGGGTTCCGGTCAAAGACTACGCCCCGCCGGGGTTGGAAGCAAGAGACTCTCTGCACCGGTTCCGAAGACACGTCACTGCTCGAATCGGTCGGCGAAAAGTCCATCGGTGATCGCCGGAACGCAGAATGACAACTCCGAGGTATTGCCGAACAGGTCGGTTGCTGTAGCGGTGATCTGCCGACCGGTCACGTTGATGAACTCCGGAATTGGCAGGACGGCTTCGAATGCCACGGTCGCCGGGGTGTTGTCCGGTGCGGAAACAATCACGTTGTAGTCCCCGAGAAAGTCCTGTGCCGGGCCGTTACCGCCCGGATCACAGATTGAACTGGCGAAGAACTGCAGCCGATAGACCGAACTGAACCCACCATCGTTGCTGCAACTGGACAGTAAACCCTCGATAGTGATCGCGTCACCGTCAATGCTGGCTGTTGCCAAAACCGGCCGGTTCTGACCGCGATTGGCGAGCAGATCAGCCGATGCCGCACAATCATTGTCGTTGGCATCCAGTCCGAAAGATCCCAGATCGATTTCGATCTCGGAGGCCACCGACCCGTTCAGCGACAGCGAATTGCTCAAGATGCGATTGCGTTGTCCGGACATAATCCGGATGGCATGTTCGGTACTGTAACGGATCAGGTTGGGCCGACCTTTCGGTCCGGCAACCCCGATGGAATTGTTGCTGGCATCGCTATCTATCAGAATGCCCTTGCGGTTGGTCGGTATCGGTGGGCACGGCGGCAGCGGTGATATGCCACACAGGAGAATGCCTCCACGCCGGCCCCCGATCCGATTGCCGGCAATCAGGTTGCCGGTGGACCCTTCACCGGCAAGAACGATACCGTCGCGAGTCTGGCCCGAGATCAGGTTGTCCAGGACCAGGTTGTCTTCGCTGTGCACCAGGCGGATGCCGTCGAAATTGCCAACCGCTTCGATACCAGCCGGATTCGTGCCGATGTAATTGTTGATGATCTGGTGGTCGTGACTGGCCGTGCCGATCACCTGGATGGCCGCCAATGACGACCCGCTCAGCGTATTCCGGTTGCCCGGCGAACTGCCGCCGATCAGCGCATTGCTGGCCGAGTTCATCAGCCGGATGTTTTCACTGCTGACGGCCAATGTCGTCCCGTGAAAGGCTCCGCCAAACTGATTGCCCTGAATCTGGTGACCACTGCCACCCTGCATAAAAATCGCCGCCTCACCCAGCAGACCACCACCATCATCATATCCGCCAAATCCGATACCACGTACGGTCAGCTTTGCCGAGCTGTTTGACGGTACTCGCAGTGCAAAGGGCACATCGACCAGTTGCGAAGCAATCAGGCCGATGCACAACACGCCGTTGTTACCGTGCTCGAAGTTATTGAATGATGCTCCGCTCTGACTGTAGCCGTTGATGATCACGCTTTCGGTGATATCCGGCAGCGGCTCGGCCAGGGTGATAAAGCGCGGACAACTGCCGGGAATATCGAATTGCACCAGGTTCAACCCGGGATTGGCATTGGCCTGGTTGAGAATATCCCGAAGCGTGCCGCTGCCACTGCTGGCCGAACTGGTCACGGTCAGCACGAACGGACCGGGCGGGACTACACTGGATTCAAAGGCACCGCGATCCACGGTTCCGCCGATCACCCGGGTTGCGCCGGTGATATCCGTTGCCGGCAGACCACCCGGCACACTGTCGGTACCCGAATTTATGGCGGGTGAATTCGGCTCGTTCGGCCGGTAGTCAATCGGGTCGAGCTCGGGGTCAACCACGAGATTGTCCGCCGAGCCGGCGAAAAAACCGCCGCCATCTGAAGTTGTCAATGTTTGGTAGATGTTGTTGTAGGCGCGTGGTGTATTGCGAGTCAGATGGATGCTGCCGAATATATTGTTGTACAGGGTATCGACTCCGAGTTCATTGGCGCTGCAATTGGCCGATTCGTATTGAGTCTGAAGATCGAATCCCGAATGGTTGCGTACTGTGTTGTTGATCAAGCGGTAGCTACCAACAGCGTCGAGAAAACAATCGATCTCGATGCCGTTCAGTGCACCACCGACGATCAGATTGTTCGTAATCCTAGCCAAGTGACAGGAGGTGTCGACCCGCAACGAGGGCCAGGAGCCAATACCCGAAATGCTGTTGCTGATACGCACACGCCTAACGATGAACTCCTGGCCGAATGGAGTGCAATCATAAGGAGTACCCAGCACCACACCGGCGTTCTCCAGAAAATGGAGGCTTTCAATGATGACCGATGCTCGAGCAGAAATGATCCAGCGCGCATTGCTGTTGGATTGGCCGTGTATTGTCGTTGCATCCGGATTGACCGTCGCACGAGTGCTGCAATCACTATTCCAGCCGCCTGACAGTTTCAATGCTTGCTGGAGAGGGGTAGTGTCCGGGATCGACCAGCCATCGGGAATGACATACATCCCGCTCACTACGCGGATCTCGTTCTGCTGACCGTTGATCACCGACAGATGTAGCGAGCCAATCAGCTCATTTTCCGTGTCGACGCAGAACAGTTCCGCGCGGACTGCGGGTGCCAGAGTCACCGCAACAAGCAACACGATCGCTGATATCGATTTCCACATATGGCCGCTCATGGTTCAAACCGATCGGCAAATACCCGGGCATGCGACTCGAAGGCGCCGATATCAATCGACTCATCGTTGCTTCGCGGCAGGCCACGGTAGTCGAAACTTCCTGTTGACCAGGCCGAGATCATGCCAGGTTCTAGTCCTCCGTCGAACAATTCGCTTTCCGGATGGGGAACACCGTTAAAGCACAGCAACCCTGTGCAAGGCTCATAGAGCGGCACAACACTGATATTTCCAGCCTCACTGGTGGGCGCTTGATTGAACGCCGAATTCTCGAAATTGTTGTTTCTGAGAGAAAACGTGCTCGACAACCCGGCGACCCGCAAATCCAGCCCTTGATTGCCCCACAGATTATTGTTGATCACGTACTTGGATGGCACCGAGCCACTGATCAAAATACCCCCTGTCGAATCCGACTCCGTAGTCTCAACCAGATTATTGACAACGGTGTTATTGATAAACGTCGTGCGAGCACCGAACAACTGGTCAAGACCTCCGTTGAGCAACAATTCGACTGCTCCGTAGTTGAATCGCGCGCGATTCAGTCGAAAAAGATTGTTGACCACATGCACCTGGCCCAGATCCGAACCGGCGATGCCCATTGATAACCCTCCTCCCCATCGTGCTTCATTGTTAAAAAACAGGTTGCGCTCAAGACGAATTGACCCGGAGAAGTCGACCTCGGTCCGAATCCAGAGTCCGGCACCACGGCCGGGGTCCGGGACAAACCCGTTCTGAAAGGCAATTCGGCTGATTTGAAGATTGCCGCCGTCGTGCATTTTGACTTCGAGAACGCGATCGCTCAATTGGCCGTTGAGCGTGGTATTGGGTGATCCTTCGAGCTGCTGGCCGCAGGGGTTTTCGAAGAACTCGCTCCAGCCACCCGAAATGGTCAGGTCGAAGTTCTCAGTCGACTCAGCGAAGTAGCGAAACCCGCCATTGATGGTGGAATAAGTGCCGGAAGCAATGCGAATTTCATCATGCTCGCCATTGCCCTCGGCAGCCGCCAAGGCAAACTCCAGCCCGGCGCTGGAGGTGGCGCAAATGACGGCAGCATTGACTGGCCCAGACATCAGCAGACCAAGGCCTATGCCCGCAATTATCTTGTGTTTTGTGTACACCGAACCGGTTCCTTTTCGAATCACCTGCCTTGAACGTGCGGATTCGATCGGAAAACCGGGCCATGGCCAGAAAGGTGATAATGCGTGGTACCGGTAGTTGACCCAGAAAAATCAATGAGAGTCTTCCACATACCAAAGTTGAGCCAGACTGAGGCACTTCGGCACTGTCTTGTGCTGCTGGGAATCGGATTGGCGTATGGGGCAGCAGCCACAACACCGCTGGACATCACCGATCTGACGCCGCCGAATTTCGAGGTTTTCGAGGTCAAGGACGGTCTGTCCGACGAAATCTATTCGACCGTCGGCGTTGATCCAAAGGGCTTTGTCTGGGCCGGGTCGGCCTCCGGCCTCTACCGATTCGATGGTTATCGCTGGCAACACCAGGAGGTTGACGGAGCCGCAAGCCTGGTTCGCGACATGCTGACGGTCCCGGATCGGCAACTCTGGACAATTTTCGAACGAGAGGGCCTGGCCCGGCACGACGGCTCCAGTTGGACAGCGATTGGCGATACGGACTTCTCACAGCGATTTTCCAGCACCACCGATGCCCAGGGAAATGTCACCCACTGGGTCCTGCAGAATCATGGTGCCCGCCGTCTGGACGGAACGACATGGGTCGACGACCCGGCCACCCGGGCACTCGGCCCCGGGCGCAACGTGGCCCTGGCCAGGACCGAGCGACTTTACGGTCAGCCCCGACTCTGGCTGGCCAGGTCCCAGGGCGGATTGTGGTACCGCCAGGCCGACGATGCGAATGCCTCCTGGCAACGTCTGGATACGGGGGATTTCAATACCGCATTGTTCACGGACCTGGTGGTCAGCGAGCACCAGGGACAGGAAGAGCTCTGGTTGCTGGCCTACGGCAGCGGCATCCTGCGCTTGCGTGAAGATGGGCAGCGGCGGCGCTGGCGCCGGTCAACCGGTGATCTGCCATCCGAGGCGATTTACTCCGGCGTGGTCAGTCACGACAGCGACCAGGTTCGATCGCTATGGCTGGCCTCAAGGGGCGGATTGATTCAATTCCACGATGAAGACATTCGCGTTTATGATCGCGGCGACGGCCTGCCCTCCAACGCCGTTCGTGGCATCAAGCTGCAAACTGACGCCGATGGAACCGACATTCTGTGGCTGGCCACCGAAAGCGGTATGGCACGGGCCCGCCTGTCGCCCAGCGCCTGGCGCATCGCGTCAAGACTGGGCGCTTCGGAGAACGGGGTGTTCGGGGCTATCGTCGAACCCGACGGCCAGGGAGGCGAGCGACTGATGATCGGCAGTGCCCGCGAAGGCATTGCCTTGCTCGACGATGGCCGCTGGCGCCAGTTTGGTGTGGCAAGCGGCGACCTGCCGTCGAATGCGATACGCGCACTTTGGCGACTTCAGGCCTCAGATGGCACGGTTATCCGTCTGGCTGGCCTGGATCAGGGGTCGCTGTTCAGGATCAGCGATGATCTGGAGTTTCAGCGTATCGAAGTGGATTGGTCTGAACGGCGCAATGAAGGTGCTTCGGCGGCGGCGTTGCGAACGACTCCAGGGGGCAGCGAAGTCTGGATCGCCACCGTGGATTCTGCCATCTATCGACTGTTTGACCACCAGCTGGAACTTGTTCATCCGCCACAATCGCAGCCGGTCAGGATTTTCGACATGATCGAACAGATCTCGTCCGATGGTCAGGCCTGGATATGGGCGGCAACCGACCGCGGCCTGGCGCGTATCGATGAGCAGCAGTTCGATCTGATCGAAGCGTCGACCCGGGTTGCCGACTCCGGCTATCGAGGCGTTGTCATCATTGAACGCGAGGGCCGTTCCGAGTTATGGGCGAGCAGTATTCGACAGGGGATCATCCGGATGGATATCAGCGCCCCCCTGGATCCGGTGCTGATTGAGGATGATCATGTGCCGGATCCACCCGACCCCACCGTTTACAGCGTATTGCCCGACAGCCAGGGCAGAATCTACGTCTGCACCAATAACGGGGTTCAACTACTCGAGCCCACATCCGGAGGTGTTTACCATGAGCGCGTTTTCCGGCGTCGCGACGGGCTGGTGCATGACGAATGCAACAGTTACTCGCAAGTCGTGGATCATCGCGATCGCTACTGGGTAGGAACATTGGCAGGCCTGAGTGTTTACGATCCGGACCTGAAAGACGAAACCAGTACCAGCCATCCGGGATCACTTCATGTAACCGAGCTCAGGCTGGACAGTAGTCCGCTCCGGACCACCCCGCCTGATCGCCTGATCGTCCCCGCTGGAACCCGCGAGCTGCAGGTCCATTTTTCACTGCTCAGCAATCAACGCGAAGCAGACAACCGGTATCGTGCCCGGCTGATCGGCTACGAATCCGAAGCCGGGGACTGGTCGCCACAACCCTACCGAACCTGGGGAGAGTTGCCACCGGGCGAATATCAACTGCAAATCGAAGCACGAAATCATGCCGGGATGGATGCCGCCCCGGTAGTAATGGCAGTGCAGGTCCAGCCAAGATGGCATCAACGGTCGCTGGTTCGGGCTGGCGTGATCCTGCTGGCCGTCAGCCTGCTGCTGGGCGCATTTTCCCTCTACAACCGGCAACTGCGCCAGCGCAAGCAGGTACTTGAACACACCGTCACCCGAAGAACGGCCGAACTCAACGCGGCCAATCTGCGGCTGACCGAACTGTCCTACAAGGATCCGTTGACTGGATTGGCCAATCGACGGCGTCTGGATGACGCAGCCATCGAGGTTCTGGCACAAACAGAACGGCAACACAGGCCCGTCAGCCTGGTGTTGCTGGATATCGACGAGTTCAAGGATTTCAATGATCGTTTCGGCCACCTGGCCGGAGACGCTGCCCTGCAATGTGTCGCGGGTCAGCTCAAGGCCGCGATTCGGCCCGGTGATCTGATCGCCCGCTTTGGGGGGGAGGAGTTTGCCTGTCTGCTGCCCGATACCAACCGCGAACAGGCAGTGGCTATCGCCGAGCGCATGCGAGCCCTGGTGGCATCGGGTTCAAGGCGCGAGCTTGGCAGCCGCTTTGATGCAGTGACCATCAGTGCCGGACTGGTTTCGCTGGTTCCAACAGGACAAACCCTGGACGATCTGATTGACCAGGCTGATCGGGCACTGTATCAAGCCAAACATCAGGGTCGCGATTGTGTTCGGGTAGCCGTGTAAGCCGAATTCTCCCTGCAGCAAGCGTGATCAAACAGTGCCTTCTGAACTTCTCAAGCACCTGCATCCGCCGATCGCTTCATTGTGCTACCGGTCAGCGTCGGGATCGCCCCAGTGATCGATCCTGCCGCTGGTACGCGGGTGGTTCGGCCCCAACCGGGCCAAGAATAATTCTTCAGACCGTCCGCGCCACAATTGTGCAGCATCGAGATCACCAGCAGCGACCAGCAAGTGGGAATGCAGCAGCGCAGCCTCGGCATACAATAGCGAGTCGTCTCGGATCTGTGAATCAAGCTGGCGTATCGCCCGTTCAGATTGTTCCCGACCGGCCTGCGTAAGCCCGGCACGAACCATCAATACACCATCGCCAATCTCGAGCAGTTCATAATGGGGGACTCTAAACTTGCTGTCGCGATCTGACAGTACCCGGATTCGTTGGTAGACCTGCCGTGCTTCCTCATCCAGCCCGGTCTCAAGCAAGACCTGGCCGAGCCAGATTCCGTAAGTGATCTCTGTTCGCACGTGACCCCGCTGCCGGGCGATGGTAACAGAACGATCAAGGAGATCGCGGGCCTCGGCAAGGTCGCCCTGCTCGCGCCGCAACCGACCGAGACTTCCAACGACGATTGCGGAAAGTGCGCTCTCGGGACCCAACTTCCGATTGGCAAGGTCCAGCGCCAGCATTAATGACTGCTCGGCCTGGTCCAGCCGCCCCTGCAGCATCTGCGCAGCGCCCAGTCCCAATTGTACCGAGGCCATTCTTGGGTGTTCACGGCCGGCACCTGACGTCAATAACTCAGCGGCGCGGAGATAGTCGCGTTCGGCCTGGCGAAAGTCTTGAAGATAGGTGGCATTGGAACCCAGGTTGTTGTACGTGGAAGCCAAACCCGGATCATCCGACCCTAGAATTCCTATTCGCAACTGCAAGGATGCCAGGTAGTTGTGGCGTGCCTCTTCTACCTTGCCTTGCCCTTGCAACGCACTGGCCAGCGCATCGAGCAGCCTCGGTCTGAGCAGCGGTGGTGCGGACCCGGTCGAACCGCTCGCCAGATCAAGTCCCTCGCGCGCCACCTGCTCAGCTCGCTGAACCTGACCCTGACGATTGCTGATCTTGGCGATTAAATACAGCCCCTCGGCCAGTAACCAGGGTTCTGCGCTTGCCATGTCACGAAGTTGCGCCACGCCCGCATCAGCCAGTTCCACCGCCCGGTCAAAATCACCGAGCGACAACAATCCCTCCGCAATAACGATGCGCAACTCCGCCTGTAAGTCAGGTGTTGAAGCCAGCTCGTCCTCCACTCGCTGAGCTGACTGACGCAGCAGATCTACCGCCCGCAGTTCCGCTCCTTGCTCGGCAACGCCAGGGTTGGACTGGCGTAACAATGAGGCGACGAACGCTTTGCTCTTCAAAGCAATTTCGGCCTGATTCCTGGCGCGGTCGGCCTGCCAGGTTGCCGCGATCAATCCCATCGACAAGGCCAGGATCACGGCCGTGACCGCACTCATACCGGCACGGTGACGCTTGATGAATCGCCCGCTTCGATAGAACAGAGTTTCCCGGCGCGCTTTGACTGGCAATCCGACCAGATGACGACGGACGTCTTCGGCCAGTGCATCGGCCGAAACATAGCGCTTGGCCGGCTCACGAGCCATGGCCATGCGAACAATACGATCCAGGTCACCGCGCAGCAACCGCCGCAGTGCGGTCGGTCGGCTAGACCTGGCTTCGGCTATGGTGCCTGCTGAAGGCCCAGTCAGCGCCGATGATGCCAGGGCCGCGGGGGAATCAGAGACCATGCCGGTCAAGTCCTGCGATCGCTTCTTCACCGAGCCAAACGGATGTGTACCGGACAGCAGTTCGTACAAGATGATACCGAGGGCATAGATGTCGGTGGCCACGCTGACCGGTTCGCCGAGGATCTGCTCGGGAGCAGCATAGTTCCGGGTCATGACGCGAACGCCGGCTATTGTCATCGAAGTGGAGCTGTGATCGTCCTTGTCGAGCAACTTGGCAATTCCGAAATCGAGCAGCTTGACCACGCCCTGACCTGTGACCAGTATGTTTGCCGGCTTGAGATCGCGATGGACAATCAAACGAGAGTGAGCATACTGAACCGCACGACAGACCTGCTCGAACAACTCCAGTCGGTCGCGAATGACAAGACGATTGTCATCGCACCACTGAGTGATTCGAACACCCTCGATATATTCCATCGCAAAGTAGGGTCGACCGTCCTCCAGCACCCCACCATCAACCAGGTTGCAGATATTGGGATGCTGAAGGCCAGCGAGAATGCTGCGTTCAGCCTGAAACCGCTTGAGAATCGAATCCGAATCCATCCCTCGCTTGATCAGCTTGACGGCCACACGCTGCTTGAATCCCCCTTCAACCCGGTGAGCGAGGTAGACCACACCAATCCCTCCACGGCCAATCTCACGGTCCAACGCATATGGACCCACGCGGCGGGGACGCGAAAGATCGCTGTCTTCGTCAAGCAACGTGACCGCCCTGGTCGCCTCGATCTCTTCCGGAAAATCCGACGATGCATCCAATGCCTTTAGCAGCGACTTCAATTCGGTAGCCAGTTCGGGGGAATGGGCCTGCAATTGTGCCAGCTCGGCCTGACGCAAGCTGTCGTCGAGCAGACTCAGACGACCAAACCATTCAATCAGTTCGGAATGATCAAGGATTTTGCCCATGCTCTGAATCCGTCATGTCCAGCTCCCGATGAAGCCACGCCTTGGCAATCATCCAGTCACGCAACACCGTTCGCCTCGACAGGTCAAGTGCATCGGCAACGTCGTCGATGGTCAAGCCTCCAAAAAAACGCAACTCGACTACCTGCGCCTGCCGTGGCATGATTCTGGCCAGACTCTCGAGGCCGTCGCTGAGTGAAACGATCTCGGCGGCAAACTCGTCTACCGAAATCGTGGTTTCATCCAGACTGGTATTGACATTGCCCTCTCCGCCGCGTTTGATACGATTGCGCCGTCGTGCCGCATCCACCAGAATCTGGCGCATGGCTCGCGCGGCCGCACCGAAGAAATAGGATCGTCCTTTTTGCGTTACACGGGATGCATCGACGAGTTTCAGGTAGGCTTCGTGAACCAGCCCCGTCGTGTCGAGAGTTTGCTTGCCCCATGGGCCGATCATCTGGCGGCGAGCGAGCTGAAGCAATTCCTCATAGACCATTCGGAACAGGGCATCAAAATGGGCTCGCTTGTCCAGCGCAGATTGCCCAAGCAGGTCAGTGAATTCGCCGCGCGTTGGCGTAGTCATGAACGCTGGCTCCACCCGGAGACCGTTGACAGAACGCCAACCTACCCCGTCCAGTGAGCCAGCGCAAGTCGGCGATGCGCGCGCACTGCCTAATGAGGCGAGAACCGAGCGTGCACGAATCGTGCAATCTTGTGCAGGCCCTGTCACGGATTCTCGAATCGATCCCGGAAAACCTGATCGGGCGCCTGATACTCGAACGCTCCCGTATCGCAGTGAACTGAACCCGGTCCCGGACGCGACTCCCCGCGTTGATCACGGCTGATGACAAACTGCGCGTAGCAATCTCCGGCACTATTGATGGCAACGCTACCAGGACCCAGCGCATGGGTTCGCGTTTGTCCCCCATTGTCGGCCAGGGGCTGCAAGTCGATGGCGGCCAGTGGCGTGCCTGTCGATACACAACTGCCATCGGTATCCAGACTGTTCGATACTGATGCCGGAGCCTGATTGCAAGCCAGTTCGGACCCCAGTGCCTGGGCCACAATGCTGTTTCTGAGCCCGAGGCTGGCGTAGTAGGCCTGCTCATCATTGTATTTGTGAACGCCGTCGCCGCCGCTTGTCGCGGTGTTAAAAACAACGGTGGCGTGGGTCAGTGTAGCGGCCGCTTCAGCGCTGAGGTAGATACCGCCACCCCGGGCCCCACTACCCGTGGCGTGATTGCCGGAAATAGTGGAATTGATGACCACGAGCTCACTCGTTCCATCGCCATAGGGTTGACCGACATACACGCCGGCCCCGTGCGCAAGCTCACCCGACGTCGAGTTTCCGTCAATGGTCGACTCCATCACAGTGATCACCGATTCGTCGACTATCAATCCGCCGCCTGATGCCGCCCGTTGTGAACCGGCATCATCAATCTGCCCCGAAGTCGTGTTTCCGGAAATGGTCGAGCGCAAAACCAGAGCCGTTGCCTGGAAAACCGAAAGTCCGGCACCGAACGCCCCATCCCCGATGGTCGTGTTGTTCGAAATGATTGAGTCCTGAATCAGGAACTCACCCAGTCTGAGATGCACGCCGCCGTAAAAGGCGGATTCACCCATGGTGCTATTCCCGGTGACAACCGTATTAATGATCTGCGCGTCGCCAAGACCCATATAGAGTCCAGCACCGCGTCCATCCTTGCCGGTGGTCATGTTGTCCGTAATCATCGAATCGGTCAGCAGCAAATCGCCGGCAACGTGCATGACGCCCCCTCCAACCCCAAACTCTCCGGTTGTCGAATTTCCGGTCACAACCGAGTTGATCATCGACAGATCACCGTAGTAGACCCAGACCCCGCCGCCGAGTGATCCCAGACCCAAGGTCGAATTTCCTTCGAACATGGAGTCCCGAACCACAAGATTGACCCTCTCGATTCGAACTGCCCCTCCCCTTGCCTGGTTTGCCGTCGTTCTTCCATTGATCAGGGACAGGCTGTCAAGCTCAAGCGTGAACTCCCCGGGTGCATCACCGTAGGCTGAGATAATCCGGGAGGCCTGGTTGCCATCGAGCACAATGCCGCTATGATCACCGCTGACCGGTCCACGGACCGACAACTCCCCCTCAACCTCCAGCTCGCCAAAGCCCAACGTGATCGTCGATCCGACCAAAGAGCCGTCGAACACGATCTCGTTACCTCCTGCCGATCCGGCCGAACAATCGTCAACTGCCACCCCGAGATTGGCCGCCGTCACTGCCGATCGCAACGTGCACACATCAGGAAGGCTCCCAATGGGTGAATCCAGCGCGGACGTCACCGTAATGGTGGCGGCACAAGCCGAACCACTACTTAGCACCGCTCCGATGGCAATGGCGATCGGCGTTTGTTGCAACGCATACTTTTTCATCGGGATCCGGCCTCTAGGATGTCCATTTCACTTTTCTCGACCTTCCCGCCAAGTAACAGGTCAGAATCGGCACAGTCCCTTGGCAGCTACTTGGCCTCGAATCGATCAGAGAACATCCGCTCGTAACTCTCGTAGGCGCCGATATCCACGGTTCCGTTGTGAATCCGTAGGCTGCCGTTCGAATCCAATTCGGTCAGGTACCAGAATGGAACCAAGGTCGGAGGGTGGACACCACCGTCAACCAGAGGGGACGAGGCCAGCGGCACCCAGGCAAAACAAAGAAAGCAGGGTTCGTACTCGGGTTCAACACTGATGTTGTTGGACTGTGAGGTGGGCGTCATTCCCGTTCGAATGCCGATGTTGTTATTGAACAGATGGAACACACCTTCATTTCCTCCAGGATGCACACGAAGATCGGAGGTGTCATTGCCCCAGAGATTATTGTTGTGAATGTGCATGTTTCTGTTGGTTCCAGATGCGCTCAGTCCGGCAGAGGAGTCTGTGTCATCTGAGTCCATGGTATTGGAAATTATGGTGTTGTTGGTTACGCGCACTCCGGAGCCCGTTGGGCCATCATTCCCGTTACCAACATTCAGGGTGACTGCACTGACTGACCTCGCATGATTGGCAACCACCACATTGTTGACAAAGGCAATTCTTGCATCAGTTCCGAACGCCGAAGCATGAATCCGAGCTGCACTTGCCGTGAACGCTTCATTGTCAAGGAAAATATTGCGTTCAATCGCAATGTTGCCATAATAATTACTTAGTCCCGGAGCCGAACGCAGCCAAAGCCCACCACCCGCTCCGTTTTCATCGGCAAATCCGTTCAGGAACGTCAGTAGTCTGATTGTGGCACTGGTTCCTTCATTGAGTGTGATATCAAGTACACGGTCAGTTTCATTGCCATCAAGAACAGTCAGAAACGCGTTCTCCGTACCAAGCTGTCCGCAGGGATTACCGAAAAAGTTAATCCAGCCCCCACTCAGGGTCAGTCCGAGATGGTCACCACCCGCGACCGATGCATCGAAGACAAAGCCGCCGGCAGGCACATCGTAAGTGCCGGTTTCAATCTTGATGACATCCACTTTGTTATTGGTTGCGGCCACGGTCAGCGCGTTCTGCAACTCGGCGCTGGTCGTCACGCACCACTCTTCAAGTGGCACCAGGCCGGCATGGACTGATGACCAAAGCACTATTGCAGTAGAAGCAGTCCATAGCCGGAACAACTTAAGCAAATTCACGTCGGGTTCTCCCAATCTCAGGTCCTATTTCTAACCTGCGTCGGGATCCTTCAGTAAAGTGCCAATGGATTCAGAAAAAATCCAGAACTTCGGCGAAATCAGGCTGAACGGCTCGATCAGATGCTTCTCAGCAATTCGTTGACCGAGGTTCGGGAGCGGGTTTTTTCATCAACCTGCTTGACGATGATCGCGGCATAGAGGCTGTGGCTTCCGTCTTTGGCGGGCAGGCTTCCGGCGACCACCACTGATCCGGCCGGAACCCGACCGGTGATGATTTCGCCGGTGGCCCGGTTGTAGATGCGAGTCGACTGGCCGAGAAACACGCCCATGCCGATGACTGCGCCTTTTTCGACGATCACGCCCTCGACGACTTCCGAGCGGGCACCGATAAAGCAACCGTCTTCGATAATGGTCGGGTTGGCCTGTAGCGGTTCGAGTACGCCACCGATACCGGCACCGCCGGAGATGTGCACGCCGGCTCCGATTTGGGCACACGAGCCGACCGTGGCCCAAGTATCGATCATACTGCCTTCGCCGACAAACGCACCGATATTGACGTAACTGGGCATCAGTACCACATCGTTGCCGATATGCGCGCCGCGGCGCACCGTGGCGGTCGGCACAATGCGTGCACCGCTGTTGGCCGGTGGGTCGGTTTCATCGGCAAAGCGCAGATCCACCTTGTCGAAAAAGTCACTCACACCGCCGGCCATCTCGCGATTGGCCGTGATTCGAAAATGCAGCAGGATGGCCTGCTTCAACCACTCGTTGACGACCCAACCGTCTGCACCTGGCTCGGCCACCCGCAAACTGCCACTTTCCAGGCCTTGCAGGCAAGTATTGACCGCACCGCGGATATCGCCACTGGTATTGCCCGGATTGAGCGCAGCACGGTTGTCCCAGGCCTGCTCGATGGTCAGTTTGATTTTTTCGATATTGTTAAGCATTTAAAAGCGAGGGTTTGCGGTTTAGGGTTTACGGTTTAGGGGAAACAAAACACTTCAGTCGCTGTTTTCCGGAACCTGGAAACGGGAACCCTGAACGCCTTTTTTTTTGATATCAAGACGGGATCTCAGTTCGGCTTCGAGCTCGCGGCTGGCTTGTTCGTTCAGCGGCTGTCCTTCGCGATCGGCTATCAGGAAAACATCTTCGACCCGTTGGCCGAAGGTGGCCACACGGGCATCATACAACCGGACACCGCGGGCCACCAGCGCTTCGGCGATGGCTGATAGCAGGCCGGGGCGGTCGGTGGCCGCGATTTCGAGCTTGGTCTTGCCGTCGAATCCATTCAGTTTGATCTCTGCCCGGCCCATGAAGGGCTGCAGCCGGCGTGGTACCGGCCGGGGTGCCAGTGGCCGGACCTGCTTGATCGATAGCTGTTCGGCCAGTGACTGGCGCAGCCTGGCGGCGTCGGAGAGATTCAGGGGTTGGCCGTTGGCGTCCATGACCTGGAAGATATCCCAGCTGCGAGCGTCATGACTGGTCACCACCCGGGCAGCCAGAATATTGAGCTGCATGCGATCAAGCTCGCGCGCGACGACGGCAAACAGGCCGGCAAAATCCTCGGCATGGACAAAAACCTCGCTGATTCCCTTGTCGGCAAGCCGGCGGCAGGCCACCAGCGGCAGTGATCCAGCGGCGACCACCTCGGAGCTGGTCCAGACCAGTTGCTCGGCGTCCAGGCGCAGAAAAGCCGCGTCCGGCAGTTCGCCCCATAGTTGCTCGATGTCGCCCGACTCGGCGCCACGGTCGATCAGCAACTGCAGAGCCTCGGCGCGTGTTTCGGCGACGGAAGCCTGGCGATCGACGGCCTGGTCGGGGCCGCGGCTCAGGGCATCGCAGGTCGCCCCGTAGAGTTCCCACAGCAGGCTGTCCTTCCACGAGTTCCAGAGCTTGGGGCTGGTTGCGGCAATATCGGCCACGGTCAGGACAAACAGATGATCCAGCCGCCGCCGGGTCCCGACCCGTTGGGCAAAACGGTTGACCACATCGGGATCCGAGATGTCCTCGCGCTGGCTGGTTCGCGACATCAGTAAATGTTCCCTGACCAGCCAGACGACCAGATCGCGGTCTTCATCGGGCATGTTCAGGCGATTGACGAATGCCCGGGCGTCTTCGGCCCCGAGTTCGGAGTGATCGCCGCCACGGCCCTTGGCAATGTCATGAAAAAGTGCACCCAGATACAGCACCTCGGGGCGCTCGATGCGAGTAAAAACCTCGATCGCGTGACCGAACTGGTCGGGATACTTGCTGTAGGCAAAGCGCCGCAGATTGCGAATCACGAACAGGGTGTGCTGATCCACGGTGTAGACATGGAACAAATCGAACTGCATGCGACCGGTGATCTGGCCAAAGGGTGGCAGCAGGGCCGCCAGCACGCCATAGCGATTCATTCGGGCCAGCTGGCTATAAACCAGGCGCGCACTCTTGAGCAAACGCAGAAAGGCGTCGAGAATGTCCGGATCGGTCCGGTAGTCATCGTCGATCAGATACAGGTGTTCGCGCACCAGGCGAATGGTCGCGGCACGCACACCGCGAATGTCAGGGTTCTCGGACAGTACCAGGAACAAGCGCATGATGAGGTCGGGCTGGATGACAAAGGCATGCGGATCTTTCAGTTCCAGGTAGCCATGACGCAATCGGAAGTGATCATCGATATCGGCTGACGGCAGGTGTTTCCGGCCGACCAGGAGCTCTTCGTCAAAACTCTGCAGCAAGCGCTCGTTCAAGCGGGCCAGTTGCATGACGTTGCGGTAATAGCCCTGCATGAACTGCTCGACCGGCTGGTTGCTCTCGGTTGGATCGCCGAAGCCGAAGTGCTCGGCCAGGCGTCGCTGGTACTCGAACAGCAGCCGCTCCTCGGCCCGTCCGGCCAGTTCATGCAGTGCCCAGCGGACCGACCACAGGTAGTCGCGTCCGTCGACCAAGTCGTCATGCTCGCGCTCACTCAAAAATCCGTGCTCGACCAGGCCATGCAGAGTCGAGGTACCAAAATGCCGATGGGTTACCCAGCCGATCATCTGGATATCGCGCAGGCCGCCCGGTCCTTCCTTGAGATTGGGTTCAAGGTTGTAAATGGTGTCTTCGTGCTGAGCATGGCGCTGTTCCTGCTCGGCGACCTTGGCGGCATAGAACTCATTGGCCGGCCACAACGCCGGTGGATCGGTTGCCTCGCGCATGGCCGCAAACAGCTCGCCACGGCCGGCCAGCAGGCGCGCTTCCATCAGGTTGGTCGCTACGCCGACGTCACGCCTGGCTTCATCAATGCAATCGGCCAAGGTCCGAACGCTCTGGCCCGGATGCAGGTCGGCGTCCCACAACACCTGGACAAATCGCTCGAGGGCGTCGGAATGATCGGGTCGATCATCGGCCTCGGTACGCAGAATCAACAAGTCCACATCCGAATGCGGATGCAGCTCGCCGCGCCCGAAACCACCCACTGCGGCCAGCTCCAGATCGGCATCGTCCGGAGCCAGGCGCTCCCAGGCAATCAGAACCAGCTGCTCCATTACCCAGGCTCGGGCGTGGACCAGTTCGCGGATATCAGTTTCGGCAACAAAAGCCTGGTGAAGGGCGTTGTCGGCCCCGGTTCTGGCTTCTCGCAGAGCCTGGGCCAAGGTCATCGGGTCGCTTGAAAGGCGGTTGAGGGCCGCCAGATCGAGGCAGTTACGCGTTGCCGGGACGGCGTTGAGGCGTTCGATCACAACGGATCGTCAGGCAACCGGGTCAGTACTTCCACGCCGGTTTCGGTCACCGCCATCGTGTGTTCCCACTGGGCCGAAAGACTTCGGTCGCGCGTGATAACGGTCCAGTCGTCAGGCAGCAGTCGGGTGCCCGGCTTGCCCAGATTGATCATCGGTTCGATGGTAAAGGTCATACCGGGTTCCAGCACAACGCCCTCGCCGGGACGGCCGTAATGCAGCACCTGCGGGGCCTCGTGAAATACCCGGCCAATGCCGTGGCCGCAGTACTCACGAACGACTGAACAGCGCTGACCCTCGGCGAATGTCTGGATTGCATGACCAATATCACCCAGGGTAACGCCGGGTCTGACGTTTTCTATCCCGATCACCAGCGCCTTGTGGGCGACTTCACAAATTCGCCGGGCCTTGACCGATGGTTCGCCGACAAAAAACATCTTGCTGGTATCGCCGTGCCAGCCGTCCTGGATGACCGTGACATCGATATTGACGATATCGCCGTCCTTGAGCTTCTTGTCACCCGGAATACCGTGGCAGACGACGTGATTGACCGACGTACAGATCGATTTGGGAAATCCGCGGTAGTTCAGAGGGGCGGGTATCGCCTTGAGTTCATCGACGATGAACTCGTGACAGATTCGATCAAGTTCGCCCGTGGTCACGCCCGGCTGGACGTGTTCACGAATCATCTTCAGGACGCTGGCCGCCTGCTGGCCAGCCACCCGCATGGCGTCGATATCGTCGGCAGTTTTGAGCTGAATTCCGTGATTCATTTCCGGTTCCGGAGGCCGACCAGACAGATCGATCCTCCCGCAAAAACGTCAGTTTACCTAAATTGAGGCAATCAGCCGGGCTTTCCAGCCTTTTCGGATTCAGGGGGTGCCTTCTGGCACGTGTTTTCCGTCACCCGACGATGGCACCATGAAGGTCCATGGAAACGTTTGATCCGGGAATTCATCTTGAAGCGCAATTTGATTACTGTTGTGGCCTCCCTGCTGGTCCTGACTTTCGCCATCCTGGTCGTGATTGTTCTCTACAACATGCGACCAGCGCCGGAAGAACGCGAACTGACTCAGGCAGCGATGCTGGTCGACAGCATTCCCGCCGAAATTGCCAGCGGCCCGTTCACCATTCAGGCTCAGGGAACGGTTCAGCCGGTAACCCAGACCAGCGTGGCGGCCGAGGTCAGTGGGGTTCTGATTGAAATTTCAGAACGGTTTGTTGCCGGCGGATTTTTCCAGGCCGATGAAGTACTGGCAAGAATCGATCCCAGCGACTACGAGGCCGCGCTGCTTCAGGCCGAAGCGGAACTGGCCTCGGCCCGAGCCCGACTGTCTGACGAATCTGCCCGCTCGGAGCAGGCGCGTCGCGACTGGCAGCGCATGCACGGTGAAAGCCGCTCGCCCGGCGATCTGGTTCTGCGCCTGCCGCAGGTCGCTGAGGCCGAAGCCGCCGTTCAAGCCGCCGAGGCCGGCGTCATGCGCGCTCGTCGCAACCTGGAACGAACAGAGATAACCCTTCCCTACGCCGGACTGGTGCGCAACCGCCAGGTCGATCTGGGCCAATACGTGACACCGGGCGCCGTCCTCGGCGTTACCTTTTCTGTCGCCACGGCCGAAGTCCGTCTGCCGCTGTCCAACAATGACCTGGCTTATCTCGAACTGCCGGCTGCCGGTCGCAACGATACCTGGCAACCGCCGGTCCGCCTGTACGGCACCGTGGCCGGTCAGCGGGGCGAGTGGCAGGGTCGAGTGGTGCGAACCGAAGGCGTGGTTGATGAAAACACCCGGCTGAGCTACGCGGTAGTAGCAGTGGCTGATCCGTACGGCCTGCTCGACCGGCAGCGACCGGTTCCACTGCAGATTGGAACGTTTGTCCAGGCCGAGGTCCAGGGTCGGGACGCGAGCGGGCTGGTGATTCTGCCACGCGCCGCCTTGCGCCAGGGCGATACGGTGTACCTGGCCGATGCCGACAGCAAGCTGGAAATCCGGCCGGTGGAAGTGATTCGGGCGACCCCGGATCGGGTCTACATCCAGAACAACATCTCGGAGGGCGAACAGGTGATCACCACGGCCATCCAGGCTCCGGTTCCCGGGCTGTCGGTGCGACTGCGCGAAACGCCTTCGATTGAACCCGAACTGCGCGTTCTTCCGGCCGCTGAACTGGCTGCCGGTGACGAGAACCAGCCATGAACACTGAACGCAACTGGTACGGCAATATCATTGCCTGGTTTGCTCATAACTCGGTCGCTGCCAACCTGTTGATGATCTGCCTGCTGGCCGGCGGACTGTTCACCGCGCTGACCATCACCAAGGAAATCCAGCCACGCATCGAAACCAATTACGTCACGGTGTCGGTGCCCTACCGTGGTGGCACCCCACGCGATGTCGAGCAGGGCGTGCTGATCAAGATCGAGGAAGCGATCCAGGATCTGGAAGGATTGCGCGAAATCATTTCCACAGCGCGCGAGGGATCTGGCACGGTCACGGTCGAAGTCGATGCCGATTACGATGTGCTGGAAGTTCTTGACAACATCAAGGGGCGGGTCGACTCCATCTCGACGTTTCCGGCCGAAACCGAGCGCCCGACCTATCAACGCAATACCTGGTCGCAGGAGGTCATATGGGTATCGGTCTTTGGCGATGTCGATCAACGCACCCTGAAGGAAGCGGCCCGCCAGATACGCGATGACATCACGGCTCTGCCTTCGGTGACCCGGGCCGACCTGACCGGTGCCCTGCCCTACGAGATCGGAATCGAAGTCCAGGAGGAAACCCTCAGAGCCTATGACATGACCCTGGGAGAGGTCGCCCAGTCCATTCGTGAATCATCCATGGATCTGCCAGGAGGCCGAATCCAGGCACCGGGCGGCGACGTCCTGCTGCGCTCGATCGGCCAGGCCTATGTCGGGCGGGATTTCGAGGACATCGTCGTGCGGACCAACCCGGATGGATCGCGGGTCCGCGTCCGCGACATTGCCGAAATCCGCGATGGCTTTGTCGAGCGCGAATTCTATGCCCGCCACAACGGACAGCCAGCCGTCGCGATTCGGGTCTTGAGTCTCGGCGAGCAGAACGCACTGGCTGTTTCCAGTGAAGTTCGCAACTATATCGATCAGGCGCAAGACAATCTGCCAAGCGGTATTAGTGTCGACTGGTGGGCCGACATTTCCTACTACCTCAAGGGTCGGCTGGAAATGATGGCCGAAAACCTGCTTGCCGGCGCGCTGCTGGTGTTCCTGATCCTGACCCTGTTTCTGCGACTGAAACTGGCTTTCTGGGTCATGATCGGCCTTCTGGTCGCCTTTCTCGGCGCGCTGTGGATGTTGCCTGCCGTCGGAGTGACCATCAACCTGATCAGTCTGTTCGGCTTCCTGGTCGTTCTCGGGATCGTGGTCGATGATGCGATCGTGATGGGAGAATCCGCCTACACCGAAATACGCAACCACGGTCATTCGGTCGACAACGTGGTCAACGGGGTACTCAAAGTCGCAGTTCCCGCCACCTTTGGGGTATTGACCACCATCGCGGCTTTCGTACCCATTCTGATGGTGTCAGGAATTCAGGGCCAGTTCTTTGCGCCAATCGGCTGGGTTGTCGTGCTGTGTCTGGTTCTTTCACTGGTCGAGTCCAAGCTGATCCTGCCGGCCCACCTGGCCCACATGCGCCTGCGGACCTATGAGCCGAACACCTCCAACCGGTTTATCCGCTTTCAGCGCAGTTTTTCTGACGGGCTTTACCGCCTGGTCGACAACTACTATCTGCCGTCGCTGCGCGTACTGCTGCGCAATCGCTACCTGGCACTTTCCGGATTCATCGCCATCCTGATCCTTTCCGTTGGCTTGCTGGTCGGCGGACTGCTGCGGGTGGTGTTTTTCCCCGATTTCGCCAGCGACTTCCTTCGGGTCGACCTGGAGATGAACGAAGGCACCCCGGCCTATCTGACGCATGCCAATATGGATCGCCTCAATCAGGCCCTGAACGAGGTCGACAAACGCATCCAGCAGGAGGAAGGATTCGATGAGCCGGTGATCCGGACGGTGTTTGCCTGGTCTGGCTCGGATACGACCGGCGGCATGCTGGTCGAATTGAACCGGGATGAGTCCAATCGCCTGCCCAACCGTGAAATCGAGCGGCGTTGGCGCGAGGAAGTTGGCGACATACCCGGCGTGCGCGGCCTGCAGATCGGCGGTGCCGGCGGACCGGGCGGCGACGGGCCGGACCTGAGCTTCCAGCTGGTCGGGCGCGACCTGGCCCAACTCGAACGAGCTGCTGCCGAGCTTGAACAGCGTATTCGCAGCTATACCGGCACTTTCGACATCCGCAATTCCTTTGAGGGCGGACTGCGCGAGTTGCAGCTTCATATACGGCCGGAAGCCGAAGTGCTGGGCTTGAGCCAGCAGGACCTTGCTCGCCAGGTACGCCAGGCCTTTTTTGGCGAAGAGGTCCAGCGGATTCAGCGCGGCCAGGATGATGTGCGCGTCATGGTCCGCTATCCCAAGGCCCAGCGCGAGTCCGAAGGCTATCTTGAAGCGATGCGCATTCGCGCACCCAATGGGGATGAAATCCCGTTCAGTGCGGTCGCCGATATCGAAGTCGGCTCCAGCCCCTCCAGCATTCGCCGCTTCGACCGGGAGCGCTCGATCAGCGTCACCGGGCGGGTGGATAAGGAAATTGCCGAGCCAGGCCGAATCTCCACCGAACTGCGCGAGACCCACTTGCCCGAGATACTGGCAAGCTACCCGAACGTCCGTTATCGTCTTGGAGGAGCGACGCGTAGCCAGCAGGAGGTTGCATCGGACCTGTTTTGGGGCACCCTGTTCGCGCTGTTCATGATCTACGCGCTGATCGCCGTGCCACTGCGGTCCTATCTCCAACCGCTACTGATCATGTCAGTGATTCCCTTCGGCATGATCGGCGCCATCCTGGGCCACTGGATGCTGGGCATTCCGATCAGCATGCTGAGCCTGTTCGGCATCATTGCGTTGTCAGGCGTGGTCGTCAACGACAGTCTGATCCTGGTCGACTTCGTCAACCGTCATCGACGTGAGGGTGAGTCACTTGTCGATGCTGCCATCAATGCCACGCGTGCACGCTTCCGCGCCATCATCCTGACCTCGATGACAACCTTTCTTGGCCTGGCACCGATCATCTTTCTCGAAACCAGCCTGCAGGCCCAGATCGTCATTCCGATGGCCACGTCATTGGCCTTCGGCATTATTTTTGCCACCGTCATCACGCTCGGATTGATTCCGATTCTTTACCTGATCGGTGACGATATCGTGCGCGGTCTGCAACGCCTGTTCGGGCATACCGGTCACGGTATGGTGGCAAGCACCGAAAATCGGGTCTGAGAATCCCTAAACCCGGGTTCGGAATAGCCAGTCGCCAATAGGATAGGTGATGTTGAAATTCTTGTGCGCCATCAGCGCCGGGTCGTGATGCCGGTAGTGCAAGCGGCGCAGACGCTGAATGAAAGGCAGGTTCAGCAAGCGTGATTCATCCGGCAGATGGTAGGCCAGGTGCAGCAGTTCGTAGTTCAGGTAGTAAGCCAGGGCCACGATGACAAACAGCCAGGCCACATTGGCACTGCTCAGCCAGGTGAGCAGCAACCCGATGGGCAGCGCGAATGCACCGAAGAAAAATACCATCAGAACAGCGGGAAACAGCACCACCTTGCAATCGCGCCATCCGTCGAGCGCCATATGCTGATCGGTAAAGAACCGGTGATGCTGGCCGGCATGACGCTTGTAGACCGTTGTCAACCCGGGCACGTGCCGATGCATGACCCAGCGGTGGCCCAGGTACTCGACCAAATTGGCATAGATGAACGCCAGCGGCAAAGTCAGATATTCCAGCAAACGAACCGATTCCAGTTGACTGAAGGCAAGTGCGATGCCACCCAGACTGAAGGCAATCACGAACGCAAAATGCGCCTGCCCCGAATACCACGGACCAATATGCTCGCGACGATACTGCTGACGATAGCGTTCGGAATCACCCATATTCGACAGATTGCCAGCAGATTGTTCAAGCTGCAAGCCGGGTCATCACCGATTGACGTAGAATCCGGGGAATGAGCAAGGGTGAAATGCAAGACAAATCCGTATCGCTGGTACTGGGTGCCGGAGGTGCCCGTGGACTCGCCCATATCGGCGTGATTCGACAGCTGGAGCAGGCAGGCGCCCGAATCGAGGCCATCGCCGGTAGTTCCATGGGTGCGCTGGTAGGCGGCATCTTTGCTGCGGGCAAACTGGATGCCTATGAGGAGTGGGTTTGCAGCCTGACACGATCCGACGTCCTGTCGCTGATTGACTGGACATTCTCCGGCGGCGGCCTGATCAAGGGTCGAAAGATCGTCACCAAGTTGTCGGATCTGGTCGGCCAGATCAATATCGACGAACTGGACATCGACTTTACGGCCGTGGCGGTGGATATCAACCAGGGACGTGAGGTCTGGCTGGATCGCGGGCCACTTTTCGACGCTGTTCGGGCGTCGATTGCCATACCGGGACTATTCACGCCCCATCACTACCGTGACCGGACGCTGGTCGACGGCGGCATTCTCAATCCCATTCCGGTAGCGCCCACGTTGCGTCACATGACCGATCTGACCGTGGTGGTTGATGTCAACGGCCCGCCCGACCTGGATATGGACCAGGACGACCACGAACAGGCATCGGACAGTGGAAGCCTCGTGGACAGGCTCAAGGAAGTTGTCGACCGTTTTTCCGGAGACCGTGAACCGGAGGCCTCAAAGCCCGGTTTGTTCGACATCATGCTGCGCGCACTTGATACCATGCAAGCGGCGCTTACCCGTCAGCATCTGGCCATTTTTCAACCGGATCTGGTCATTCGCGTGCCGAAGAATATCGGTATGGTTCACGAGTTTCACCGGGCGCGTGAGTTTATCGATCTTGGCGCCACGCTGGCAAAGCGGGCTATCGAAATACAGCAGTTCAATAACGGAGAACAGCATGCTGGAAAATGACGATGAGGACAACGGCGCATTGTTTGACGAAGCGGCTGACGCGGTAGTGGATCTGGGCAATCGACTGGGAGCCGACAATCCTGACGCCGATCCATGGGCCCTGGCCGACGGGCTGATCGCCGGCGCTGTGCATTTCTGGTTGTACGCTCATCAGCCCCAGGACTTCCCGGATGAAGACGACTTGATGAGTTCGCGAGAGCGGGTCGAAGAGTTGGTCCGTCAGGTGATGCAATCGGCCGAAGACAGTGAATACCTGCACTCGCCCATGGACAGTGATGTCGGCCGGGCCTGAATTCCAGGGATACCCGGTTTACTCGATCTGATCGGAAACAATCCGGTTGCGACCGGATCGCTTGGCCTGGTACATCAGCGCATCGGCACGTTTCATCATGTCGCGAGCGGACTCCCCGCACCTGAGAGTGACAACACCCATGCTGGCGGTCAGCTGCTCCAGCTCGTCGATGGTTTCGGCCACACTGCCAATATGCGCAAACAGGCGTCTGGCCTGGGTCATTGCTCCGACGGCACCAGTGGCCGGAAGAATGATCGCAAACTCCTCGCCGCCCCAGCGAATGGCACTATCGGCCTGACGCTTGTGCTGGATCAGAAATGCCCCGAACGCCTCCAGAACCTGATCGCCGACATCATGGCCCAGCTGGTCATTGATCGCCTTGAAGTGATCAAGGTCCAGCAGTACCATGCTGGCATCGTTGCCTTCGGTACGGGCATTGTCCAGCGTCGATTCCAGCACGGCGACGCCGGACCGTCGATTCAGCAAACCGGTCAATTCATCAGTCGTGGCCAGTTCGGTCAGCCTGGTTTCCAGTTCCTTCCACTTGGTCACATCCATGATCGTGCCGCTGACCTTGAGCGGGCGATCCATCAGATCACGCTGAACAACGCGGCCGCGGGCCAACAGCCACATGTAGTCACCGCTGCGACGTTGCAGGCGAATGATTCGATCAAAAACGGCCGGTTCTCCATGCAGATGTCGATTCATGGCCTCGGCCAATGCCTGGCGATCGTCCGGATGACTGAGTGCCATGATCGCATCCCGGCGCGACTCGATTTCTCCCCTCTGGTAGCCCAACAGCTTCAAGGCACGATCATTGAAGGTGAAACTTCCGTCCCGGACCAGCCAGTGCCACATCCCGAGATCGGCCCCGTCCAGCGCCAGACTGAGACTGGCCTCGCTATCGGCCAGGGCCTGGCGCGTTTGTCGCTCGCTGGTAATGTCACGCGCCTGGGTGATCAGGAAAGAATCACAATCCCGCGTTGCCGGCACCCGGGACGCATGGACATGGACCCAGATAATCTTGCCGTTCGAGCAGCGATAGCGCTTCTCGAAATCGCAGGTCTCGATCTGTCCGGATACCAGTTGGTGGACGCGCCGCCGGCTCACCGGAAGATCATCTTCAACCGTCAATGACTCGTAGGAGCGGCTGAGCAAGTCATCCCGCGCGAAGCCCACCATTTCGCAGAATTTCGGGTTGACGTCAATCCAGCGCCCCTGCATATCCAGCAGCGCCATTCCGATCGCGACATGCTTGAACGCCCGGGATTGGCGCAGCAGCCCGGAGGCGTCTGCGTCATTCATGGCTGGAAAGTGATGAGCGTGGTTCATGGTCAAGGACATGCATATTTCATGCCGAAACCGGCCGACCCACGATTATATCCGCATTACAGCCGGCAAAGTACGATCAGAACGTCAGTTGAAGCATCCAATGAGCGGATTCGACAGCGCCGAAGTTCGGCGCTGTCGAACCAAATTGACCATCAGGTCACGGTCAGTCACTGGCTACGCATCAGGGACGATCGGCATCCCGGATGGCGCGGAACTCGTTGCCTTCGCTCCAGTTCGGCCAGGTATCACCGTCGGCCAGCTCGCGACCTACCATGTACAGCAGCTCCAGGTCCTCGGCAACGCCGCGAAGATCCCATGATGGATCGAACTGGTCAGCAGGCTTGTGATAGGCAACATCGCGATACTCGCGCTGCTGAGCAAGCCCGTACTCCCGACCCTGCTCACGATGATCGACCCCGCCCTTGGCATAGAGTGCCGGGATACCGGCGCGGGCGAAGTTGAAATGATCGGAACGGTAGTAGAAGCCGGCTTCCGGCGTGGGTTCGCGAACCATTTCGCGATCCTGAACGACAACGGCACGGGCCAGGATGTCATCCAGTTCCGAGGCACCGTAGCCGACCACCACAACGTCCCGGGTTGGGCCGATCAGGCTCATCGCATCCATATTGATCGCCGCCACCGTCTGTGAGGTCGGAAAAACCGGATTGTTGACGTAGTACCGTGACCCAAGCAGTCCGTACTCTTCCAGCGTAACAGCAAGAAACAGCACGGTACGCTCCGGTGGATCGGATTCCTGGTAAAGCCGGGCGATTTCCAGCAGGGCCGCCGTTCCGGAGGCGTTGTCCACCGCGCCGTTATAGATACCGGCCGAACCCGAAATGGCGAGATTTCGGCCAAGATGATCCCAGTGGCCCATGTAGACCACGACTTCATCAGGACGCTCGGTGCCCGGGATGCTCGCCAGAACATTGTAGGACTGGCCCTCACGCACGCTGTTGCGAACCTGGGCACTGACCCTGGCCTCCAGGCTCACCGGCGTAAAGTCCGCGCTCAGCGCGCGGGTCTTTTCAGCCGCAAAATCCAGACCGGCCTGAGCGAACAGTCCCTGGGCCGTATCCACGGTTATCCAGCCTTCGAGTGCCATGATCGGCGCATTGCCGGCATCGCCGAGCTCGAACTGGGCGCCGGACCAGGAGTTGACGACCACATCCCATCCATAGGATGCGGGCTCGGTCTCGTGGACAATCAGGGCCGCGGCGGCGCCCTGGCGGGCAGCTTCCTCGTACTTGTAGGTCCAGCGACCGTAGTAGGTCATGGCCCGACCGTTGAACAGTTCCTCGTTCCCGGTTTCGAAGCCCGGATCGTTGACCAGAATGACGACCGTCTTGCCGGTCACATCGAGACCCTCGTAATCGTTCCAGTCATACTCGGGAGCGACCACACCGTAACCCACGAAGACCAGCTCGGAATCTTCAACCCCATGGGCATCGGTTCCCAGCCGGCGCGAACCGATGATCATCTGCTCCGGGTAGGTCAATTCAGTCGTCTGCTCGTCGGATGAAACCTGGATCGACGAACGCTCGACGTTGGTCAGCTCGACCATCGGAACGGGCTGAAGATAGCTGTCACCATATCCCGGGGACAAGCCCAGTTCAGAAAATTGCCCAACCAGATAGTCGAGGGTCAGACGCTCGCCACGGCTGCCGGGCGCCCGGCCTTCGAATTCATCCGAGGCCAGCGTCGACAGGTGTTCGGCGTAACGCTCCGGGTCGATTCCATCACCGGGAACGTCGGGTAGTGTCTGTTCGGGTTCAGTGGTCTCGCCAACGGCCGACTCCCTATCGACCATTGCATCGGTTTCATCGGCAGGCGAATTGGTCTGCTGGCAACCGGAAAGCACAAATACCGCCACCAGAGAAATCATCGGAATCAGTCTGTTCATACGTGTCCTTGTGAGGAATTCAGCCGCTGATTGTATCGCAATGCCGGATCTGGCCCGTCTCATTTACAATCCCATTAAACCCGGCACCGCCGGGCCCTGTTCAGATCACGCCGGCTTCGAAGGCCTTGAGGACCGCCCGGGTGCGGTCGCGTACCCCCATTTTGGACAGGACATTCGAGACGTGATTCTTGACCGTTCCCTCTGCCACGTTTAGCGCATTGGCAATTTCCTTGTTGGAATAGCCGCCGGCCATCAAGCGGAGAATCTCGGTTTCCCGCTCGGTCAGCGGGTCCGGTTGCTCCAGGCTTGAAAAATCGTTGCGAATCTTGCCCAGGCCCTTGAGCAGGCGTTGAGTGACCGCCGGCTTGACGATCGTCTTGCCGGCCGCTACCGAGCGAACCGCTTCGAGCAACTCCTCCAGCGCCACGTCCTTGAGCAGGTATCCACGCGCGCCGGCACGGATGCCGCTCAGAACCAGCTCATCATCGTCGAACGTTGTCAAGATGATCGTCGGAGGCAATTGACCAGACTGGCCAAGCTCGGTGAGGACATCGAGCCCGTTTTTCTTCGGCATTCGCATGTCCAGAAGGAGCACATCCGGCGCCATCTCCGGAACACGTTCGATCGCGCTGGCGCCATCGGCGGCCTCGCCAATCACTTCGATATCGTCGGCCAGTTCCAGCAGCGAACGTACACCTTGGCGCACCAGTGTCTGATCATCAACCAGCATCACCCGAATCATGCCTGCCCCTCTTCCGGCATCCAGGCACGGACCTGGAAGCCCGCGCCGGGCCGGGTCGCGATATCCAGACGGCCGCCGAGCTCCTTGAGCCGCTCACGCATGCCGTTGAGACCGTTGCCCGGCATCAGTTCAGACACACCACGACCGTCATCACGCGCCCTCAGGGAAAGACCGGATCGGCCAGTTTCGAGTGAAATCCACAGATTGCTCGCCGAAGCATGGCGCGCGGTATTGGTAATCAGCTCCTGGGCGCAACGCAACAGGATCTGGGCGCGGCGCGGATCGGTCAACGACAGATGGTCGGGAATATCCAGGTGGACGGCGAGCTCGGGCACCCCGTCAGCCAGCATTTCCAGGGCTCGGCGCAAATCCACTTGATCGTCGCGGCGCATATCGCTGACAACCTCGCGCACATCGGAAAGCAGCAGTCGGGCGATCGATGCCGCCTGGTCGACATGTTCACGGGCCTTGTCGGTCGTGATATGACTGGCCACCTCCAGATTCAGCGTCAACGCCGTAAGATGATGACCGACCAGATCATGCAGCTCTCTCGAAATTCTGACGCGCTCGGCGATCCGGGTATTTTCTGCCAGCAGCGACTGGGTCGCCAGCAACTCGGAATTGACTCGTCGCAGTTCGCCACGCGCCTTGACCTGCTTCAGGGCCAGCAGCGAGGCGATAAACGGAAACAGGGTCAGGCCCAGATTCATCAGGAAAAACACCAGGGCAAGCATCCAGCCGCCTTCAGGCGTAAAGAGCGCCAGGGCACCGAAAGACATCGCCAGAACGATCATCCAGCCAATGCTGAATGCCACTGGCAGCATCCATGGCAGAATCGCCGCCACGACCATCGCCAACAGGCTTCCTATGCCGGTCTTGGTGAAATATCCGACCGCAAAAGCCGAAACGGACATCACTGCAAGCACTGCAATCCGCTTCCACAGTGGGCTACGCCATTGCAGGCGAACACAGGGGTGCAGGAAAGCGAGCAGGAACAGCACGGCGCCTGACCACCACCCGACCATGGCATCGGTTGAGGGAGGCTGCTTTGTCAGCATGGGAAACAGCGCCAGCGGAACGGCGGCCAGGATCCAGATCAACAGGCCAAAATAACGCAACCAGTCCACTGGCTGCCATTCCAACATGCGGTTCATGGTTCCGGGGCGTTCTGCGCTCATGGGCCCTATCATAGTCGGTTTAACCACCCCGAAACCATGGGAGAGAAGTCATGACTGCTGCAGAAGCAGGAAATGTCGCAACGATTGACTCAAGCAATGAACAATCCGTTCGCAGGTTGATTGAAAACTGCGGCTTGCACCTCCGGATCATGCCAAATGGCCAGAGCATTCCCGGGTCGTTCTGGGGAGAACCTGAAGCCGGGCTGATCGGCGATCGGCTGTTTATCCGTCGCGACACACCCATTCACTCCATCCTGCATGAAACCTGCCACTACCTGTGCATGGACGCCACCAGACGAGCTGACCTGCATACCAATGCCGGCGGCGACTACGACGAGGAAAATGCGGTCTGTTACCTGCAGATTCTACTGGCTGACCAGATTGAAGGCTTTGGCCGCGACCGCTGCATGCAGGACATGGATGCCTGGGGCTACACCTTTCGACTTGGGTCGGCTCGAGCGTGGTTCGAAAATGACGCTGAGGATGCGCGCGATTGGCTGGTCAAGAGAGGGCTGATTAAGGATAGGTGAGAGGGGGACCCTCTACCCTTCTGGCCTTCTACCCCTCTCACCGTTCAGGCCAAAAAAAACCGCCGAGCTCTCACTCGGCGGTTTTCTTATCTAACTTACTCGGATAGCTCAGGCAGGAAGCCCTGCCTGAGAACTATCGTCTGACTTAACTGGCCCGGAAGAACCGGATGCTGAAGCCACCGACGATCAACATCATCAGGGCGAACAGCGCCAGAGCCCAGGGCTGCATGGTCGGAACCGGGATGACCGGTACCAGCGATGCGCCGCAGCTCAGGTCATGAGTTCCATCAAGGTCGCCGGTACAGGTCAGTGTTGCATTGAACACGTCACCTTCGCCAGCGCCAGTCGGAATCGCGCATGAGAGTGTGAAGTCAGCGGTATCTCCTGCCGCAACCGGTCCAACCAGCGGATCCGGCGTGGTCGAGAAGACCGCGGCATCAGGTCCACCCAGTACACAGGAGAAGTCACCCGAAGCAGAACCGGTGTTTTCGACCGAACCATTGGCCGAGACAACATCACCCGGGGCGCCGAGACCGAGATCAACCGGACCAAACGGCGGGTTGATGACCAGATTGGCAACTGAATCAGCTTCACCAGTGATAGCAATATCCTGGTTGGCACCAGTATTGGCGTCACTGGCAAATGAACCCGTTCCAGCGAACACGCCGTTGGCGGCTGAATCGAACTGAATCTCAACGGAGCAGGTGTCACCATCGTTCAGCGTAGCTCCCGAACAATCGTCGGTTACCACAGTAAACTCTGCGTCACCAGCATAGTTGAAGGCAGAAATGGTCAGTGAAGAACCTGCATCACCCGTGTTCTCGGCAACGAAGGTATCGGTGACTGGCAAGTTGCCCAGATCAACAACACCGAACGCCATCGGATCCGGAGTAATCGTCAGTGTCGACTGCGGGCCAGCCGTACCTTCACCAGTCAATGCGACCGCATCAGCACCAACGCCTGAATCGACGTCGAAGTCAGCATTGAAGACGGCTACGGCATTGGCATCCAGCTCGATATCAACAGTGCAGGAGGCTCCCTGCGCCAGATCGAAAGGGGTAGCTGCACAGCTGCCGCCCACCATCGAAAACTGACCTGCGTCAGCGCCACTGAAGCTCAACGTATTGATCGTCAAATCAGGAGCACCCGGATCGCCGGCGTTGGCAATGGTCACCGTCTCAGGGCCAAGCGTGGTCGGTGCGATACCGGTACCAAAATTGATGCTTGGCGGGGTGACGTCCAGAACTGCGGGCGGACCGG
>Ga0076930_100511_pt1 | contig 35858 bp, 38 predicted proteins | sample HotLakConsoUCCRE_FD_71149 | JGI IMG/M metagenome (GOLD analysis project Ga0076930, IMG submission 71149) | Hypersaline microbial mat communities from Hot Lake, Washington, USA - Hot Lake Consortium UCC-RE (version 3) (version 3) ...
GCCAGGATGCATGATCCGCTCTCAGCAGAATTTCCAGACAAAAGGTTGCTCAATCGCGCAACAGCCTGCCGCCCTCACCGAGGCGGCGCTCGAGCCCTGTTCCGGCGGCGCCTTTCATCCCGGTGTGGAGCTCAGCTATTATCTGCGCCTGCCGCCGCTCTACGCCCGCGCCGGCGATCCGCGCCAGGAGCCCTTCCGCATCGCTCTGGGGGATCGCGACAGCCTGATCCAGAATGTCGGGCGCCTGCTCACCACGGAAACGGCGATGCAGGGCGGCAATGGTGCGCCGCCGCCGATCGGCCCGCAGATGCCCGGTGACCTCACCCGCTGGATGGGCCTGCCCTGGCAATGCGATGCCTTCAGCTGTCAGCAGGTCCTGATGCAGGAAGACTTCCCCACGGCGGTCTGGTGGCCGGCGCTGCTGCCTGTCGATGTCCTGCCGGAGGTGTATTACCTGCAATTGCTGCGCGAAGACCTCCCGGCATCCGAGCGGCAGCGCTTCTACAACAGCCGCGTGGCCTGGTCGCGCGGGGTGGCGGGGATCGGTTATCATGCCAATGCGAGCTACTGGGACGGGATCACCAACATGATCCGGTTGTGGGAGCGTATGGGGTTCCTGGAGAAGCGTCCCGGCCCGACGGATCCAGCGCGGCCCGAGGGCATCCCGGAGGAGCTCTTCGTCGAGGTCGGGCGTGGCAATATGGAGCTGCGTTTCGACTGGAAGCCCGAGGACGGGCAGTTGCCGAAATGAATCGATAGGGGCCTGCGATGACGTCCTCCGGACGCGAGGCGGATCATGCCGGGGTGATGATCGTGGGCGGCGGCGCTGCGGGAGCCGCGGCCTGCATTGCGCTGGCCCGCGCGGGTCTGCGGGCTCTCTGGCTGGTGCGCGAGGGGCCGGTTTCGGATGAAGGGGATGATGACCCCGTCGGCGAGTCCCTGTCGCCGGCGGCCATGCCGCTTCTGGAGGCGCTGGAACTCGGGGCGATCCCGGATGCGCCCCGTCATCGCTCTTCGAACGCGACCTTCTCGGCCTGGGGCAGTGATGCGCTGATGGAGCGCAATGCTTTCGTGCATCTGGAAGGGCCCGGGCGGGTCATCGACCGCCGTTTCTTCGAGCAGCAGCTGCGCGAGGCGGCGGATGAAGTGGCGACGCGTGTCGTCGGCGGGCTCGCCCATATGCATCCGCGCGAGGGTGGTGGCTGGGCATTGACGCTGGATAGCGGGGATCTCGTCAACGCAGATTTCCTCATTGATGCGACCGGGCGGGCTGCCGCGATCGGACGGCGGCTGAGCGCCTTTGAGCGGATCGACCGGCTCGTCGCCGCCACGTCCTTCCTTGCGCAGCGCGACCGCGATGTCGAACCGACCCGCGCTACCCTGATCGAGGCGGTGGCGAAGGGCTGGTGGTATGCGACGCTTCTGCCTGACGAACGGCTGGCGCTCGCCTTCTTCAGCGATCCCGATCTCCTTCCCACCCACCTCTCGCGCGATCTCCCCACCTGGCGCGATCTGCTCGCGGACAGCCTCTATGTAGGGCGCTGGGTGGATGATGCCGGATTTGCACTGGAGACGCCGCCACGTCTCGTCAGCGCCGGAACGGCGCGGCTGGCAACGCCGTGTGTCGGCAGCGAAGGCGGGGCCGGCTGGGCGGCTATCGGCGATGCCGCCGCGGCCTTCGACCCGCTCTCGTCACACGGGCTCACGACCGCCCTGTGGACGGCCTCGCGCGCCGGCGCCGCAGCTGCGGCATGGCTTTCCGGTGATCGCGCTCCCCTTGCCGCCTATGGGAGGGCCGTCGATGCGGGCTTCACGGGCTTCCTGCGCCAGCGTGAGGCGATCTATGCGCGCGAGCGCCGCTTTGCGGATCAGCCTTTCTGGCAGAGGCGCAAAGCATCATCCTGAATGGCTGATCCGGCACGGCTGACTCTCTGCCTGTACCGCCCAGTTGCCCATGCCTGTGTATTCTTCAGGCTTCGATCGCGGCACGATGCGTGACGCTTGCCTGTTTTCAGTCCCGGGTGGCGCGAGATGCGATTGCCTCGAACTTCACGTCGATCTCCTCGGCAATGGCGACGAGATCATCCCCGCCCTCGTCTTCATACGGCGCAAAGACATGACTCGGTGTCTTCCAGCTCAAAGTCGCAGTCCCATCGGTGTCCTCGGTTACATAAAAACGCACTGGAGCCTCGATCATTGCGGCTGTGCTCATCTCGAGGATGCGAACTGCGAAATCGTTGTTGAATACGCCGACTACCCTGTTTTCGGGGATCTCGATACCCCGCGTCAGCGCGACTTCCGTGGGGCCTGCTTCGGTCACGAGGCCCATTCCCTCTGCGGGAATTGCTTCACGCAGCCTCTCCAGCAATTCGGCATGAGCCAGATCGGATTCGATCACACGCCAACCGTCCCGCGGGGCGATCTCCCCGGCCACTGCCAGTCCGGCGGGGATGAACATGCTCGACAAGCAGAGAATTCTCAAGGCATTTTGCATCACTTCCTCCATTGAAAACTTGTTCTTAACTTTAGCATCTATGACGATGGAATGATTTCACAGTCCTGTGAGCAATCAGGATTCATTATTTTCCGTTGTCCGGACAATCCGGTTCTTGCAATTCAGGAACGCTATACTGTATCGATCTTCCCTCGTTGAAGGCAGGCCGCAGCCTGACGACCTGCCATGATCGACACGCCCATGAAAGGCAAAGGAACGCGTTGTGACGGCAGTCTGGGAACTGGCGGGGCTGTTCGTCTCGGCCTTCACCTCGGCGACGCTGTTGCCGGGCTCATCCGAGGCTGTGCTCGCCGGCATTCTCGCCTTCGGCACGGCGAGCCTGTGGAGCGCCGTGATGGTCGCGACGCTCGGCAATACGCTCGGCTCACTCGTCAATTGGGGGATGGGCCTGTTCGCCGCGCAATTTCGCCATCACCGCCGCTTCCCCCTGACGCCGGAGCGATACGAGCACTATTCGGCAATCTACGCGAAATGGGGCGTGTGGAGCCTCTTGCTTTCGTGGACGCCGGTGATTGGCGATCCGCTCACTGTCGTCGCGGGTGTGATGCGGACGCCGTTGTGGATCGTTCTGCCGCTGGTGGTGCTCGCCAAGGGCGCGCGTTACATCGCCGTCGCAGGCGTCGTGCAGATGTTCTGATCCGTCACAGTTGCAGCATCGCCGTCACCGGCGCGTGATCGGAGGGGCGCTCCCAGCCGCGCGCCTCGCGCAAGACCTCCACGGAGCGGCAGACCGGGGCGAGATCCGGCGAGAGCCAGATGTGATCAAGCCGCCGGCCCTTGTCGGCAGCGTTCCAGTCCGGCGAGCGATAGCTCCACCAGCTGTAGATCTTCTCGGGCTCGGGGCGCAGGTCACGCATGGAATCCACCAGTCCGGCCTCCTCGCGCAAACGCTCCAGCGTGCTGGTCTCCAGCGGCGTGTGGCTGACAACATCGAGGAGTTGTTTGTGGCTCCAGACATCGTGCTCCAGCGGCGCGATGTTGAGATCGCCCACGGTGACGGATGGCGCCCGCGACACCGCCGCGCGATCAGCCCAGTTGCGCATCTCCTCGAGAAATTGGAGCTTGTGCGCGAATTTCGGGTTGATCGCCGGATCAGCCACGTCGCCGCCGGCTGGAACGTAGAAATTATGGATGGCGAAGCCCGCCGCTGCCCCGGCCTCCGGACCGAGCCGCAGCGAAATCTGGCGCGCATCCTCTTTCTCGCAGAACTGATGCACGGTGACGTCGTGCACCGGGTGACGCGAGATGATTGCGACACCATTGTAGCCCTTCATGCCCGCGAAGGCGATGTGCTCGTAGCCCGCCGCGCGGATCGCCTTCTCCGGAAACTTGTCGACCGGGCATTTGGTCTCCTGGAGGCAGAGAACGTCCGGCGCCTGTTCGCTCAGGAAGCGGGTGACCTGGTCGATGCGCAGGCGCACCGAGTTGATGTTCCAGCTGGTGATCGAAAACCGCACGTCGTCTCGCCCCGTTTGCCTGCCGCGTTACTTCTCTCGCTACGCCAGACGAACGCGTCTGGAAACCCGCTTGTCCGAGTTATCCAGAAGTGTGGCTCCGCCGGATCCGGCGAAGGCTCACGCCCGCAGTGCGTCGATCACGCCGAGCTTGTCCTCCAGAGCGAGGGGGCCGTCATACACCCAGGGACCGACGACGAAAGAGGGGGTGGCGTGGAGATTGAGGTTGTTGCCGGCGGTCACGGCCGCCCGCATCGCCATGGTGACGACGTCGGAATCGGCGAGTTCGATGAGCGCATGTCCGTCGGCGCCGAGCTCCATCGCGACATCAAGGGCACGCTGGCCGTTCTTGACGCCCCGGCGCGCATAGAGGGCAAGGTGGAAATCGCGGTAATGGGCATCGCCATATAGCCCCTGGAAGGCGAGGGCGATCCGCGTCGCTTCCACGGAGTGCTCGCCGAGGATGGCGTAATTGACCAGCACGTAGCCCACCTGCTCGTCGATATCGAGAAGCTGGTCCATCTCCTCCGCCGCCTGACGGCAGAACGGGCAATTATAGTCGAAGAATTCGATGAAGGTCACGTCGGGTTGCTGCGCGCCGACATAGGCGGCACCCGGAAGCGCAAGGGCGTCTTCGACGAGTTCATAGGGCACTCGGCGTGCCATCGGCAGCTGGGCAAGGACCGGACGCGGCAATGCGAGCGTCGCCGGCAGGGCGGCGAGGCCCGCCAGCAGGGTGCGGCGTGACGGCGCGGGCGTCATCTTCGACATCGGGATTCTCCACGGGGCGATCGCTGACCGATCTGCCTTTGCCGCGTTCGGTGACGCGGCGCAAGCCGTGCGCCGTCGCGCTCGCCATCTCGTGATCAATAGCGCGCTCGCATTGGCGCACGGGCTTTCGTTTCCCGTATTTCGGGGCTAGGCTGACGCCATGAAACGCCTGATCCTTTTCCGACATGCCAAATCCGACTGGCCCGCCGGTGTCGATGATCTCGAACGTCCGCTGAATGCACGCGGGCGGGAAGCCGCGCCGCTCATGGGGCAATACCTCGCGCAGGAAGGGCTTTTGCCCGATCTCGCGGTCGTCTCGCCGGCGACGCGCACCCGCGAGACCTTCACGCTCGCCATGGAGGCGTTCGAGGCTGTGACGGGAGAGGTGCCGCAGATGCTGATCGAGCCACGTATCTACGAATCACAGCCGGAGCAATTGCTCAAGGTGGTGCGCGAAACACAGGATGGCGTGCGCACGCTGATGATGGTCGGGCACAATCCGGGTACGCATGAACTGGCGCGTCGGCTCACCGGTTTCGGCGACCGGTACGCATTCTCTCGGCTGACGCAGAAATACCCGACAGCGGGTATCACCGTGCTCGATTTCGATGTGGAGAGCTGGCGCGAGGCGGGTGAGCGCGAGGGGCGGCTCGACCGTTTCGTCACGCCGAAAAGCGTCGGAGCGGATCGCGACGACGATTGAGCTTCAGTGCGTTCATACGCCGTCGGGATCGGGCCGCTGCATCCAGCGGATGACCGGCATCACCGGCAGGATCCAGGCCAGACCGAGCACGGCATAGGCAATGACCTGTATCAGCTGCGGGGCCGCCATGATCCGGCTTTCCGCCAGCGCCATGGCGATGGGGCCGTAGATCATCACGAAGATGATGATGGCGATGGTGCCGACGAGTTTGCGTGTGCGCTGGTTCATGAAATAAGCATCCGGCCTGTTCGGATCTTGCCCGCTGGGGTGCGGCGAAGCTGTGCCTAGCAGCTTCACGATGAAAACTCTATGTGTTCCGGTCAAAGGGTTTATCAAGGGCCGTGATCGAAGCGCAAACCGGAAAGCGCGATGGCGGTCGGCTGTGGAGATACGCAAATGGCGTCAGTTCAATTCACCGAGCCGGGGGCGGTAACGCCTGCATATGCGCCGGACCGCGCCGTGCGCGCCTGGATCTGGACGCTTGTCGCCTTCGTCCTCGCCATGGTGACCGTGGGCGGCGCCACCCGGCTGACCGGATCGGGCCTGTCCATCACCGAATGGGCGCCCGTGACCGGCGCCATCCCGCCCTTGTCGGAAGCCGCATGGCTGGCCGAATTCGAGCGCTATCGCCAGATCGACCAGTATCGCCTGCTCAATCAGGGCATGTCGCTGGCGGAGTTCCAGGTGATCTACTGGTGGGAATGGGGGCATCGCCAGCTCGGGCGCGCACTCGGCCTCGTCTTCTTCCTGCCGCTGGTTTATTTCTGGCTCAAGAGTCGCATCACTACCGGCTTCGCGCTGACGCTGATCGGGATCGGCGCACTCGGCGGCATGCAGGCCTTCGTCGGCTGGATCATGGTCGCTTCCGGGCTGGAAGAGGGGATGATCGCAGTCGCGCCGATCAAGCTGATGACGCATCTGATGCTGGCCAGCATCATCCTCGTCGCGCTGACCTGGATCGCGACCGGTTTGCGCTCCGGGCGGGTCGAGCTGACACCGCGCGCGGTTGCGTTCGGTGCGTACGGGCTCGTGGGCCTGATTCTCTTCCAGACGGCGCTCGGCGCGCTCGTCGCCGGGTCGCGGGCTGGCTGGACCTACAATACCTGGCCGCTGATGGACGGCGTCTTCATTCCGTCGATGGCGGTGCTTTTCCCGCTCTCGCCCTGGTACGCCAACCTGTTCGACACTGTCGCCACGATCCAGTTCAACCACCGCATGGTGGCCTATCTGCTCGTCGGCTACGCGCTCTGGCACGCCTGGCGCGTGGGGCGGCTGGCACCGGGGAGCGTGCATATGCGGCATGCCCGGATCATGGCCGGGCTGGTGCTGGCGCAGGTGGTGCTCGGAATCGTCACGCTGCTGCTCGCGGTGCCGCTCTGGGCGGGGCTGGCGCATCAGGTGTTTGCGATGCTGCTTCTGGCCATGGCCGTCGTGCATGCGCGCATCGCCCGCGATGCCGCACCGGCGCGGCGCCGCGTCGATACCGGTCAGCCGCTGCCCGCGGGCGGGGCTCAGATCTCGCCGTGACGGTTGATCAGCGCCTCGGCCTCGTCGAGATCCGCGGGGCTGTTGGCGTTGAAGAACGGATCTACTGGCGTGACCGGCCAGGCCGCATGGGCGACACCGTGGCGCGCCGTCCAGCGGTCGATCTTGCGCATATCCTCCTCGACGAGCGCATGCCGCAGATCGGCGCGCAGAGCCACTTGCCACAAGCCGTTGACGGGATGCGTGCGCCCCTCACTCTCCGCGCAGGCGAGCGGAACGCCGGCTGCCTCGCGCGCTGCATGCAGGCGTGAAACGTAATCGCGCGGCAGGAACGGCGTATCGGCGGCGGCGGAAGCCACATAAGCGATTTCGGGGTGATGCGCCGCCACGTGATCGAGCGCCGCAAGGATGCCGGCGAGCGGGCCGGCGAAGCCGGGGATGTCGTCGGCCACGACCGGGAGCCCGGTGAAGCCGAAGCGCTGTGGATCGCCATTGGCGTTGAGAATCAGGGCCCGGCACTGCGGCTTCATTCGGTCGATCACCCGTGCGAGAATGCTGCTCCCGCCGATTTCACGTAAAGGTTTGTCGCCGCCACCCATGCGCCGCGCCAGCCCGCCCGCGAGCAGGACGCCGATGGTCTGCGGATACCTGCCTGGAGTGTCCGTAATGTCGGTCGCCATGTCTGACCCTCCTCGATATGCACGCCCGCTTCGCCCCGTGATCACGGCGCGCTGACAAGTGAGATAGGCGAAACCGGTGGTCATGGCGAGGGCCCGGGCCCTGCGGCTTACGCAAATCTCCCCATTTGACGCCGGCGCGCGAATGATCCACTTCAGAATGGTTCCAAATTGGATGATGAGGTCAGATGCCGTCCGAAATCCGCTTGTCGGTTGTTCTCAGCGCCCTGACCGGTGCGGGTCTCGTATGCGGGATTGCCGCGCAGATCGCCGGATGGCATCCAGCCTGGAATCTCGTTGCCTTTGCGGTGGCGTATCTCGCCGGCGGTGTGCCGGCGGCACGGGTCGCGCTCGACAACCTGTTGCGTCACCGCAAGCTCGATATCGACCTGCTGATGGTGGTCGCCGCGCTTGCAGCGGCTGCCGTCGATGAAATGCGCGATGGCGCGATCCTGCTCTTCCTGTTTTCACTGGCGGGTACGCTGCAGGATTACGCAATGGGCCGTGCGCAGCGGGAGGTCGAGGCGCTGATGGCGATGCGGCCGGAAAGCGCACATCGGCTCAACCCCGACGGCAGCATGCGCGAGGTTCCCGCAGACAGCCTGCAGCGTGGCGATACGGTGATGGTGCGTCCGGGCGAGCGTATTCCCGTCGATGGCATGATTCGTGACGGCTCGAGCAGTCTCGACGAGGCGAGTGTCACCGGTGAGGCGATGCCGGTGCACAAGGAGGCGGGAGAAAAGGTTTTCGAGGCGACGGTCAACGGGTCGGGTGTGCTCCGGGTCGAGGTGTTGCGGACAGCCTCGGAAAGCACCGTTGCCCGCATGATCGAGATGGTCACGCAGGCCCAGGCGCAGAAGGCTCCCAGCGAACGCTTCAGCGCGTGGTTCGGGCAGCGCTACACGGTTGCCGTTCTCGCCGGCGCGGTGATCGCCTTCGCCGTGCTGTTGCTGATCGGTCGTGAATTCGGCGATGCGCTCTACCGCGCCGCGACGCTGCTCGTCGCCGCCAGCCCCTGTGCCATCGTCATCAGCGTACCGGCCGCGATCCTCTCGGCGCTCTCGGCCTCCGCACGTGGGGGCGTGCTGTTCAAGGGGGGCGCGGCGCTGGAGAGTTTCGGTGCGATCCGGCAATTCGCCTTCGACAAGACCGGGACGCTCACCCAGGGGCGCGCGCAAGTCGTGGATGTATTGCCGCTCGGCATGGCGCATGAGCAACTGATGGCGCTGGCCGCAGGTCTCGAGGCTCATTCCGAGCACCATATCGCGGAAGCCGTCCGCCGCGCGGCTCATGCACAGGGTATCCAGCCGGCGGCGATCGGCTCCGCGCAGAGCCATCCAAGCGAGGGCATTGTCGGGCAGAACGGGGAGGGCGGGCCTCTCTGGGCGGGGAATTCCCGCATGATCGTGCGCATGGGCGCTGAGCCCGAGATGCGCGAAACGGAGGCGATCGCGGGTCTGTCCGCCAGCGGCCACACGGTGATCGTGGTCGGGCAGGGCAAGCGCATCCTCGGTGCGCTCAGCGTTGCCGATCAGCCGCGCGCCACGGCGATCGCCGGTCTCCGTGCCCTGCGTGAGGCCGGCATCGCGCGTATCGTCATGCTCACCGGAGACAGGGCGGCGGTCGCCATGCGGATCGGGCGGGCGCTCGGTCTGCGCGATGACGATATCGCGGCCGATCTGCTTCCTGAGGACAAGGTGGCGCGAATCGCTGCGATGCGCGAGGGCGGGCCGGTCGCCTTCGTCGGTGACGGCGTGAACGATGCCGCCGCACTGGCCAGCGCCGATATCGGCGTCGCCATGGGGAGTGCGGGCAGCGAGGTTGCGCTCCAGGCGGCCGATGTCGCACTTCTTGCCGATGACCTGCGGCGCCTGGCCAAGGCGCATCAGCTGGCAAGGCGAGCGAACTGGATCATCCGCCAGAACCTGTTCTTCGCCGTGGGCGCGATGCTCGCCCTGGTGATCCTGACCTTGTTCTTCGACCTCTCGCTTCCCCTCGCCGTGATCGGTCATGAGGGAGGAACGCTTCTGGTGGTCGCCAACGGATTGCGGCTCCTGTTTGATCCGATCCGTCATCCGAGTGATGGAGATCGTGCCGCTCCTGAAACGGTTCCCCCAATCGCACGCCCAGTTGAGGCCTGACGCTCCGGCATTGCGAAATCGCCGGAAAACCGGTCCGGACAATCCAATCAGAAGTCGATGCATCGCAACAAAACGTGCATTTGCCTTCGTTTTGTTCAAAAATTCCACCTTATCCACGCTTGACCTTGGGCAAATTGCGTGCACAGTTAGGTCCGAAGCGCGGCGGTCTTTAAATGTCTGCGCCACAAGAATAAACGATCCGGAGGGAAGCCGAACACGATGCGTATCGTGAAAACCGCAGGAATACATTACTGATCATTGCGCCCCACCGGAGTTTCGCAAAAGCGAAATGTTTTGGGTTGCAGTCGTCGTTCCTTGCGCTGTGGTTTTTTCCACAGGATCGCTTGTGCTGGGCTTTTTCTTCTTGAAAACCTGCTGCCGCTGGGGTGGCAATTCGACGTAATTCGGTTGGCAACGGTGATGGGCGTGCTGAATGGCTGAGGACTATATTCTCGAAACGCGGGACCTTACGAAGGAATTCAAGGGTTTTGCGGCGGTTCAAGGGGTCAATCTCAAGGTCAGGCGTGGTTCGATTCATGCCTTGATCGGTCCCAACGGGGCCGGGAAGACGACTTGCTTCAACCTGATCACGAAGTTCCTGCCACCCACGCGCGGGCAAATCCTCTACAACGGCGCTGATATCACCTCGGCGAAATCTGCGGATATTGCCCGGCTCGGCATGGTGCGCTCGTTCCAGATCTCGGCGACGTTCCTGCATCTGACGCTGCTGGAGAACGTGCGTGTCGCGTTACAGCGCCAGCTCGGGACAGCGCTGCATTTCTGGCGCTCCGAAAGCAGCCTCAACGTGCTCAACGACCGGGCCATGGAACTGCTCGAGGATGTCGGCCTCGGCAAATACGCCATGCAGACCGCAGCCGAGCTGTCCTATGGTCGCAAGCGCGCACTTGAGATCGCGACGACGCTGGCGCTGGATCCGGAGCTGCTGCTTCTTGACGAGCCGACCTCGGGCATGGGGCGTGAGGATATCGGCCGCACGGCGGATCTGATCCGGCGCGTCTCCAAGGATCGCACGGTGCTGATGGTCGAGCACAATCTGTCCGTCGTGTCGGATCTCTCCGACATCATCACGGTGCTGTCGCGCGGAGAGGTCCTCGCGGAAGGGCCCTACAGCGACGTGTCCAACAATCCCGAAGTCGTGGAGGCGTATATGGGGACCGGCCTGGAGGCGAACCATGGCTGAGAATGACGTCATTCTGAAGGTCGAGAACCTGGAAGCCTGGTACGGCGAAAGCCACATCCTGCACGGCATGTCCTTCGAGATCCCCCGCGGGGAAGTTGTGACCCTGCTGGGGCGCAATGGCGCCGGCAAGACCACGACGATGCGTTGCATCATGGGGATGGTCGCCAAGCGCGAGGGCTCGATCGCCTTCGAGGGCAACGAGATGATCAAGATGCGCTCGGACAGGATCGCGCGCCTCGGCGTCGGATATGTACCGGAAGAGCGCGGCATCTTCGCCAGCCTCAACGTCATGGAGAATCTCGAACTCCCGCCGGTGGTCAAGCCGGGCGGCATGACCCGCGACGAGGTCTTTGACCTGTTCCCGCGTTTGCGCGAGCGTCGCAACAGCCAGGGCACCAAGCTCTCGGGCGGCGAGCAGCAGATGCTCGCGATTGCGCGTATCCTGCGCACTGGCGCCAAATTCCTGCTTCTGGACGAACCGACCGAAGGTCTCGCCCCGGTCATCGTCCAGCAGATCGGCGAGATCATTCGCGATCTCAAGACAAAGGGCTTCACGATTCTGCTCGTCGAGCAGAACTTCCACTTCGCCTCGACTGTGGCCGATCGACACTATGTGGTCGAACACGGCCATGTGGTCGAGATGATGCGGAATGAAGAGATCGGCTCCAACATGCAAAAACTACAAGAATATCTCGGCGTCTGAGCCGCGCCAGCAACGGAGGACAAGAAATGGTTTCACGCAAACTTCTCTACGGCCTTTCGGCCATCGCCCTCATGAGCGCCACGAGCGCCCATGCCATCGACGTCAAGCTCGGCGTCCTCACCGACATGTCCGGCCTCTATGCCGACCTCAGCGGACAGGGTTCCGTCTGGGCCGCTGAACAGGCCGTGGCTGATTTCGGTGCCGAAGAAAAGGGCATGAATGTCGAGATCGTCTCGGCTGATCACCAGAACCGCCCGGATGTCGGCTCGACCGTCGTGCGCCAGTGGTTCGATGAGGATGATGTCGATGCCGTCGTCGATGTGCCGACCTCCTCGGTGGCGCTCGCGGTCAACGAACTGACCCGCGACCGCAACAAGGCCTTCCTCGTCTCCGGCGCCGCCACGGCTGCGCTGACGGGTGAGCAGTGCTCGCCGAACACGGTGCACTGGACCTATGACACCTGGTCGCTCGCCAACGGCACCGGACGCGCCATCGTGGAAACGGGCGGTGAGACGTGGTTCTTCGTGACGGCGGACTATGCCTTCGGTCATGCTCTCGAGGCGGATACGACGGCTGTCGTGGAAGAGTTCGGTGGCGAGGTCCTCGGCTCGGTCAGCCATCCGTTCCCGGGTACGGACTTCTCGTCCTTCATCCTGCAGGCGCAGGGGTCCGGTGCGCAGATCATCGGTCTCGCCAATGCCGGCGGCGACACGGTGAATGCGGTCAACACCGCCGCCGAGTTCGGCGTCGTCCAGGCCGGGCAGAACCTTGCCGCGCTCCTGATGTTCATCACCGACGTGCATGCGATCGGTCTCGAGAACGCCCAGGGCCTGATCTTCACGGAAGCGTGGTACTGGGATCAGAACGATGAGAATCGCGCGTTCGCTGCTGATTTCGAGGCGGAGTTCGGTGAAAACAAGCCGACGATGGTCCAGGCCGGCGTCTACTCCTCGGTCATGCATTATCTGAAGGCCGTCGAGCAGGTCGGTTCTGCCGAGGACGGCGCTGCCGTCGTCGCGGCGATGAAGGAAATCCCCACGGAAGACAAGCTCTTCGGTGAGGGCATGGTCCGCGAAGACGGGCGCAAGATCCACGACATGTATCTCTTTGAGGTGAAGTCGCCGGAAGAATCCACGGGGCCCTGGGATTACTACACCCAGCGCGCCGTGATCCCGGCTGACGGTGCGTTCCGTCCGCTCGAAGAGGGTGGTTGCGAGTTCGTCGCTTCGGCCGACTGAGTATCGATATGATCTGGTTTGTGAGGGGCGGCGCCTTGCTGCCGCCCCTCACGCCTTCCTGAAAAGCAGACAGGGGATATAGGACGGATGTTCGAGCTTCTCGGAATCCCGCCACAGGCCTTCTACGCGCAATTGATGCTCGGTCTCGTCAATGGTGCGTTCTACGCCGTGCTGAGCCTCGGGCTCGCGGTGATCTTCGGCCTGCTGAACGTGATCAACTTCACCCACGGCGCGCAATATATGATGGGCGCCTTTGCCGGCTATATCCTGCTGACCTATTTCGGAGTGCCCTACTGGGGTGCACTGGTTCTGGCGCCGCTCATCGTCGGCGCGGTCGGTATCGTGATCGAGCGCACGATGTTGCGGCATCTGTACCATCTGGATCACCTTTACGGTCTGCTCCTCACCTTCGGCCTGGTTCTGGTGATCGAGGGGCTTTTCCGACAGCAATACGGTGTGTCCGGACGGCCCTTTCCGAACCCGCTCCCGGGCGGACAGAATCTCGGCTTCATGTTCCTGCCGAACTATCGCCTCTGGGTGATCGTCGCTTCCATCGTCGTCTGTTTCGCGACCTGGTATCTGATCGAGCAGACGCGGCTGGGCTCCTATCTGCGTGCCGCGGTCGAGCGCCCGGATCTGGTGCAGGCCTTCGGTATCAATGTTCCCGTCATGGTGACGCTGACCTATGGTTTCGGTGTGGCGCTGGCCGGTTTCGCCGGTGTGCTCGCGGCGCCCATTCAGGTGGTCTCGCCGATGATGGGCATGAACATCATCATCGTGGTCTTCGCCGTCGTCGTGATCGGCGGGATGGGCTCGATCCTCGGTGCGATCATCACGGGTTATTTCCTCGGCCTCGTCGAAGGACTGACCCGCGTATTCTATCCCGAAGCGTCGAGCACCGTGATCTTCGTGATCATGGCGATCGTCCTGCTCATCCGGCCCCAGGGCCTGTTCGGCAAAGCGAAATAAGGCGCTGATCATGACTGCACAAAACAGAACCCTCATCGCCTTCATCGCCTTCATCGTGATCGCTCTCGTTGCACCGTTCTTCCTCTACCCGGTGTATCTGATGAAGATCCTGTGCTTCGCGCTGTTCGCCTGCGCCTTCAACCTGCTGCTCGGCTATGGCGGATTGCTCTCCTTCGGCCATGCCATGTTCTTCGGCGGGGCTTCGTATTTCACGGGGCATATCGCCAAGGTCTGGGGCTGGTCGCCGGAACTCGCGATCCTCGCGGGGACGGCCTGCGCCGCGTTGCTCGGCCTCGTGGCCGGCTTCATCGCCATTCGCCGGGCGGGAATCTATTTCGCCATGGTGACGCTGGCGCTGGCGCAGATGTTCTTCTTCTTCGCCCTGCAGGCACCCTTCACCGGCGGTGAGGACGGCATACAGTCGATCCCGCGTGGGCATCTGTTCGGGATCATCAATCTGCGCAACGACATGGCGCTGTATTTCTTCGTTCTGGCGATTTTCACCTTCGGCTTCCTGTTCATCTACCGGGTGATCCACTCGCCCTTCGGGCAGGTGCTCAAGGCCATCCGCGAGAATGAGCCGCGCGCGATTTCGCTGGGCTACAAGACGGACAACTACAAGCTCATCACCTTCGTGATCTCCGCCACCTTCGCCGGCCTCGCCGGCGGAACGAAGGCGATCGTGTTCCAGATCTCGTCGCTCACCGACGTGATGTGGCAGATGTCGGGTGAGGTGGTGCTGATGACGCTGGTCGGCGGCATGGGCACGATCTTCGGGCCGATCGTGGGGGCTCTGGTCATCGTCACGATGCAGAACTATCTCGCCGCTTTCGGCGAATGGGTGCTGATCATCCAGGGCGTCGTCTTCGTGATCGTGGTGCTTGCATTCCGCAAGGGCATTGTCGGTGAGTTCACCGCCTGGCTCGAACGCCGCGAGCAACGCAAGCGGATCGCCCAGGAAGAAGCTGCGGCGCCGCGTACCGCGACCGCTAAGCCTGAAACGGTCTGACGGCCTGGACAGGCAGGAACAAGGGGAGGGCGGATCGCAAGGTTCGCCCTTCTTGCGTTGGTCTGGTCAGGAGGCGAAGACGGTGCAGACCGTGAGCGGCGTTGCGCTCAGCCGGAGACGATGACAGGCTCCGGCAGATCGAAGAATTCCTCGTCCCCGTCATCGCCAGCGCGCCACATGCCGATGGCGAAGCTTCCGGGCCCGTCAAGCACGGTCAGCGGGTGGTGCCAGATATCGGCGCCGAAGATGATCCCCGCATCCGGCCCGGCAATGAAAGCCTGCATCCGCTTGATATCCGGCCCGCCATTCGCCGCATGCGGCGCCACCACGACGAGCCAGCGCGCCGCCTGCATCGGCACGAAGCTCTGCGACGAAAATGCGTGCCGCTCCATCAGCTTCACTGCGAAGGGAAGCACCACCGGCTCGACCACGCGGGCAATGCTCAGGCTCGGCTTCGGCTCGGGGCGCAGGTTGGAAAGCCCCGCATCGAAATAATCCCGCCCGGGCCCGTCAGGCGCGCGCAGGACGGTGCCGAAGGGCGCGAAACTGGCGGGGTCGAGGGGTTGGGCTCTGATCATGGGGGGAGTGTAGCGGGGGAATTTCTGGGGGGATAGAGGGGGAAGCGGGCAGTATGGCTGCCCGTCATCGCCCGACCGATCGCCGAAAACAGCGCGATCCCGTTATTTCTGTCGCGCCTTGCGGTTTGCGTAGCGCTCATCGCGTGCGGCCTTTCGCGCGGCCTCATCCTCGATGACGCGCGAGACGCGGTCTTTCTCGGCCTTCTCACGGCCTTCAGCTTCGGCCTTGGCGGCGGCATCGGCGGCGGCCTGACGCTCCGTCGCGACAACCTCGATCCGCGTCTGCTCATCGCGCTTCAGGCGTTCTTTCTCCGCCTGCCGTTCTTCCCTGGCCGCAGCGATAGCCTTGCGTTCTGCCTCGCGTGCGAGCCGGGTCGGCTCAGCGGCTTCCTTTGCGGCACGATAGGACTTCAGCAGAGCGGCCTTCGCTTCGGCAGCGGCGCTGCGGCGTTCGGAGAAATCATTGTCTTTCTTGTTCTTCAAGTCTCTGTTCCGTTTCGATTCTGGTCACGCTGGGCTCAGGCCTTGATGGCCCGCCTCGATTTGAGCGCGGCTGTCGCCCTCGTGCGGTCATCCGCTTCCCTTGCGAGGCGGGCATTCTTCAATCGCGAAGTCTTGTCCTCGCGCGCCTGCGCCATCGTGTCGATTTCTTCAATGACGCGGTTTCGCGCCATCAGCTGCGATTGCACCTTCGTGAAGGCGCTCTCTGCCTGCTCGCGGGGCTTGCTATATTGCGACATGATCATCCCTCCGGCTCGCCTGATGACGAGCGGCAATAAAAAAGGCCAGGCAAATGCCTGACCTCTCTCAGTCTCATACTCTCGACAATGCCAGTACATCCGTGGTCAAGGGAGAGCTGATCCCGATTCACGCAGCCTGCAGATTGCAAGCCGACATCTTGCCGGACTTCCTGTCCTGCTCCAGCTCGTAGCTGATCTTCTGGCCCTCGACGATTTCGCGCATTCCGGCGCGCTCGACGGCAGAGATATGGACGAATGCGTCAGCACCACCCTCGTCAGGCTGGATGAAACCAAAGCCCTTGGTGGAATTGAACCATTTAACTGTGCCGGTGATCATGACGATCCCTTTCATAGCAAGTATTGTTTACCGCCACGCAGGAATGCGTTGCGGTTCAGGATAACGATTTTGAAAGGGAGGTTCGTCCAGGCGCGACGCAAATCGCGCGATAACCAAAGCTCAGCAAGCAAATATCGATGACATTGTTAGTAGAGGTCGCGCCATGCGATGTCAATGATTAGTTTTGTCGCCGCTGCGTGGGGGGCGCAGATCGACTCCGGTGTCGAAGGATTCCCGCGCGGCGGCGTCAGGGGTGCGCAGGGCGGGGCCGAAGGGGAGGTGGGGTTTGATTGTCGGGGAAGTGTTGCGGTGGATAGGGAGAGCTTCAGCTTCATTCACTCGCGCGCATGAGCAATTCCGTGAGCATCAAGCCGTGTGACTTCGTCGCGAAATCAGTTCGGAGAGAGCTTGCCGCGAGTCGGGTTTTTGCATATGTTGAGTGTCGGGTTTTTGCAAAGTTGAATTCATTATGAGCCAGTCGAAAACGTTGAAGCAAAAGATCCGGAACCGGGTCGCCAGAACGAGAAGGACCGATGTCTTTCTGCCGCGCGATTTTGCTGACCTGAGTGGTGAGGATCAGGTCTTGCGTGCACTTCGCTCCCTGGTTCGCGACGGAGCATTGGTGCGGTTGGGTTATGGTGTTTATGCGCGTGCGATGCGATCTCGCATCTCTGGGCATGTCATGGTCGCGAGTTCGAACGGCTTCCACAGTGCCGCGCTTCAGGCCCTCGACAGACTTGGCGTGCCATGGGAGCAGAGCGGCAGTACAAAAGCCTATAACGAAGGTCGCTCAACCCAGATCCCCGTGAACCCGACAGTCAAGGTCAAGGCGCGCTTCAACCGGCGGCTTTCAGATGGCCGCACGGAGCTTCGCGTTGAACGGTAAGCCGGACCAGAGGACGCTTCTGGAGGTACAGGAGTATTTCGGCCTTCCTTCGCCAGCCTTGGTTGAGAAGGATTGGTTTGTCGTACGCGCCTTGGCTGCCATCCATGATCTGAAGGTCGATGGGCTCACGCTGGCATTCGGCGGTGGTACGGCGCTCGGACGTGCCTATCGCCTGCTCCAGCGAATGTCGGAAGACATCGATCTTCGCATCGTTGGCAGGGAAAAACCGCCACGCAGCGCCCTCAAGCGACTGCGTCACAAGGTGACGGAGAGACTCGAGGCAGCCGGCTTTACGGTGGAGGGGCACATAACGGTCAAGCAGAGTGACCGATACGTGCGTTATGATCTGCCATATGAACCGATTGCTGAGGGGAATGGCGTGTTGCGCCCAGAGATAAAGATCGAAATCGCCGCCTTTCCGATTTGCACCGTACCGGAAAGGCGTCCGGTATCATCCTTTGTCGCCGAAGCAAGAAGGACTGATGCCGAGGCGTCGGAGGTTCCATGCGTGCGACTCGTCGAAACGGCAGCAGACAAATTCGTTGGACTTGGGCGCCGAGGCGGCTTTGCTCTATCGGGACTGGGGGCCCTCGACCCGACCCTCGTCCGCCACGTCTATGACTTGTCACGGATGGACGGACATTATGATGCGGAGGAGGCGGTCGCGATTACCATCCAAACCATGAAGGCTGAAGCGGAAAGCCGTGCTGATGACTATCCGGCATACAGGGCTGATCCGCGTGCTGAAACACTTCGTGCTTTTGAGCTGATGTGCAAAGACGAAAAATTTGCCGATGACTATGCGAAGCTGCTCGACGAGATGGTCTATGGCGAGAAACCCGAATTCACTTCAGCTTTCGAGAAGGTGCGGAAGTTCGCAGAACTGGTTCGCAAGGCATAGGCACGACTGCTCTTGGCAACTGCCTGTCCGAAGGCATTTGCCCCCCCCCTCACGTCTTCTCCACAAAACTATCCAGCACCATCTTCCGCCCCGCCTTGTCGAATTCCACCGTGAGCTTGTTGCCGTCCACCGCCGCGACGGTACCCGGTCCGAATTTCATATGAAGCACCCGCGCGCCCGGCTCGAAGGTTGATTCCGTGCCTGTCGAGCGCGCGACGAGTTCGCCTTCGATCACCGTCGGGCCGGATCGCCCGCCACCCCCACGCCAGCCCCCGCCACCCGCATCGCTGAAGCCGCCGGCGGCCTTGCGGCTTTGCGCGCGCTGCCAGCCGGGGGTTTCGTAGCTGGAGCCGAAGCTTTCGATCTGGTCGAAGCGCGAGCCGCCCGGACGGCCGCCGAAGCCGCCCCCAAATCCGCCACCGAACTGCGCCTGCGCCTCGGTCACCTCGACGGATTCTTCCGGCAGCTCGTCGACGAAGCGGCTCGGCACCGTGGCGTTCCACATGCCGTGGATGCGGCGGTTCGAGGCGAAGAAGATCTTGGCCCGGCGGCGCGCGCGGGTGAGGCCGACATGGGCGAGGCGGCGCTCTTCCTCGAGGCCTGACAGGCCGCTTTCATCGAGGGCGCGCTGGTTGGGAAACAGCCCCTCCTCCCAGCCGGGGAGGAAGACGGTGTCGAATTCGAGCCCCTTGGCCGCGTGCAGCGTCATCAGGCTGACGCGGTCCTCGTTATCGGCCTCGTTGCGCTCCATCACCAGCGAGACATGTTCGAGGAAGGAAAGCAGATCGGGGAATTCCTCCATCGAGCGGACGAATTCCTTCAGATTCTCCAGCCTGCCATGGGCATCGGCGGATTTGTCCTTCTGCCACATGTCGGTATAGCCGGATTCCTCCAGCACCACCTCGGCGAGCTCGTGATGCGGCATGGTCTCCCGCATCGCGCTCCAGCGCTCGAAAGCCGCCATCAGATTGCGCAGGGTGTTGCGCGGCTTCGCCTTGAGCTCGTCGGTCTCCACGAGAAAGCGCACGGCCTGCATCAGCGGCACCTGCGCCGCACGGGCGTGGTTGTGCAGGATCTGCAAGGTCGCATCGCCGAGCCCGCGCTTGGGCGTGTTGACGATGCGCTCGAAAGCGAGATCGTCGCTCGGCGAATTCACGCAGCGCAGATAAGCCAGCGCATCGCGGATCTCGGCGCGCTCGAAGAAGCGCGGGCCGCCGATGACGCGATAAGGCAGCCCGAGCTGGACGAAGCGATCCTCGATCTCGCGCATCTGCGCCGAGACGCGCACCAGCACGGCGATCTGCGACAGCGCGTGGCGGTTGGCCTGCAGCGCCTCGATCTCCTCGCCGATGGCGCGCGCCTCCTCGCCCGAATCCCAGGCCCCGGTGACGGTGACCTTCTCGCCGGGCTCGTCCTCCGTGTGCAAGGTCTTGCCGAGACGGCCTTCATTGAAGGCGATGAGATGCGAGGCGGCGGAGAGGATATGTCCGGTGGAGCGGTAATTGCGCTCCAGCCGCACCACGGTGGCGCCGGGAAAATCGTGCTCGAAGCGCAGGATGTTGTCGACCTCGGCCCCGCGCCAGCCATAGATCGACTGGTCGTCATCGCCGACACAGGCCAGATTCTTGCGCTTTTGCGCGATCAGCCGCAGCCAGAGATACTGCGCGACATTGGTATCCTGATACTCGTCCACCAGCATGTAGCGGAAGCGGTTCTGGTAGAGCTCCAGAATATCGGGATTCTCGCGCCACAGCCGCAGGCATTCGAGCAGGAGATCGCCGAAATCGGCGGCGTTGAGCGTCTTCAGGCGCTGCTGGTAGAGCGCATAGAGCTCGCCCCCGCGCCCATGCGCGAAGGCCCCGGCCTCGCCGGGCGGCACCTTGTCGGGGCCGAGGCCGCGATTCTTCCACGAATCGATCAGCCCGGCGAGCTGGCGCGGCGGCCAGCGTTTCTCGTCGATCCCCTCGGCCTGGAGGATCTGCTTGAACAGGCGCAGCTGATCGTCGGTGGCGAGGATGGTGAAATCGGAGCGCAGATCGACGAGCTCGGCATGCCGGCGCAGGATCTTGGCGCTGATCGAGTGGAAGGTGCCGAGCCAGGGCATGCCCTCGCCGACCTCGCCGATCAGCGCGGCGATGCGCTCCTTCATCTCCCGCGCGGCTTTGTTCGTGAAGGTGACCGAGAGGATCTCGAAGGGGCGCGCCTTGCCCGTGGCGATCAGATGCGCGATCCGCGTGGTGAGCACCCGCGTCTTCCCCGTCCCTGCGCCGGCCAGCACCAGAACCGGCCCCTCCGTCGCCTCGACCGCACGACGCTGCTCGTCGTTCAGCCCTTCCAGATAGGTGGCACGCGGGGAAGCCGCAGCGCGGGCGCGCGCGGAAATCGAACCGCCGGAAGCAGGGGCGGGCGGGGTAGTGTCATCATAGCGAGTCATCGCGGGAACCATGGACCAAAACGCGAACGGCGTCGAGTGGCGTGAAGGCCGCATCCCGCCTGCCGTTTCTGCGGTGGACGGGGGCGGCGCGGGTGCGTGTCGCGCTTGCGGGAACGGGCGAATGCCCGTATAGCCATCGCTTCAAGATGACAAGCGCACGCCCCATTTTTCCGCATCGCCACCTGCTCGGCATCGAGGGGCTTTCGCCGCTCGACATCCAGGCCCTGCTCGATCTCGCCGACGAGGCTGTCGAGGTCAGCCGGCAGGTGGAGAAGAAGAAGGCGACCCTGCGGGGACGCACGCAGATCAACCTTTTCTTCGAGCCCTCCACCCGCACACAGGCCTCGTTCGAACTCGCCGGCAAGCGCCTCGGCGCCGACGTGATGAACATGTCGGTGAGCTCCTCTTCCGTGAAGAAGGGCGAGACGCTGATCGACACCGCCGCGACGCTCAACGCCATGCGCCCGGATCTGATCGTGGTGCGCCATCATGCGGCGGGGGCCGTCAATCTGCTGGCACAAAAGGTGGATTGCTCAGTGATCAATGCCGGTGACGGCGCCCATGAGCATCCCACACAGGCACTGCTCGACGCGCTCACCATCCGTCGCAACAAGGGCACCATCGCCGGGCTCACAGTGGCGATCTGCGGGGATATCCTGCATTCGCGCGTGGCGCGCTCCAACATGATCCTGCTCGCGGCGATGGGCGCGCGCGTTCGGCTCGTTGCACCCTCGACGCTCCTGCCTGCAGGAATCGAACATCTGGGCTTCGAGACCTTCACCCGGATGGAGGAGGGCCTGCGCGGTGCGGATATCGTGATGATGCTGCGGCTTCAGCGCGAGCGCATGAACGGCTCCTTCGTGCCCAGCGTGAAGGAGTATTTCCGCTATTTCGGGCTGGATCAGGAGAAGCTCTCCCACGCTGCCCCGGATGCGCTGGTCATGCATCCCGGCCCGATGAACCGGGGTGTCGAGATCGCGTCGGAAGTCGCGGACGGGGCGCAATCGCTGATCAAGGAACAGGTCGAGATGGGTGTGGCCGTGCGCATCGCCGTGCTCGAGGCCCTGGCCATGCATCTGCCCGATCCCTGATCCGCCGTTCACCGAATACCAGCCGAGGCCGACGTGATGTCCGACAAGCCCGTGATCCTGACCAATGCCCGCCTGATCGACCCGGCCTCCGGTCGGGACGAATTCGGCGCGCTGCGGATCGCGAACGGCGTCATCGACGATGTCGCCTGGGGCGCCTTTCCCGGCGGCTCGGCGGATGCGGAGGTGGTCGATTGCGGCGGCGCGGTCGTGGCGCCGGGGTTGGTCGATATGCGCGCCTTCGTGGGGGAACCGGGCGCGGAGCATCGCGAGACCTTCAAGACCCTGAGCGAGGCGGCGGCGGCGGGCGGTGTCACCACGGTCGCGACGATGCCCGATACGAGCCCCGTCGTGGATGACCCGGCACTGGTGGATTACGTCCTGCGCCGTGCGCGCGATACCGCCATCGTGCGCATCCACCCCACAGCCGCCCTGACGAAGGGGTTGCGCGGGGAGGAGATGACCGAGTTCGGTCTGCTGGGCGAGGCGGGCGCCGTCGCGTTCACCGACGGGACACACTGCGTCGGCAATCCCCGCGTGATGCGCCGGGCGCTGCTCTACGCCCGCGATTCGGATGCGCTCCTGATCAACCATTGCGAGGATGCCGATCTCGTGGGCGACGGGGTGATGAACGAGGGGGAATTCGCCACGCGGCTGGGCATGCACGGCATCCCGCGCGAGGCGGAGACGATCCCGCTGGAGCGCGACATGCGGCTCGTGCGCCTCACCCGTGCGCGCTACCATGCGGCGCTGATTTCCTGCGCGGATTCGGTGGAGATCGTCACGCGCGCCCGCGATGCCGGCCTGCCGGTCACCTGCGGTATCTCGATCAATCATCTCACGCTCAACGAAAACGATATCGGCGAATACCGCACCTTCTTCAAGCTGTCGCCGCCGCTGCGGCACGAGGATGATCGCCAGGCGGTGATCGCGGCTCTCGCCGCAGGCGCGATCGACGTGATCGTCTCTGATCACAATCCGCATGACGTCGAGACCAAGCGGCTGCCCTTTGCCGAGGCGGCGAACGGGGCGGTGGGCATCGAGACCATGCTCTCGGCGGCCCTGCGGCTCTACCATGCCGAGGCGATCGGGTTGCCGGCGCTGCTGCGAGCCATGTCGACGCGTCCGGCGGATATCCTGCGCCTGCCGGGCGGGCGTCTGGAGAAGGGCGCGGCGGCGGATGTGATCGTGTTCGATCCCGAGATGCCCTACGTGCTCGACAAGGCGGCGCTGCGCTCGCGGTCCAAGAATACACCGTTCGAGGATGCGCGGCTGGAGGGGCGCGTGTTGCGCACCTATGTCGGCGGCACTTGCGTGCATCGTCTGGATTGGTGATGCTTTCGTGCGGGACAGCGCGGCGAGGCGAGGGGGGACTTCATGCCTGAAACCATGAGCTGGGCGCTCGCCTGGCCGTATTTCGCGGCTGCAATCGTTTTCGGCTATCTGCTCGGTTCGATTCCCTTCGGCCTCATGCTGACGCGCCTGGCGGGTCTCGGTGACGTGCGCAAGATCGGCTCGGGCAATATCGGCACGACAAATGTGCTGCGTACCGGGCGCAAGGATCTGGCGGCGGCGACCCTCGTCCTCGATGCCCTCAAGGGCACGCTCGCTGTCTGGATCGCATGGCAATGGGGCCCCAATACAGCGATTCTCGCAGGGCTCGGGGCGTTTCTCGGCCATTGCTACCCGGTCTGGCTTGGATTTCGCGGCGGCAAGGGCGTCGCGACCTATATCGGCGTGCTGATCGGGCTCGACTATCTCGCCGCCCTTGTCTTTTGTGCGATCTGGCTGCTGGTCGCGGTGATCACGCGATACTCGTCCCTCTCTGCGCTGCTGGCCTCGCTTTCCGCGCCCGCTTTCCTGTGGTGGTACGGGGAAGGACAGATGGCAGAGCTTGCCATTCTGATCACAATCCTGATTTGGTGGAAACATCGACAAAACATTTCCAGATTGGTATCTGGCACTGAAAGCAGGATCGGCAAGAAGCAGGATGAGTCCGGCGCTACTGACTGACGAACAGAGAATCGACTGGCTGCGCCTGATCCGCAGCGAGAACGTGGGCCCACGCACCTTCCGGGCCCTGGTGAACCGCTATGGCGGCGCCGGGCTCGCGCTGGAGGCCCTGCCGGATCTGGCCCGCAAGGGCGGGCGCGGGGCCCTGCGCATCGCCTCACGCGAGGAAATCCTCCGGGAGATGGAGGCGGCACAACGGCTCGGGGCGCGCTTCGTCGCCATGGGTGAACCGGGCTATCCCAAGCCATTGCATGCGGCTGATACCGCGCCGCCGATGATCTGCGTGCGCGGCAATATTGCAGAGCTGGAGCGTCCGGCCGTCGGGATTGTCGGGTCGCGCAACGCTTCCGCTGCCGGCCTGACCTTTACCGGTCGCCTTGCTGCGGATCTGGCGGAGGCGGGGTTCTGCGTCGTCTCGGGACTGGCGCGCGGCATCGATACCGCTGCCCACAAGGCGGCCAGCGCCCATACCATCGCCATTCTCGCGGGCGGGCACGATCGTATCTATCCCTCCCAGAACAAGGGCTTGCTGGAACGCATCGTCGCGGAGGGTGGTGCCGCGATTTCGGAAATGCCCTTCGGCTGGGAGCCGCGGGCGCGTGATTTTCCACGACGCAACCGGATCGTTTCGGCGCTCTCTCTCGGTGTTGTGGTGATCGAGGCCGCGCGACGCTCCGGTTCGCTGATTACCGCCCGTTTTGCCATGGAGCAGGGCCGTGAGGTCTTTGCCGTGCCGGGTTCCCCGCTCGATCCGCGCGCCGAGGGTACCAATGACCTGATTCGCCAGGGTGCCAATCTCTGCAGCAGCGCCGAGCACGTGATCGAGACTCTGATGCCGCTGATCGATACCGATTGGGAAAGCCGTATCGAGGCGCGCGAGGATGAGGGCGGAGACGATGTGGAATCCCTGTGGGACGAGCTCGACTTTCTTGATTTCGCCGAGCCGCTGATCGCCCCGCTCCGGGCTCCGGTCCCCGCCGGAGACGAGGTCATGGAGGATCGGGGTGAGGTTATCGGCATGGGCAATCCGCAGCATTGCCATATCCCGGATCCGCGCCAGACGCTCCTGGATCTGCTGGGGCCGAGCCCCGTTTCGGTGGATGATCTCGCGCGTCAGTCCGGCATTCCGGTCCAGACCGTGCAGAGTGTGCTGATGGAACTCGAGCTCGGTGGGCGGCTGGAGCGGCACGGGGGCAATGCGGTGTCGTTGATGGAGGCCACGCGCTGAATTGCCGGGTTGGCGGATCGGCTTAGGCGTCGGCCGATACCCGGGTGCCAGAATGATGTGCCGGGGCGTGACGCATACGGGTTTAGTCCTCGGACCGGCGTCGTGCCACAGGCTGGCGTTCGCGAACTGCCTTTCCCGAGCGACGTACCGGCTGGGCCGCGTTGGCGGCTTCCATGCGCGCCATTTCGAGGAAGTAGCCAAGCAGCGGGAGTTGGGCGCGCCGGGCCATCATGCTCAGTTCTGCGGTCAGGGCCGCGATGTAGCGTGCAGTCTCGATCGTGTCCGGCCCGTCGTTGCCGTCATCACCGGAAGGGAGGCGTTTCCTTTGATTGTTCAAAGACATGGTCTCACCAATGCGTGACGCCCGCGAAAAGCGGAATCGGTTGAAAGCGGTCGATTTACAACCTAGAGAGGATTGATCGATTTTTACAGCAAAAAGTTGCAGGCGTCCGCATAAATCGAAAAATGGTTGAAAATCTGCAGGTTGTGCTCCGCCACCCGGCTCACGCTACCAGAAGTGTTATCATGACCGGCATGGTCAGGATAGCCAGAAGTGTCTGGATGGTGATGATCTCGGCCATCAGCGGCGCATCACCACCCATCTGCTTGGCCAGGATATAGCCGCCGCTTGCGGTGGGCACCGTCGTTGCAATGGCCACGATGGCGAGGTCATCTCCACTCACACCGGCCACACGTGCAATGCTGACGGCGATGATCGGCAGGACAAACAGCTTCAGGCCAATCGACAGCCAGTGCGCGGCGCGCGGCGTGGCGAGGCGGCGCATGTCGAGCCCGGCGCCGACCACGAGAAGGCCCGCCGCGAGCGCCGCATCACCGAGGATCCCCACCGTCGATTCGATCAGATCCGGAATCGGCAAGCCGGCGACATTCAGGATGATCCCGGTGACCGAGGACCAGATGAACGGGTTTGTCACCACCGTACGCAGCAATGCTGCTGGGCTCTGAGGCTTTCCCGAGGCGTAGCGCACAAGAACGCCGATGGCGAGAATGTTCAGCAAGGGTATCATCGCCGCGACCGCCACGGCCATCAGCGCCAGCCCGAGTTCCCCATACATGGCCCCGGCGACCGCGAGCCCCACGAACGTGTTCCAGCGGGTGCAGCCCTGGAACAGCGAGGTGAAGGCCGGCCCGTCGATGGCAAGCTGCGCGGAGAGCATCCGGCGCGCCGCAAGCAGCAGCGTCGCGATGATCAGGATCGCGGCGATCATCGCACCGCCCATGCCGAGGACAGGTACCTGGGAGAGATCGGCTCGCGCCAGCGTGTAGATAATGATGGCGGGAAAGAAGATGACATAGGTCACCTTCTCGAGCCCCGGCCAGTGCCGCTCCTCCACGAAGCCCGTGACGCGTGCGGCCCAGCCGGCGATGATCACCAGGAAGACGGGAACCAGAGAGGCGAGGACTGCGGCCATGATCGGCTAACCTTGTGGAAACTGGCAGGGCGTGGGGAAGTGGTTGCGCGGAGGCTTTGTTCAGCCGGCAGGGCGCGCCTGTCAATGCGTGTTTCAGCGATCCCCGCTCGGGGCTCCGCTGCCTCAACTGCCCAGAAGCTCGGGCGGCGGGCTTTCCGGGACGAAGCTGCGTGGTTTGTTCAGGCGCACGATCGGCCCCAACTGCCAGAATCCAGCGATGCCGATGAAGGCGCCGATCAGCGCTGCCGCCGTCTCGCCCTCGCTCCAGGCAAACCAGATGAAGAAGGCGATCGCGGCGAGAATGCCCGCCGTGGCGATGCACAAGGCTGCCCAGGTGAAGGGTGAGCGCCCGACCACGAAGCGCGCCTTGGGATTGGCTTTGGCGATCCGCGGCAGCATCGCATGCATGAAGGCCGCATAGGCCTCTTCCTGACGATCGGCGAACACCATCGAGCGAAAATTCACCGAGTGGAGCGAAAGCGTGTTGCCGGTCTTCAGGCGCAGGCGCGCGCGGAAGAGTTTTTGCGCGAAGGAGCGCGGTTCGAAGGTCAGGCGCACTTCCGCGATCTGATCGAGAGGCACGGGTTGCTCTGACCCCACGCGCAAGACGATCAACTGCCGTCCGCGCAGGCGAAAGCCGACGGGCATGCTCGCCGGGCGCGGCGCATGGCTGTAGGCGGGTGCTTCATCTACATTGCGATCATTCGTGGCCATTGCACTGTTTCACCCTGCGGGCACATAAAAGCAAGCCTGGTGAGGCCGTGTTTTGTCTGCGGTCGAAACCTTGGCCAAAGGTGGATCGGGGCGCTATGCTGCACGCTGTTGCCGCAATCTGTCGCGGCCGATGCGAGGAGTGGCCTGTTGATGAGCAGACAGACCGATCCGGTGCGCGGTTTGCTTGCCCTGGCGCTCGCCACGTTTCTGGCGATCATGATCGGCTGGCTGCTCGTCATCGGCAAGAGCATCCTCCTGCCCATCGTTATCGCAGTACTGTCGGCCTATGTGATGGCGAATGCTTCGAGCGCGCTCGGGCGCTGGCGCCCGACGGCTCCGTTGCCAGGTTTCGTACGGCGCATGATCCTGCTTCTGGGATTCGTCGTGGTGATCCTCGCCTTCAACGGTGTCGTCATCGTCACGGTGCGCGACCTGATGATTACCGCGCCCGCATATCAGGACAATCTGGAGCGCATCACGACCCAGGCGCTGTCGATGCTTGGTGTCGCCGGGAATCCGGACTGGCAGGCCGTGCGCGCCGTGACGATCGACCAGATCGACATGCAGGGTTTGATCGGCATGCTGGCCGGCTCGGTCGGCTCTCTGGTGGGATTGCTGTTCATGGCGGTGGTCTATGCCTTGTTCCTGACAGGGGAGGCGGGCAGTTTCGCCTACAAGCTGTCCGTTGCGCTGCCAGGGCAGGGGCAGGCTGCCAAGACGCTCGACGTCATCAAGGACATCAACACGCGCATCGCCGACTATCTGGCGATCAAGACGCTGATCAACATGATCCTGGGGGGCCTCTCTTTCGTGATCCTGTGGCTCTTCGGGGTTGATTACGCCCTTTTCTGGGCGCTGATCATAGGCGTGTTGAACTACATCCCCTATTTCGGCTCGCTGCTCGGTGTGGCTTTTCCGGTTCTGCTGACCGTGGTGCAATTCGGGACCATTCAGGCCACGATTGCCGTCGCCGTTTGCCTGACTGCCGCGCAGATGTGGGTGGGAAACTGGCTGGAGCCGCGCATGATCGGGCGCAAGGTCAACCTCTCGCCGTTCGTGGTGCTCGTGGCACTGTCATTCTGGTCGGCCTTCTGGGGTGTGCCCGGGGCGATCCTCGCCGTGCCGCTGACCTCGATGCTGGCGATCATCTTCGCCGCGTTCGAACAAACCCGCCCCCTGGCCGTGCTGCTCGCAAACGATGTCAGCGAATTCGAACGCCGGCCCTTGCAGCCGCCGCGTCTCACCGGCGGTTCTGTGGAAAACTGAAGCCCGACCGCGCGTTACGATCTTTGCATGCGCGCTTGTGCTTGCATCAGTTCCGATAATGTTCTATTTTGTTCTCATGTGATTCGGAGAACACGGCGCGTCACCTATACCTGTGAAGGCGCCGGTCTGGAGGGCTTCATGAAGCCGCGGCATCTGCAAGAGGGATCCCTCGAAGCCGGAATCGGGCGCGAGGGTCTGTTCGCATCGTCGCACCGGCAGGGCGGCGCGGTCGAGCGCGATGTCGCGTCCCGATCAGCCGGAGCGCGCGCTCTCGAGGATTGGCGCGAGCGCCAGCAAAAGCGCATCGCCCGGCGACCGGCGGCGTTTGATGAGCCTGTTCGGCGCGGGCGTGGCGCGACGACCAACGAGACCGGTCGTTTCGAGCCCGTGAGACGCGAGGCCTTCGACGATCACTGGGACATTCCCGAGGAACAGGCGCCGTTACGCACCGAGGTGACCCTCGAGAAGCCGAAGACGATCATCACCCGCAATACCTCGCCGGATATCGGTTTCGAGCGCTCGATCAACCCTTATCGTGGCTGCGAGCATGGTTGCTTCTATTGCTTCGCCCGGCCCAGCCATGCCTGGCAGGGTCTTTCGGCGGGGCTCGATTTCGAGACCCGCCTGTTTGCCAAGCCCGATGCGCCACACCTGCTGGAGCGGGAGCTGGCGGCGAAGGGCTATGCGCCGCGCACAATCGCACTGGGCACCAATACCGACCCGTACCAGCCGGTGGAAAAGCGCATGCGCATTACCCGCAGCGTGCTGGAAGTGCTGGCGCGCACCCGGCATCCGGTCGGAATCGTCACCAAATCCGGCATGGTCACCCGCGATATCGATCTGCTCGGGCCGATGGCCGAACAGGGGCTGGCCAAGGTGGCGATCTCGCTGACGACACTCGATCCGCGCCTCTCGCGCAAGATGGAGCCGCGCGCCGCGAGCCCGGCTCTTCGTCTGGAGACGATCCGGCGTCTGACCAACGAGGGGATACCCGTCAGCGTGCTGGTGGCCCCGGTGGTTCCGGCGATCAACGATCATGAGATCGAGCGCCTGCTCGAAGCGGCGTATGCCGCCGGGGCGCGGGAGGCAGGATATGTGATGTTGCGGCTGCCGAGTGAGCTGAAGGAGCTGGCGCGGGACTGGCTGGCCGAGCATTTTCCGGCGCGGGCGAAGCATGTGATGTCGTTGGTCCAGGACATGCACGGGGGCAAGGATTACGATGCCCGATGGGGTGTGCGGCAGTCCGGCACCGGGCCGATCGCCTGGGCGATCGGTCGGCGCTTCGAGATCGCCGCGCAGCGTCTGGGCTTCAACACGCAACGTGCGCGCCTGCGCACCGATCTCTTCACCGCGCCTGATCATGCCGCGCCCGGCCAGCTGGCCCTGTTCTGATCCCGGGTCGGCCGGGGGCACTCTGTGCTGGCGCCTCAGCCGAATACGGTATTGAGCTGGGCGCCGACCATGACGAAGGTGGTGCGCTTGGGCACCTCCTTGAGCCGGGTCGCGCCGATATAGGTCATCATCGAGCGCACCCCGCCCATGATTTCCTGCATCGTCTCGTCCACAGAGCCGCGATAGGCGACTTCCACCGTCTTTCCTTCCGAGGCGCGGTAATGAGCGACGCCGCCGGCGTATTTCTTCATCGCCGTATTGGAGGACATGCCGTAGAAGACCATCGATTTCGGGCGCCTCTCGCCGTCCACCTCTTCATACTGGATTTCTCCTTCGCACTCGTCATGGCCTGCGAGCATGCCGCCGAGCATCACGAAATCGGCGCCGCCGCCATAGGCCTTGGCGATATCACCCGGGACGGTGCAGCCACCATCGGCGCAGACCAGTCCCTTGAGCCCGTGTGCGGCATCGGCGCATTCGATCACCGCCGACAATTGCGGGTAGCCCACTCCCGTCATCTTGCGTGTGGTGCAGACCGAGCCCGGGCCGATGCCCACCTTGACGATATCGGCACCGGCCAGCACCAGCGCCTCGGTCATGTCACCGGTGACCACGTTCCCGGCCATGATCACGGCGTCGGGATTTTCCGCCCGCGCCGTCGCCACCATCTCGACGAATTTTTCCGTATAGCCGTTGGCGACGTCCAGGCAGATCATCCCGATGGGCGCGCGTCGGCGCACAGCCCGGAACTTTTCCCAGTCGGTTTCCGCCGTACCAAGTGAATAGAAGACGTTGTTGGATTCGTCCGAGGCGAAGAAATCGACCAGAACATCTTCCGGATAATGCTTGTGCAGGGCGACGAGGGCACCGTGGCGGGCGAGCGCACGGGCCATGGGGATTGTCCCGACCACATCCATATTCGCCGCGATCAGGGGAAAACCATGCCACTCGCGCCCGGTATGAGCGAAACGGAAGCTGCGGTTGATATCGACTTCCGCGCGCGAAGAGAGCGTAGAACGCTTCGGGCGGATGAGGACATCCTTGAAGTCGAGCTTGGGTTCGTTTTCGATGCGCATGTCCGTGTCCGGATGAGAGGTATTTGCGCGCGACGTTACGACACCCGGGCCGCCTTCGAAAGGGGTGCATGCGCTGCTGTCGGCCCGGCTGGTTCGAGCGTACCGGCAATGGCTGATCAAGGGTTGCGTCAGTTTGGCACAAGATGACCATGCGAGGGTGGGGCGCATAATCGATGCTCATCATTGCGCGGGAGCAGCCATGCCACGGGAATACCGCCCCTACTGGATCGACAAGCGCGCCGAGGTGCGGTTACCGCTGTACCTGTCCGGCGTGCTCCTTGTCGGGGACGGGATGCCGAGGGTGGTCGAGAGCGCCGATGTCTCGCTCACCGGGATGGCGATTACAGCGAGCCTGCGCGAGCCGATGGGCACGTCCTGCCTGGGCGAGTTCGAGGAGATCGGGCGCATTCGCGGGCGTATCGTACGCTGGCTGCCGGAAGGCTTTGCCATCGCCTTTGATCATGATCCCGCACGCGAAGCTGCCCTCGCCGAGGATCTTGAGCGGCTTGAGGCGACGCGGGCGCGTTGCGAGATCGGCGCGCGCCCGCCCCCTCCCGATCCGCATGAACTGGATCTGGTGCGGGCCGCGCGCCTGCCTGCGCCGGATGTCTATCTGGAAATCGAATTGCCTGACCGGCGCGTCGTGATGGAGCGTCTGAGCGATGTGTCCAGCTCGGGTGCGCGTGTCGTATCGGATGAGCGCCCGCCGATCGGGGCCGCTCTGCGGGTCCAGAGCCTCGCCGCACGCGTGGTGCGGCATACCGCCGACGGGTTCGCTGTCAGTTTCGGGTAGCTGCTGCCCCTTCGCCAGAGGGAGCGTCGCCTGAAAAGGCATCCGCCCGGTTGCCGGCGATCTGGTCCGGCTGCATCTGCAGTTCGATCACGACACGCATCTGGCGCGCAGGATCATACCCGTTGCTTTCGGCCCGAAGCAGCCAGCGATGCGCGGTCAGCAGATCTTGTTCCACGCCCAGGCCGAAACGGTAGCTCGCACCGATGGCATATTGCGCATACCGGTACCCCTGCTCCGCGGCCTGCATGAACAGCACTGCACCTTTCTCCGCATCACTCGGGACGCCCTTCCCGTTCTGGTGCATGAAGCCGAGAATGAACTGCGCCTGGGCATCACCGCGTTCTGCGGCCGGCTCCAGCCAGCGCAAAGCGGTGGCGTAATCGCGCGCCTCGAATGCTTCGACACCCCGAGCGAGATCGGCATCCCGAGGTGGCTCCTCGGCATGGGCGGGTGTGGCGGGAGCAATGCTGCCCTCGGTGAGAATAGACAACGCGACGAAGAACATCAGCGCCAGGGCAAGTCTGGCGCAGCGGGCAGGGTCGAGGCGAATGACAGGCATTGGCGAAATGACCGATGTGACAGGGAAGATGAAGGATGCCGATCACGCTAGCCGCTGAAGTTTGAGATTCGTCTTAAGCGAGTTCTCGAATTCTCTGCAAATTTGACACGAACATGTTGGGATAGCCTCACCCCCGCTCCATCTCCTCCAGCATCGCCACGAGTTCGGTCGGGACCGGGACGCCGTTTTTCATGGAATCGTCGCGGGCCTCGTGGCGGCGGTCGCCGGGGAGGCGGGTCTGGCCAGCTTCGATGAGATAGCCCATCAGATCCTCGACCCGATCGACGAAGGGCGGCAGGGCGCCGCGTCCGGCCTGCGGGTCGATCAGGATGAAGGATTGACCGGTATGCGGGGTGTGGGCGCCCGGATGCTGCTTGAGATCGACCTCGCGGGAGAACTTGCCGCCGACGAGCGCGCCGCACATCACCTCCACCATCAGCGCGAGCGCCGCGCCCTTGTGGCCGCCGAAGGCCATCAGCGCACCGCCATCGACAATGGCCCTGGGATCATTGGTGGGATTGCCGTCGCGATCGACACCGACGCCTTCATCGAGAATGCGGCCCTCGCGGGCGGCGAGCTGGACATCGCCATGCGCCATGACCGAGGTTGCCATGTCGAAGACCAGGGGGCGCGCGTCGCGTCGCGGCGTGGCGAAGGCGATCGGATTGGTCCCCAGTGCCGCCTTCCGTCCGCCATGGGGTACGACCGAGGCCATGGAATTGATGAAGGAGAGCGCGATCAGGCCTTCATCCGCAAAAGGCTCGACATCGAGCGAGAGCGCGCCGAGATGATGCGAATTTCGGATCGCGAGCACCGCGCAGCCATTCGCCTTCACCTTCGCGAGCGCAGCGTCCCGGGCGCGCGCCAAGGCGGGTACGGTGAAGCCGTTCATGCCGTCGACGCGCAGAAAACCCGGCGCCACGTCTTCGAGCAGCGGCTCGGCCCGGCCATCCACCCAGCCTCCGGCATTGAGTGTCGAAACATAGCCCTTCATCCGGAAGACGCCGTGGCTGTGGGCGCCGTCGCGCTGGGCGCTGGCGCAATTCAGCGCGATCACCTGCGCCACCCAGGGCGCGCAGCCATTGGCCTCGAGGATGGCGGCCAGGCGGGCAACGAGGGTGTCGAAGGGAATGCGGATGGAATCGGACATCAGGGCTCTCGCGGCTCATGCTGCTGACGACCCGGCAGATGGATCGCGGCTGAGCGTGAGGGTGGAATCTTTCACGCGCGAAGACAATCCGGTGAAACCGGCAACCCGGGTTGGGGCAACCGGTCGGGTGACGGTTCGGGCCCTGGATTCGCGCATGCGACCTTTCCAGGGCGCGTGGCGTGGAAGGAAGTCTCCCGGTTCAGTTCTCCGCGGTCGGCCAGGCGGGTTTGCCCCAGCCCTCCCAGAGTTTCGCGATCACAGCGTAATCCTCGCGCCCGTAACCGGCGCCCGCTGCCATTTCGTAGACGCTGTGGCTGGCCTGGATGGCGAAGAGCGGGACGCCTGCCTGTTGTGCGAGGGCGAGGGCGAGTTCCGAATCCTTGCGCGCCGCGCCGAGCGGCATGCCGCCCGCGTAATCGCCCTGCGCAATCCGTTGTGCATAGCGGAAGGTGAGCGGGCGGTGCAGCCCCATTTCAGGATCGGACAGCACCTTGACGAGCGCGTCGATATCAACGCCGCTCGCGGTCGCCATGGCGCCGGCCTCCGCGACGACGACCATCACCGCATGCGCCACGGCGTTGTTGATGACCTTCGCCGCAGCGCCAGATCCCAGGCCGCCGAAGACCACCTGGCGGGGCGCGATGGCATCGAGGACGGGCTTCGCTGCGGCCAGCGCATCAGCATCGCCACCCAGGGCCAGCGTGGCCGTACCCGCTTCCATCTGGCTGATCCCGGCGAGGATCGAGGCATCGATGATGCGTGCCCCGCACCCCTCCAGCAGGGCGGCCGCCTGTGCCATGTCATCGGGATTGACGGTGCTGGTCTCGATGATCACCGCATCCTCCCGCAGATTCTCCCGGATCGCGGCAATGACAGCCCGTGATGCCTGCGGATGCGGCAGGCACAGCACGATGAAACGCGTCCGGGCGATATCATCCGGCTGCGTGATCACCGTGGCCGAAAGGTCAATTGCGGCCTTCGCGCATTTGGCGCCGTCTATGTCATGGACCTGCAGCGCGTATGTCCGCGCGAGCCGTTGCGCGAGAGGGAAACCCATATTGCCCAGCCCGTAGAGCGCCACATCCGGTCGCATGCTTGTTCCCCCGCTCGTCATTGCCTTCGCGAGCGTAACGCCGCGATGCGCGTTCTGCCTATCGGGAGTTTTCAATGTCGGGATGGGCTTGCCGTGCGTATCGCGCTGCTCAGAGCAGCGCGCGCAGCGAATCGCGGATCTCGGCTTCCTCATCGGTTGGAATTACCGCAGCGGAAATGCGGCTTTCCGGGCGCGAGATGATCGGGCCGTGGGCTTCATTGGCCGCCTCGTCCGGGATCAGTCCGAGCCAGGCGAGGCCGTGCATCACGCGCAGGCGAAGCGCCGCGTCGTGCTCGCCGATCCCGGCTGTAAAGACGAGGCCGTCGAGCCCGCCGAGATCAGCGGCGAGCGCGCCGATGTGATGCAGGATCGAAGCGGCAAAAAGCGCGATCGCCTCCTCGGCCTCCGGCGCATCGCTCGCGGCGAGCTTGCGCATGTCGTTGCTGATGCCGGATACGCCGAACAGCCCCGATTGCTTGCCGAGCAGCTTTTCCAGCGCATCGGCATCGAGGCCCTTGTCGCGCATCAGGTGGATCAGCACGCCCGGATCGATCTGACCACAGCGCGTGCCCATCATCACCCCGTCAAGCGCCGTGAAACCCATCGTGGTGGAGACGCTCGCTCCCGCCTCCATGCCGCACAGGCTCACGCCGCTGCCCAGATGCGCGACGATGACCTTCCCCGCAGCCGTCTGGACATCGAAGGTTCCGGGCAGGAGCCGCGCGATATGGGCATAGGACAATCCGTGGAAGCCGTAGCGCAGGATGCCTTCTTCGCTGAGCGCGCGCGGCAGGGCGAAGAGCTTCGACAGGCGCGGGCGGGCATGGTGGAAGGCGGTGTCGAAACAGGCGACCTGCGGGATGCCGGGCCACAAGGCCTCTGCCGCGCGGATACCGGCGAGATTATGCGGCTGGTGCTGCGGTGCCAGCGGGGTCAGCCGGTCGAGACTGTCGAGGATATCCGGCGTGACCCTTACGGGCGCGGCGAAATCCGGTCCGCCATGCACGACGCGATGGCCGATGCCACTGATCTTGCGGTCCGCGAAGCGCGCGGAAAGCGTCTCCAGCAGCCAGATGGTCAGGTCGCGGATCTGCGGTGTGTCCTGTGGGGGCGCGGCTCCGTCGAGCGCATCGCCACCCTCGTTCATGACCAGCGCCGGCTCGTGCCCGACATTCTCGATCCGTCCGCGCGCGATCACGCCGTCACCGTCAGCGGTATAGAGCGCGAACTTGATCGTCGAGGAGCCGATATTGAGGACGAGGAGAGCCGCACTCATTCCGCCGCTCCCTTGAGGGTGTCGCTGCGCCTTGC
>Ga0076930_100512_pt1 | contig 35760 bp, 35 predicted proteins | sample HotLakConsoUCCRE_FD_71149 | JGI IMG/M metagenome (GOLD analysis project Ga0076930, IMG submission 71149) | Hypersaline microbial mat communities from Hot Lake, Washington, USA - Hot Lake Consortium UCC-RE (version 3) (version 3) ...
AGACCGCCGCCAACGCGCGCCGTTTCCTGCGCGATCTGGACCGTGCCGCACCGATGAAGATCACCCGTGTGCTCACCGACAACGGCAAGGCCTTCACCGACCGACTGTTCGGCTTGCGCAAACGCAGCCCCACCGGGCAGCACGAGTTCGACCGCCTCTGCGCCGACCTCGGCATCGAGCACCGCCTGATCCCGCCGATGCGCCCGCAGACAAACGGCATGGTGGAGCGGTTCAACGGCCGGATCGAGGACGTGTTGCAAAGCCACCGCTTCGACGGCGGCGAGGACCTGGAACACACGATCCTGCGCTACGTCCGGCTCTACAACGGACAGCTCCCGCAATCAGTGCTGAACGGCCGGACACCCATCGACGCGTTGAAGGACTGGCAGCGCCAGAAACCGGACCTCTTCAGAAAGCGGCCGTATAATCACACGGGACGTGACACGTAGTCGCTGCCATGTTCCTGCCCTTCGTCTTGCGATTGCCGCGTAAAGTGGGAATAATGATCATTATCGCAGCAGTCATCTTCATTTCGGGGGCGCTCGGACTGGAAATGGCGGCAGGAGCGTATCTTTCCGAAGTGGAAGACTTGACTTCAGCACTCCAGACGCCGCGCTACCGGATGATGACGAACCTGGAGGAGGGACTTGAGGGGCTCGGGGTGGTTATTTTCATCGCGGCGCTCCTAATTCGATGTACGCAGGTTTTTCCTTCGACATTTGTGATGGATTGAGCGGCACGGGCGTGGCGCAAGGACATGCCAATTGCCTGTATGACAAGCGTTGAAGAGATCAGCTCGAAGTCATTCGCCCGTAGATGTTCCATCCCGCACTGTCACCCATTCCCCTACTCCCACCGGCGCCCCCCCGTCAGGCGCCCCCTCTACCCCCTCAGATGCCACGCCAGAAACGCCAGTACCGCAGCCCGCAACGCCGGTGTCTCCACATGGCCCGTGCCCTCAGCCACATGCACCTCGAGCGCCCCCGCCGCGCCATACGTCGCGCGCAGGCGCGCCAGCGCCGGGTCGCGCGCCGCGGGCGGGGTCAGCGGGTCGTCCGCTCCCAGCCCCACCAGCTGCGGCCGCGGCGCGATCAGGGCGGCGACATCGCCCATGTCCCCCGCCGCCAGCAGCCCCGGCACCGTCATGTAGGGCCCGTGCAGGTCATGGGCGCCGGTGGCGATCAGCGGCGCGATGTCGGCGAAGACGCAGAGCTGCGCGCAGCCCGCCACCCGCGGCTCCAGCGCCGCGAGCCAGTAGGCATGGGTGGCGCCCATCGACAGACCCAGCGTCGCGATGCGCGCCCCGTCGATCTCGGGCCGGGCGTCCAGCCAGCCGAAGGCGGCGTGCAGCTCTGCCAGCATCTGCCCCATCAGCGGGCGACCGTGCCACAGGCACGCCTTGGCCAGCGCCGTCTCCGGCCCCTCGCCCTGCCGCGCGCCGAAGGGCGCCAGGTCGATGGCCAGCGACGCGATGCCGAGATCGGCCAGCGCCGGGCCATAGGCGCCCTGCAGCGCCGGGCGGCCCTCGGTCAGCTCCGCCGCCCCGGTCTCGTAGCGGTTGCCATGGGCATGGCAGTACAGCACGGCCGGGTGCGGGCCGGGGCCCGCGGGGCGCAGGTAGCGGCCGGGGATCGCCCTTCCGCCCATCCGCAGCGTCAGCCGCTGCAGCCTGTGGGCGCCCAGCGGGTCCGCCGGGCCGGGATCGCCCGTCGCGGGCCCCGGCGGGCCGCCCGGCAGGCCCAGCAGCGACCAAAGCGTGACCGCGTCGAGGCGCGGGCTCATCTTCCGCCCTCCCGCTCCACCACGGCCATCAGAAGCGCCATGGAGATGATGCCCGTCGCCCCCAGCCGCGAAACCCAGGGCAGCACGGCGGGCTGCAGCAACCGCGCGCGCGCCAGATCGGCCGTCAGCGCATAGCCCAGCGCGTTCAGGGCGGCGAGCGTCATGTAGGTCGGCACCATCACGCCGGCCTGCGGTGCATAGGGCCGGGCGGGGTCGATGAACTGCGGCGCGAAGGCCATGAAGAAGGCGATGGCCTTGGGGTTCAGCACCGTCACCGTCGCCGCGCGGGAAAAGCTCTGGCGGGCGGCGATGCGCCCCGTTGCGGCAAGCGCGCGGCCCGCCTCGGGGGCGGCGCGCCACAGGCCGACCCCGAGCCACAGAAGATATCCGACACCGACCCATTTCAGCGTCGCGAACAGCGCGGGCGACCCCATCACCAGCGCGCCCGCCCCCGCCAGCGACAGGGTCATGGCGACCGACCCGCCCAGCGCCGCACCCGCCGCCGTGGCCAGCGCCACGCGGCGCCCCTGCGTCAGCGCGAGCGAGATCACCAGCATCACCGTCGGCCCCGGCAGCACCAGGATCGCAACGGAGGCCGCGACGAAGGCGAGCCAGCTGTCGAGGGGCATGGTGGGCGCTGGCTCCGGCGTGATGTCTGCGCGCAACTCAAGCCGCGAATCGCGGTGTTTGTCACGCGCAACCGCAGGGGGCATGCCGGCCCCTGGTTCACCTGACGCCAGCGTGGTCAAGATCAGGGCGTCGCCGCCCCCAGCACGCGGCCCGCGACCGCCGACAGCTTTTCCACCATCTCCGCGTCGCGCGCCTCGGGCGCTGTCAGGATCGCATGCTCCAGCGCGCGGTCGCAGCCATGCGGGCAGGGCGCGCGGTCGGGGCCGAGCAGGCCCGGCAGGCGGGCCACCAGCGCGCGCGCCTTGTCGGCGTTGCCGATGAGGGTGCGCACGATCTCGGTGATGTCGACGCTGCCATGCTCGGGGTGCCAGCTGTCGTAATCGGTGATCATCGCCACCGATGCGTAGCACAGCTCCGCCTCGCGGGCGAGTTTCGCCTCGGGCATGTTCGTCATCCCGATCACGTCGCAGCCCCAGACCTCGCGATAGAGCTTCGATTCCGCCAGCGAGGAAAACTGCGGCCCTTCCATCGCCAGATAGGTGCCGCCGTCATGCACCGTGATCCCCTCGGCGCGGGCGGCCTCGGCGCAGGCGACGCCCAGCCGCGGGCAAGTCGGATGCGCGACCGAGACATGGGCGACGAGGCCGGTGCCGAAGAACGATGTCTCGCGCGCGAAGGTGCGGTCGATGAACTGGTCGACGATGACGAAATCGCCCGGCGCCATCTCCTCCCGAAACGATCCGCAGGCCGAGACGCTGATGACATCCGTCACCCCCAGCCGCTTCAGCGCGTCGATGTTGGCGCGGTAGGGCACACTCGTGGGGCTGTGCACATGGCCGCGCCCGTGCCGGGGCAGGAAGGCCATCGGCACGCCGCCGAGCCGCCCGGTCAGGATCGCGTCGGAGGGGTCGCCGAAAGGGCTTTGTACCTCGACCCAGGTCGCGTCCTCCAGCCCGTCGATCTGGTAGACGCCCGATCCGCCGATGACGCCGATCATGGTCTGCATGGCCTTGCCCCTTGCTGATGTGACTGGCCGAAAGCCAACCACCGCCCGCGCGCCGGTGCAAGAGGTGCCAGGGCCGAATCCGTCACTCGCCCGGGCGCTTGAGGCTGAACTTCTCGCGGATCACCGAATAGTCGCGGTATCCCATCCGCGTCAGCGGGTTGAAGGCCAGCACGTCGAATTCCCCGTCGCGGATGCAATCGTCGCGCAGGTGCACGCCCACGACCTCGCCGAAGACGGCGTAATTGGCCGCGCCCTCGAGCGTCACGATCTGCGTCACCCGGCATTCGAGGTTCGCGGGCGCGCCGGCCACGCGCGAACAGTCAATGGTCTCGCACGCCGCCCGGTCGATCCCCGCCAGGTCGAACTCGTCGGTGTCCCGCGACCACGGCCCCGACGTCTGGTTCATCACGTCGCGCATCGCGTATTCGACCACGTTCACGCAGAACACGCCGGTCTCGCGGATGTTGGCGACGCTGTCCTTGGTGTCGCCCCGATCCTCCTTGGCGGAGGTCGAGGCGAACATCACCTGCGGCGGCACATAGGCGACCGCGTTGAAGAAGGAATAGGGGGCGAGGTTCTCCGACCCGTCCGCGCCGCGCGTCGAGATCCAGCCGATCGGCCGCGGCGTGACGATGGCGTTGAACGGGTTGTGCGGCAGGCCGTGGCCATCTTGCGGGCGGTAGAACATGGGCGCGCATCCTTCCTCGTGTTTGTGCCAGACCTAGCGGCGTGCTAGGGGCGAGGCCAGAGGCAAGGCGCAGAAATCACGGCATGTACCAGCTGACTCAGGAGACGGCGGAGGACCGCTGGGAGGTCGAGGCGCTCTACGACACCTGCTTCGCGCCGGGGCGCGAGGCGCTGTCCTCCTACCGCCTGCGCGAGGGCGTGCCGCCGGTGGCGCGCCTGTGCATGGTGGCCCGTGACCCCGATGGCATCCTGGCCGGCGCGATCCGCTACTGGCCGGTGCGCGTGGGACGCTCGGAGGCGCTGCTCCTCGGCCCCGTCGCCGTCCACCCGACGCGGCAGGGCGAGGGGCTGGGCGGGTTCCTGATGCGCGACAGCATGGCGCGCGCCACCGAAGACCGCTGGCCGCGGGTGATGCTGGTGGGCGACGAGCCCTATTACAGCCGCTTCGGCTTCGCCCGGCTCGAGGGTGTCGAGATGCCGCCGCCGACGAACCCGGCCCGCGTGCTGGGCATCGGCAGCTGGGACGGGGTGGCGGGGCAGGTGCGCCGCTGGTCGCATTAGGGTCGGCATCAGCGCTCCGGCGGGTGCCAATTCTCGGGCGGCGCCGCGCGGCGGCTGAGCCTCAGCGCCAGACCCACCGCCACACCCACCCCGATGGCGACCGTCAGGTCGGCCAGAACCGTCAGCACCAGGGTCAGCACCAGCAGCACCCGGTCCGACACCCGGCCCGTGGTCAGGTAGCCGCGCCAGTGCTGCGGCTCGCTCATGTTCCACGCGGTGACCAGCAGCAGCCCGGCAAGTGCCGGCATCGCGAGGTAACCCGCAAGCGGCGCGGCCAGCATCATCACGGCGAGGATCACCAGCGCGTGGAAGATGCCCGCCAGCGGCGTGCGCCCGCCGGCGCGCACATTCGTCGCGGTGCGGGCGATGGCGCCGGTGACGGGCAGCCCGCCCATCACCGCCGAGCCGAGATTGGCCACGCCCTGCGCCAGGATCTCGGCATTGGGTCGGTGGCGCCCTGCCACCATGCGGTCGGCGACCATGGCCGACAGCAGCGACTCGATCCCGGCGAGGAAGGCAATGATGAGGGCGGAGGGCAGCAGCTCGACCAGCCGCGTCCCGGTGATCTCGGGCATCTGCGGCATCGGCAGGCGGTTGGGCAGGGGGCCGAAGCGGGCGAACAGCGTGTCGACCGGCAGCGCAAACAGCGCCACGGCGGCCGAGACCAGGCCCACCGCCACGATCAGCCCCGGAAACCGGGGGAACAGCCGGCGCAACACCACGATCAGCACGATGGCGCCCAGCCCGATGGCGACGCTCGCCCAGCTGATCGTATCGCGCGCGGCCCAGATCGCCGGGATGCGCTCCAGCGTTTCGGCGGGCGTGCCCTCGGGCAGCACGATGCCCAGCGCATCGGGCACCTGGCTCAGCGCGATGATCGCGGCGATGCCGATGGTGAAGCCGTTGATCACCGGCTCGGGCACCAGCGCTATCAGGTTCCCGGCCTTCAGGACGCCGCCGATCACCAGGATCACCCCCGCCATCAGCGTCGCAAGGATCAGCCCGTCGAACCCGTGGGTCGTCACCACGCCGTAGACGACGACGATGAACGCGCCTGTCGGCCCGCCGATCTGCACCCGGCTGCCCCCCAGGAGCGAGATCAGGAAACCGCCGACGATGGCGGTGACCAGCCCGGTTTCCGGCGGCGCACCCGAGGCGATGGCGATGGCGAGGCTGAGGGGCAGGGCGACCATGGCCACGGTGATGCCGGCCAGCAGATCGGCAAGCACGCTTCTGGGCGTGCTTTGGGGAAGCGTCGTCAGCAGCTTGGGTGTGAGCATCGGGTCAGGTCACAAGGGGCGCGTCGCCGGGGCCGCCCCCCGTCATCGTTGGCCGTCCGGTGCATCTTTGCGCCCGGCGCTGGCGCGGCGCAAGGGTGCGCGTGACGCTGCGGCAGGCAATCCCCGGCGCCGCTTCACGCCACGGCAAGATCTGACTCAAAGGTTAAGGCGCCTCTGGAACCCGTTGTTTTTGTTGAACCGGCAACCTGTCCCACGCGTGGGACAGGTTCGGGCGGCCTCTCACCCCTGCCGCCGCAGCCAGTCCATCACCGCCGGGCGCACCGATTGCGAGCCGCTCGCGCGCGCCTCGTTGATCACCGCGCGGGCCTCGCGCAGGTCGACGCGGCGGATGAGCGACTTGACCGGCCCGATCGAGGCCGGGCGCATCGACAGCGCGCGCAGGCCGATGGCGGCAAAACACAGCGCCTCCACCGGGCGGCCCGCATCCTCGCCGCAGAAACTCAGCGGCGTGCCGGTGTCGCCGCAACGGTGCACGATCTGTTCGAGGAATGTCAGGTAGCTGACGTTGAGCGTGTCGTAGCGCCGCCGCACCAGCTCGTTCTCGCGGTCGGCGGCAAAGAAGAACTGCTTGAGGTCGTTGCCGCCGATCGAGATGAAATCGCAGGATTCGAAGAACTGCCGCGGCGCGAACGCAAGCGACGGCGTCTCCAGCATCGCGCCGATCTCGATCCGCTCGGGCAGGGTGTGGCCCAGCGACGCCTCCCGGTCGAGCTGGCGCATCAGGTGGTCGCGCGCCGCCGTGAATTCCTCGAACTGCGCCACGAACGGAAACATCACCGTCAGCGGCCGCCCGCCGGCCGCCCGGATCAGCGCCTGCAGCTGCATCCGCATCACGCCCGGCTTGTCGAGCCCGACCCGGATCGCGCGCCAGCCCAGCGCCGGGTTCGGCTCCTCGGTCTTCTTCATGTAGGGCAGGACCTTGTCCGACCCGATGTCGAGCGTGCGGAACACCACCCGCTTGCCCCCCGCCGCATCCATCACCCGCGCATAGAGCGCCGCCAGCTCGCCCCGCTGCGGCACCTTGTTGCGGGTCAGGAACTGCAGCTCGGTGCGAAAGAGGCCCACCCCCTCGGCGCCGGAATTGGGCAGCGAGGGCAGATCGGCCATCAGCCCCGCGTTCATCTGCAACGACACCACGGTGCCGCACAGCGCCTCGGCCGGCTTGTCGCGGATCGAGGTGTAGCGCTCCTGCGCCTCGGCCTGCATGGCAAGCTTGTCGCGGAAGGCGGCCGCGACCGCTTCCTCGGGGCGCAGGTGCACCACGCCCTGATCGCCGTCGACGAGGATCGCGTCGCCGTTCAATGCCTCGGTGGTGATCTGGCGGGCATGGATGACCAGCGGGATCGCCAGCGCGCGCGCGACGATGGCGGCATGGCTCCCGACGGAGCCCTCCTCCAGCACCACGGCCCGCAGCCGGCGCCCGTAATCCAGCAACTCGGCCGGCCCGATGTTGCGCGCCACCAGAACCGGGTCGGCGGGCAGGTCGGCGCCGGTGTCGCGGCCCTGGCCGGTCAGGCGGCGCAGCAGGCGGTTCGACAGGTCGTCGAGATCGTGCAGCCGTTCGCGCAGGTAGGCGTCGGGCACCGTCTGCATCCGTGCCCGCGCGGTCGACTGTTCCTTTTCCACCGCCGCCTCGGCGCTCAGGCCGCGCGCGATGTCTTCCTCCATCCGCCGCATCCAGCCGCGCGAATGGGCGAACATGCGGTAGGCCTCCAGCACCTCGCGCTGTTCGCCGTCGGCCAGGGGCGCATTGGTGAGCATGTCGTCGATGTCGAGGCGCAGGCGGTCGACGGCGGCGTTGAGGCGCACCAGCTCGGCGTCGGGGTCGTCGGAGACGAGGTTGGTGACCACCACGCGCGGCTCGTGCAGCCAGACATGGCCCATGGCCGTGCCTTCCTGCACGCAGGTGCCGCGAAGCATCACCTGTTGCTTGTGCCGTTCGGCCAGCGCCGCGCCTTCGCCGATGAAGGCGCCAAGCTCGGTCATCTCGGCCAGGACCATCGCCACGACTTCCAGCGCGTAGATCTCGTCGTCGGAGAATTCGCGCGGGTCCTTGGATTGCACCACCAGCACGCCCAGCCGCTCGCCCAGCCGCTGGATCGGCACGCCGAGAAATGAGGTGTACCGTTCCTCGCCGGTCTCGGGCATGTAGCGAAAGCCGCGTTCGGCGGGTGCGTTGGCGGTGTTGATCGGCCGGGCCGACCGGGCGACGCGGCCGACGAGGCCCTCGCCGATCTTCATGCGGGTGACGTGCACCGCCTCGGGCGCCAGACCTTCGGTGGCGCACAGCTCCAGCGTGTCGGCATCGCGCAGCAGGTAGATGGAGCAGACCTCGCTGCCCATCGAATCCGCGATCAGATGCGTGATGCGATCAAGCCGCTCCTGCCCGGCGGAAGCATCGGCCATCACCGATTGCAAGCGGCTGAGCAGCTTGCGGCTTTCTGTTTCGGTGCCCTGTGCCATCACTCTCGCCCGCCGTGGCGCGCCCGGTGCCGGCGCCCCTTGTCCCGGGGATGATGGATAGCGCGGTGCGGGGCCGCGGCGCAACGGCAATGGCGGGTGTCCGCCAATCGGCCGCGGTTGTCCCGCCGCGGCGCGCCGGGGCGTCAGGCGCGATCAGTCGTGGAACAGGTCGCGGTAGACATGGTGGACGATCTCGTGGCGCGCCAGCCCGCGCTCGGCCAGCTGCGCATCGCTGAGCGCCTGCAGCCGCCGGATCTCGTCGACCCGGGCCTGCGTCCCGGACGCAAGCGCCAGGGTGCGGCCGACGAAGGCCGCGGCACTGCCGAGACGGGCGAGAAGTCCCGCACCTGCGGCGGTGGCGGCGGGGGAAACATGGGTGTGAAACGTCTGCGTGGCCATCTGGACCTCCTGCGGATCTGTGCGGATCGGGACTTGCACAAGATACTAGGCAGGACGGCGCGCCGCCGTTAGAGCCGATGCTGCAACGCGGCGTTGCGCTGGCGGCATGGTTCCGCCTGCCCGCCGCCCCCGGCTCGCCGGATCAGGCGGCGCGGTCGAGCCCGAAAGCGTCGTGCAGCGCCTGCACGGCCAGTTCCAGGTACTTGCGGTCGACCAGCACCGAGACCTTGATCTCCGACGTGGTGATGACCTTGATGTTGATGCCCTCGTCGCGCAGCGTCTGGAACATCTTGGCGGCAACGCCCGCATGGCTCCGCATCCCGATGCCCACGATCGAGACCTTGCAGACATCGGTGTCGGCGACCAGCCCGGCGAAGTCGATCAGCCCTGCCGCCTTGGCATCGGCCATCGCCCTCTCGGCGCGCTTCACCTCGTTGATCGGGCACGAAAACGTCATGTCGGTGGTGCCGCCCTCCGAGATGTTCTGCACGATCATGTCGACGTTCACGCCCGCCTCGGCCAGCGGGCCGAAGATCGCGGCGGCGATGCCGGGCCGGTCCTCGACGCCCTGCAGCGTCATCTTGGCCTCGTCGCGGGAAAAGGCCACACCGGCCACCACGTTGCTTTCCACGATATCCTCCTCGGCGCACACCAGCGTGCCTGCCTCATCCGACATTTCCTCGAAGCTCGACAACACACGAAGCTTCACGTTGTAGCGCATCGCCAGTTCGACCGAGCGGGTCTGCAGCACCTTGGCGCCGAGGCTCGCCAGTTCCAGCATCTCCTCGAAGGCGATCCGGTCGAGCTTGCGCGCCTTCGACGTGATCCGCGGGTCGGTGGTGTAGACCCCGTCCACGTCGGTGTAGATGTCGCAGCGCACCGCGCCGAAGGCGGCGGCGAAGGCCACCGCCGTGGTGTCGCTGCCGCCGCGCCCCAGCGTGGTTATCCGCCCCTCGGGGCTGATCCCCTGGAAGCCCGCGACAACGGCGACCTTCATGCCCTCGTCGAATTTTCTCAGGATGTTGGCAGGCGGGATCTCCTCGATCCGCGCCGCGGCATGGGCGGAGGTGGTTTTCAGCGGCACCTGCCAGCCCTGCCAGCTGCGCGCCGGCACGTCCATTTCCTGCAGCGTCAGCGCCATCAGCCCGGCGGTCACGTTCTCGCCCGCGCTGACCACCGCATCGTATTCGCGCGCGTCGGAGAGCGGCGAGGTCTCCTCGACGAAGCCCACCAGCTTGTTGGTCTCGCCGGCCATGGCCGAGACGATGACGATCACGTCATGCCCGTTGGCCACCTCGCGGCCCACGCGCTTGGCGGCGCGGCGGATTCGGTCGAGCGTGGCGACGGAGGTGCCGCCGAATTTCATCACCAGAATGGGCATGGCCCGTCCTCTTCCAAGACGCCAAGGCTCTTACGGCGCGGCGCGGGGGCTCGCAAGGGCGCGCATGTCTTCACACCCTCCTGCCTTCATCTTTCCGAAAATACGCCAGGGGGGTCCGGGGGGACAGCGTCCCCCCGGCGGGTTGGCGCGCGCAGCGCGGCGACCCGCCCCTCAGAACGGGTGCGCCCGCCCGTCCCAGGTCTCGAACCGGCCGGTGGCCCCGAGGCTCAGCGCGTCGAGGCGCGCGACCAGCCCCGCGACCGAGGCCTCGGGCGTGATCTCGGCCCCCGCGCCGCCCATGTCGGTCTGCACCCAGCCGGGATGATAGACCCCCACCGCCATCCCGCGCGGCTTCAGGTCGGCGGCGAGGTTGCGGCCCAGGTTGATCGCCGCCGCCTTGGAGGCGCGGTAGATGTAGCTGCCGCCGGACGCGCGGGTGGAGGAGCCCATCTGGCTGGCGATGATCGCGATCTTCGGGGCCGCCCCGCGCGCAAGGTTGGGGAGCAGCGCCTGCACCGTCAGGAACACGCCGGTGACGTTGACGGCGAAGGTCTCGGCCCAGAGGTCGGGAGCGAATCCGTCATCGAGGCTCTGCCCCTTGTCGACGTAGACGCCCGCGTTGCAGATCAGAAGGTCGAGCGCCCGGTCGCCCAGCTTGTCGGCCAGCGCGCGGATCGACATCGGATCGGTCACGTCGAGAGGGTGCAGACCGGCGGCGTCGCGCGCCGTGGCGGTGACCTCGGCGCCCCGGTCTCGGTAGGCGGCGGCAAGACCCGCCCCGATGCCGCGGTTCGCGCCGGTGATGAGGATGTGCATGGATCGGCCCTCTCTTTCCCGTCAAAGGCCTAGCGCGTGGAGGGGGGATTGCAAGCTGCGCGGGAGCGGGCCACGCTGCGGCGCAAAGGAGTTTCTTGATGCAATTCACCCTTCCCGAGCTTCACGCAGCCCATGCGCTGGTCACGCGCCACATGGCGCCGACGCCGCAATACGCCTGGCCGCAGCTGGCCGCCCGCACAGGCGCGCAGGTCTGGGTCAAGCACGAGAACCATACCGCGACAGGCGCCTTCAAGCTGCGCGGTGCCATCACCTTCCTCGACTGGGTCCGGCGGGAACACCCCGAGGCGCGCGGCATCTGCACCGCGACGCGCGGCAACCACGGGCAGGGGCAGGCGCGGCAGGCCGTGGCGGCGGGGCTGATCGCAAGGGTCTTCGTCCCGCACGGCAATTCGGTGGAAAAGAACGCCGCGATGCGCGCCTTCGGGGCCGATCTGGTCGAACATGGCGCGGATTTCGAGGCGGCCCGCGCCGAGGCCCGGCGCGTCGCCGAGGCGGAGGGGCTGATCTTCGTGCCGCCGTTCCACCCCGAACTGGTGCGCGGCGTCGCCACCTACGGGCTGGAGCTGTTCACCGCCGTGCCCGACCTCGACACGGTCTATGTGCCGATCGGCTGCGGCTCGGGCATCTGCGGCACGATCCTGGCGCGCGACGCGCTGGGGCTGAAGACCGAGATCGTCGGCGTGGTGAGCGCGGCCGCGCAGACCGCGAAACTGTCGGTCGAGGCCGGTCGCCTGGTGGAGACGGACAGTGCCCGCACCTTCGCCGACGGCATCGCGGTCAGGATGCCGGTGCAGGAGGCCTATGACATCTATTCCAGGGGTGCCTCGCGGATCGTGGCGGTGAGCGATGCCGCGGTGGCCGAGGCGATCCGCATCTACTACCGCGACATCCACAACCTGGCCGAAGGGGCGGGGGCCGCCCCGCTGGCGGCCCTGATGCAGGAGCGCACGCGCATGGCGGGCAGGAAGGTGGGGGTGATCCTGTGCGGCGGGAACATCGACACCGACTGGTTCCTGACCGTGCTGGCGGGCGGCGTGCCCGAACCGCGGTAAGGGGGCTCTGCCCCCGTCGCCTTCGGCGCCTCCCCCGGAGTTTTTCGACCAAGATGAAGGGGCGCGCGTTAACCTTGATGAGGCGTTAACCGGGCAGGTATTTCCCGGCTTCCTTGCGGGCGAAGGGCTTGAGCGTCGGGCCATGGGTGGCGAGCCAGCCGGAGACGGTCGCCGGGTCGCGTTTCGACAGGTCGCGCAGCCACCAGGCGATGGCCTTCTGGATGAACCAGTCGCGATCCGGGGCGAGGGTCTCGCACCAGCCTAGGATGCGGGTGCGGGCCGCGGCCTCGGTGGCGTTCGGGTGGCGCGATTTGCCGAAGGGCAGGGTGAAGACCAGCGCCGCGCGGCGGGTCCATATGTGGTCGGAGGTGACCCAACCCTCGACCTCGTCGAGGCGCGCGGGGTCCTGCAGCAGGCGCTTGTGACCGCCCTGCGCCACCGTGTCGGCGATGGCCCAGCTGTCGAAATCGGTCACGAAGCCGGTGATGCAGGCCCAGGCCGCGCGGTCGTCGGGCTTCATCCGCGCCTGCACGAAAAGCTTTCCGGCGCAGAGGCGTGCCTCGAAGAGGTCAGTTGCCCAGAGGCCCTTCGCGAGCGCCACCAGCGCCTCGGGATCGCGCGCGCGGCGCCACTCGGTCGCGAGCGCGCCGATGGTCTCGTTGGAGAGGCCCAGCACCGCGCGCGTCTGCTTGTGGTAGGCGCGCATCTGCGCCGCCCGCGCCGGGTCGGCCTGGGCGCGCAGCGCGGCGAGGGCGGCCTCCGGCGTCATCGCGGGCGGGCGATCAGCCCGTCGAGATGGGCGCGCACGGCGGGCCAGTCGGTGGCGGTGACGGAATAGACGGCCGTGTCTCGGTTCGTGCCGTTCGGCATCCGCATATGCGCGCGCAGGATACCGTCGAGCTGCGCCCCCAGCCGCTCGATCGCGCGGCGCGACTGCTGGTTCAGGCGGTGGGTGCGGAACTCCACCGCGAGGCAGGACCAGGTCTCGAAGGCATGGGCCAGCAGCAGGCGCTTGGCCTCGGTGTTCAGCGGCCCGCGCTGGGCCGAGGGGGCGAGCCAGGTGGAGCCGATCTCCACCCGCGGCACGGCGTGGTCGATGTTCATGTAGGTGGTCATGCCGACCGGTTTGCCACCGGCGTCAAGCTGGGTGAAGGGGATCATCGCGCCGACATCGCGCAGGCGCAGGCGGCGGTCGATCTCGGCCAGCATGCCCTTGGGCGCGGGAACGGTGGTGTACCACAACTCGTGCAGATCGCCCGCGGCGCTGGCCTCGGACAGGGCGTCGGCATGGTCGCGGTCGAGCGGCACGAGGCGCACATGGCGGCCGGTGAGGGTCAGGTCGGGCGGGCCGAGGCGGGTCAAGTCCAGGACCAGCGTTCGGGGTTGATCCCGGCCTCTGCCGACAGCGCGTCGATCAGACTGATCGTCTGCTCGCCATGGACCTTGGCCAGCTCCCGCACGATGAGGGGCCAAAGCGCCGCCATCTGATCTTGCGTGATCATGCGTCCGAATTCGTGATCCCAGTCGCCTGCCATGGCCTCGTGCAGGGGCCCGGCGTCGCAGGCCGAGATTTCGTACACGGCCTTCACCGCGTCATAGCCGGCGCTGAGCGTGTGCCGGTCGATGCCCTTTTCGTTCGGGAACTCTTTGCGGAAGACGTCCTGCTGCATCGTCATTCCACCGTCACCGATTTCGCGAGGTTGCGGGGCTGGTCCACGTCGGTGCCCTTGTGCAGCGCGGTGTGATAGGCGATTAGCTGCGCCGGCACGGCGTAGAGCATGGGCGCGAAGACCGGGTCGACGGTGGGCAGGACGAGGGTCTGCCACACGCCGTCGCTGGCCTGTTTCGCGCCTTCGGCGTCGGTGACAAGCCAGACCGGCCCTTCGCGGGCCATGACCTCCTGCATGTTCGACACGGTCTTGTCGAAGAGCGCGTCGCGCGGCGCGAGCACGACCACGGGCACCGATTTCTCGACCAGCGCGATGGGGCCGTGTTTCAGCTCGCCGCTGGCGTAGCCTTCGGCGTGGATGTAGCTGATTTCCTTGAGCTTCAGCGCGCCTTCCAGCGCCATCGGGAACATCGCGCCGCGCCCGAGGAAGAGCACCGATTGCGCCTTGGCCAGCCGCCGGGTCTGCGCCTCGATCTGCGGCTCGAGCGCCAGGGCCTGGTTGATGAGGCCGGGCAGGGCGCGGAGCGTGGCGAGCAGATCGGCCTCGCGCGCGGCGTCGATGCGGCCTTTCTGGCGCCCGGCGAGGATGGCCAGATGGGCCAGCACGCCGAGCTGGTTCATGAAGGCCTTGGTCGAGGCGACGCCGACCTCGATGCCGGCCTGGATCGGCAGGGCGAGGTCGCTGTCGCGCGCGATGGAGGACTCGGGCACGTTCACGACCGACACGATGCGCGCGGCGCGATCCTTGGCGTAGCGCAGGGCCGCCAGCGTGTCGGCAGTCTCGCCCGACTGGCTGACGAAAAGCGCGGTGGCGCGGTCCGACACCGGCGGCTCGCGATAGCGGAATTCCGAGGCGATATCGACGTCGCAGGGCAGGCCCGCCAACTGCTCGAACCAGTATTTCGCGACGAGGCAGGCGTAATGCGCGGTGCCGCAGGCGACGAGGATCAGCCGGTCGGTGTCGGTGAAATCCAGATCACCCTCGCGGATCGTGACGCTTTGACCGTCGGAGTAATGGCGCAGGCAGTCCGCCAGCACGGTGGGCTGCTCGAAGATTTCCTTGGCCATGAAATGCCGGTGTCCGGCCTTGTCGACGGCGGTGGCCTGCGCCGAGATGGTGCGCGCCTCGCGGTTGGCGCGCCGTCCCTCTGCATCGCGGATGTCGGCGCCGGCGCGGGTGACGAAGGCGATGTCGCCTTCCTCCAGATAGGTGATCTTGTGGGTCAGCGGCGCCAGCGCGATGGCGTCGGAGCCGACGAACATCTCGCCGTCGCCATGCCCGATGGCAAGCGGCGATCCGCGGCGGGCGGCGACGATCAGATCGTCCTCGCCCGCGAAGAGGAAGGCGAGGGCGAAGGCGCCCTCCAGCTCCGCGACGGTGGCGGTGGCGGCCTCGCGCGGGTCCAGACCGGCGTCGAGGTACTGCTCGCAGAGCCGCGCCACGGTTTCCGTATCCGTCTCGCTCTCGAAGTGGCGGTCCGACAGGCGCGCGCGCAGGTCGCGGTAATTCTCGATGATGCCGTTATGCACCACGGCCACCCGGCCGGCGCGGTGCGGGTGGGCGTTGGCCTCGGTCGGGGCGCCATGGGTGGCCCAGCGGGTATGGCCGATGCCGGCCTTCCCCGGCAGCGGCTCATGCACCAGACGGTCCGACAGGTTGTAGAGCTTGCCCACCGCGCGGCGGCGGTCGAGCGCGCCGTCCTGCAAGGTGGCGATGCCCGCGCTGTCGTAGCCGCGATATTCCAGCCGCTTCAGCGCCTCAAGGATGTAGGGGGCGACCTCGTGGTGGCCCAGAATGCCGACGATCCCGCACATGGGCTAGCCTTTCCTGCCGGATTTGATCGCGCGCAAGCGCTCGATCAGCTTGATCGCAAGGCCCGGCTTGTTGACCTGCCGCGCCCGCGCCAGCGCCAGCGCGCCCTCGGGCACATCCTCGGTGATGACCGAGCCCGAGGCGGTGAAGGCCCGCGCGCCGACCCTGACCGGGGCGACGAGCATGGTGTTCGAGCCCACGAAGGCGTCGCGGCCCACGGTGGTGCGATGCTTCATCACGCCGTCGTAGTTGCAGGTGATCGCGCCGGCGCCGACATTCGTGCCGGCCCCGATTTCGGCGTCGCCGATGTAGCTGAGGTGGTTGACCTTGGCGCCGTCGCCGATCTGCGCCTCCTTCACCTCGACGAAATTGCCGATCCGCGCGTCATTGCCGATCTCGGCGCCGGGGCGCAGGCGGGCGTAGGGGCCGACGACGGCGCCGGCGCTGACATGGCAGCCTTCGAGGTGGGAGAAGGCGCGGATGCGCGCGCCGCTTTCCACCGTCACGCCGGGGCCGAAGACGACGTTGTGCTCGATCTCGGCGTCGCGGCCGACCCAGGTGTCAAGCGCGAAGAACACCGTCTCGGGCGCGGGCATCGCCACGCCGGTCTCGATCATCTCGGCGCGTTTCGCGGCCTGGAACTGGGCTTCGGCGCGGACAAGCTGCGCGCGGCTGTCGATGCCGAGTGTTTCCGCCTCGGGGCAGAGGATTGCCGTGGCGCTCAAGCCTTCGGCGTTGGCCAGCGCGGGCACGTCGGTCAGGTAGTATTCGCCCGATGCGTTGTCGTTGCCGACCCGCGCCAACAGCCGCAGCAGCGTCTGTGCATCGGCGGCCAGAAGCCCCGAGTTGCAGGTGGTGATCGCGGCCTCGTCGGGTGTCGCGTCCCTGGCCTCGACGATGCGCACCAGCCGTTCGCCCTCGAGGATCAGCCGCCCGTAGCGGCCCGGATCGGCGGCCTCGAAGCCCAGCACCACGATGTCATGGGTGGCGCGCGCCGCCTGCATCGCGGCCAGCGTGTCGGCGCTGACGAAGGGCGTGTCGGCGTAGGCCACGAGCGCATCGCCCTCGAACCCCGCCAGCGCCTCGGCGGCCTGCAGGACCGCGTGGCCGGTGCCCAGTTGCTGCGTCTGTCGCACGCAGACGGCGCCCGGCATCAGCTCGTCCACCGCCGCCTCTACCGCGTCGGCGCCATGGCCGGTGATCACCACGATCCGCGCCGGCTCCAGCGCCGCGCCGGCGAATAGCGCGTGCGCGATCAGCGGCAGGCCGCCCAGCCTGTGCAGGGGCTTGGGCAACTCGGAGTTCATCCGCGTCCCTTGCCCCGCCGCCAGAACGATCAGCGCGATGGGCCGTGCCTCCGCCGTGTCTGCCATGGTCTGCCTGCTTTCTGTTGTTTGCCCCGTGTTTTATCCATGGCGCGCCGTGGCGCAAGCGGCGCGCCTTCACTTTGGCCAACGCCCTGTTACAAGCAGGGGCGGAAACCTGCCGGAAGGGGCACCGATGCGTTGCGTGATCTTCGACCTCGACGGAACGCTGGCCGACACGGCGGGCGACCTGATCGCGGCGGCGAATGCGGCGCTGGGCACGATGGGGCACGCGCCGCAACTGGTGCTGGGCGCCGATGACGCAACCGCGTTTCGCGGCGGGCGGGCGATGCTTCGCCTCGCCGCCACGCGGCTGGGGCTGGACGATGGCGAGGCGCTGGCCGAGGCCGGATACGCGCTGCTTCTCGAGGCCTATGGCAACGCGCTCGACACCCATACCACGCTTTACCCCGGCGCGATGGAGGCGGTATTCCGGTTGAAAGCCAACGGCATCGCCGTCGGCATCTGCACCAACAAGCCAGAGGCGCTGGCGCAGGCGCTGCTTGGCCGGCTGGGCATACGGGGCGAATTCGCGGCGCTGGTGGGCGCCGATACGCTGCCGGTGCGCAAACCCGACCCTGCGCCCTTCTTCGAAGCGGTGGCGCGGGCGCGGGGCGCGGTCGAGCGCTCCATCCTCATCGGCGACACGGCGACCGACCGCGAAACCGCGCGGGCCGCCGGGCGGCCCTGCGCGCTGGTCACCTTCGGACCCGCGGGGCAGACGGTGGCCGATCTCGCGCCCGAGGCGCTGATCGACCATTTCGACGCGCTCGATGCGGTGATCGACCGGTTGATCCCCTGACGATCCTCGGTGGGCGGGCCGCAGTGTACGGGTCGCAGCGGACGGGCCATTGACGAACCCCGCGTCCCGGCCGATCTTTCCGGTCATGGAAAAACCCGTGTTCACCGGCAAGTTCACGCAGCAAGAACCGATCCCCGAGGCGGCCATCGAGGCCGCGGTGCGGGTGATGCGATCGGGCCGCCTGCATCGCTACAACCTGATCGGCGACGAGGAGGGGGAGGTGTCGGCGCTGGAGCGGGAATTCGCCGCCTTCACCGGCGCGCGCCATGCGCTGGCCGTCGCCTCGGGTGGCTATGCCATGGGCTGCGCGCTGCGGGCACTCGGCGTGGGCCCCGGCGACCGCGTGCTGTCGAACGGCTTCACGCTCGCCCCGGTGCCGGGCGCCATCGCCAGCGTCGGCGCGGAGCCGGTGTTCGTCGAAACGACCGAAGCGCTGACCATCGACATCGACGACCTGGCGGTGAAGGCCGATGCGTCGGGCGCCCGCGTGCTGCTGCTAAGCCACATGCGCGGGCATATCTGCGACATGGAGCGGCTGATGGCAGTCGCGCAGGCGCGCGGTCTGCAGGTGGTGGAGGATTGCGCCCACACCATGGGCGCGGCGTGGAAGGGCGTACCCTCGGGCCGGCACGGAGTGATCGGCTGCTACTCCACCCAGACCTACAAGCACATGAACTCGGGCGAGGGCGGGCTGCTGGTGTCGGACGATCCCGACATCATGGCGCGCGCCGTGGTTTTGTCGGGTTCCTACATGCTATTCGGCCGTCACACTGTGGGCCCCTCTGTGGACAGGTTCGAAAAGGTAAAGTACCACACACCCAATGTCTCTGGGCGGATGGACCATCTGCGGGCCGCGATCCTGCGCCCGCAACTGGCCGACCTGCCCGCGCAGGTCGCGCGCTGGAACGCGCTCTACCGCAGTGTCGAGGAAGGTCTGCGCAACACCCCCGGTCTCAAGATCATCGAGCGCCCGGAGGAGGAAAGCATCGTCGGCTCGTCGTTCCAGGTCCTGCTGCCGGGCTGGTCGGCGGACCGGGTGCAGTCCCTGACCAGGGCCTGTGGCCTGCGCGGGGTGGAGCTGAAATGGTTCGGCGCGCCCGAGCCCGTGGCCTTCACCTCGCGCTACGACAGCTGGCGCTACGCCCCGCCGCAGCGCCTGCCCAGGACCGACGCGATCCTCGCCGGGCTGATCGACATGCGCCTGCCGCTGACCTTCTCCGAAGATGACGCAAGGCTGATCGCCACGATCATCCGCGACGAGGTGAGGGCCGCCGCCTGAGCGTCGTCACACCAGGCGCGAATTTTCCTTGGCCGCACGCACGAAATCGCGGAACAGCGGGTGCGGCGCGAAGGGCTTGGATTTCAGCTCGGGGTGGAACTGCACGCCGATGAACCAGGGGTGATCCTCGACCTCGACGATCTCGGGCAGGCGGCCGTCGGGCGACATGCCGGAAAAACTCAGCCCCTGCGCCTCGAGCGCCTCGCGATACTTGATGTCGACCTCGTAGCGGTGGCGGTGGCGTTCCTCGATGGCGAGCGATCCGTAGACCTCGGCCACCTTCGATCCCGCCTTCAGCACCGCGTCATAGGCGCCCAGCCGCATCGTGCCGCCCTTGGCGTCGGTCAGTTTGCGCTTCACCTTGTGGTTGCCCTGCACCCATTCCTTGAGGTGGTAGACCACGGGCGTAAAACGCTTTTTCCCGGATTCGTGGTCGAACTCCTCCGATCCCGCATCGCCCAGGTCGGCCAGGTTCCGGGCCGCCTCGATCACCGCCATCTGCATCCCGAGACAGATCCCGAGATAGGGCACCTTGCGGGTGCGCGCGAATTCCGCCGCCTTGATCTTGCCCTCGGTCCCGCGCTCGCCGAAGCCGCCGGGGACCAGGATGGCGTCGAAGCCTTCCAGCCAGGGCGCGGGGTCTTCCCGCTCGAAGATCTCGGCGTCGATCCATTCGGCCTTCACCTTGACGCGGTTGAAGATTCCGCCATGCGTCAGCGCCTCGGCGATGGATTTGTAGGCATCCTCCAGCTGCGTGTACTTGCCCACGATGGCCACGCGCACCTCGCCCTCGGGGTTGGCGATGCGGTCGGCCACATCCTCCCAGATCGCAAGGTCGGGCTTGGGGGCCGGGCTGATCTGGAACGCGTCGAGCACCGCCTGGTCCATCCCCTCGCGATGATAGGCCAAGGGCGCGTCGTAGATCGTGGCCAGGTCCTGCGCCGCGATCACCGCATCGGGCCGCACGTTGCAAAACAGCGCCAGCTTCTCGCGTTCCTTTGCCGGGATCGGCCCCTCGGAGCGGCAGACAAGGATGTCGGGCGCGATGCCGATGGAGCGCAGCTCCTTCACCGAATGCTGCGTCGGCTTGGTCTTCAACTCGCCCGAGGCGCGCATGTAGGGCAGCAGCGTCAGGTGCATGAAGATGCACTGGCCGCGCGGTTTATCCTGCGAAAACTGGCGGATCGCCTCGAAAAAGGGCAAGCCCTCGATGTCGCCGACGGTGCCGCCGATCTCGCAGAGCATGAAATCCACCTCATCCTCGCCGATGCGGATGAAATCCTTGATCTCGTTGGTGACGTGGGGAATCACCTGGATCGTCTTGCCGAGGTAATCGCCGCGGCGCTCCTTCTCGAGCACGTTGGAATAGATCCGGCCCGAGGAGACGGAATCGGTCATCCGCGCCGCGACGCCGGTGAAGCGTTCGTAATGGCCGAGGTCGAGGTCGGTTTCCGCGCCGTCGTCGGTGACGAAGACCTCGCCATGCTCGAAGGGCGACATCGTGCCGGGATCGACGTTGAGATAGGGGTCGAGCTTGCGCAGCCGCACCGTGAAGCCGCGCGCCTGCAACAGCGCCCCCAGCGCCGCCGAGGCCAGCCCCTTGCCGAGCGACGACACCACACCGCCGGTGATGAAAATGAATCGCGCCATGTCAGAAAACTCTCCCGTGCCGGGGCGTTACGCGATCGTGCCGCGCGCCTGTCCGTATCCCACTACCACGGGATTTGAGGATAACCGGATTCGGCCTGCCGCTGCAAGCCGAACCGCTAGATGGTGATGGTAACGGCGGGCAAAGCCCCATATATGCCGCGGGAAAACCGCTCAGTCGGCACGCGGCGGCAGGGCCGGCGCGTCGCCGGAAACCGGCGGCAACAGGTCCGACCCGGGCGGCAGGGCCGGCGCGTCGTCGGGTGCCTGTTCGGCATCGGTGCCGCCGCCGATCCGGTCGAGCACCGAACTGCCCGCCGAGTTCTGAGCGGCGAGGATCGTCAGGGTGATCGAGGTCGCCAGGAATGCAATCGCGAAGGCCCAGGTCAGCTTGCCCAGCGCCGTCGCGGCCTGCCGGCCGCTCATAACGCCGCCGCCACCGCCGCCCATGCCCAGACCGCCCCCTTCGGAGCGCTGCAAGAGCACCACACCGATCAGGCAGATCGCAAGGATCAGGTGGACGACGAGGATGACATTTTCCATGGGCGAGGTCCCTATTGGAGGCCGGGCGCGAATTTGAACCTGTCTATGGGATGCGTCATGCCGCCGCAAGACCCACACGACACACCATAGCTTGAGCGGATGCTGAATGCGCAAGCATTTTTGTGCGCCGGTCGGCACTTCTTGCGGCAGCGCGCGACCCGGCGCGGCGCGCGCGCGGAATTGGCTTGACCGCCCTTGCGGCCGCGTGTCGCAACAGGGGCGGCGCAACGGGACCAGCCGCGAGAACCCGCTTTCAACCGGACTGTTGTCCCGGTATAGCCGCTCCGGGCCGCAACCGGAGGAACCGCCATGGCTAATGTCGTCGTCGTTGGCGCCCAGTGGGGCGATGAAGGCAAGGGCAAGATCGTCGACTGGCTGTCGGAACGCGCCGACGTGATCGCGCGGTTCCAGGGCGGCCACAACGCCGGGCACACGCTCGTGGTCGACGGCACGATCTACAAGCTGCACGCGCTGCCCTCGGGCGTGGTGCGCGGCGGCAAGCTCAGCATCATCGGCAACGGTGTCGTGCTCGACCCGTGGCACCTGGTGCAGGAGATCGCGGGCATCCGCGCGCAAGGCGTGGAAATCACGCCCGAGACCCTGATGATCGCCGAGAACACGCCGCTGATCCTGCCGTTCCACGGCGAGCTGGACCGGGCGCGTGAAGACCAGAATTCCGTCGCCAGGATCGGCACGACCGGGCGCGGCATCGGCCCGGCCTACGAGGACAAGGTCGGCCGCCGGGTCATCCGCGTCGCCGATCTGGCCGATGACGCCACGCTGGCCCTGCGGGTCGACCGCGCCCTCGTGCATCACAACGCGCTGCGGTCCGGCCTCGGGCTGGAGCCGATCGACCGCGACGACCTGATCGCAAAATTGAAAGCCGTCGCGCCGGAGATCCTGCAATACGCAGCCCCAGTCTGGAAGGTGATACAGGAAAAGCGCAAGGCCGGCAAACGCATCCTGTTCGAAGGTGCGCAGGGCGCGCTGCTCGACATCGACTTCGGAACCTACCCCTACGTCACCTCGTCCAACGTCATCGCCGGGCAGGCCGCGACCGGCACCGGCATGGGCCCCGGCGCCATCGACTATGTGCTCGGCATCGTGAAGGCCTACACCACCCGCGTCGGCGAAGGCCCGTTCCCGACCGAACTGCTGGACGAAGACGGCCAGCGGCTGGGGGAGCGCGGGCACGAGTTCGGCACCACCACGGGCCGAAAGCGGCGCTGCGGCTGGTTCGACGCCTGCCTGTTGCGCCAGACCTGCGCCACCTCGGGGATGAACGGCATCGCGCTGACCAAGCTCGACGTGCTGGACGGGTTCGAGACGCTGAAGATCTGCGTCGGCTACGACCTCGACGGCACGCGGCTCGACTACCTGCCCACCGCCGCCGACAGCCAGGCCCGCTGCACCCCGATCTACGAGGAGCTGCCCGGCTGGTCGCAATCGACCGAGGGCGCGCGCAGCTGGGCCGACCTGCCGGGCGAGGCGGTGAAATACGTTCGGCGGATCGAGGAGTTGATCGGCTGCCCGGTGGCCCTACTCTCCACCTCACCCGAACGCGAGGACACGATCCTGGTGACCGACCCGTTCGCGGACTGACCCAAACCGGGAGGATGCGCCATGGCGTTGAGCTACAAGACCCGGCGGCGGCTGTCGCTGTTCGTGCTCTTCTTCGGTCTGCCCGCCTATATCGCGCTGGCCTGGTGGATCGTGAGCCTGTTCGACCGGCCATCCTTCGCGGTGGAGCTGCTGGTCTATATCGCGCTGGGCATCGTGTGGGCCTTCCCGCTCAAGGCCGTGTTCAAGGGCGTCGGCCAGGCCGACCCCGACGCGCCGCGCAACGACTGAGCCGCGAACAGCACAAGGCCCCGCGATGCGCCGCGGGGCCCTTCAATGTGGGGAAGCCGCAGGCGCGCGTGCGGTCAGCCGCCGTCGCGCAGGCCCACCACGCGGAAGGCGCCGCGCGACACGCGTTCGATCCTGCCTTTGCGGATCAGGCCGCCGAAGGCCTGCAGCATCTCTTCGCGGTCGATCGAATTGTCCGTCGCCTCGGAAATCATCTTGAACAGCTCCGGCCGGTCGAACGTCCCTGCGCCGAAGGCCTCGTGGGCATAGCGCGCCGCCAGATCGACCACCTCCTCGATTTCCACTGCGTCGCTTTCCTCGAGGCGGATCGCGAAACGGTCGCTGTGGCTGAGCGCCGGCGCGTCGGCTGCATCCCTCGTTTCGGCTGACGCGTCCGGCGTCGTCGGCGCTTGGGCCGCCGGTGCGGGCCGCGGTTCGGGTGCGGCGCGCAATGTGGGCTGCGGCTGCTGGGCCGGAAGATCAAGATCCTCCGCCACCGCCTCGGCCGCGTTCGACCCGCGGCCACGGGTCATGATCATGCTGGCGCGCTGGGCCAGCTGCGCGAGGCTGTTGGCGACCTGGCGCGGCTTGGCGGCGTCGGCTCCATCCTGCGCGGTTTCGCCGCCGGTGTCGGCCAGGCGCAGCGGCGCGGCCGCTTCGCCACCGGCGATCCGGCGCGGGCGCACCGTCTCCTGCGGACGCGGCCGGGTGTCCTCGGCATCGACGCGCTGTTCCGAGATCAGGACCAGCGGCGCCGGGCGCGCCTCGCTGCGGCGGCGCGTGACATCGACGCGCACGCGGCGCGGGCGCATCACATGGGCAAGATCCTCGCGGTAGTCCGCGGTGCCGTCCTTGCTGACGTCGTCGAGGTCGGGGGCGAGCTGCTGCTCGGCGGTGCGTGCGGCGACGGCGGCCTTCAGGTGCTCGATGTTGGCGCGGCGGCGTGTCGTGTCGGCATGGGCAAGCCGGCTTTCGGTGACATCGAACAGCCGGTCGGCCTCGTCGGTTTCGACCAGCAGGGCCGCCTCGGCGTGCCGGGTCGCGATCTCGTCGCCCCGGATCGTGGCGCTGATCGCGGCCAGGGCCGCCGCGTCAAGCTCGCTGTCATCCTCGAAGCCGTCGCCCATCGTCTGGGGCGCGGCCGCCGCGATCCTGGGGGACGGGGCGGTCTCTGTCGGTGTCGTCGCGGCATCCGCGGCAACGGGCGTGTCGTCATCGGCATGGGTGTCGCCGTCGGCCGCTTCGGCCGGCACGCCGTCCACCTCGGACACGGGCGCGACCGCCTGTTGCTCGGGATCATGCTCGGGTTCGGGTTCGGCCGTGGCGGCCTCCGCGCCGATGGCGTCGTCCTGGGCGACCTCGGCGTCCTCGATCTCGGCCCCCGAGGTGGAGGCGCGGCGGATGCGGGCGAGCCGTTCGGCGACCGAAACCCCGTCAAGCGGCACGGCGCCGGCGAAATAGCTGTCGTCGTCGATGCTTGCCTCGTTGCCCTCGGCGGTGGCGAAAAAGGCGGCGTCGTCGCTGCCGGGCAGGTCGGTGGTCGCGCTGTCTTGCGCGTCGGTCGCTTCGGCCAGGTCTTCGGCCAGAGCGGCGGCGACGGCGGCCAACGTGTCGGCACCGTCCAGCGCGGCGACCGGCTCGGTCGGCGCCGCGTCCGGCACGTCCGGCGCGCCGGACGCCATGGCCTCCTCGGCATATTCCTCGGCATGCGGGGCGGGCTCGGCGGCGATGTCCTGCGCGGCGTCCGCGACCGGCGTGTCTTCCGCGACGTCCGCATCGTCCGCGGCTTCCGCAACCGCCGCATCGTCTGCGACGTCCGAAACATCCGCGGCTTCCGCAACCGCCGCATCGCTTGCGACGTCCGCATCATCCGCGGCTTCCGCAACGTCATCCTGCGCCGTCTCTACCGCCTCGTCGGCGATCGTCGGATCGGCGTCGTCCGGCACGTCCAGCGAATCGTCTCCCGCGCTGGCGGCGTCCGGCTCGGGCTCGGGCTCCGCTTCTGCGGCTGCGGTGCTCGGCGTTTCGTCTTCGGCCTCGTCCGCGTGCTGGTCCTCCGCCTCGGCGGCCTCCTCAGCCTCCGGTGCGACGGCCTCGGGCGCCGCGCTCTCGGCGGCCTCGACCTCGGGCGCCTGCGGCTCTGCGACGGCCGGAGCCGGGGCGGCGGGCGCCGCGGCCTCCTGCTGCGGTGCGGCCGCAGGGGCCTGCGCCCCCTCGTTTTCCACGTGCTGACGCAGCAGAAGGCCGGTTTCCATCATCCGCGCCTCGACGCGGCGCTGGATCGCGGCCTCGGTGATGCGGTGCAACATCTCGGTGTCGGGCGTGGGAGGTTCGGCACCGAAATACCGATCCTCGGCGGCGAGGTCCCGGAAGTATTCGGCGATCGCCTTCATCGCGTGGAAGGGTTCGTCGAAACCTTCCAGCGTGCAGGAGAAGGTGCCATAGGACACCGTAAGGATCTTGTTCGCGTCACTCATGGGTCTCAATCACTCTGCTCGACCGGACAAGGTCGGTTTTTTACCTGTTGTTCACTGTCTGCCAAAGTGATTCCGCACAAACGCGACTTCAATTGGGCGTTTCAAAGGAGATCCTCCTCAAAATGGGCAACAATGTGCCGACCGAAGCCGCCGTGTTCCGATCCGCGATGGGCGTGACCCTGCTGGGTGGCGGCGCCTTGGGGGCGGGCGATCTTGCCGTTTCGCTGGCCGTGGCCCCGCGTCTTGTCGCCGCAGACGGCGGCGCGATGGCCGCGCTGCAGGCCGGCCTGATGCCCGAAGCCGTCTACGGCGACATGGACAGCCTGACGCCGGAGGCGCGCGCCGCGCTCGGGCCGGGCCGGCTTCACGAGATCCCCGAGCAAGACAGCACCGATTTCGACAAGGCGCTGCGCCACATCCAGGCGCCGGTCGTGCTGGCCACCGGCTTCACCGGCGACCGGGTGGATCACGAACTGGCGGTCTACCATGGTCTTGTCGCGCGCCGCGACCTGCGCTGCGTGGTTCTGGGCGTCCGCGACGTGGTGGTGCACGCGCCGCCCGACCTGACGCTCGATCTGCCTGCCGGAACGCGGGTGTCGCTGTTTCCGCTCGGGCATGTCACCGGCCGGTCCACCGGCCTGCTCTGGCCGATCGACGGCCTCGCCTTTCATCCCGCGGGCCGCATCGGCACGTCGAACCAAAGCACCGGCGCCACCGTGCGGTTGAGCTTCGACGGGCCGGGAATGCTGCTGATCTTGCCCCGCGCGCAGCTGGAACCGCTTGTCAGCGCCGTAGCGGGCGCATCACTTTGGTCTCGCGCCGAAGGCGACGGTTCGGTATGACCTTGTCGTGACAGACCTCGACAACAGACAGGCCGCCCCATGACTGCAGCACTTTCACCCATCGACAAGGCCAAGTTCGTCGCCGCCCGCCGGGCGGTGGAATTCGTCGAAGACGGGATGCGCGTGGGCCTCGGCACCGGGTCGACCGCCGCCTGGATGGTGCGCTGCCTGGGGGAGTTGATCCGCGACGAGGGCATGAAGGTCACCGGCGTCGCCACGTCGGTCCGCACCGCCGAGCTTGCGACCGAGGTCGGCATCCCGATCAAGACGCTGGACGAGGTGCGCTGGCTCGACCTGACGATCGACGGGGCGGATGAATACGACCCGAACCTGAACCTCATCAAGGGTGGCGGCGGCGCGCTGCTGCACGAAAAGATCGTGGCGACGGCCTCGGACCAGATGGTGGTGATCGCCGACCTGTCGAAACAGGTCGACACGCTGGGCGCCTTTCCCCTGCCGGTGGAGGTGATCCCCTTCGGCTGGCAGACGACCAAGGCGCTGATCGAGGAAATGCTGTCGAACGTCGACGTGCAGGGCCGGTCGGCCGGCCTGCGCCTCAACGGGGCCGAGCCCTATCGCAGCGACGAGGGCAACTTCATCCTCGACCTGCACCTGCGGCGCATCGCCAACCCGGCGCAGCTGTCGCTGGTGTTGAACCAGATCCCCGGCGTGGTCGAGAACGGTCTCTTCCTCGACATCTGCGATGTGCTTGTGATCGGCAACGGCGACGGCACCGTCGAGGTGCGCGACATCAACAACGGCACCGTCGAACACGAGCGGATCGACATCACCGACACCGAGAACCTGTTCGTCGACAGCGCCGAGTAGCCCGGCTGCGACACGCCATGGTCTGGCATCGCGGCGGCGTCCGTGAAATACCCTTGCCGGGACACTGGACGGGAAAGGGTCGGGCCAGATGGCGGATTTCGACTATGATCTATTCGTGATCGGCGGCGGGTCGGGTGGCGTGCGCGCCGCGCGGATGGCGGCGGCCACGGGCGCGCGGGTGGCCCTGGCCGAAGACAGCCGCATGGGCGGCACCTGCGTCATCCGCGGCTGCGTGCCGAAAAAGCTGATGGTCTTCGCCAGCGAGTTCCGCGACGGCTTCGCCGATGCCCGCGCCTACGGCTGGGATGTGGGCGATGGCACGTTCGACTGGTCGCGCTTCTCAAGCCATCTGACGACCGAGCTTGACCGGCTCGAAGACGTCTATCGCAAGCTGCTGGACGGCTCGGGCGTGGAGATTCACGACCAGCGCGCGCGCATCGCCGATCCGCACGGTGTGACGCTCGCCGATGGCACGACCCGGTCGGCCAAGCACATCCTGATCGCCACCGGCGGGCGGCCCGTGCGCCCCGAGATGCCGAACGCGCATCTGGGCATGGTGTCGGATGACATCTTTGAGATGACGACGCTGCCGAAGTCGATCCTGATCGTCGGGGGCGGCTATATCGCCTGCGAGTTCGCCTGCATCCTCAACGGGTTGGGGGTCGAGGTGACGCAATTCTACCGCGGCGCCCAGATCCTGCGCGGCTTCGACGAGGAGGCGCGCGGCCTGATCGCCGACATGATGCAGGAAAACGGCGTTGGCCTGCATCTGGGCACCAACATCGTCGACATGGCACCGGCCGGGGCGCGCGACCTGGCCACGGTCGCGGATGACGGCATGGGGGCCCCAACGGACGAGCCGATACCCGATTACGAAGGCCGGGAGGAGGGGCCGATCCGGGTGAAGGGCTCGAACGGGATGGAGCGGGTCTATGACGCGGTCCTTTTCGCCACCGGGCGCACCCCCAACACCGCCGACATGGGACTGGAGGAGGTGGAGGTGGAGATCGGCCGCCGCGGCGAGATCGTCGTCGACGCCTATTCGCAGACCTCGGTGCCGTCGATCTACGCCATCGGCGACGTGACCAACCGGATGAACCTGACGCCCGTCGCCATCCGCGAGGCCATGGCCTTCGTCGAAACGGTCTTTGCAGGCAATCCCACCCCGGTCGATCACGCGCTGGTCCCGTCGGCCGTCTTCACCCAGCCCGAATTCGGCACCGTCGGCCTGACCGAGGAGGAGGCGCGCGAGCAGGAGCCGGTGGAGATCTACTGCACCTCGTTCCGACCGATGCGCACGGCCTTTGCGGGGCGGCCCGACCGGGTGATGATGAAACTGGTCGTGTCGAAGGCGACGCGCACGGTCCTGGGCTGTCATATCGTCGCGCCACAGGCGGGCGAAATGATCCAGCTGGCGGGCATCGCAGTCAAGATGGGCGCGACGAAAGAGGACTTCGACCGCACCGTCGCCGTGCATCCGACCATGGCCGAAGAGCTGGTGACGATGCGATCGCCGGTCCGCACAGCTTGAACTGGTGGTAAAAACGTACAGGTTGCGGTGCAATGCCGGGCAGAAGGCCCATATATGTGGAAGATGGCGAACAGCGACGTGAGGGGAACGACGAGTAATGGCTGGCAATAATGGCGGACCTTGGGGCGGCGGCGGCGGTGGCTCCGGCAATAATGGCGACCGCGGCAACAACGGCCCCGGCGGTCGGCGCCCGGGTGGCTCCGATCAGCAAATTCCGGAGTTCGACGAGATCGTCCGCAAGGGTCAGGAACAGCTTCGCGTCCTGATGGGCGGGCGCGGCGGGCGCATGGGCGGCGGCGGTGGCGGCGGCGGCGACAACCCGATCAGCCCGCGCACCATCTGGATCGTCGGCCTCATCGCCGCATTCGGGCTGTGGGCGTTCAACTCCTTCTACACCGTGCGACCCGAGGAACAGTCGGTCGAACTGCTGTTCGGGGAATACTACGCGATGGGCCAGCCGGGCCTGAACTTCGCGCCCTGGCCCTTCGTCACCGCCGAAGTCGTGAACGTGACCTCGGAACGGACGGAGGCCATCGGCACCAGCCGCCAGGGCGCATCCGATGACGGCCTGATGCTGACCACCGACGAGAACGTCGTCGACATCGACTTCCAGGTGGTATGGAACATCACCGACCCGGCGCTGTTCCTGTTCAACCTGCGCGATCCCGAAACCACCATCCGTGCGGTCAGCGAAGCGGCGATGCGCGAGGTCATCGCCGCCTCGGAGATCGCGCCGATCCTCAACCGCGACCGCGGCCTGATCGCCGACACCGTGCAGGAACTGATCCAGACGACGCTGAATACCTACGAATCCGGCGTCAACATCGTGCGTCTGAACCTCGACCGCGCCGACCCGCCGGTGGAGGTGATCGACGCCTTCCGCGACGTGCAGGCCGCCGAGCAGGATCGTGACCAGCTCGAACGCCGCGCCGACGCCTACGCCAACCAGGTGCTGGCCGATGCGCGCGGTCAGGCGGCCCAGATCCTCGAACAGGCCGAAGGCTACCGTGCTCAGGTCGTGAACGAGGCCGAGGGCGAGGCGTCGCGCTTCCTGTCGGTTCTGGCCGAATACGAGCAGGCGCCCGACGTGACCCGCCGCCGTCTCTACCTCGAGACGATGGAACGTGTGCTTGGCAGCGTCGATCTTGTGATCCTCGATCAAGAGGATGGCGGATCGAACGGGGTCGTGCCCTACCTGCCGCTTGACCAGTTGCGCCGGAACCCCGACGCCACGACCACCACGACGGGGAGCTCCAACTGATGCGCCGTATCACCTACATCATCCCCGTCATCGTCCTGGCGGTCGTGCTGCTGCTGAGCTCGATCTTCGTGGTCGACGAACGCCAGCGGGCGCTGGTCCTGCAGTTCGGCCAGATCCGCCAGGTCATCGAGGAGCCGGGTCTCAACTTCAAGATCCCGTTCATCCAGGAGGTGGTCTACTACGATGACCGTATCCTCTCGATCGACACCGCCACGATCGAGGTGACGCCCTCGGACGACCGCCGCCTCGTGGTCGATGCCTTCGCCCGGTTCCGCATCACCGATGTGGTGCAGTTCCGGCAGGCCGTCGGCGCCGGCGGCATCCGTGCCGGCGAGGAGCGGCTGGAGGGGATCATCAACCCCACCATCCGCGCCGTGCTGGGTGCCGATGGCGTGACCTCCAACACTATCCTGTCGGCCGAGCGGTCCGCCCTGATGGACACGATCACGGAACAGACCCGTCTGCGGGCGGCGGCCCTCGGGCTAGAAGTGCTCGACGTGCAGCTGAAGCAGACCAACCTGCCCAGCCAGAACCTCGAGGCGACCTTCAACCGGATGCGGGCCGAGCGTGAACGCGAAGCGACCGACCAGCGCGCGCGCGGTGAAGAAGCCGCGTTGAGGGTGCGCGCCCAGGCGGATCGGACCGTGACCGAGTTGATGTCGGAGGCCCGCCGCGAAGCCGAGATCATCCGCGGTGAAGCGGATGCGCAGCGCAACGGCATCTTCGCCGCCGCCTTCACCCAGGACGAGGAGTTCTTCGAGTTCTATCGCTCGATGACGGCCTATGAACGCGCCTTGATGCAGCAGAATTCGACGATGGTGCTGTCGCCCGACAGCGAGTTCTTCGAGTATCTCGGCGGCTCCGGCCTGAACGCGCCGGCCCCGCAGCAATAGGAGCCGACCATGGTCCTGATCCTTGTTCTGGGTCTCGGCATGGTGCTTGTGATCGAGGGGCTGGTGTTCGCACTGGCCCCTTCGCGTCTGGAAGACCTGCTGCGCCTGCTCGCCACGATCCCGGTCGAGACGCGCCGCCTGATCGGACTGGGCGCCGTGGCCCTGGGCGCCGTTCTGGTGTCCTGGGCGATCAGCGCGGGCGGGCTGTGAGCGGCGCGCGCATCGGCGGACCGTCGCCGGGGTGCGGTTTTCCCCCTTTGCGCGGCGGCGGCGCGCGTGACACGATCCTGACGATGGCGGCAGCGGGTCAGGCCATGTCCTCACGGCGACGTGACGCGTATGTCACGCCAGACAAGGGCATGGGGCATTGAACCCGCAGCTTGGCGACCGAATATCAGTGGCAAGGGTGCGGAAGGTGATCCGGCGCCCATATGGCTTGACAGGAGGGAAGTTCGTGACGATCCAACAGGCCCGAGACCTACGGCAGCCGCCCCGTGCCGGTGCGCGCGCCGTTCCCCATGAAGCCGGCGCCCATGCGGCCGGACCGGCGCTGTACCGCAGCGCCATCGCAGCCCTGATTTCCGTGATGGTGCTTCTGGCGACGGTGCTGGGTACGGTGCAGGCGCGCGCCCAAACCGCCCCGCCGGCGACCTTCGCCGATCTCGTCGACGAGGTCGGCGATTCGGTGGTGAACATCACCACCTCCGCCGTTGTCGCAGGCCGCCAGGGCCCGGCTCCGATGGTGCCGGAAGGCTCGCCGCTCGAGGATTTCTTCAACGACTTTCTGGATCGCCAGCAGCCCGAGGGCGGACCGCGCCGCAGCCAGGCGCTGGGCTCCGGGTTCGTGATCTCCGAAGACGGGTTCATCGTGACCAACAACCACGTCATCGAAGGGGCCGACGAGATCCTGATCGAATTCCGCAGCGGCATCACGCTGGAGGCCGAGCTGGTCGGAACCGACCCGAACACCGACATCGCCGTGCTCAAGATCGAGTCGGACGACCCGCTGCCCTTCGTGCCCTTCGGCGACAGCCGGGAGATGCGCGTGGGCGACTGGGTGATGGCGATGGGCAATCCGCTGGGCCAGGGCTTTTCCGTGTCGGTCGGCGTCGTCTCGGCCTCGGGCCGCGCGCTGTCGGGCACCTACGACGACTACATCCAGACCGACGCGGCGATCAACCGCGGCAACTCGGGCGGGCCGCTGTTCAACCTCGACGGCGAGGTCATCGGCGTGAACACCGCGATCCTGTCGCCCACCGGCGGCTCGATCGGGATCGGCTTCGCCATGTCCTCGGACGTGGTGGTCAACGTGGTGTCACAACTGCGTGAGTTCGGCGAAACCCGCCGCGGCTGGCTTGGCGTGCGCATCCAGGACGTGAGCGCCGATATCGCCGAGGGTCTGGGCCTCGAGGACGCGCGCGGCGCCCTGGTGACCGATGTTCCCGAAGGCCCGGCGCGCGAAGGCGGCGTCGAGGTGGGTGACGTGATCCTCAGCGTCGATGGCGAGGACATCACCGATACCCGCGGCCTCGTGCGGATCGTCGGTGACAGCCCCGAGGGCGAGACCGTGCGCCTCGTCGTGTTCCGCGACGGCGATACGGAAACCGTGCTGGTGACCCTGGGCCGCCGCGAAACGGCCGAAGGCATCGCGCCCCCGACAGCGCCCGATGACGACGTCATGCCGTCCCCGTCGGCCGAGGTGCTGGGGATGGAACTGATGCCGCTGACCGACGAGCTGCGCGAGCGTCTGGGCGCGCAGACCGTGTCGGGCGGACTGGTGATCGAGGCCGTCGATCCCGCCTCCGATGCCGCCGCCAAGGGATTGCAGCCGGGCGACATCATCACCGAGATCGCGCAGCAGCCGGTCACCGATGTGGCCGCGTTCCGCGAGCGGGTGGAGACGGCGCAGGAGAACGGGCAGAAATCCATCCTTCTGCTCATCCGCCGCGCCGGCGACCCGCGCTTCGTCGCGATCAGCCTCGAGGACTGAGGCGATCGGCGATCCAACGGAAAACCCCGGCCCGTCGGCCGGGGTTTTTCACTTCGTGCCCTTGGCTCTCACTCGCTGCCAGCCGCCGCCAGTTCGGGATTCCACAGCGCCAGACCCAACTGGCGCGCCGCGGCGAGCGACAGGATTTCGCTGTCGAGCCCCTGGGGCGCCTGAAAATCGCGCACCGCGCGTTCGGTCCGGCGGGTCATCTCGCCGGTGGCGGGCCCTTGGTACAGGCCCCGTACGGCCAGCGCGCGCTGCAGGTTGGCGATGAAGTCGGGGTCGGCGACCTGAAGCTCGCAGGGCACCTCGAACCACAGCTCGCGGCGCTCGCGCACGATGCGCTGTTGCGTCTCGGTCACGAAGATCGCCGGTTCCAGAACCTGACCGCTGGTGGCGATCTGTGGCGGCTGCAACATCACCTGTTCGGTCACCGTCTCAAGCACCGCCGGCGTCGCCTCGTGGGCGTAGCAGGCCGAGGGGTCGGCATCGGGCGGCCCGATGCCGCGCATCACCTCCACCGCGCCCTCGCGCGCCGTCAGTTCCTCGGCAAAGGCGCTGCGCTCCTCTGCGGGCACGCAGCAGGCAAGGGCCAGAAGCCCGGGCAGGATCACGGAATGGCGCATGGATGACTGCTCGTCGCGCTCGTTTTCTTGTCGTTGTCCGGCATGATACCCGGTTTCGCGGCTTCGGGAAAGCGCCGCGTCGCTCAGGGCTGATCGGCGGCGCGGGTCGGCTCGTGCAGGCGCACCAGATCGTCGAGCAGGCCCGACAGATCCTCGACCGCCTCGGCCACCACATGGGTCACGCCCGCCTGCCGCTGCACCCGCCCGGTGACGCGCAGCAGCCGCCCCGCGATCACCGCCCGGCGGAAGCGCTGGTAGATCTTCTGCCACACGATCACGTTGCAGACGGCGAATTCGTCCTCCAGCGTGACGAAGATCACCCCCTTGGCCGTGCCGGGCCGTTGCCGCACCAGCACCAGCCCCGCCACCGCCACCCGCGCGCCCTCGGGCGGCAGGTGCAGCAGGTGATGGGGCAGGCACACGGGCGGGCGCGGCCAGTCAGGCGGGCGGGTGAGGGGTTCCATGAGAACATATGTAGAACATGCCACGCATCGCGCAACCCCGGCAATTCGTGCTGGAAAGCACCGGGCGCGCGTATTACCTCGGACCGGACGCAGCACAGACAGGCACCGCAGGGGTAAAGATGGCCAGGATCACCTATATCGAGCACAACGGAACCGAACATGTCGTCGACGTGCCCAACGGGCTGACCGTGATGGAAGGCGCGCGCGACAACAACATCCCCGGCATCGAGGCCGATTGCGGCGGCGCCTGCGCGTGCTCCACCTGCCATGTCTACGTCCACCCCGACTGGGTCGAGAAGCTGCCCGAGGTCGACCCGATGGAAGAGGACATGCTGGAGTTTGCCTACCAGCCCGACCCCAAGCGCTCGCGCCTGACCTGCCAGCTCAAGGTCTCCGACGCGCTGGAAGGCCTGGTGGTGCAGATGCCCGAAAAGCAGATCTGAATGCTGGTGCCCGTGGCAGTGGCGGTGGGCCTGTGGCTGGCCGCTGCCGGTGCTGCGCTTGCGCAGGGCGGCCATGGCGCCACCTACGAGGGGCCGACCACGCGCTATCCCCACGGCGTGCTGGGCGACGAGGTCGAATACACCACCCTCGCGGTGACCCTTCCGGGTGGCCGCACGCTGCGCGCCACATGGGATGCGCCGGTGGTGTTCGAGGATCTGGCCCCGCGCCTAACCGATCTGGACGGCGACGGCGTGCCCGAGATTGTCACCATCGAATCCCACGAAACCCTCGGCGCGCGCCTCGCGATCTGGCGCATCGCGGGCGACCGTCTTGCGCCGCTGGCCAGCACGCCCTGGATCGGGCAGCGGTTCCGCTGGCTTTCGCCGGTCGGCGCGGCCGATCTGGATGGCGACGGCAGGGTGGAACTGGCCTATATCGACCGCCCGCATCTGGCGCGCACCCTGCGGGTCTGGCGCATCACCTTCGACGGCGCGGGTGCGCAGCTGACCGAGGTCGCGGCGCGGCCCGGCCTGACGAACCACCAAATCGGCGAGGCCTTCATCACCGGCGGCATCCGCGATTGCGGCACCGGCCCCGAGATGCTGACCGCCAGTGCCGACTGGACCCGACTGATCGCCACGGTGTTGTCGCCGGCGGGCGAGCTGACCCCCCGCGACATCGGCGGGTTTTCCCCATCGGCGATGGCCGACGCCCTGGCCTGTCGCGCCTGATCCGCGGGCCCTGCCGGGGTTGACTTCACCGCACGGCGACGCTCTATCGGCGCGACGTCCGCGCCTGCCCACAACGCCCCGAGGAACACCAGATGCACGCCTTCCGCAGCCATACCTGCGCCGCCCTGACCGCCGCCAACACCGGCGAAACCGTCCGCCTGTCGGGCTGGGTGCATCGCCGGCGCGACCATGGCGGGGTGATCTTCATCGACCTGCGCGACCATTACGGCATCACCCAGATCCTGTGCGACCCCGACAGCCCGGTGTTTTCCAGGGTGGAAAAGCTGCGCGCCGAGTTCTGCATCCGCATCGACGGCGTGGTGAAGGCGCGCGACGCGTCGCTGGTGAACCCGAAGCTGCCCACCGGCGCGATCGAGGTCTACATCCGCGACATGGAGGTGCTGGGCGCGGTCACCGGCGACCTGCCGCTACAGGTGTTCGGCGACCAGGACTACCCCGAGGAAACGCGGCTGAAATACCGCTACCTCGACCTGCGTCGCGAAGGCATGCAGGAAAACATGAAGCTCCGCTCCGATGTCGTGGCCTCGATCCGGCGGCGGATGTGGGACATCGGCTTTCGCGAATACCAGACGCCGATCATCACCGCCT